>Ga0213872_10000993_pt1 | contig 19851 bp, 15 predicted proteins | sample VelepicomBERX_R2_FD_160071 | JGI IMG/M metagenome (GOLD analysis project Ga0213872, IMG submission 160071) | Rhizosphere microbial communities from Vellozia epidendroides in rupestrian grasslands, the National Park of Serra do Cipo, Brazil - RX_R2 | ecosystem: Host-associated > Plants > Roots >...
GGATGAAGAACATCAGGCCGATGAAAGCCATCGCCACGACCACGTTATTCTCTTTTTGCATGTGAATCCAGAAAAGCGAGTGTAAAAAGAGCCTCCCCCGGCGGAGGGAGGCTGTCCGACCGAGGGGCCGTCAGAACTTGGCACGCAGGCCCACGCTATAGCGCGAACCGTTTTCATACACGCCCACCGGCAGGCCATCGGTGGTATTGGTACGAATCACCGCATTGCCGATATTAACAGCACTGGCGAACAGGCTGACTTGCGGCGTGATGTCGTAGTTGGCCGTCGCGTCCCACTGGCCGTAGGCGCTGGTGACATCCTGGCCGCCTTCATCCAGCGCGCCGTAGGACTTGGAACGGTAGTTGTACGACACGCGGAAGCTGTAGCGGTTCTTCTCGTAGAAGGCGCTGACGTTCAGCTGGTTCTTCGAGTTGCCCACCACGTTCAGCTTCTGGCCGCCGGCAATCGCGCCGGTGGTGGCGTTGGTCAGCGTGTAGTTGACGACGGTGCCGAAGCCGGTGCTGCCGAAGGCTTGCTGCCATTGCAGTTCCAGACCATTGACCTTCTCACCGTTGTCCGCATTGTATGGACGGGTCACCGGACGCTGTACGCCTGCCACGTTCTCCACCGCAGTCGAGGTGTAGATGAAGGTGTCCAGCTTCTTGGTGAAGAAGGTGGCCGACAGCAGCGAGGCATCGGCAAAGTACCATTCGCCGCCGATCTCCGCCTGGTTGGCGTGATACGGACGCAGGGTTGGATTGCCTGCGGTTGCTGCGTTGGTGGTGCCGCTGACTTCCGTACTGGCGCTCAGGTCACTGTAGGTGTTACGCGCCATCACACGGGAGATCGCACCGCGCAGCACCAGGTCTTTATGCAGGTCGTACACCACGTTCACGTTCGGCAGGAAGTCGGTGTAGTTGTGCGGCGTGCTGCCCAGTACCCAGTTGCCATTGCCGGTCAGATCCTGATACGCCTCGGAGGTCTGCTGGGTGCGCACCAGGCGGCCGCCGAAGTCGCCGCGGAATTTGTCGAAGGCGTAATCAGCCTTCAAGTACAGCGCGGAGATCTTTTCCTTGATGCGGTAGTACTCGTTCATCGCTTCGGCATAGACCATGCCCTTGTCATACATGCTGAAGCCCTTGCTCACGGCCAGGCCGTCATCCACCCAGGCGAACTGGGTCAGCGAGCCAGCCGTGGCGGCCTTCTGGCTGATCATCGGCGAAGGACCGGTGGACAGGTCGGCCAGCGTGTAGGAGATCCAGCCTGGATTGCCCGGACCGTCGGTGCCGATAGTGCGGTGGTTCTTCACCGTCGTATCGCGATATTTGGCGCCGATCTTGATGTCCTTGATGAAGGAGTTATCCACATCGATGGTCAGGTCGGTCTGCGCGTAGTTCTCCTTGCTCTCCATGCGGCGAATCCAGTCGCGCGAGCTTTGCAGCGTCAGCTTGGTCGGATCGAGCGGGCTCATATCCAGATACTTGACCTCGTAGGTGTCCGGCGCGATGTTGATGGTGGCGCGCGTGTTCCCGGTGAACCAGAAATTGCGGTCATGGTTGCTGCCGCCCGCACCGGAGGTGGTGCCGGCCTGGCCGTGCAGCTTCCAGCCGTTGCCGTCCCAGCTGCCTTCCAGATCGAGCACCTTGGAGTTCACATACGACTCGCGGAAGATCGGCTCGAACGACACGCCGGTACCCGGGCCCACCGTGCCGCCCACCACGGCCTTGGTGCCGTCCGAGGTGGTGATGAAGCGCGGATCGGTGATGTGAATCGTGCCGGTGCTGTCAGCCAAACCACCGATCTGCCACAGGTAGTTTTGATTGCTGTTGTTCATGTCCATGTAGCTGTGCAGGTAGTTCAGCGAGACGTCCGATTCCGGCGTCGGACGGGCCTGCAGCGTCAGGTTCTCGGTGGTGCGCTTGCGGTCCTGGCGGAAGATCGGCGTGCCGCCGCCCCAGGATGCATAAGCGTTCTTGGTGACGTTGCCGTTCTGGTCGACGATGGTGTACTTGGTCGGATCGGTAAAGTCTTCCAGGCCGTCGCGGCGCATGGTGCGCTTTTGATCGCTGATCGCCACCAGCACGCCGAAGGTGCGCGCATCGTTATTCCAGTTCACCAGGCCGGAGAGCTGCGGGTCGGTTTTCTTCGGCAGTTCACTGTAGGTGGCTTCACCGGAGAACTGCATGGTCAGCGGCTTTTTGAACTGCAGCGGCTTGCGGGTCTTGACGATCACCAGACCGCCGATGCTGCCCTCGTCCAGATCGGCCGATGGGCTCTTGTACACATCCAGGCTGCCGACGATTTCCGACGGCAGGATGTCGTAGTTGAAGCCGCGGCTCTGCGAGTCGTTCTTCCACCAGTATGCGGAAGCGACGGCCTGGCCGTTCAGCTGGGTCATGTTGAGGTTCTTGTCAGTGCCGCGCACGAAGATGTCGCGGCCCTCGCCCCATGTACGGTCGACCGAGATGCCCGGCACGCGCTGCAGCGAATCGGCCACGTTCTTGTCGGGGAACTTGCCCAGGTCTTCAGCGGTCACGGTATCGACCACGTTCTGCGCGTCGCGCTTTTCGGCCAGGTTGCGCTTCAAGGTCTCCTTGATGCCGCGCACCTCGATAGCCTGCACGCCGCTGTCTGCCTGTTGCTCGTCCGCCGCCGCGATCACTGGATGCAAGGCGGCAGTGCCAAGCATCAGCGCAATCAGTTGGGGCAGGTGTTTTTTCTTGAACGTTGGTTCTTTCATGTCTCGCTTCCCTGGTTTGATGATGTGATCATTTCTGCTGCGGCGGATACCACTTTGCAAATCCCGCTTGCACACGCGCGGCCGCTTCCTGCGCCGTGAGCTTGCCGTTCAGGACTTGCGCATTCACGTTCCACAATTCGCTTTCCATGTTGGGTAGTCCCCGGTTCATGATTTGCGCATTGAGGCGGAAATTCGAGTCGCAGCTGTTGCGCCATGCGGCCATCTGTTTGGCCAGCGGGTCGCGCACTGCGATGAGATGATTGGACAGCGTGAAGAAGCCGGTCACGCGGTTGGTATAGAGGTCGGCGAATTCCTGCGAGCCGAGCCAGGCGATCAGCTTGTAGGCGTCGGCCTTGTTGCGCGATTTGCGGTTGATGCCGATGCCGATGTCCATGTGGTCGGAGATCTGGCACTTGTCGCCAGCGTGCTGCAGCGGCGGCGGGAACACGCCCAGCTCCAGCTCCGGCATCTGGTTGAAGTAAGCGATGTCCCAGGAACCAGCGGGATAGATGGCAGCGCGGCCCTGGGCGAACTGGCTCTGGCTTTCGGCAATGGTCTGGGTGGCGGCGCTGCGCGGCATGTAGGCCGACAGCTTGGACTCGAAGTCGAAGGCGGCCAGGTAAGGCGCATCGGTAAAGCGCGCCTTGCCGGCGATGAGGGCGCGGCGGCCTTCTTCACCATGCCAGTAGTTGGGACCAATGCTGGTGAAGACGGTCTGGCTGGACAGCCACTGATCTGCCGTGCCCAATGCCAGCGGGGCGTAGGCGCCGCTGCGCTTGACCGCGTCCAGCACGGCGAAGAATTCCGCGTCGGTGTTCGGCACCGCCAGATTAAGCTTCTTGAAGATCTTTTTGTTGTACAGGAAGCCGTGGATGACCGAGGCGACCGGGATACAGAAAGTGTCCTTGCCGTCGTCGGTCTGCCAGGCGACCAAGGCGCCAGGGGCGAAGTTCTCCATGCCCGCCTTGCCGTTCAGCTTTTCCAGGTAGCCGCGCTGGTACAGCAGCAGCGAGGTATCGAAGGGACGGCAGGCCAGCATATCGCCCGCCGTGCCGTTACCCAGGCGCGCGGCCAGGCTGGTGTCGTATTCGGTCGGCGCGGTGGGCGAGAACTTGACCGTGATGCCGGGATGCTTGCGCTCGAAGGCGGGGATGATGACGGTTTCCCACACCGGCTTGTCGTCCACCCGCCAGCTCTCCAGCACCAGCGTACCGGCGCGGGCGATGCCGGTGCAGCTCAGCGTGAGCAGCAGTGCGGCGCGCAGCAGGCGGCTGGAAAAACTGGTGGACATCGGGCTTCCTCCGGGCTTGGAATGTTTGCAATAAATTCATGCTATCACCCGGGTTTGTGTGACACCAGCAAGGGCCATGTCACATTGCAAGATTTCTAAGTCATTGAATTTATTGGGTTTTCCAAAAGGAGGCAGCGGCGGCGCTTACAAAACTTTACGAAGCGTCCGCCGCGAGCACGGAATGCCGTGTTACGTCCGGCAAGCCAGGCTTACAAAACATTACAAAGAGCGGCGCAATCCTTACGCCGCCGCTGCGAAATTGCTACAGCCAGATGGCCAGGGCCGAGTAGGCGGTCAGAATCATCATCACTGCGCAGAAGACGGTGCGCCACATCGGCTGTCCCAGAAAGCGGCGCAGCAGCGCGCCGGCGCCGGCCCACACCGAGATGCACGGCAGGTTAATCGCGCAGAACACCAGGCAGTACACCGCCACCGCCAGCCATCCCGGCACGATATTCGGCAGGAAGGCCGAGCCGCCGGTAATCGCCATCACCCAGGCTTTGGGATTGAGGAACTGGAAGGCCGCCGCGCCCATGAAGCTCATGGGATGGTGAGCCTGTTCCACCTTGCGGTCGAAGTTCATATTACGCATCTGCCAGGCCAGGTAGAGCAGATAGGCGGAGCCCGCGACCTTGAGCGCAGTCTGCGCCGCCGGCACCGCCATCACCAGCGCGCCGATGCCCGCCGCGCAGATCCCCAGCAGCACGCCGAAGCCCACGGTAATGCCCAGCATGTGCGGAATCGAGCGGCGGAAGCCGAACCAGATGCCCGAGGAAGTGAGCATGATGTTGTTCGGGCCAGGGGTAATGGAGGAAACGAAGGCAAACATCGCCAGCGGCATGAAAGTGGTCAGTGCGTCCATGAATAGCTCCTTGTGATGAGTATTCATGCTAGTGCAATTTACCAGTACAGTACCGATACAGTTGCTCAATCAGTCAACAGACCTGTATTGGTTGTTGGGCCAGTACGGCGACGTAAACCGGGGTCAGGTCCGGCAATCGGACACAGGCTCTGCTGAAGACACACTTACAGCAGAACCCGTGTCCGATTGCCGGACCTGACCCCGGTTTTTAGATGGGGAACATTTGTGCGGCGATTTGATGCCAGGTGTCGCGCGGGGCAGTGGTGGGGACTTGCTGCATGCAGAAGGTGACGTCGGAGTCGGGGCGGATCAGCATCGCCGCCGCCAGTTGGCGCTGCAGCGTGGGGGCGTCTACTTCCTCCATGCCGTAGGATTGAAGCAGCGTCTTCGCCAGCACCGGGTCGCCCTGAGCCATGAACATCATCGGCGTCAGCAGCTCGAGGCGGTCGCTATGGCCGACGATGGCGTCGCCGAAGTCGAGCAGGCCGTCGAGGCGCCATTGTCCGCCCATCTCTTTCGCCATCAGATTCCAGGGATGGAAATCCATGTGGATGAAGCGCGCTTCGCCCGGCGCAGTAAAGTCTCCGGCGGATTCAATGTACGGCAGCACTTGCGCTACCAGCCCTGCTGGCATATTGCGCCGCTGATGGCGCGCTACGCAGGCTGAGATCAGGCCATCAATATACGACGGCCAGTTGACGCGGATGGCGATGTCCTCGGTAAACGGCACCGCGCGGAACTCGCACAGCACCTCGCCCGTCTGGACCATGATGGCGCGCTTCTGTTCGCGCGGCAACATCGGCCAGATGTCGGCCAGCGACGTCCCGCTCAAACGGGTGGAAATGACGAAGACCCAGTTATCGATCTCGCCGCCGCCAATCAGCTTGGGCGTCTTTAACGACAGGCGATCTTCCAGCATCGGCGTCACCAGCAGCTCCTTATCACCCTGCCGCCGCCAATTGGGCGGCACCAGCTTGACGATCACGGACTCGCCCAGCGCGAACAAGGCATTGGAACCCTTGGGAATCTTCTGCCACGGCGCATCCGGCAGATCGAATTCGCGCTGAAGCTGCGCCAGCGCAGGCATCCATGCCGCTAACGGCGCACTGGCGATGAAGTCATTGCATGCGGCGTTATCGAGCCCTTGCGGCAGACAGCCTGGGAACAATTTCATGAGAATACTTCGGCCCGGGCCGAAACGATGTGGTGAGGCCGCATGATACATTGGCCACCGTTCCCACTCAACGAATGCGAGAGCCACCATGCCGCACACCCTGCACAAGATCGGTGTCGCCAGCCAGATCGGCGTCTATAGCGATGCGGCCGAAGTGGCGCCGAACCAGCGCTGGCTTTACTCCGCCGGTACGCCGGGCCTGGCGCCCGACGGCACGCTGCCGCCCGATATCATCGGGCAGTCGCAGCAGGCGTGGGTCAACATCATGGCGATTCTGGACAAGGCGGGCATGGCGGTGACCGACATCGTCAAAGTCACCACCTCCCTGACCAGCGCCGACTACATCAAGGACTATGCCAAAGTCCGCGCCGAATTCCTGCGCGGGTATGAGCCAGCCTTCATGCTGCAGATTATTCCGGGCCTGGTGCGCCCGGAAATGCTGGTGGAGATCGAGATCATCGCCGCCAAGGCGGCGTGACCTCGGCTGGCATCAGTCGCCAGTGTTGTGCATCTGCCGCGGGATCAGGTAGATCTGCTTCTGGCGCTGGTTGATGTAGCGGAAGCCGGCTTCGTCGAAGTAGCCGTCTTCCTCCAGCATGATGCGCACGTTCTTGTTCCACTCCGCCACCGGCGACTCGGCATTCAACTCGATCGAGTAGGCGGTGCGGTAGTGCATCGGATAGTCGCCCGAACCCGGCACGCCGCCCTGCATGTCCCACATGCCGATCGCCGGCCCCGCCGCGTGGCCGTTGTAGCCGATCGGATGGGTGTAGATGGTCGGCGCGATGCCTTCCGCCTTGGCCTGCGCCAGCGATGCCGAAAGAATCTGGTTGCCCGTGCGGCCTTCCTTGAAGTTCCCGGTCAGGATGTCCTGCAGGCGGTTGGCCTTGACGTAAGCCGCGCGCAGGCCGGCCGGTGCATCGGCCTCACCGGGTTTCAGCACATAGGCATGCTCCTGTATGTCGGTATTCAAGCGCAGATAGGTGATGCCGATATCGACGTGCAGCAGGTCGCCCGGCAGGATCACATTGCTGGCCGGGTGCGCGGAGAAGTCGTTGGAGCGCTCGCCGCCGTCGTTGCGCTGCACCGACACCGAGGGATGGAACCAGGTGTCGTAGCCGCTGTCGCGGATCTTCTGGCGGAACCACCATTCCACATCGTCGGTGGTGGTGATGCCGGGCGTGATGACCTGCTCGGAGAAGCCCTGCTCGATGATCTTGTGGGTGGCGTTCACCAGCGACGGATAGATCTGCATCTCATGCTCGGTGCGCGTCTCCATCCAGCCCACCGCCAGCTTTTCGGCCGACACCACGCGGCTCTTGAACTGCGCGGGCAGACGCTGCATGAACTCCGCATACTCGGTGTGGTCCAGGCCATCGGCATGGCCAAAATCGGCCGACGTATTCAGGCCGATCTTGGCCGGATTGCGCGTCTTGATGACGTCCATCAGCGCATCCCACTGCTCGGGGAATTTTTTGGTGTCCCAGGCGGCCTGGATGCCGTCGCCGACGTTGTAGCGGGCGATGGCCAGCTTCTCCACCTTGCCGGTTTTGCTATCGCGGTAGAACACCAGCATGGTGCGGCGGCGCGCGCCCAGCCACTCGGCGGGCAGCATGGTCTTCAGCACCGGATCCTCATTGTATTCGCGCGACATCACCAGCCACATATCGATGCCGGCGCGCTGCATCAGCGTGGGCAGCAGATGCTCCAGGCGCTCGTTGAGCAGCTGGTTCACCACGCGCGCCTGATCGCGCACGCTCAGCACCTGGGCTTGGGAAGTTTGCGCCAGGCCAGCGGCGCACAGTACTGCAGCGAGGAGAAGTTTTTTCATAGTCCGGCGATAGTAACACCAGAGCCGCGCCCCACCCCTTCGTATAGTTGATGTCTCTCCCTCCTGCCAGAGCCGCACCGCAGCAATCGGCCCTACCATGACCGCATTGCAGCATTTTTAACTCTCTCACTAAAGGCAGAACACCATGTCCGAACAAGCCATCAGCCCATCCCGCCGCGCTGCATTGATGGGCAGCGCAGTCGCCGCTGTCGCAGCCGTCGCCACCGTTGCCGGCACCGAAGCCCAAGCCGCCGCCGCTCCGGGCAAATTCCAGAAGACCGCCAGCACCATCACCACCCACGACGGCGTGCAGATCTATTACAAGGACTGGGGCCACGGCCAGCCGGTAGTGCTGTGCCACGGCTGGCCGCTGTCCTCGGACAGCTGGGAGTCGCTGGCCTTCCACCTGGCGAACAACGGCTTCCGCGTGATCACCCATGACCGCCGTGGCCACGGCCGCTCCAGCCAGCCATGGGATGGCAACGACATGGACCACTACGCCGACGACCTGGCGCAAGTGATCGAAGCGCTGGACCTGAAGGACATCATCCTGGCCGGTTTCTCCACCGGCGGCGGCGAAGTGGCGCGCTACGTGGGCCGTCATGGCACCAAGCGCGTGGCCAAGCTGGGCCTGATCTCGGCCGTACCGCCGCTGATGCTGAAGACCGACACCAACCCAGGCGGCCTGCCGATGGAAGTCTTCGACGGCATCCGCGCCGGCTCGGTGGCCGACCGTTCGCAGCTCTACCTGGACATCGCTTCCGGCCCGTTCTACGGTTTCAACCGCCCCAACGCCAAAAAGTCGCAGGGCCTGGTGCAGTCGTGGTGGATGCAGGGTATGCAAGGTGGCCATAAAAACACTTATGACTCGATCAAGGCGTTCTCGGAAACCGACTTCCGCCAGGATCTGAAGAAGTTCGACAAGCCGACCCTGATCATCCACGGCGACGACGACCAGATCGTGCCGATCGACGCCGCCGGCCGCGCTTCCGCCAAGATTGTCACGCATGCCAAGTTGATCGTTTATCCAGGCGCGCCGCACGGTTTGACCGACACCCACAAGGAACGCTTCAACGCCGACTTCCTGGCTTTCGCCAAGTCCTGAGCAATACCGCCGTCTCCTCTGTTGTACCGTTCCAAAGCCGCCTGCGGGCGGCTTTTTTTCGCTTCCGGTTTTCTTGATGGGGTGCAATAATCAAATGGCCCCACCATCAGGAAAACGCCCATGGATACAGCCGCGCTGCTCCGCCTCTTCGCCCCCGCCAGCGACCCATCCCTGCTCAACTACGGCACCTACACGCCATCGCTGGTGTTCCTGTCGGTGCTGGTGGCGATTTTCTCGTCCGGCATGGGCTTGCAGATGGCCAGCCAGGCCAATGCCACCAATAGCCGCTGGCTACGCAGCGTCACCCTCGGCAGCGGCAGCCTGGCGCTGGGCTGCGGGGTATGGGCCATGCACTTCATCGGCATGCTGGCCTTTAACCTGTGCACCAGCATCGACTACGATCCGGGCATCACCATTCTTTCGATCTTCCCCAGTGTCGCCGCCTCGCTGGTGGCGCTGAATATCATCAGCCGGCCGCGCGCGACCGGCCTGGCGCTGGTGATCGGCGGGGTACTGGTGGGCGCGGGCATCGGCGCTATGCACTACTCCGGCATGGCCGCGATGCGCATGCCGCTGGAGCTGCGCTACGATCCCTGGATTTTTGGTCTGTCCATCGTGGTGGCGGTGGTGCTGGCTACGCTGGCGCTGTGGGTGCGCTACGGCCTGCGCAGCCTGGGCGACCGACTCGGACGCCACACCCGCACCATCGTCGCCGCCGTCACCATGGGCTGCGCCATCGCCGGCATGCACTACACCGGGATGGCCGCGGCACGCTTTGTCGGCGTCCTGCCGCCAGGCAGCGCGCCTGGCGCCAGCAGCACTTTCCTGGCGCTGGCGCTGTCGCTGATCACGGTCACCTTCACCATCCTCGTGCTGGGCGCCAACGGCCTGCTGCGCTACCGCGAACTGTTCCTGCAGCTGAGCCAGAGCGAAGCCTGGATGCGCGCGCTGCTGACCACCACGGTGGATGGCGTGATCACGGTGGACAGCGCCGGCGTCATCCTTGAATACAACAACTCGGCCGAGCGGATTTTCAGCTGGCGCCGCGACGAGATCGTGGGCCGCAATATCCGCATGCTGATGGCCGACCAGGAGCGCTCGGAGCGCGACGGCCTGCTGCACTACCTGGAGACGCGCAACGAAGCCGTCACCATCAAGGGCAGCGAGGTGATCGCCGTGCGCAAGGACGGCACGCTGGTGCCGATCCGCCGCGCGCTGGGGCATGCACAACTGGGCAGCCGCGACCTGTTCGTACTGTTCATCACCGACATCAGCGAGCGGCGCGCCATCATGCAGGCGCTGCGCGAAAGCGAGCAGCAGCTGCGCTCCCTGATCGGCAACATCCCCGGCATCTCCTTCCGTACCCGCGTGCGCGATCAGCTGGAACTGGCTTTCATCAGCGACGGCGTGGAGCGCCTGGCAGGCTACCCGGCCAGCGACTTCCTGCCGCCGCAGCAGCGCCGCGCCCTGTTCGACCTGGTGCTGCCGGAGGACCAGCCCGAGGTGCATGAACAATTGATGCAGGCCGCCGCCAACAGCAGCTCCTATCAGGTCGAATACCGCCTGCGCCATGCCGACGGCAGCATCCGCTGGATGTGGGAGCACGGCGCAGCGGTCGCCGACGACAGCGACAATACGCTGCGCTGGATCGACGGCGTGATCCTCGACATCACTGAACGGCGCCAGATGGAGGAAGAGCTGCGCAAGGCCAAGGAGAACGCCGAGCAGGCCGCCGCCGCGCGCGCCAGCTTTGTGGCCAATATGAGCCATGAGATCCGCACGCCGATGAATTCCATCCTCGGTTTTACCGACGTGCTGCTGGATACGGACCTGGACAGCGAACAGCGCCACCATCTGGACACGGTGCGCAAGCAGGGCCGCGCGCTGCTGCGGCTGCTGAATGAAGTGCTGGACAAGGCCAAGCTGGATAAGGGCGCGATGGAGCTGGAGCCGGACGATTACAGCCTGCTGGCACTGGTCGACGAACTATCCTCCACCTACGGCAGCGCGGCGCGCAACAAGGGCCTGGCGATCGACATCCGCTACGACAGCGGCCTGCCGGCCTGGCTGTACGGCGACGAGCTGCGCATGCGCCAGGTGCTGGGCAACCTGCTGGACAACGCCATCAAGTTCACCAGCGCAGGCCAGGTCAGCCTGCACGCGGCGCCGCTGGATGGGCAGCTCTACATCAAGGTGCAGGACACCGGCATCGGCATCGCGCCGGAGCGGCTGGACGCCATCTTCGATCCCTTCACCCAGGCCGATGCCTCGATGTCGCGCCGCTACGGCGGCACGGGGCTGGGCACCACCATCAGCAAGCAGCTGGTGGGGCTGATGGGCGGGAAGATCTGGATCACCAGCGTGCAAGGCCAGGGCAGCATCTTCCACGTGCTGTTGCCGCTAGAAGGCGCACGCGGCACGCCGCAGCAGCGCGCGCAGCGGCGCGAATGCCAGCTGCCGCCGCTGCACGTGCTGGCGGCCGACGACGTGCCGCAGAACCTGGAGCTGCTGCAGCTGATGCTGTCGCGCCACGGCCATACCCTGCGCACGGCGGCCGACGGCGCGGAAGCGGTCAGCATGGCGGCGGCGCTGCGCTACGACGTGATCCTGATGGACGTGCAGATGCCCGTGCTGAACGGGCTGGAAGCGACGCGGGTGATCCGCGCCGCCGAGCAGGCTGGCGGACAAACGCCGGTGCCGATCATCGCCATGACGGCCAGCGTGCTGGAGGCACACCGTGAAGCCAGCAGCGCGGCGGGCATGCAGGGCTTTGCCTCCAAGCCGGTGGACTGGTATGCGCTGTCGTGCGAAATCGGCCGTGTACTGGGGCTGTCCACGCCGGAGGACAGCGCCAGCGCCGACCCGGGCCCGGTGGTGGCTTCGCCCAGTTCACACCTCCCGCGCCAGCGCACCCTCAACCGCAAGGCGGGCCTGAACCGCTGGGGCAATGACGAAACCCACTACCAGCTGGCACTGGAGCGCTTTGCCGGTGAATACGGCGCCGCCGCCAAGTCGCTGGAGACCCTGCTGGCCAAGGGCGATCTGGGCGCCGCGCGCGATTACACCCACCGCATCCGCGGCGTGGCCGCCAACCTGGGACTGGAGCAGCTGGCCGACGCGCTGTCGCGCCTGGAGCAGCTGTGCGCTCCGCTGCCGCCGAGCGCCGTGCCGGGCAGCCCGCAGGCCGTGCCGCCGGATGACACCCAGGCCGTGCGCCAGGCGCAGGCCGGGCTGGCGCGGGTGGATTCCGCCATCGATGCGGCGCTGAGCGCCATCCGCCGTACCGCTCCGGCGGCGGCTCCCGCGCCGGCAGCGGAAGCACCGCCACCCGGCGCACTGGACGGGGCGGCCGCCCGCGCCGCCGGCGCAACGCTGATACAATCGCTGCAGCGGGGCGCGCTCGATGACGCCGCCCTGGCAGCCCTGAACGCCAGCCTGGGAGGCCACGCCGCCGACGCCCTGGCCCAGGTGCAGGGTGCGCTGGCCGATTTTGACTTCCCGCTGGCCGCCGACAAGCTGCAGTCCCTGCTTAACCAACTGGCTCAGGAGCCGACATGACCCACTCCATCAAACAGCCGCTGATCCTGGCCGTCGACGACGAAGCCAGCAACCTGCAGCTGCTGCGCCAGATCCTGCAGGACCGCTACCGCCTGCTGTTCGCCAAGGATGGCGCACGCGCGCTGGAGCTGGCCAACCAGGAGAAGCCGGACCTGATCCTGCTGGACGTGATGATGCCGGCGATGACAGGCTACGAAACCTGCCGCGCGCTGAAGGCCGATCCCGCCACCGCCGGGATTCCCGTCATCTTCGTCACCGCCCTGAGCGACGCGGGCGATGAAGTGGACGGCTTCGATGCCGGTGCGGTGGACTACATCACCAAACCGGTCAGCCCGCCCATCGTGCGGGCGCGCGTACGCACCCACCTGTCGCTGGTGCGCGCGGAGGAGCTGAAGCAAAGCCGCCTGGAGATCGTCCAGCGCCTCGGCCTGGCGGCGGAATACAAGGACAATGAAACCGGCCTGCACGTGATCCGCATGAGTAACTACGCCCGCATCCTGGGCGTGGCGGCGGGCATGCAGGAAGCGCAGGCGGACGACCTGCTGCACGCCGCGCCGATGCACGACGTGGGCAAGATCGGCATCCCGGACAACATCCTGCAAAAGCCCGGCGCGCTGGATAAGGACGAATGGAAGGTGATGCAGTCGCACGCCACCATCGGCGCCGACATCATCGGCCAGCACAACGGCGGCATGCTGTCCATGGCGCACGACGTGGCTCTGACCCACCATGAAAAATGGGATGGCAGCGGCTATCCGAACGGGCTGGCGGGGCGCGATATCCCGCTGGTAGGGCGCATCGTGGCGATCGCCGACGTGTTCGACGCGCTCACCTCCGCGCGGCCCTACAAGGCGGAGTGGCCGGTTGAAAAAGCGGTGGACTACCTGCAGCAGCAGCGCGGCCAGCACTTCGACCCGGAACTGGTCGACCTGTTCCTGTCGCGCCTTGAGGAAGTGCTGGAAGTGAAGCGTCGCTGGGCCGAACGCTGAGGCGTCACAGATCTTTAGGCGTCAGCCCGGTATGCTTGGCAATTCGGGCCAGCATGTGAGGCCCGATTTCCTCACTGTCGTGAAAAGCAAAGACAAAATCCGGCCAGCCTGCGCGCGACAGCGTGCGGTGAGAACCCGACTGCCTTTTGATGTTCCAGCCAATCGCCAGCAAAGCAGATAACACCCGCTTAGCCTTGGTGGACGGCCATTGGCTCATGCCGCTACGGGAAGCGAAATACTTATATCAGCCGGTTTCGCCTCACCGTGCTCAAGCCGCTCCGCCAGAGTACGCAAGACCAGAATTTGTGCTTTGGATAAAGCTTCGTTCGCAGTGCGGCCATAACACAAGACCCCCGGCATTTGAGGAATCTCAGCAATCCACCGGCCGTCGACTTCTTCTTCACATTCAATACTGAGGTGCATAGCGTTCTCCATGAAGGGAGGTAATTCGATTGTAGCTCACGAGCTCTGCGTGGCTAGGCCGAGGAACATCGGGATGTTGAGGCGCATCTACGCTGGACTTATTGAGCAACTACTTGCGCCACTACTCATCACTAGACCGCATGTTTAAACGAGCATCAAGTAAGCGATCCACGGCAAGCAATACATCCTCTAAACCATCGCTGTAGTTCAAGCGAAAATCTGCATATTTCTTCGTCTTGAGTAGCTCGGGGATAGCACAATCCTCTATAAGTAGCGGCAAAACCATGGTTTGGTTCTCTTCAAGTTCAGCCCAGTATTTTGCGTGCCACTCTCGCTCAACCCATTTCGATCTAACAGAGTTTGATGACAAAACAACGACAGCAAAGTCTGCACTAGTGAGATCAAGCGATATTTTCTCTGGAATAGACTCGCCTACGCATATGTCCCAACTATCGAACCACGGCGTGTGTCCCGCCGCTCTTAGATCTGTTCCAAGCCAAGTTGCAAATTGCTTGTCTTTGGATGAGTGAGAGATGAAAATCTTGGCACCTTGCTCTCTGTTGCTATAGCGCGCATCAATCATGCGGTCCACTAAGGTTCCTTCCACGAAATGAAGCTCTGTGAGCAATTCAATTCTTTCTTCTGGATCGAGCTCTGGAGCGCCCTTAGCGGCCGCGAATCGCCCGATGAGATCATGAAGCTCCTGTCTTCGTTGCATTAAATCCGCAGTAGTGACATCTCTTACATATTTATTCGGAATGAGGAAATAGCCGTCCGCCAGAAAGAAATCCCCAAAATAGACGATTGCTACATTTGTTTGTTCAATGCCGTCAAGGTCGTCAATGGTTTCCCAATCAATATTGGCCGGGTATTCGGCGTCGTCGTCATCATAATATCCAATGCGACCCGCATGAGGCCCATCTGTGATGTAAACAGGCCCGTATGGAATGTGCTCTGTACTCATGGATTCGAGGTTGAGGCCTAAGGTGCAATGGAAATCGATATTACTCGTAAGTCATACCAATTTAGCACCTAGTCGAGCAAGGTAAAGCAGAAGAATACCAAATGAGGGATAAAAATAACGCTTACAAGGTAGAACAGAAAATACTCCATCCTACCCATATCACCTGAAGAATCGGGCACCGCACCAGATAACCGGATGATGTCTGCTGACTTTACTTCGCCGCCAGCTCTCGGTACAAGGCGGCGTAGTTGTCCGCCATTTTCTCGGCGGTGAACAATTCCCAGTAGCGCGCCTCGGCGCGGCGGCCCATTTCGGCGGCCTGCTCGGGGTTCTCCCACAGCGTGCGCATGGCGGCGCCGAAGGCTTGCGGATCGCTGGGCGGGACCACCAGGCCGGTCTCGTTGTCGATGTTGATGTAGGTGGTGCCGGTGCCGATCTCGCTGGAGATCATCGGCTTGCCGAACATGGCGCCTTCCAGCAGCGAGATGCCGAAAGCTTCCGAACGCAGGTGCGATGGGAACACCATGGCGTAGCACAGCTGCAGCAGCGCCACCTTGTCTTCTTCTTCCAGCGCGCCGACGAACATCACATGGGTCAGGCCCAGGCGCTCGGCATGGGCTTTCAGCTCGCGCTCGATCGGGCCGGCGCCGACGATCACCACCGGATAATCCACATTGGCCATCGCATCCAGCAGGATGTGCAGGCCCTTGTAGTAGCGCAGCACGCCGACGAACAGGAAAAACCGCTCGCCGCAGCGCGCGCGCCAGGCGTCCTTTACTTCCGGACGCGGCTCCGGATAGATGGAACGATCCAGGCCATAGGTGATGGTGCGGGTCTTGGACTTGTAGCGCTTCAGCACCGGCGACGAGGCCAGGTAGTTGGGCGAGGTCGCCACGATGCAGTCGACGTCGCGCAGGAAGCGCTGCTTGAGCGGGGTGTACACGCGCAGCAGGTTCTTCTGGCGCACGATGTCGGAGTGATAGGTCACCACGCTCGGCTTCTTGATGCGTGCCATGAAGTGGGCCAGGTCCATGAACGGCCAGGGGAAGTGATAGTGGATCACGTCCGCCTTGCGCGCCAGGCGCGCCAGCTTGCGGATGGCGGCAAACGAAAAACCGGTGGAGGCGATCTCGAAGTCCAGCGGCACGCGGTGCACGGTGTGGCCGTCCACTTCGATCTGGGCCGAGCCTTGCTTGTCGCGCGTCAGGGTCAGCACTTCACTGGTGATGCCAACGCGGCCGGTGCCGACACACAGCTGACGTATCACCTGCTCGACTCCGCCCCAGGAATCGGGGTAGTAGGTTTTATAAAAGTGGAGTACGCGCATAAATCAGTTTGAAAGTACGGAGTGGTACACGGCGGCGGTGCGGCGCGCCGTTTCGTCCCAGGTCAGTTGCAGCGCGCGGCGCCGGCCGGCGGCGATACAGCGCGCGCGCAGCGCGTCGTCGCGCACGATGCGGGTCATGGCTTCGGTCAGCGCGCCGGTGTCGAGCGGATCGACTTCCAGCGCGGCGCCCGCGCTCACTTCCGGCAGCGAGGTGGTATTCGAGGTCACCACCGGCACGCCGCTGGCAAAGGCTTCCAGCACCGGGATGCCAAAGCCTTCGTACAGCGATGGCAGCACCAGGGCGCCAGCGCCGGCATACAGGTGGCGCAGCTGTTCATTGTCGGTCAGCTTGCTGAGCCAGGCCACGTTCTCGCCGCGCTGCCTGGCGGCGGCGATGCGGCGGACCAGTTCTTCGCTGCGCCAGCCCGGCGAACCAACGATTACCAGCTGGCGCGCGGAACGCAGCACGGGCGGCAGGGCCAGGTAGGCTTCCAGCAGGCGCTCGACATTCTTGCGCGGCTGCAGGGTGCCGACGAACAGGAAGTAGCCGGGCTTGAGCTGGTGCTGTTCCAGGGTGGCGTCGCGCAGCTCGGCGGCGGGCGCGTCGAACCAGGCCGGACCGACGCCGTTGTGCACCACGCTGATGCGCTTCTCGTCCACGCCAAAGCATTCCACCAGCTCGCGCACGGCAAACCGGGAGACGGCGATCACATGGTCGGCCTTTTGCGCGGCGCGGATCTGCAGCCAGTTCTTCAGCTTGCGCCAGCGCGGGCTGCACCACTCGGGATGGGAAATCGGCAGCGCGTCATGCAGGGTCGCCACCACCGGGCAGTCCATGCGCACGATGCGGTAGTCGGTGGCGTGGAACAGGTCGATGGGACCGGGCGGCGGCGCATTCGGCTGGCGTGCGCCGCCGGGAGCGTGCGGCACACCCTCCTTCACGTACAGCTGGGCGCTTTTCGGCAGGATCAAATCGCCGACGGTCGCCAGCGGGAAGGACAGCGGCAGCGCGCGGCCCAGCGTCAGCAGGTCGGCGCGGCCGGGCGGTGCAAACGACAGCGGACGCACTTCGCAGCCCGCCTGCGGCAGATGGCGCAGCAAGGCGGCGCTGTAGACGCCGATGCCGTCCAGCTGGCCGCCCGTCAGTCCGGGTTCCGCCGTGGTGGTGGAGAGGCCGACGCGCACGGACGGCGCGCCGGGTTTCAAGCCTGGTACATCCATTGCAGCGTGTCGCGCAGCGGCGGCGGCTCGATGGCGCCGACCACGGCGGCCAGTCGGCGGTTATCGCCCACCAGGCGCACGACTTCATTGGCACGGACAAAGGCCGGATTCACATGGACGTTGATCTTGTAGCCGGCGATCTCGTTCATCATCTCCAGCGCCTCGCCCAGCGAATAAGCGTGGCCGGAACAGACGTTGAAGGTGCGCTCCGCCGGCGCAGCAGGAAGGTCGGCCGAAAGCAAGCCGCGATACGCAGCAGCCACCACGCGCACGTCGGAGAAGTCGCGCCACACATGCAGGTTGCCCAGCTCGATGTCGGCGGCCTTGCGGCGGAAATGGCTGACGATCTTCGGCAGCAGGAAGTTCTCGTGCTGGCCCACACCGGTGTAATTGAATGGACGGACGAAGATCAGTGGCAGCTTGTCCTGCCACAGGCGCGCCATGTATTCCATGGCCAGCTTGCTGACGGCGTAGTCGTTGGCCGGTGCGGCCGCTACGTCTTCGTGGATCACGCCGACGTCGGTATTGCCGTAGATATTGGCGCTGGAGGCCAGCAGCACGGCGGAGGGCTTGCGTTCCAGTCCAGCCAGCGCTTCCAGCAGGTTGCGCGTGCCCATGACGTTGACGCGGTAGATCTGCTCGGCGTCGCCGTGGGCCACAAAGGCGATGGCGGCCAGGTGGAGCACCACGTCCGGCTGCACCTGCTGCACCATGGCGGCGACAGCGGCGCGGTCGGTCAGGTCGACGGCGAAGATATCGCCTTGCGCAGCATGGCCGGGCGTCGTGGTGCCAAACACGCGGTAGCCGGCGGCGTGCAATTCCTGCGCCACGTAGTGGCCGGTAAAGCCGGCCAGGCCCGTGACCAGCGCGCGCTTGCCGGCGCCTTCCTGCTGTTGTGACATAAGAACCAGCGGGGCCAGCGCGTTCATGTGCGCTCCTTAGAAGGAGAAGCCGGCTTGGTTGCGGCGCAGGTCGGCCTGCACCATCATCTGGCACAGCTGTTCCAGCGTGGTTTCCGGCTTCCAGCCCAGTTCCTTGGTGGCTTTGGCCGGGTCGCCGATCAGCAGTTCCACTTCCGCAGGGCGGTAGAACTTCGGATTCACGCGCACCAGCACCTTGCCGGTCTTCTTGCAGGTACCGACCTCATTATCGGCCGAACCGCTCCACTCCAGCGACACGTCGATCGCCTTGAAGGCCATGCTGACGAAGTCGCGCACGGTTTCGGTACGGTTGGTGGCCAGCACATAGGTGTCCGGATGGTCGGCCTGCAGGATGCGCCACATGCCTTCCACGTATTCCTTGGCGAAGCCCCAGTCGCGCTTGGCGTCCAGGTTGCCCAGTTCCAGCACGTCCAGCTTGCCCAGGTGGATCTTGGCGACCGAGTCGGTGATCTTGCGGGTAACGAACTCGCGGCCACGCAGCGGCGACTCGTGGTTGAACAGGATGCCGGAGGAGCCGAAGATGCCATAGGACTCGCGGTAGTTCACGGTCATCCAGTGGGCATACAGCTTGGCCACGCCGTACGGGCTGCGCGGGTAGAACGGGGTGTCTTCCTTCTGCGGCACGGCTTGCACCTTGCCGAACATTTCCGAGGTCGAGGCCTGGTAGAAGCGGATCTTCGGGTTGACGATGCGGATCGCCTCCAGCAGGTTGACCGGGCCCACGCCGGTGATTTCAGCGGTGGTGACCGGCTGCTCGAAGGATACGCCGACAAAGCTCTGCGCGGCCAGGTTGTACACCTCGTCCGGCTGGGCGGTCTGCATCAGGCGGATGCTGGAGCTGAGGTCGGTCAGGTCGTACTCGACCAGCTTGAGATTCGGATGGTTCTGAATACCCAGTTCTTCAATACGCCAGAAATTGACCGAGCTGGTACGGCGGTAGGTGCCGGTCACTTCGTAGCCCTTGGCCAGCAGCAGCTCTGCCAGATAGGCGCCGTCCTGGCCGGTAATGCCGGTAATAATGGCTTTTTTGGTTTTTTGCATGGTATTCAGATCCAGATTCAAAAAGCAGGTGGTGTCACCTTGATAAGCCCGATATTGTAACAGACCGCCTCCCCCGCACTTCTGAGGAATCCCGGCAATTACAACACTTACACATTGTTACAGGGCAACAGAAACAGAAAAGGCAGGCCGCAGCCTGCCTTTTCTTGCAGCGAATAAAGCTTACGCCTTGCGCTCCGCCACCGCATCCACCACGCACAGCGCCGTCATGTTGACGATGCGGCGCACCGTGGCCGACGGGGTCAGAATGTGCACCGGACGGTCGCAGCCCAGCAGGATCGGGCCCACCGCGATGCCGTTGCCGGCCGCCGTCTTGACCAGGTTGTAGGCGATGTTGGCGGCGTCGATATTCGGCATCACCAGCAG
>Ga0213872_10000994_pt1 | contig 19809 bp, 21 predicted proteins | sample VelepicomBERX_R2_FD_160071 | JGI IMG/M metagenome (GOLD analysis project Ga0213872, IMG submission 160071) | Rhizosphere microbial communities from Vellozia epidendroides in rupestrian grasslands, the National Park of Serra do Cipo, Brazil - RX_R2 | ecosystem: Host-associated > Plants > Roots >...
GTGGGCAGGGACGCGCTTCTGCGCGTCCGGCTAGGTCAAAGGAACAACACGCTCGTCCACTTGTTTGGAAGTACCGCGCTGGACGCGCAAGAGCACGTCCCTGCCCCGGGGGCACGACCACAGGAAAGGAACTCTAGGTGAAAGCAGTAGTCTGGCATGGTGTAGGCGACATACGGATTGATGACGTTGCCGAGCCCAAAATCGAGAAGTCTACCGATGCGGTTGTGCGTCTTACTGCAAGCGCAATCTGCGGGACCGATCTCCATTTTATCCGCGGCACTATGCGGGACATGGAACCGGGTACGGTCCTTGGTCACGAAGGGGTGGGCGTCGTGGAAGAACTTGGCGCAGACGTGCGCAACCTGAACATTGGAGACCGTGTAGTTATCCCATCGACTATTGCCTGCGGCGTTTGCTCCTACTGCCGCGCCGGCTACTATTCGCAGTGCGATAAGCAGTTCGACCGTCGCAGGGCTGGTTGGACAAAGGTTAAGATCGAGCCTCTGGCATAGTCCGGTTTGGTGAGCGCGGAGGCGTCGAAAGCCGATTATTCGCTGATTTGCGATACCAGGCGTGGGTGCGAAAACGGAGCACAAAAAGGATCGATTTAATAGTCTCCTCCATGGCTCGGGAGCCGTAGACTCCCCACACTTTCAACCCGGCGAAAATACCTAGCAGGACCGCGGCTGGGAGCCCGATAAGATAACTTCCGATCAGATGCGCCTTTAGAACGAACTTCGTATCACCGCCGCTTGGCAAAACTCCATTACCCAGGATGCTATTGAGAACTTTTGCCGGCAGCCTTCATTGATTCAGGTTCCCGCGGATTTCTCTCGCGAAGGGATTTCACTGATGCGGACCTGTATAGTGTCACCTTCCTTCAGCGGTGATCGGCCTTGCGTACGAATGGTAAACACGGTCCGCGTGGAATCGAGCTTCGAACCGGAAATTTGTTCGACCCCAATTTTCTTCGGATCGACCGCTAGGCTAACTTCCTGATCTGGAAGTTTCTCCAGGAGAACGGTCTCAACGTTCCATATGGTCGTTTCCTGGACGCTTGGATCTTCCTTAATGTTCCTGGTAACTCTCGCCGGGATTGTTTTCATGATCAAACCTGTCACCTGAAAGAGTTCGGGGCCGGTATTCTTGGTGCATCGTAGTTAGCTTCTCCAATTCGGTGTCATCTGTCAGGTCGAGCCGTAGCGGTGTGATCGAGATCCAGTCGTTTTCCACCGCCCACCGATCGGTATTGGCTTCGGGTTCCCGAATTGGAACCACTGTAAACCAATAGTGCTCGCGCCCCATCGGATCTTCGTCCAGGACCATCTTGCCATCATATTGACGGACAGACTGGCGTGTCCAGCGGATGCCGCGTGCGTTGGGAGAGAGGTTGACGTTTAGTAGTCGCGGTGAAGACTCCTGCATCAATAGTCTCAGAACATCTTCCACTTGGGGCCTCAGTTCTTCGAATCTCGGGTCGTCATCCTTTGTCGGCGTGCTGAACGCGATTCCCCGGAGGCCGAGCAAAACCGCCTGCTTCGCTGCTGCTAAGGTCCCGGAATGCCAGAGTCCGGTTCCTAAATTCGGGCCGAGGTTGATGCCAGACAGCACCCAGTCCACTTTCTCCCACAGGTGCACTCCAAGAGCAACGCAATCGGCCGGTGTCCCATTGACGCGATAGGCTTCAAAGTTTTTCAAGGGCGTGCGGCGATAAGTTAGAGGGCGGTTCGAAGTAATAGCCTGTCCCATGGAAGATTGCTCTACGTCCGGCGCAACAATGCGGACCTCTCCAAATCGGCTGGCTGCATCTGCCAAAACGGCAATACCCGGACTGTAAATTCCGTCGTCGTTTGAAACGAGCATACGCATATTTTGATTCCTTTTCACGGTCTGGCCAGTAGCGACGCGCTCCCAGGTCCGGTTCGATGTTCGGACGAGGTCTGGATGCAAGCAAAAATGCATCCGCATCGTTTATATCTCGCGAAAGATTCCTGGTAGTTGACCATGGCGATTCTAGATCTGATTCTCGGTCGTCCATTGTCTTCCGCGGAGGATAAGGACGAACGAGTGGGTTCATTTGCGGGCGTTTCAGTTTTTGGTCTTGACGCATTGAGTTCGGCAGCCTACGGGCCGGAAGCGGCGCTCACGATATTAATACCTCTTGGCGTGGCGGGATTGAGAAGCAGTCTGCCGATCACCATCGCGGTTTCGTCAATTTTGGCGATCGTCTTTTTCAGCTATCGCCAAACAATCTCTGCGTATCCGAACGGTGCGGGTACGTACACCGTAGCCAAGGAAAATCTCGGTCGGCATCTCGGCTTGCTTGGAGCGGTTGCGCTTTTGATTGATTATACACTGAATGTCGCTGTCGGTATTTCGGCCGGAATCGGTGCACTAATCTCCGCGATTCCTTCTCTCCAACCGTATACAATGGTGCTCTGCCTCTCGGTGTTGGCCCTGCTCACCTTCCTGAACCTCCGGGGGGTTCGCGAATCGGGTTTCGCTTTTATGCCGCCTACCTACATGTTCGTTGGGTGTCTCAGTCTGGTGATAATCATCGGCATCTGCAAAACTCTCATCGCGGGGGGACACCCGCACCCAGCCGCCCCGTTGCCGGCGCCAGCGGCGGTAAAGGAACAGATCAGTTGGTGGATTATGCTGAAGGCTTTTGCCAGCGGGTGCACCGCAATGACCGGCGTCGAGGCCGTCAGCAACGGCATACAGGCCTTTAAGGAGCCGGTCGTGAACTCTGCCCGGCGTAGCCTGGCGATTATCGTCACCCTGCTGATTCTGATTTTGCTCGGAGTTGCATACTTGGTTGCAGCCTATGGGATAACCGCAACCGAGCCTGGAACTCCCCACTACCAGAGTATTCTTTCCCTTTTGGCCGTTGCCGTAGTTGGGCAGGGGCCCTTCTACTATGTGACGCTTGGGGTCGTCCTGCTGGTCCTGTCACTATCCGCAAATACCTCCTTCGCAGATTTCCCTCGGGTTTGTCGGGTGGTTGCCCAAGATGGTTTTCTTCCTTATTCGTTTGCCACTAGAGGGCGCCGCCTGGTTTACACTGAGGGTATCTGGGTTTTGACCCTGCTGTCCGCAAGTCTATTGATCATTTTCAATGGAGTGACGGATAAGTTAATTCCGTTGTTCGCTATTGGTGCGTTCCTGGCCTTCACCCTGTCACAAGCAGGCATGGTTGTACATTGGCTCAAGTCAGATGGTCAAAGGTCGCGGCTCAGCGCTACTATTAACGGCTTGGGCGCAGTGGCGACAGGAATAACTTTTCTGATTGTGATTGTTACTAAATTTACGGAAGGCGCCTGGTTAGTGGTGATCATCGCGCCGGCACTTTACCTGTTGATGTACTCCATTAACCATCACTACTCCGAGATTGCTGCTGACTTGGCGACATCTGGTCAAATCAGTTTGGAACCGGCACAGGACATGATTGCAGTCGTGCCGGTGGAAACCCTGAACGCCCTGGCCCAAAGAGCCTTGCAGACTGCATACGGTCTATCGCGAAGAATTCATTTGGTGCACGTTAAACACGAAAACGATCAACGCGATTTCGCTTTGGAATGGAATCGCCATGTCCGAAGTTCGATTGATTCAGCCGGCCTGCCCGCGCCTGAGGTGGTGATCCTGGAATCTCCCTATCGGAAAGTGATCTCGCCGATCCTGGACTATATCTGGAAGTTAGAGAGAGAGAACCCCTATGATACCGTCGCGGTGCTGATTCCTCAGCTCATTGAGGCGCATTGGTACTATGCTTTTCTCCATAATCAGCGGGCGACAATCTTGCGGAACATATTGTTACTCAAGGGAGAAAATCGAATTCTAATCGTCAATATACCGTGGAAGATCGAGAAACGAGGAGAGAAGAGAATACAAGTTGCCTGCATTTCTCACAAACGCTGACGCTTTTTTAAGCTTTTGGGTTCTACGAGCAGTGCATACCGCAACGCAAATAGCAGACCCGCACCAAATGGCGGACAACTGTAGATTATTATGAGCGAAACACTCAGCGATTTCCTGCGGCCGCTGTCCACCGCTGAATTTCGGCGCGAGTCATCTGGCAACGCGACTCCTCTCGCGCATCAAGCAGACCTCCAGAGGTCACATCAGAAAGGTATTGAATCCTGGAGAGCAAAGTTCCATTGCAACGGTTCCCGTATGTTTGTGGCTCGTTGTGTTCTTTGACGATTCTGGAATTGAATTCTTTCACCACGTCCTCCGTAGTGTTCCATGGTCACGCCCATAATGGAGTTGTAGAAGGTAAGACAGGAGGCAGTGTACCGGTCTTCAATGTGGCGTTACCCGTTCTCTCACGTTTGCATAAGAGGCAGTTCTTCCTGTATGATTTATGAAGTCAAAACGTCGAGAACACCGAATACGCGGGTAACGCCGAGCTCGCCTGAACGGGGGCAGTTGCCTGGAAAATAGAAGTCCGGTTCGCGTGCCAGCGGCGAATTTTTCTCATCAGCCTAGTTGCAAGCGATGCAGGCTCAAGCAGCAGAATCCCGCCGTCGCTTCGCTATGGCGCGGCCTTTCGAGCTTTGCGGGCGCGCCGTAGCTCGAAGAGCGAAGGTGGCCTCCGGCTACGCCGGACCATTCTGCGCACAGAAAAATCGGGAATGGTAGGCGGAATCTCGTGGACGCAGCTCGCCACCTCGGGCAACACGGCTGCTGAAATTACGTCTTTTTATTGGGAAGCCTTTTGCGTTTCGTCTTCGCAAAGTCTTCGAGCTGCTTTTCCGACATCGACTCAGCCATCTTTTTCGACGCGCCTTTCAGGCTGGATTTTTTGCGCTCTCCGCGCTTGGCGGCTAATGCAGCGCCGGCAGCCATCTGCTGTTTCTTGGATCTTGCTGGCATACCTCTTGATCGTTACGCTGGCAAAGAGCGGATGTACTCGCTCAGGAGAAGAGCTTGAGTATCGTGGATGGCGAGGGGATAAGACCGTTCTCCAGGGGGGCGTTCATGAGAGGCCCTGGAGTGTACTTGCCGCTACAAAGTGAACTTTCGCCAGGCACATCATGAGGATCGCTCTATTTCACAACGCGGGCGCCGGCAGCGGCACCGCGAGGCGAGGCCGGCTCGTCCGGCTATTTGCAAGTGCCGAGTACGAAGTGCTTTATGTACCGATGAACGAAAAAGGTTGGGAGGCGGCGTTCGGCATGCCTATCGAAAGAGCCGTTATTGCCGGGGGAGATGGAACCGTTGGTCGGCTGGCGCCTTGGCTGGCGGCGAGGAGCATCCCATTTTGCATCTTGCCGCTAGGAACTGCGAACAATTGCGCAAAAACCCTGGGTCAGATGCACACAGTAGAAAGCGTCGTCTCGAATCTTCACTCTGCGCGGATAAAAAAAATCGATCTTGGCATTGTTGCCAGCCCGGCCGGGCATCGGATTTTTATCGAGTCCATTGGCATTGGGCTCCTGGCGAGTTTTATGGGCGAGATGCGGATACGTGAGAAGAAAGAGAAATCAAGGAGTCGATTAACCCCGCAAGAAAGGCTCTCGGGAGCGCTGAAACGTCTGCGGCTGCTGTCAAAAACCTTTCCAGAGGCTAGGTGCGAACTCTTCCTCGATGAACAAAGAGTAGCAGGAGATATCCTGTTATTCGAGGTAGCCAACATGGGACTAATCGGTCCGAACCTGGATCTAGTCTCGAGCGTAGATCCGGCAGACGGACGTTTCGAAGTGGTCTGGGTTGATGGTAATCAACGGGAGCAGTGGCGAAACTATCTCAAGCTTCTCCGGCGCGGAGTTCAGTCGACTCCACCGGTGAATACCAATCAATGTCACCGGGTACTGTTTCGCTATGTCGATGCCCCGATGCATGTTGACGGCGAGGTTTTTTTAAAAACCGAGACGCCGGTTGCCATCAGGACTGAGTCAGGGGCACTTGATCTCCTTGATTTTGCAGATCTTCACAGTTGAAATGAGAATTCTTTGTTATGCCACCGCACTTCTGTTGATCCGAGGGAGTTTGATATTGGATGCTGCGGGTCAGAATCCGGCTCCGTCCCAAACGACCGTGGAGACAATCGTGTTTCTGAGACACGGTGAGAAACCGCCGGGAGGTTTGGGTCAATTGACTTGCCAAGGTCTGAATCGAGCGCTGGCTCTACCCCCAGTCTTGATTTCAAAGTTCGGGAAGGCTGATTTTATCTTCGCACCTGACCCGGAAGGAAAAGTCACGGAGGGCGGTTTGCGCCAGTTTGATTACGTGCGGCCACTCGCCACGATTGAACCGACAGCAATCCGGCTGGGTCTTCCGGTTCGGACAGATTTTCGGTACAAAGATATTGACGGTTTGCAGCGTGAGCTTACGAAACAGGAATACCGTAAAGCACTCATATTTGTCGCTTGGGAACACTACGAGCTGGATCGGATGGTAAGAAACTTCGTTGGCGCTTTCGGTGGGAATCCCGAAGAGGTTCCTGGGTGGCCGGGTGACGACTATGATAGTCTTTACGTCCTTCGGATCAGTGACACGGGAGTGAAGAAATTGATCTCCTTTAGTCACGACCACGAGGGTCTTACACAGCTGAGCCCTAATTGTCCGTGAACATCCCGATCACGGGAAGGGGGGCTGCGGCGCGATCGAGAAATTGTTGTTGTCAATAACGTTCTGACCGCCCAGGACAACCGTGTACTGACCGCTGGCGGTGTTGAAAGTGCCGCCGCTGACACTAGTTCCCTCATTGTTGATGCTATTAACCTCCCCTGCGACGAGACCGCCGAAAGCCGCGCGGGTAAACCGATTAAAGCGTCCGATAACTAGGTTGTGCGATCCACCGCGGTCGCCAGGACTTAGGGGCACGGTAATGGTGGAGGGGTCTTCGTCATAGCCAATTATTAAATTGCCAAGCCCAGTGGGATTGCCATTGTCGTCGGTCCTACCCGAACCGCTGGTCACCTGTGCCTGCAAAGCTGCAAGCTCTGCGCGTATACCCTTGTCGTTGTCCTCGTGTCCGTGACGTGAGTCTTCGTCGTCGTCCGCGCTTGCAGGCAATGGTGTTAGGGCGACAAAGAGACCAAGTGCCATCAAGTATCCCAGAATGGCTGAACTGACGATACGCCAAGAACATCGTTTTTCTTCAGTTTGCAAGCCGCGTTTTTTGTCCATTTGCCAGCGCAACCCCATTATGGCCCGTGCATCCGTTGGGATGTTGTTAAGAACCGCTTAGCTATGACTCGACTTCGCTTTAGCTACGGGAAAGCGGCGGAGATCATGCACGAGATTATTTTGGACGGTGCGACAGCATCAACGAACTGGGGACAGACTTTGAGCGCACCAAGCGATTGGACGTCAAGCAAGGGAAACCGTCAGACCTTGTGGCGGACAAAGACGATGATTTTTCTGCCGACGAGATGATTCCTCAATCCAGTTTTCATTCGTGAAGGTTGCCATGGTTTAATATGCGGTGCTGCCGGCCAGGCAACGGGCATAGGCTTTGTTGCTGTTGTCGGAGTCTGTCGAACGGATTCGTCGTGAGTCTTCATGGAATCGGAATGAGGTCTGTATGTCGGCGGAGAACAGCCACTATATCCTGGCAAGAGGAGGAAATCGAGCATCTACCTAATGGATGATGGGTCTATCAGGGGTTAACCTGACTCTAGTAGCGGGAGTTAGCGGATCCAGAAAAGTCCGTTCTCATATCGAAAAGCGAACTGTTTTGTACAGCCTGGAAAGAGCACAAAGCTAAGACCGGGTAAAAACAAGAGATTCGTTATGTTATCGTATGCGCTCATTTTTCTGGTCATAGCCATCATAGCCGGCTACTTCGGCTTTGCTGGTATTGCGGGGACCGCCGCCTGGATAGCGCAGGTGCTTTTTGTCATCTTCATAGTCCTTTTTGTGCTATCCTTCTTTTTCCGAGGAAGGCCTCCCTCTGTCTGACAGTATACGGGAAGAGGCAACAAAAGCGGCATAGGTTTCCAAGTTGTATAGCCTGCATTGCTCACAAATCTTTGATGATTTGTGAGCAATGCAGGCTTGCTTGGAAGCGTCTGCTACTTCGCTCAGCCGTTGACCGCAATGAACTCGTCTCGATGTCGTCGCATGAACTCGTCCAGAGCCAATCGTACAATTGCGGACGGATCTGCAGCAAAATTGACGGGCCGATTTCGACAAATCCACTCTTCCAAAACATCAGCAATCAATTGCTGCTCGGTAATGCATAGAAACTCGCATTGTTTCGTTAGCCATTCGAAATGCTGTGAAGTAACTACAATATTTACCAGGTGGACGTGCGGATCCGGCTCCTCTGGTGGTGGACCTTTTTCTCTCTTTTGCACACATTGGATCGCACTGGAATAGCCATTTGGATTCAATGAATCTTAAGCAAGACCTTTCGATACGTTCAACAGGCGTTCGAATTGGGAGATCCTTTGGATCGACCGTGCGCGATCTGTGTGGGTACGCGCTGAAAAATGCCGTGTTTTCAGATGGATGGGGACGCTTCGTATTCTCCGAAATTGCAGTTTGCATTCAAGCTTGTGCTGGAAGATCCCGTTATTTCCAGCTCGCCCGAGAGCCCATTCCTTAAGTTCATCCAAGCTGCCAGATTCCTTAAGAGTCACGCTCCTCACCTGTTTCAGATCCGCGAGATGGGCGCCACATCGGAAAATCGCATGGACCGTTGGCTCTGGGACTTTTTGGACTAGTCCGCAGGGCGGCGTGTCGGCGCTCATTAAACCCAAATTCCGAAGTTGAGGCGAATCGTGCTCGTGCTCGATCCGTGGGACTTCGGTGTCGAAAAGAAAGCCAGATCGTTCGGCAATTATTTTGTTCCATCACTTTGAAGGCGAGATATGCAGAATTCTCGAGGACGAGCACGAGCAGGAGCACGACTTCTCAACTTAGGCATTTAGATTAAAATGAGCCTGGTGCTAACGGATCCAGATGTGCGCTTCGATGCGAACACTAGTGCATCGAGTCATAAGTAGGAGGCATACCGTTGGCTTCAAAAGGGTCTGGATGCGAGGCGTGAGTGAGGAGCATATCCGATGCGATACGTAACGAACGAACAACGACGCAGACGGACCCTTTTCAAGCCAACCCCTTGGGCCGTGGTCAGTTGGCTGATTTTCCGCGTTGCTCACTCCTTACGTATCGATTCAGATATGCTCGTCGTTACTGCCAGTCCGGCTCGGACCGCCTTGAAAATCAGCCAACTGACCGACGGCGGTATGCCTCCTACTTATGACTCGATGCACTAGACCTATGAGCACTAAATTGGACGCAATGGTGGTCGGAGCCGGTCCGGTTGGACTTAGCATGGGGGCAGCCCTGGCGTCGCAGGGTTTGCGATGCCGTGTCATTGACTCCGCGGGCGGCCCGGCAAAGGAATCTCGTGCGATCGGAATTCAGGCCCGTACTCTAGAGGTGCTGGAGATGCAGGGAATTGCCGGCGAATTCCTTGAACTCGGCCATCGTATCCACGGCGTCACAATTTACGGCGAGAACGGCGCGCCAAGGGGCCACCTTACTTTCGACCTGCTTCCTAGCCGATATGCCTTTCTGCTCACCTTGGCGCAGAGCGAGACGGAACGCATTCTCGGCAATCATTTGGAGACGCTTGGCATCACAATTGAACGCAAGACGACCCTGTGCTCTTTTGAACAATCGGATCGCGAGGTTTGCGGCCACCTTACGCTATCCAGCGGCGGAGAAGAAGAGGTTTACTGCGATTGGCTCATTGGGTGTGATGGCGCCCATAGCACTGTTCGCGAGGCGCTGGGGCTCGAATTTGCTGGCAAGACATTCGATCTGCGGTTTCTTCTTGCGGATGTGCACGCCGAGTCTTCTTTGTCGGATTGTGAGGCACATATTTTTGGCCGAGGTGAAGGACTCTTAGCAGTTTTTCCTTTAGGCCGCGGACGACATAGGTTGATTGCTGACAATCCTCCGGAGCAGTTCGGTTCCGAGACGAGGCCGAGCCTGGAAGAGTGGCAGGAGGTAGTAAACGCGCGCGCCAGCGTCCCGGTACGGCTGAGTGATCCAGACTGGACCGCATTTTTCGGCGTCAACTCACGTATGGTGAAGAATCTCAGGGAAGCGCGGGTTTTTGTGTTAGGAGATGCGGCGCACATCCACAGTCCGGCGCTTGCTCAGGGCATGAATACCGGTATCCAGGATGCGTGGAATTTGGGCTGGAAAATAGGGCTTGTGCAGAAGGGTGTTGTTCAGCCGCATTTCCTCGATTCTTTCGAATCTGAGCGCATGCCAGTGGAGCGGCGTGTCCTCGGCATGACGGATTTCACTCAGACCGTCATGACGACGCCGCGTCGGCTCAATCGAGCGTTGAGAGACACATTGCTGCCTCTGGCGACGGGGCTGAAAGCCATTCAGAAGAAAACCGGCGAGACCCTGAGTGAAATCGCCATCGGATATCGCAATAGTCCGATCGTCGAGAACCACCGGCTTCCCGCAGGTCCGCGCGCCGGCGATAGAGCACCTGATGCGACGGTGTTTGAATTTTCAAAAGGGCACGAAATCAGCTTGATGTCTATCTTCGGAAAGGATCATGTGTTGCTGGCTCTGGCGGGACCGGAACTCCAAGCCCAAGAAAAATTACAAGAGACCATTTTGCTGGTCCGGGAACGATACGATGACCTTGTCCGCCCGTACCTCGCACTCAATAGTCAAGCGGAACCAATTCGAGCGTCAATTGATATTCTGGTCGATTCGGCAGGGCAGCTCGTAGAGAGCTATGGTCATACTCCTGCTTTATATTTAGTACGGCCCGACGGATACATAGCCTTCAGGTCACATGCGACACAAGCCCACCTTCTGCGAGCTTATCTTTCGAAACTATTCGCCGTCCGTTAGATCCATCAGGACGACGCTGCGCGAAAAGAACAAGGAGGCAGCGAAGCCGGTCCGGAATGAAAGTGAAGATAGTTGTTACCGTTCCCGGGCTGGCGATGACCCGTCGGGTGAGCAACCTCTTTTAGGACCATGAGAACGGAAGTGTTTGATTCGCTTGACGCTGATGCGGCGGGTGCGTTTATCGGCTGCAAGCTAATGGATAGATGCGGCGAATGCGTTGGGACGGTTGAGGGATTCTGGTTGGATCCAAGTACTCATCGGGTGGCCTATCTCGGGGCAAAGAGCGGCTGGTCGCCAGGAAGCGTACATGTAGTCCCGGCTCGCGACGCCGAGATTAACGAACCCGACAATCTAGTTGTGCTTGGATATCCGGCGGCTTTCATCAAAAAGGCTCCCACTGCCGTTCCGGGGGTCGAGCTCGCAGAGGTAGCTAAGGAAGGAATAAATGCCTACTATGGACAGTTCATTGCCCTGCACAGGGTGAGTTCCATCGAGGAAATTCGCCCCGAGGAGGCACTCAAAACCGAAGGTTCAGGGCAGCAGTCAAACACCTCCTCCCCTGGTGAGCCAAAATCCGACCAATACCGGTCAAAGCTCGAAGAAGCCGAACAAACGTTCTTCGACCAGAAAGGGTTCGTCACAGATTCGATGTCCGAGGTGGATGCGTCAGCGGAATTGAAGCGAATGCAGAATGAAGCAAAGATTCGCAATCGCGAAGACCGAGAGAAAAGAGGCGACCTGGATTAGCTAAGCTAGCTAGAGCCTGTTGCGAAATGGGTCGCTCATGAGGCTTAGCGGCGAAGCCGAGACAGAGCATAGCCTAGGGAGGTTAACTAAGAAGATAGTTCGCCAGCCTGCGAGTGCAATAAGACAACCGCCTGCGAGCGGGCCCAACGTAAGCGCGATACTCGCTCCCGCAGCCCAAATCCCGACTGCCTTTCGGCGTTCCGTATCCTCACGGTAGGTTTGGTTTAGCAGGGCGAGCGAATTCGGAACCAGGATCGCGGCGCCCAGGCCCTGTAGAGCTCTCGCCGCGATGAGAATCCCTATCGTCGGTGCCAGTGCGCACGCAACTGATGCCCCGGTGAAAATAGCAAAGCCCGCGATGAAGATCTTTTTCGCGCCTACGCGGTCACCAAGCGTGCCCGCGGTCAAGATCAAAGCGGCAAACGCAATCGTGTAAGCGCTCACAATCCACTGCAGCGCTGAAACACCTCCACCGATCGATTGACCGATACTGTTCAAGGCTGTGTTAACAATTGTGACATCGAGTTGGACTACGCCGAAGCCGAGGCTCATCGCAGCCAATGTGGGCGAGTTCCTTGTGGCAAAAACCCAGGCCTAGAAGGCCTGGGCTATGGTCTCTAACCGCTTCGCGGTAGGGCAGCTTCTCTGCCCAGTAGGCGACGCAATCGATGGGCCCGCTCTTACAAATTTTTAGCCATTTCCAAATGATGTTCTACAACTGGAATAGCGTCTGCGATCGCCTTCTTGAGTTCCGGTCTTTCCGTAGTTGATTCCGCTTTTTGGAAAGCGGCGAGGTCGTTCGTGTGATCTTTGACCATCAGTTGCGCATATTTCGAATCGAATTCTTTCCCAGAAATTTTCGACAGAGACTGAATTTCTGCACGTTGTTTGGCACTCAGAGCGGTTGGGACCTGCAACCCATCCTGTTTTGCCGCGTTTCCGAGTTCGTTGTTGAGCCTAGTATGGTCGGTGACCATCTGCTGTCCGAAATTCTTCACCTCACTGCTTGTACCGTTCTTCAGCGCCAGTTGGCCTAGTTCAACTTCCAACATTCCACCCCGTGCGGCTTCATTAACGAATTGTTGATCTGCTTCCGATTTGTCGCTGGAGATACCATGCGAAGTCGCGGAAAGAATCAGCAAGACGGAACCAAGGGAAACAATAAGCCTTTTCATATTCGTTTTTGCGTTGGGATCATTTCGCCGCTGCCACGTTAATAGCAGACTTCGCAACTTTGGTGAGTTCTTTGTCTGTTTCTTCCTCTTCTCGAAGTGTTGTTTGCAGCAGTTTAGCGCCTTCCTCGTCCCCTAACAATTCGGCATACGTTCGAACTGTCCCGTATCCTGCGATTTCATAATGCTCTACGCGCTGGGCCGCTGAGATCAACCCGGCATCCTTGACCTCCGGATCTGCTTCTTCCTCGATCATTTCAGCACCTTCAGCAATAATTCCCGCCATTCCTTTGCATTTCGCTCCGCGGGTCGACTGCTTATGACTGGACAGTATTTTTTCCAGGCGAGCCGCGTGCTCTTTTGTTTGCTCCAGATGTTTCTGGATCCCGGCAGAGAGTTGCGCATTATGGGCGGCGTGCACCATCTTTGGAAGCGCTTGAACGAGTTGTCTCTCTGCGCTGTAGAGGTCTTTCAGCTCATAAATATAAAGATCCTGAAGAGTTTCTAGTTCCATATGCTTTGCTTTCGGACGCGAGGGCCTAAGCGGATTTCCCACTTTCTGGAAACACGTCCGATTGCAGGCGTGTTTGCTTCTTTACTCTTTAGCCTCGGGTTAGTGGGAACGGGCTTGCTTGCGGTTCCCGTACTCGGTGGCTCAGCCGCGTACGCGGTGGGAGAGGCCTTGCGTTGGCCAGTCGGATTAGAGCGCAGAGCCAATGAAGCAAAAGCCTTCTATGCCGTGCTGGCTATAGCGACCCTGATCGGGCTCGGATTGAATTTTACCAGAGTTGATCCGATTCGGGCGCTGGTCTGGTCGGCGATGATTAATGGAATCACGGCGCCGCCCATCATGGTGTTTATGATGCTGATGGCTAGCAATAAGAGAATCATGGGCAAGCTTGTTCTGTCCAAACACCTGAAAATCCTCGGCTGGCTGGCGACTGCAATTATGGCCCTTGCATCCGTCGGGATGTTGTTAACAGCCGCTTAGCCCGCATCGCTCAAAAATCTCTAAAGATTTGTGAGCGATGCAGGCTAAACGCTTCCGCCTACCGATTTCGCGCTCTGTCTTCGGTTGCAGCGCTATCGCGTTTGGATGGCCATCGGGCCAGGGACAATCGCTCTCCCGCACGGATTCGTCGTGAGCGTATTAGGAAAGTCCGGTCTCAAATCGAAAAGCGAACTGTCTGGTACAGCCTGGAAAGGGCACAAAGCAAACGCCAGGCAAAAATAAGAGATTAGTTATGTTATCGTATGCGCTTATATTTTTGGTCATAGCCATCATAGCCGGCTTCTTCGGCTTTGCTGGGATCGCGGGAACCGCCGCCTGGATAGCGCAGGTGCTTTTCGTCATCTTTATAGTCCTTTTTGTGCTATCCCTCTTTTTCCGAAGGACGCCTCCCTCCGTCTGACACGATGGGGAAGCGGTAGCAAAAGCAGCAGCGGCTTCCGGCTTCTGCTTTCCTGGTGATTGTGGACTTGGCGCGGCTGGACGCCTAGAAGCGCGTCTTTTCGAGCCAGCGGATCGCCCCTGGACTCTGCTTTAGGGGTTTGATGTGAGCACGTGTTGCGGTGACATCACGATCATATGCGACACGTTCGACCAGATTATGTTGACCCCTGTAGCCGGTTGTGTGTAGACCGGCACGGTCATGACGAGGGAAACTTGGGACGAGTCTGTTCAAGCGATGCAAAAACCGAGTTACGAACTAAGTGCGACTGAAAACCAGTACTGCGTTAGGGCGCAAACGGCTCTAGCTGATAGCCAGAAGAAAGTCCTGATGACAGGGGATTTATTCGCCATTTTTGACGGGCAGGGCGACTTTCGGACTGCCTCGTCTATAGAGCAAGGGCTCTTCTACAGAGAAATGAGACACCTTTCTCGCCTTGTACTTCGCTTGAACGATCAAGCACTCCTTTTGCTGAGTTCTTCCGTGCGATCGGACAATGGGGTTTTTACCGCCGATCTCACAAATCCCGGGTCGCGATTCGACGATAGAGACCTTCGCCAGGGATCGCTGCATTTTTCGCGTTCGAGTTTTCTCTGGCGAGACACCTGTAGTCAGCAGATTCAAATACAGAATTATGACCGTGATATGGTGGCGCTCGAGTTAATCCTCGAACTTGAATCTGACTTTGCCGACATTTTTGAGGTGCGAGGCTCGAAGCGCGAAAAGCGCGGAAACCTGTTGAATCCAACAGTGGAACCGAGTGCATTGACGCTGCGTTATCAAGGCCTTGATGGGCTTCTGCGTGAGACTCGAATTGAGTCCAGCATTTTGCCTGCGGCTGTCTCTTTAAACCAAATGCGGATTCCAATTAAGCTGTCTCCTGGCGAACAGGTGGAACTTGCTATCGGTATTATCTGTCGAGTGGGAGCAGAGGCTGGTATTTCCAAGGCTGAGATTAACGTTCCGGATCTACTGGCGAAGCGCGGGAACGAGGTCTTTAAAGTCGAACTATATACCTCCAATGAGCAATTCAATGATTGGATCAATCGATCCCTGGCCGATTTGAAAATGTTGGTTACGCCTACGCCTGATGGCCTTTACCCTTACGCGGGGGTGCCCTGGTACAGTACAATTTTTGGTCGTGATGGCATCATAACAGCTTTGGAATGTCTGTGGATGTGTCCTGAGATCGCCAAAGGAGTTCTGTTGTGTCTTTCCGCTACACAGGCATCGGAGACAAGCCTGGATCGGGATTCGGAGCCGGGAAAAATCCTGCACGAAATGAGACAAAGCGAAATGGCCCGTACTGGAGAGGTTCCATTTGGCCGTTACTACGGAAGCGTTGACTCAACGCCTTTGTTCGTGTTGCTAACAGCCGAGTATTACCGGCGGACAGGCGATCTTGAATTGGTCAATCGCATCTGTCCAAATATCGAGCGAGCACTGCATTGGATCGACAAGTACGGAGATCGTGATGGAGATGGATTTATCGAATATGGGCACTCTTCACACCGCGGCTTGTTACAACAGGGTTGGAAGGACTCCCAGGATTCTGTATTTGACAGGGATGGACGACTCGCTGAGGGGCCAATCGCGCTCTGCGAGGTGCAGGGCTACGTTTACGCCGCGAAAAGCAAAATTGCCGATGTTTTTGAATGTCTAGGCAAACATGAGAGGGCGTCCATCCTTCGCAGGGAAGCGGCTGTTTTGAAGGACAGGTTTCACGAGGCGTTCTGGTGCACCGGGATTTCTTCTTACGCGATTGCATTGAATGGTGCGAAGCAACGTTGCGAGGTTCGAAGCTCCAACGCGGGCCAAATCTTATTTACCGGAATTGGTTCACGGGCTCACTGCAGAGCGATTATTACCGAGCTGGAATCGAAAAGCTTTTATTCAGGGTGGGGTGTGCGCACAATCGCCGCCGGCGAAGCGCGCTACAATCCGATGTCTTACCACAATGGATCGGTTTGGCCCCATGACAACGCGCTGATAGCCTGGGGGTTAACCGGAGAAAAGGACAAGACTCTTCTGGAAAAGATAGCAACGGGTCTCTTCGATGCTGCGATTTTCTTTGATCTGCACAGGATGCCTGAATTGTTTTGCGGATTTCCAAGGCGACCGGGCGAGGCACCCACGCTTTACCCAGTTGCGTGTATGCCGCAAGCCTGGGCGGCTGGATCAGTTTTTTTGATACTCCAATCTTGCCTCGGTATGCAAATAGATGCGCCGAATAGAGTTATTCGGTTCGTCTATCCAATGTTACCGGAGTCTGTTCCCTATGTCAGGATGAAAGGTGTAACAGTCGGATCAGCGGAAGTCGCCCTCGAGATAACAAGAAATGGGAAAACCGTCAGCATTGCGATTTTAGATCGCCATGGAGAAATCGAGATAGCAATTGTCAAATAACGAGGAACTCTTGCCCGTGACCGTCGCAATCAGTTTTCGCGCCTCCATCGAACCGGACCGCGTTGCTGGATCTAAGGCATCACCCTGACCCTCCGGCCTGCTTGGAAGCGTCTGCTCTCAGGCAGCGGGCCGAAATACTGTCATCCCTGCTCCATCACCTTCGCGTCTTGAAACGAGCCAGCGGTAGATATCCAGATAATCGCTCGCCATTCTGCTCGCGCTAAACCGCTCTTCAAAAGTTTTACGGCATTTCCATCTATCGATGGTGGAAATCCTTTCCACGGCTGACGCAGCCTCCTCGAGGTTGCTCACGACAAAACCGGTTATACCGTTTTCAATTATTTCGGGAACTGAACCGCTGTTGAATGCGATGACCGGCGTGCCACAAGCCATCGCTTCAATCATGACGAGTCCGAACGGCTCCGGCCAGTCAATGGGGAATAGCAGCGCAGCAGCGTTGCCGAGGAATTCGCCTTTGTCCCTTTCCCCTATTTCTCCGACGAATTCTATGAATGGCAGACTGAGCAGCGGCTCGATCTCCTGAGAGAAATAGTCCCGGTCGACAGGATCCACCTTTGCGGCAATTTTAAGTTTACGGCCCGTCTTCTCCGCTATTTCGATCGTTCGATCGAGACCTTTCTCCGGACAGATCCTGCCGAGGAAGGCGAGATAGTCGCCCGGCGTTTCAACAAAGCCGTACAGGTCCTTCGGTAGCCCGTGGTAAACCGTCCCACACCAATTCAACCAGCTGAGCGGCTCTCGCTGGGAATCGGAAATTGAAATAACCGGCAATTCTGAATATTCCTGAAACAATGGAGCCAGGTCCGGGATGTCGAGGCGGCCGTGAAGCGTGGTCACACAAACGCTCTTTGAGCGTCGAACCAGGGGAAAATGAAGATGGTCAAGGTGAAAGTGCAAAATGTCGAACTGATCGGCTTCGCCAAGTACACGCTCTACGAGCCGAATATGATGGGCAAGCGGATCCCGAATCCGCGAGCCTTCCAACCGTAGTGCCCGCTCGGTAATCGGTACCAACCTGGCATCTGTCACTGAGTCTCCGCTCGCAAACAATGTGACGGTTTGTTTTTGCTGAACCAATTGTTCTGTCAGGTATGAAACAATGCGTTCGGTGCCGCCATAAAGCTTGGGGGGAACGCTTTCATACAATGGGGCAACCTGTGCAATCCTCATTTTTGATCTCACAACGTATTCGCTCGAAGCGCCCGAGTGGTTGTATCCGCGAAGCGGTTTTCGGTAAAGGAGAGCATTGGGGAGCGCGTATCCATCCAGATGGGCGCCTAGATGCGAACGTTAGACCTGGCTCTAGAAGCTCGCGGCCGCTAAAGACAAAAGGTCAATTCCATCGCGCGCAATTGATGTTCAGTATTAGAATCCAGCCAACTACCGACGCGCTCGAGAACTCTCAAGCCCATACTTGAGGTTTTTTCTCAGACGCATTATGGCCCTCCGTAGCGATCTATTGGAAGATTCTATGAGAGCTATTTGGAAAGGCGCCATTAGTTTCGGCCTGGTAACCATTCCGGTCTCGCTGTATCCAGCGACCAGGCGTGAAGAATTCAAGTTTCGACTGCTTCGGAAGTCAGATCATAGTCCAGTGAATTACAAACGCGTAGCTGAAGCAGACGGCAAGGAAGTGCCTTGGGATCAGATTGTGAAGGGATATGAATATGAAAAGGGCAAGTTCGTCATCATCAGGGACGAAGATTTTGCTCGTGTGGATGTGGAGGCTACGCAGACCGTAGATATTGTAAATTTCGTTTTTCTCGACGAAGTCGATCCGCTTCTTTTCTACAAGCCCTATTACCTCGAATCAGGCAAAGGGGGTGATAAAGCGTATGTGCTTCTTCGAGATGCTCTAGTGCAGTCCGGCAAGATCGCGGTAGCCAGGGTCGTGATTCGAGCGCGCCAGCATCTTGCAGCGGTCAAACCCCAGAAAAAGGGGCTCATGCTCGAATTGATGCATTTCCCGGAAGAACTTATCGACTCTTCTGAATTCAAGGCACCAACGGAAAAAACGGTCGGAAAAGCAGAGTTGCAGATGGCTCAGCAGCTTATCCAAAGCATGACATCGGATTGGGAGCCTGAGCAATACACCGACCAATACCTTGAAGCACTGGAGAAAATGATCGAAGAGAAAATCGAGCACGGAGACGAAGCGGTTCCCATCGCCGCCAAAAAGAAGAGGCCGACGAACATCGTCGATTTGCAAGCTGTCCTTAAGCAAAGCCTCCAGCAAACACAGGCTAAATCGAAGTCGGAGAAGGTTGTCAAGAAGACCCGGGGCACTCGCCGAAAGAAGGCTGCATAAGCTCGTCGGAAGCGTTGGGAATAGGCGCTGAGATGGCTAGAAGACCAAATGTCTCACGAGATACGAAATATCCATGATGGAACCGAAGAAGGAATACAGCGAGCACGAAGAAAACGGAGACAGAGTGACACGTACTACCTATTACGATCCGGAAACGAAAACGCGCGTTGAGGAAGTAAAGATCGAAGGGATAGAAGAGGAAGTGGAGAAAGAATCATAGCCGGACGGCGCTAAGAGGTGCGTCATATTTCAGGTCGGATCCCGCTGACGCCATTAAACGAGAAAGACCTGGTCAAAATTCGTGGCCACAAAACATATGAAAACAGTTCAAGCGAAAATCGAAGAAAACAGCAAGGAAGTTCCGGAATCCGAGCCTGACAAGGATCAAAACACTTGGCTCATCGAGGCAAAGCTCGATGAGCATATAACAGATTGGGAAACTGTAGAGCTTGACTTCCGACCCGGCGAGATCGAAGCCGAAATCGTTGAAAGCAGTATGTCGGAGTCAAATCGAATGACGCTTCGTACCCGCGGTAAGTCGCTTTTGAAAAAGGGACAAGTTATTCACGTCGACGTTCGAGACAGAATGAGCGATGATTAGCAGCGCGGCGGAGGCGCAACCAAAACAACGTGCGTTCGCTACGCTGTAGGCGACGGAAACGCACGTTCTTCAAGAAAGCCGCAAGTGCGACAATCGCCAGCGCCAGCAAGGCTCGCTTTATCCAGAGACGGCCGTTTGGGGCCTCCCAGCTGGCCGTTGGATCGGGCAGAGCTCGGAGAATGTCTGCGCGAATGAGACTTTCGGTTTCCGGATCGAATTGTGCCTCGGGTCTCAACAGCATAAGCGCTGGATCCCCGACGC
>Ga0213872_10000995_pt1 | contig 19804 bp, 19 predicted proteins | sample VelepicomBERX_R2_FD_160071 | JGI IMG/M metagenome (GOLD analysis project Ga0213872, IMG submission 160071) | Rhizosphere microbial communities from Vellozia epidendroides in rupestrian grasslands, the National Park of Serra do Cipo, Brazil - RX_R2 | ecosystem: Host-associated > Plants > Roots >...
CACCACGATCTGCGGGGCGATTCGGCGAAACAGCGGCAGAGGGTCCTGATCCAGCGCCATGTCGAACAGCGGCCGGCCGAGCGTGACGATCTCGGCGCCGCCTTTTTCCTGCAGCGCCCGCGTCACCTGCCCCTGGCTGCCGGTGACCAGAATACGCATCAAGATCCCGCCAGCAGGCCAAGGCGTTCTCCGGCATAGACATTTTCCCGGAGCGGCCGCCACCACCATTCATTGTCGAGATACCAGGCGATGGTCTTCTCGATGCCGCTGTCGAAGTTTTCCACCGCTCTCCAGCCCAGTTCGCTTTCCAGTTTGGAGGCGTCGATGGCGTAGCGGTGATCATGGCCGGGCCGGTCGGCGACGAAGCGGATCAGTTGGGCATGCCCGGTCCGGCTGGGCCGCCTTTCGTCGAGGAGCGCGCAAATGCGGTGTACGATGTCGATGTTCCTGCGTTCATTGCGGCCGCCGACATTGTAGGTCTCGCCGATCCGGCCTTTGGTCACGATCAGATGCAGCGCCCGCGCATGGTCCTCGACATAGAGCCAGTCGCGCACATTGAGGCCTTGGCCATAGACCGGGATCTCCTTGCCGTGCAGCGCGTTCAGGATCGCCAGCGGAATGAATTTCTCGGGGAAATGATAGGGGCCGTAATTGTTCGAACAATTGGAGACGACCACCGGCAGTCCGTAAGTGCGAGCCCACGCCGTCGCCAGATGGTCGGACGCCGCCTTGGATGCCGAATAGGGCGATGACGGATCGTAACGGGTGGTCTCGGTGAACAGCCCGCTATCCCCCAGCGAGCCATAGACCTCGTCGGTCGAGACATGCAGAAAGCGGAAGCCGGCATTCTTCCCTTTCTGCCAATAATCGCGCGCCGCCTCGAGTAGCACATAGGTGCCGACGATATTGGTTTCGATAAAGGGCGCCGAACCGGTGATCGAGCGATCGACATGGCTTTCGGCGGCCAGATGCATCACATAGTCCGGCTGGAATTCGGCAAAGGCGGCGTGCATCGCCGCGGCGTCGCCGATATCGGCCTGCAAAAAGCGAAAGCGCGGGCTATTGCTGATCGGACGAAGGCTTTCCCGATTGCCGGCATAGGTCAGCTTGTCGACCACCAGCACCTCGGCGCCCACTTCCGCGATCAGATGGCGCGCCACCGCCGATCCGATGAAGCCGGCTCCCCCGGTAACCAGAAATCGCATGAAGATCCATCCAACTCGATGCCAGACGATCTTATGCAATGAAATCAGTTCAGTCGAGGCCGACCAGGGAGCGGGCGAATGCCTTGGCTTCGAACGGGCGCAGATCGTCCACCGCCTCGCCGACACCGATGGCGTGCACCGGCAATTTGAATTTCTCGGCCAGCGCCACCAGCACGCCGCCCCGCGCGGTGCCGTCGAGCTTGGTCAGCACCAATCCGCTCACCGCGGTCAGCTCCTTGAAGATCTCGACCTGCATATGCGCGTTCTGTCCGACGGTGGCATCGAGCACCAGAAGCACGTCATGCGGCGCGCTCTCATCCTTCTTCTTGATAACCCGTACCAGCTTTTGCAGTTCGGCCATCAGATCGGCCTTGTTCTGCAGCCGGCCGGCGGTGTCGATCAGCAGCAGATCGTCGCCCCGTGCCTGCGCCTGTTCCAGAGCGTCGAAGGCCAGTCCGGCCGCATCGGCGCCCTGTTCGCGCGCCACCACCGGGGAGCCTGTGCGTTCGCCCCAGATCTTCAACTGTTCCACCGCGGCGGCGCGGAAGGTGTCGGCGGCGGCGAGGGACAGTTTCAGCCCCTGATCGCGGTAATATTTTGCCAGCTTGCCGATGGTGGTGGTCTTGCCGCTGCCATTGACGCCGACCACCAGCACAACATGCGGCTTTTTGGCCGGATCGGGCAGCAGAGGCTTGGCCACAGGTTCCAGGATGGCGGCTATCTCTTCCGCCAACGCCTGGCGGATCTCGTCGGCGCTGATCTCCTGGTCGAAGCGGCTTTTCGCCAGCTTGGCGGTGACCCGGGACGCCATGGCGACGCCGAGATCGGCGCCGATCAGCAATTCCTCCAATTCCTCCAGCGCCGCAGCGTCGAGCTTGCGCTTGGTGAACAGATCGCCGATGCCCTGGGTCAGGCGCGACGATGATTTCGCCAGGCCGGCGCGGATGCGGCCGAACCAGCCAAGCTTATTGTCTTCGTTCACGCTGCCAGCTTTCCGATCAGATGAGATCCGGCGCGCTCGGTGATGCGCACGGCTTGAATGGAGCCCGGCGCGACATCGCCTTCGATGCGGACCGGAAGATAATGTTGGCAATGGCCCTGGCCGTCCTGTTCGACCAGCACCGCGGCGATCCGGCCGATCTGGGCGTCGAGATAGGCCGTCATCACCGCCTCGCCTTTGGCGCGCAGCCGGGCGGCGCGCTCCTTGACGATCATGCCGGAAAGCTGCGGCATCTTGGCGGCGGGAGTGCCGGGACGCGAGGAATAGGGGAAGACATGCAGATGGGTCAGCCCGACCTCGTCGACCAAGGCCAGGGAATTGGCGAACATCTCTTCGCTCTCGGTGGGGAAGCCGGCGATGATGTCGGCGCCCAGCGCCACGTCGGGACGAAGTTCGCGCAGGCGCCGGGCGATCTCGATGACGTCGCCCCTGAGATGGCGGCGCTTCATGCGCTTCAGGATCATGTCGTCGCCGGCCTGCACCGACAGATGGAAATGCGGCATCAGCCGCGGCTCGTCGGCCACCAGACGCAAGAGATCCTGGTCGATCTCCACCGGATCGAGGGAAGACAGCCGCAGCCTCGGCAATTCCGGCACTTGCGCCAGAAGGCGGCGCACGGCCTGGCCCAAAGTCGGGGTGCCGGGCAAGTCGGTGCCATAGCCGGTGATGTCGACCCCGGTCAGCACGATCTCGCCATAGCCGGCCTCCACCAGCTGGCGCACCTGATCGACCAAAGGACCCAAAGGCACGCTGCGGTTATTGCCGCGGCCGAACGGGATGATGCAGAAGGTGCAGCGATGATCGCAGCCCTGCTGCACCTCGACGAAGGCCCGCGCCCGACCCTCGAAGCCGCCGATCAGATGCAGCGCGGTCTCCTTGACCGTCATGATGTCGGCCACCGCCACCTTGGCCTCTGAAGGCGCCAGATAGGTCTCGGCCTGCATCTTCTCGCTATTGCCAATCACCCGATCCACTTCCGGCATGGCGGCGAAGCGTTCGGGATCGATCTGGGCGGCGCAACCGGTGACGACGATGCGGGCGTCCGGGCGTTCGCGGCGCAAACGACGGATGGTCTGGCGGGCCTGCCGCTCGGCTTCCTTGGTGACGGCGCAGCTATTGATGACCACGGTGTCGGTCCAGCCGGCGGTTTCGGCATGGCCCTTGATGACTTCCGACTCATAGGCGTTGAGGCGGCAGCCGAAGGTGATGACCTCCGGAGCGCGGCTCATGACGGCAGGCTCCCCGAAAAGGACAGCGCCACCGGCCCGGTCATGGTGACATGGCCGTTTTCCAGCCATTCGATCTCGATCACGCCGCCATCGGCCACCACGTCGGCTTTGCGCCCGGTGAGGCCGCGCCGATGCGCCGCGACCAAGGTGGCGCAGGTGCCGGTGCCGCAAGCCAGGGTGATGCCGGCGCCGCGTTCCCACACCCGCATGCGAATCCGCCCATCCTTTTGCAAAGACGCCACTTCGATATTGCAGCGGTCCGGGAACAGCGGGTCATGCTCCAGCGCCGGTCCCAGCGTCGCCAGATCGATGGTTTCGGCGTCCTCGACGAAGAACACCGCATGCGGATTGCCCATATTGACCGCCACCGGATCGGAAAGCGGCCCCAAGCTCAGCGGCAGATGCAGGGTGTCATGGGCGGAGGCCAAAGGGATTTCCTGCCAATCGAGGCGAGCCGGACCCATATCGACCTTGATCCACATCTCGCCTTGCTTCGAGGCGGTCAGCAGACCGGCCTTGGTTTCGATCGAGGCGCGATCGGAGCCGCTTTCCTGCATCAACAGCCAGGCCACGCAACGGGTGGCGTTGCCGCAGGCGCCGACCTCGGAGCCGTCGGCATTCAAGATCGTCATCAAGGCGTCGGCCTGGTCCGAGGGACCGATCACGATCACCTGGTCGCAGCCGATGCCGAAACGGCGGTCGGCGATGGCTTGCGCCTGAGCCGCATCGATGGTCCAGGGATGCGCGCGTCCGTCGAGAACGACAAAATCGTTCCCGGCGCCATGCATCTTCAGGAATGGGCGGCCTTTTGCGGCAAGCTGAGTCATGCGCGGTTTATAGGAAAGCTGTGGAAAAAAATCCACATTCAGATGGTGTTGTCCTTCTTCTTCGGGAAGCTGCAGGACAGATAAGGCTCGCCGCCCTTGAATTCGAGGGTGATATGGGCGTCGTCATGATGGGTGCAGGCGTCCAGCATTTCCGAATTCTCGTCGAACCATTGGGTAAAGGCGGAAAATCCATCGATCCAACCGCGATCCGAGGCCGCCGCCAGCAGAAAAATGCAGACCACGGTCAACGCCAAGCTGGCGCCCATGCCTCGCACCACGCCGAGCCGGCGCAATATGAGAACGAAGATCACCGGCACTAAAATCAGCAGCGAGAGGGATGACAGCATGGCAGTCATTGTACTGCCCGGCGCTTATAGGTAAAGTCCCGCGCCATCCACTAGGAGGGCTTCATGACCGACCGCATTCTCATCATCGATTTTGGCTCGCAATTCACTCAGTTGATCGCGAGACGGGTGCGGGAAAGCGGCGTCTATTCGGAAATCCATCCCTTCAACAAGGTGACGGAAGCCTCGATCAAGGCCTTCGGGCCGAAAGGCATCATCCTTTCCGGTGGTCCGGCCTCGGTCACCGAAGCCGAAAGTCCGCGCGCTCCGGAAGCGGTCTTCACCTACGGCGTGCCGGTGCTCGGCGTCTGTTATGGCCAGCAGGCGATGGTGGCGCAGCTCGGCGGTCTGGTCGAGACCAGTACGCATCGCGAATTCGGCCGCGCCTTCCTGGAAGTGGACAAGAATTGCGCTCTGTTCGACGGGGTCTGGCAGGTCGGCGGACGCGAGCAGGTGTGGATGAGCCATGGCGACCGCGCCACCCGGCTGCCGCCCGGGTTCCTGGTGGTGGGCCATTCCGACAATGCGCCGATGGCGGCGATCGCCGACGAGAGGCGGAAATTCTACGGCATCCAGTTCCATGCCGAAGTGGCGCATACCCCGCATGGCGCCAGGCTTCTGGCCAATTTCACCCACAAGGTGTGCGGCTGCGCCGGCGATTGGACCATGCAGGCCTTCAAGGCCACGGCGATCGAAGCGGTGCGCGCGCAGGTGGGCAAGGGCAGGGTGATCTGCGGCCTGTCCGGCGGCGTGGATTCATCGGTTGTGGCGGTGCTGCTGCATGAGGCGATCGGCGATCAGCTGACCTGCGTCTTCGTCGATCACGGACTGATGCGCTCCGGCGAGGCCGATCAGGTGGTCAGCCTGTTCCGCGACCGCTTCAATATCAAATTGGTGCATAACGACGCCTCGGATCTGTTCCTCGGCAAGCTGGCCGGCAAGACCGACCCGGAAGAGAAGCGCAAGATCATCGGCGCCACCTTCATCGACGTGTTCGAGGCGGAAGCCAAAAAGATCGGCGGCGCCGATTTCCTGGCGCAGGGCACGCTCTATCCCGACGTCATCGAATCGGTCTCCTTCACCGGCGGTCCCTCGGTGACCATCAAGTCGCATCACAATGTCGGCGGCCTGCCGGCGCGGATGAACATGAAGCTGGTGGAACCGCTGCGCGAATTGTTCAAGGACGAAGTCCGCGCCTTGGGCCGAGAACTCGGCCTGCCGGACGAGATGGTGGGGCGTCATCCCTTCCCCGGTCCAGGACTGGCGATCCGTATTCCCGGCCAGGAAATCACCCGCGAGAAGCTCGACATTTTGCGCCGCGCCGACGCGGTCTATCTGGAAGAGATCCGCAATGCCGGACTCTATGACGCCATCTGGCAGGCTTTTGTTGTCTTGCTGCCGGTTCGCACCGTCGGAGTCATGGGCGACGGCCGCACTTACGACTATGCCTGCGCCATCCGCGCGGTGACCTCGACCGACGGCATGACCGCAGACTTCTATCCCTTCCCGCATGACTTCTTGGGCAGGGTGGCGACCCGCATCATCAATGAGGTCAAGGGCATCAACCGGGTGACCTTCGACATCACCTCGAAGCCGCCGGGCACCATCGAGTGGGAATGAAGCAGGGCGATGCCGGCTCGCCTGATCTGCTTTAACAAGCCCTATGGCGTGTTGAGCCAGTTCACCGCCGAAGGAAGGTGGCGGGGCTTGAAGGATTTCATCGATCTGCCGGGTGTCTATGCGGCGGGACGATTGGATGCCGACAGCGAGGGGCTGCTTCTTCTGACCGATGACGGGCAGGTGCAGGCGCGGATCGCCGATCCGCGCTTCAAGATGGAGAAGACCTACTGGGTGCAGGTCGAGGGGGTGCCGGACGAGCCCGCCTTGGCCGCGCTTCGCGCCGGCGTCGAACTCAAGGACGGCAAGACTTTGCCTGCGGCGGCACGGCGCTTGCCCTCCGAGCCCGCAGGACTTTGGGAGCGCGATCCGCCTATTCGCAAACGTCAATCGATCCCGACCTGCTGGATCGAGCTGGCGATCCGCGAAGGCCGCAACCGCCAGGTGCGCCGCATGACCGCGGCGGTGGGCTATCCCACTTTGCGCCTGGTGCGCGCGGCGATCGGCCCTTACCGGCTGGAGGGTCTGCAGCCCGGTGAGTGGCGAGAGGCCGCGCTACTGTAGACGAAAGGCCAGATCGTTCAGATATTTGTAGCTGAGTCTGAGCGATTCCAAAGGCGGCCGCAGATAGGGGCCTTCCTGCTCGATGTAATATTCGCGGATCCCGGTCTGGTAGGCCAGCGGCAGGATTTCCCCCCATTTGACCACGCCCTTGCCGATTTCGATCGGCACCGTGTCGAGCGTGACATTCGGGGTGAAGCCGGCCTGCACATCCTTCAGATGAAGCGAGGCGAAGCGCTGCGGCCAGCGCTTGAGGAAGGTGACCGGGTCGAGGCCGGCGCTGACCAGCCAGCCGACATCGAGCTGCAGCTTGACCAGCCTTGGATCGGTGGCGGCGGCCAGCATCTCATAAGGCACCACATCGCCGAATTTGCGAAATTCGAAATTGTGATTGTGAAAGGCCAGCTGCATGCCGGCCTGGCGCAGTTTCTCGCCCTGGATATTGAGCAGGCTGGCGGTCAGCTTCCAATGATCGAGGGTGATTTCCTCGTTCATCACCTGACGATATTGGCCATTCTTCATCCGCTCCTGTTGTGCCGGCGGCAGCCATGGCCGCGGCACCACCAGGGTGCGGATGCCGATCTGCCTGGCGCGGTCGAGAATGCCGACAATATCGGCGTCGAATTCGGCCAGGCTGACATGGGCGGAGACGCATTCCAGGCGGCTGGCGGCCAGCGCCGATTTGATCTCGGCGGCGGGACGCACAGTGATGTCCACCAGCTCGACCCGTTTGAGGCCGATCTCCGCCACCTTTTTCAAGGTGCCGGTGAAATCCTTCTGCAGCTCGTCACGCAGCATCCACAGTTGGACGCCAAGGCGCAAATCGATGGAGGCGGCCTCGCCAAGGGCGGCCAAAGGCAGGCTGGCGGCCAGGCCGGCTAGGAATTGGCGTCGGTTCATGACCGCGAGGATAGCAGGTCCTACGCGGTTGGATAGTTATTGCGGAACTGCGCTGGGGTTGCCGAGTTGGCGGTTTTCACCCGCCGCCTCGTCGCGCGAAGCGGTCCCGTCGTCGGACTGCGCGCCGAGGAAATGAACTTGGTGCTCGGCCAGCGGGGTTTGGACGGTGCACCCGGAACCGAGTATCAAAACGGTGCTGACGACGAGAATACGCAAAACCATTGCGACCTCCTTTTCCGCCTCACCCTATGCCAAGATATAGGAGCTTAAAAATGTGCGGCAAGGCCGGCGATCACACTGCGCGGCGCGCCGGGGAAATATTCGTCGATCCCGCTGGTTGTGATCGAGGCGCGGTCGGCATAGGCACGATCCAGCAAATTCATCACCTTGGCATGCAGCTCCAATCCATCGGCGATGCGGGCGCGCAAGCGCAGATTGAAGAGTTCGTGGCCGCCATAGGAATGGGTGTCGGCATTGTCGGTGAAATAGGCGCCCATATGCACCCATTCGAGCTCCGCCCTGATTTGCGGCGCGAGGCGATAACCCAGCCGCGCATTGGCCATTGTCCGCGGCGCGTTGGGAATGGTGCCGCCCTTGGTGACGCTGTTGATCTGCGTCGCGTCCGGTCGGTTGAAGGCATAGAGGTGCTCAGCATAGCTGGCCGCGAGCGCCGCATCGAAGCCCCAAGCCAGCGGCGCCGACAAGGTCAACTCGACGCCGCGATGCTCGGTTTTGCCGTCCGGCACATTGGTGCCGTCGGCGGCGCGGTAGAAATAATGGTTCTTCGCCATCCAATAGGCGGCGATATCGGCCCGCACGCTTGAAAGATCGGCGCGGGAGCCGATCTCGGCGCTGTCCAGCGTCTCGGCCTTGACCTGGCCTACCTGCTGCTTGTTCTGCAGCTCGTAGAGATCGGTCACTTGCGGCGCCCGCGCGCCGCGCGACAATTCCACATAGCTGGAGAGGGATTGCCGCCATTGCTGCACCAGACCCAATTTCGGCGTGACCGTGGCGAATTGGTCGCTGCGGCTGGCCGGCCGCTGATAGAGGCCGAAAAACCCGGTGCCGGTCTGGTTGGCATAGTCGTAAAAGGTCTCTTCCAGCCGAATGCCGACAGTGGCGCGGGTCTGCTCGGTGATCCGCCATTCGCTGTGCAGATAGGGCGCCGCCACTTGCGAGGCGACATTGAGATCGTAATGCAGCCCCCGCGGATAGAGATTGCCGCCTTGGCTGAAGCTCGGCCGGTTCTGGAACTCGCTATACCAGCCGTCGGTATATTCCAGATCGACGCCCAGGATCAGGCTATGGCCGCCTTGGAAATTCTTATAGAGCGCGTTTTGCAGCCCGGCGCTCCAATGGGCATTGTCCTGGATCGCCTGCGACGGCAGGAAAAACATCAGGAAATTCATCTCGGTGAAACGGCCGTAGGGGGTGATGCTGAGTTGCCAGTCCTCCGCCAGATCATGTTGCCAGCGCGCCATGCCGCGTACCGAATCGGCCTGGCGATAGGCATTGGGGATCGGATTGGTCTTGGCGATGGCGTGGCTCAGATAGACGTCCTTGCCGGTAATATAGGCGCCCGTCTGCTGATTGAGGTTCTGTCCGGACAAAGTGGCGGCGATCTGGTCGCCGTCCGCCCGCCACTCCTCGCGCAGCACATATTTCTGTTCGTCGAGGCGGCTATCGTCGCGCCAGCCGCTTTCATGATGGTCTTCGGCGGAGAGGCGCAGCCCGTCCTGGCTGACGCTGCCCAAAGCCTGCAGGAACAGAGAACTGCCGACACTGCCGTCGAGATCGGCGGAGAAGTCCTGGCTCGGCGCCTTGGGAATGAAATTGATCAGACCATGCACCGCGTTCGAGCCGTAAAGCGCGCTGCCTGGACCGCGTACCACTTCGACCGCGCCCGATTGCTCGGGATTGGCCTCATAGAGCCCATTCACATTGCCGAAGCCGGCGGCGCGCAGCGGCACCCCATCCTCCAGCAGCAGCACCGAACCCTGACCGGCGCCGCCATTCAGCGCCGGCGAACGGATGGCGGCGATCTCTTCCTCGCCGCCGCCTTGTTCGATGCCGACCCCGGCGATCTGATTCAGAAGCTCCGAAGGCCGCTCCGGCATGGTCGCGGCGATCCGCTGATCGTCGATGATTGCGGCGTTGCCCGCCAGTTCGAACGGATCGCGGGCCTGGCGCGTCGCGGTGACCACCAGGGTGGGGATTTCATCCGCCAGCGCCGATGTGCAGGCGAGCAGGCAGGCTAGTCCGAAGCGAGAAAGCATGGCGGAACGGTAAAGCAGAAGCCTTCTGTCGAGAAGGGTTGGCGTGCCCTTGTTGTACGTCGCCTTTATGTGCAACACTCGCCGCTTCGTTCCGTTTCCGGGGGATTTTACGCATTGAGTATGGTCAGTGAGACGACCGCGGTGGATGGGGATCAAAGTGCTGAAGGCGATGCCCATCATGTCAGTTTGAGGAGAGTTCTCGGTCCCTTCTCGCTTACCATGATCGGCGTCAGTTCGGTGATTGGTGTCGGCATTTTTGTCGTCTCGGGCGTCACCGCCGCGCAAAATACCGGTCCCGCCATCACCCTTTCCTATCTGTTCGCCAGCCTCGGCGTGCTGATCGTCGCGCTGTGCTATTGCGAGCTGGCGGCGATGATGCCGGTGTCGGGCAGTTCCTACAGCTATATCAGGGAGAGCTTGGGGCGCTTTCCCGCCTGGCTGATCGCCTGGGCGATGGTGCTGGAATATCTGGTCACGGCGGCCACCATCGCGGTGGGCTGGTCGGGCTATTTGAGCGGCATGCTGGCGAAATATGGGGTGGTCCTGCCGGAAAAACTCAGCCAGGTGCCGGTGGCCCTGTCCGACGATCTGCATCTGTCCTTGACCGGCGGCTACGGCAATTTCCCCGCCGCGCTTTTCACCCTGGTGCTGACCGGACTGTTGGCGCTCGGCGTCCGCGAATCGGCGCGGGTCAACACCATCATCGCCATCATCAAGATCAGCGTCATCGTGGCGGTGGTGGCGGTCGGCGCCTTCTATGTCGATCCCGTCCATTGGCAGCCCTTCATTCCGAAAAATGAGGGTACTTGGGGTCATTTCGGCTGGTCCGGGGTGGCGCGCGGCACCGCGCTCGCGGTCTGGGTCTATACCGGCTTCGAAACCATCTCGACCTGCGCCCAGGAGGCGCGCGATCCCAAGCGCGATCTCACCATCGGCATGCTGGCCACCATGGCGATCTGCACCGTGCTCTATCTTTCGGTGTCGCTGGTGATGACCGGGCTGGTCGACAGCAAGGATCTCGACGTCGCCGATCCGATCCTGGTGGCGCTCAATTCCATCGGCGAGCAATGGGGCTGGCTGGTGGCGCTGGTCTCGGTCGGCGCCTTGATCGGCATCAGCGCGACGTTGCTGGTGACGCTCTATGGCCAGATCCGCGTCTTCTACATCATGGCGGTCGATCACCAGCTGCCGGAAAGCTTCGCGCGGGTGCATGTGAAGTTCCGCACCCCGGTGGTCGCCACCTGGTTCACCGGCATCATCTGCGCCGGCATCGCCTTCATGGTGCCGCTCGATATTCTGACCGAGTTGGTGTCGATGGGGACCATGTTGGCCTTCGGTTCGGTGTGCGGTTCGGTGATCCTGTTCCGCATGCGCCAGCCGGAGCGCGACCGCCCGTTCAAGGTGCCGTTCTCGCCCTGGATTCCCGGCGTCGGCATGCTGTTCTGCGCCGGGCTGATGGCGTCGCTGCCGGCTCGCACCTGGATTCAGCTGGTGCTGTGGATGGGGCTTGGCACTCTTCTCTATCGCCGGAGACGGACCAAGGCAGCATGACCAGGCTGAAGGCCGACCTGTCGCTTTTATTGGCGGCCCTGATCTGGGGGACCGCCTTCGTCGCCCAGAAATACGCCAATGACAGCATGCCGCCGATCCTGTTCGTCGGCTGCCGTTTCATCATATCGGCGCTTCTGGTGGCGCCCTTGGCTTTGTACGAGACCCGCAAACTGGCCCAGCCTCTGTCGCGGCGCGATTGGAGCTATGGCGCCCAGATCGGGCTTTGCCTGTTCGCCTCGGTGGCCGGGCAGCAGATCGGCATGGTCACCACCACCGCCACCAATGCCGGCTTTCTCACCGCGCTCTATGTGGTGCTGGTGCCGGTGGTGGCTTGGCTGATGCACCGCCATGCGCCCTCATTGACGGTGGTCGGCGCCTGCGCCGTCTCGCTGGCCGGCGCCTGGATGCTGGCCGGCAAGAGCAGCCTGACCGGGTGGAATCACGGCGATCTGCTGGTGGTGTTCTCCGACATCTTCTTCGCCCTGCAGATCATTCTGGTGGCGCGCTTTCTGAGAAAGGGCGAGCGGCCGTTCCTGCTGTCCTTCCTGCAATATCTGGTGAGCGGGGTGATCGGCATCGTGGTCGGTGCGCTGGTCGAGCCGGTGGAGATCTCCGGCATCCTCGCCGCCGGACCGGCCATCCTCTATGCCGGCCTGTTGTCGGGCGGCGTCGCCTTCACGCTGCAGATCATCGCGCAGCGCCATACTCCGGCGGCGGAAGCCGCCATCATCATGTCGTTGGAAAGCGTGTTCGCCGCCATCGCCGGAGCGGTGATGCTGGGCGATCGGCTGCAGACCAACGGCATCATCGGTTGTGTTCTGATCCTGGCCGGCGTCGTGCTGGTCCAACTCGTCCCCTCCGAGAAAGGTTGAGAGATGATACGTCCATTGATCCTGTCCCTGTTGCTGGCCGGTTCCGCCGAGGCTGCCCTGCCCGACGCGCCGCAGCCGCCGGACGCCGTCAAGAAACTGGCGCATGAGGTGCTGCGGGACGCGATCGAGACCAACACCGTCCACAATTTCGGCACCACCGCTCTGGCCGAGAAACTGGCGGCGCGCTTCCACGCCGCGGGCTTCTCGCCCGACGATTTGACGCTGCTGGCGCCCGCCGAATATCCGGCACAGGGCAATCTGGTGGTGCGCTATCGGGGCCAGGGCAAGGGCAAGCCGCTCCTCTATATCGCCCATCTCGACGTGGTCGAGGCCAGATCGGAGGATTGGAGCGTCGATCCCTTCAAGCTGGTCGAGCAGGACGGCTATTATTATGGCCGCGGCACCGGCGACATGAAGGGCGACGTCGCCGCCTTGGTCACCAATCTGATCCGGATGAAAGGCGAGGGCTATGTTCCCGACCGCGACATCATCGTCGCCTTCACCGCCGACGAGGAGGCCGGCGGCCAGTCGAACGGCGTCAACTGGCTGCTGAAGAACCATCGCGATCTGATCGATGCCGAGTTCTCGGTCAATCCCGACGCCGGCGGCGGCTCCTCGCTCGGCGATCGCCGTCTGTATATCGGGCTGGAGACCAGCGAGAAGGTGTTCCTCACCTTCCGTATCGAGGTCACCAACAAGGGCGGCCATTCCTCGCTGCCGGAAGCCGACAACGCCATCTACCGTCTGGCCGCCGCGCTGGGACGGATCGACAAATTCAGCTTCCCGGTTCGTCTCGGCGCCACCACCAAGGCGTGGTTCGGCGCCATGGCCAAGATGGAAAAGGGCCAGTTGCGGCAGGACATGACGGCGATGACCAGGCCGAACCTGGATCAAGCGGCGGTCAAGCGGCTGGAAAAGCAGCCGCTTTACAACGCCATGCTGCACACCACCTGCGTCGCCACCATGCTGGATGGCGGCCATGCCGAGAACGCCCTGCCGCAGCGGGCCGGCGCCATGATCCAATGCCGCACCTTGCCCGATGACGATCAGCAGACGGTGCAGGCCATGCTGACCAAGGCGGTGGCCGACCCCGAGGTCAAATTCTCGGTCATCACGCCCTGGCTGCCGGGACCGGAATCGGTGGCCAGCCCGAAATTCCTCGCCAGGATTCAGGCGGTGGTGGATCAGATGTGGCCGCATGTGCCGGTGGTCCCCGACATGGATTCGGGCGCCAGCGACAGCAAATATACCCGGGCCGCCGGCATTCCCTCTTTCGGCATCACCGGCATCTTCACCGACATCAACGATGTCAGGTGGCATGGCCGCGATGAGCGCGTCCCCGCGGACGGCTATTACCAGAATGTCGAATTCCAATATCGCCTGATCAAGACCCTCTCGGTCGCGGAGTAACCATGTCGCATCCTTTTCCCCATTTGCTGGCGCCGCTCGATCTCGGCTTCACCAAGCTGGCCAACCGGGTTCTGATGGGCTCGATGCATACCGGTCTCGAAGAGATGCCGGACGGTCCCGCCAAGATGGCCGCCTTCTACCGCGCCCGCGCCGAGGGCGGGGTTGGGTTGATCGTCACCGGCGGCATCTCGCCCAACCGCGCCGGCTGCCTGGTGAAGGGCGCGGCGCGCCTCGACGATGAAAAGCATCTGGACCGCCATCGGCCGGTGACCGAGGCAGTACATGCGGGCGGCGGCAAGATCGCTTTGCAGATCCTGCATGCCGGCCGCTATTCGGCGCATCCGGACGCGGTGGCGCCGAGCCCGATTCGCGCGCCCATCTCTCCGATCACGCCGCGCGAGCTGGCCCATGAGGAAATCCTCGCCACCATCGAGGATTACGCTCGTTGCGCCGAGCTGGCCAAGCTGGCCGGCTATGACGGCGTCGAGGTGATGGGTTCGGAAGGCTATCTTATCAATCAATTCGTGGCGCCCCGCACCAATCACCGCGAAGATCAATGGGGCGGCAGCGCCAAGAACCGCGCCCGCTTCCCGGTGGAGATCGTGAAGGCGATCCGCGACAAGGTCGGAGCCGATTTTATCATCATCTTCCGCCTGTCGATGTTGGATCTGGTGGACGAGGGCAGCGACTGGCCGGAGATCGTCGCTCTGGCCAAGCAGGTGCAGCAGGCCGGCGCCTCGATCATCAATACCGGCATCGGCTGGCATGAGGCCCGTATTCCTACCATCGCCACCATGGTGCCGGGCGGCGCCTTCGCCTGGGTCACCGCCAAGCTCAAGCCGGAAGTCAGCATTCCCTTGGTCGCCACCAACCGCATCAATGATCCAGCCCAGGCGGAAGCGATTCTGGCGGCCGGCGGCGCCGACATGGTGTCGATGGCGCGCCCCTTCCTGGCCGACGCCGAATTGGTGAAGAAGGCGGCGGAAGACCGCGCCGGCGAGATCAATACCTGCATCGCCTGCAATCAGGCCTGCCTGGACCATGTTTTCGCCGGACAAATGGCGTCCTGTCTGGTCAATCCCTATGCCTGCCGCGAAACCGAGATGGTTGCCAGGCCGGCCGCCGCCGCCAAATCGGTTGCGGTGGTCGGTGCCGGCCCGGCCGGTTTGGCATGCGCCGCCACCTTGGCCGAGCGCGGCCACAAGGTGACTTTGTTCGACCAGCACGAGACGATCGGCGGCCAGTTCAATCTGGCGAAAAAGATCCCCGGCAAGGAGGTGTTCGGTGAAACGCTGCGCTATTTCGCCAGCCGCCTGGCCAAGGCCGGCGTCACCCTCAAGCTGGGTGCGCTCGCTAGCGCCAAGGATCTGGCCGGCTTCGATCAGGTGATCCTGGCCACCGGCATCTCGCCGCGCACGCCCGAGATCCCCGGCATCGATCACCCGAAAGTGGCGCGCTATATCGAGATCATCGAAGGCAAGGTCACGGCCGGCGCCAATGTCGCCATCATCGGCGCCGGCGGCATCGGCTTCGACGTCGCCGAATTCCTCACCCACGCCCATGACGGCGACTATGCCGGCGGTTGGGGCATCGATCCCAGCTATCGGCACCGCGGCGGCCTGACCATGCCGCTGCCGCCGCGATCGCCCCGCGCCGTGACGCTGCTGCAGAGAAAGAACAGCAAGGTCGGCGGCGGTCTTGGTCTCACCACCGGCTGGGCCAAGCGGGCGCTTTTGATCCAGCGCGGCGTCAGGATGCTGGCGGGGGTCGATTACGAAAAGATCGACGATCAGGGCCTGCATATCCGCATGGGCGAAGAGCGGCAGATCCTTCCGGTCGACACCATCGTCATCTGCGCCGGCCAGGAACCGCGCCGCGATCTGCTGGCCGTGCTTGAGGCGGCCGGCAGAACGGTGACCCTGATCGGCGGCGCCGATGTCGCCACCGAACTGGACGCCAAGCGGGCGATCCTGCAAGGAACGGAAGTCGCCTTGGCGCTCTAGGGGTTAGAACCTCTCTCCGACCATCTCTTCGCTCTTCGTCCACAGCGCTTCCGCCCGGTCGGGATCAACGGCATAGGGCAGGACGCCCGCCGCCAGCACGGCCGAGTCGGTCGAGCTGTTCCCTCCGGCGACATGGCAATCTTCGCAATAGCGGCCTCCCACCTCATCGGCGGAGGCGACGATCGCGGCCCACACCGAGGTGGCGGCGCCTTGCGGAATGGATTTCATGCGGAAAGCCGGCAGCCCGGCCTTGGCGTTGGTCGCGTTGAGTTCATCGACCCGCTTCTGCAGCGAACCGGGCTCGGCGAAGGCGTGGCGGCCGAGTTCGGTCTCGATGCCGCCGGGATGCACGGCGGTGGCGCGGATGCCTTGCGCTTTGTGGCGGCGGTCGAACCCGACCGAGAACAGGATATTGGCGGTCTTGGAGCGGCCATAGGCGGTCCAAGGCTCATAGGGCGTGCGCGCGAAATTCGGGTCGATCAGATCGACGTCGGCATAACGATGGCCGGCCGACGACAGATTGACCACCCGCGAACCCTGGCGCAGCAATCCGGCGATGCGGTTGACCAGGACGAAATGGCCGAGATGGTTGGTGCCGAACTGGGTTTCGAAGCCGTCTTCGGTGTGGCCGAACGGGCAGGCCATGATGCCGGCATTGGCGATCACCACATCGAAGGGCTTGCCCTCCTTGACCAGATTGTCGGCGCAGCCGCGCACGCTGGCTAGCGACGCCAGATCGAGCGCCACCAGATCGAGGGCAAGACCCAACTCGCGGATATGGCGGGTCGCCGCTTCCGCTTTACTCAGATCGCGCGCCGCGCCGACCACATGGGCGCCGCGCGCCGCCAAGGCGCGGGCGGTTTCCACGCCGAGACCGGCCGATACGCCGGTCACCAGAATGCGCTTGCCGCTGAGATCGACGCCGTTCAAGACCTCGTCAGCGGTGCTGGCCGCACTAAAAGAAACTGACATGATTTACTCCGTCTCGTGATATAGGATCGGGTTACCCGGAGGTATCCTCCGCTTATAAATACGGAGGTATCCTCCGTTTATCAAGAGGACGCTGTGAAAAAGATGCGCGCCGACGCCGAACGCAACCGTCAAAGGCTGATCGAAGTGGCGCGCGAGGCCTTCGCCGCCGATGGTCCCGAGGTGGCGCTGGAAGAAATCGCCCGCCGCGCTGAAGTTGGTATCGGCACGCTTTATCGGCATTTCCCGACCCGGGACGCTCTTCTGGCGGAAATCTACCGCAACGCCTTGCGCCAATTGGCGGACGCCGCGCCGCGCCTTGCCGCCGACCATCCGCCGCTGGAGGCATTGCGTGCCTGGATGCGGCTGTTCGTCGATTACATGGTGACCAAGAAGGTGATCGCTCCGGCACTCAGCATTTCGCCGAGCCAGTCGTCGCTCTATGCCGGCTCGGCCGATGCCATCCGGGCGGCGATGAACGGGCTGATCGAGCGGGCGGTCGCCGTGGGCGAGATCCGCGTGACCATGGATCCGCTCGACCTGTTGCGCGCCATCGCCGGCCTCGCCACTTCCGATCCGTCCGGCGGCTGGCGGGAGGCGGCGTTTACTTTGATCGACGTGCTGATTGCCGGGATGCGGGCGAGCTGAGGGTCCGTGCGGTCGATAGGATGTCGGGATCACAGATGGACACAGATGCGGCTGCGCCGCCACGGATGGACACAGATAGGCTCTGCCGCTGGCACGGTGTAGCGCCGCAGGCATCAATTATTGCGGCTTCGCCGCCTTCTTTTTCTTATCTGTGTCCATCTGTGAGCCGCGAAGCGGCATCCGTGTCCATCTGTGATCCCTGAAAACCGCTAGCCCACAGAACGCCTGCGACACGCTCTCACCGACAGCCACGGCAATTCCTGCCGCCCGACGAGCGTTTCTTGCCGGCCAGTCCCGGCCTAACCCATTGAAATAACGCAAAGTGAGCTAGGCCCGCTTCTTGCTTGTGATCTCCCAGGTCAACTGGGAGAAGAGCGATGTCGCTCACCGTAACGAACAGACTTTCGCAACAGCCGACCGTGCAGACGCAAATTTCGGCTGCCAACAATGCCGCCGCCGCCACGCAGAGCGGCACTGCCAGCGCCAACCCGCAAGCGGCGCCGACCCCTGCCAGCGTGGCGGACGCGCTGAGCAGTGGCGGCGCCAAGCTGACCAGCGATCTGCTCTCGGTGTTGCTGAACGAACAAAGCAACCAGTCGGTCATGTCGAGCGATAGTCTGGTCGGTATGCTCGATCAGCAGGATCAGGCCATCGCCACCGGCGCGGCGGCCAATTTCCAGCCCACCGAAGGCGCGTCTTCCACCAGCGGAACCAGCTTGGCGAACATTCTTGACCAGCAGGGTCAGGCCACCAGTTCCGCCACCGCAACCGGCAATGTGTTGGACAGCCTGCCAGCCTTGCTGGCGCAGCTCGGCGGATAGGTCAGAGAAGGGTAAGCGCCTTGTCGACCGGGCGGCAGATGGCGGCGCCCTTCGGCGTCACCACGATCGGGCGCTCCACCAGGATCGGGTGCACCAGCATCGCCGCCAATATCTTGTCGTCGCCGCAAGCGGGATCGAGAAGTCCCAATTCCTCGGCCGGCGTGCCTTTGACCCGAAGAATGTCGCGTGGCCGGGCTCCCATGATCGCCAGAATATTTTCCAGCTGCGGGCGGGTCCAGCCGACGGATTTATAGTCGACGATCACGGGCTTGGCGCCCTTCTCCTCGAGCAGCGCCAGGGTGTTGCGCGACGTGCTGCAGAGCGGATTGTGATAGATGGTGACTGTCATGATCGGGCCTGTTTAGCGGCTTTCGAGAAAGCGGTCCAGCTCTCCCGATTGCTTGGCGGCGGCGATCGCCGCATCGAATTTTCCCAAGATCCGGTCGGCATCCGGAAAGTCCTTCCTGAGACCGATACGGAACTCCAAGGTCTTCAGAAAGGGAGCATCGCTGGAGGCGATGTGGCCCTGCAGCCCGTTCTTGCGGAGAATGGCCGAGGCGATCATCGAGTCGGAAATGAAGTAATCGCCGCGCTCGCCCACCAGCATCTTCGACATGTCATCGATGGTTCGCGCCTTGGTCAGCCGTTCGGGATCGAAGATCTGGCCGCTGCCGGTGCCGAGCGCGCTGAGCTGCATCTTGCCGACCAGTTGCGCCGGATCGCTCAAATGATCAAATCGGTGATCGTCATAGCGATGGAAGATCTTCTGGCGGACCTCGAAGATCGGCAGGGCGTTGAATTTGGCATAGGCCAACCGTTCCTCATTGGCGACAGTGACGAAGCCGTCCAGCTCGCCATGCTGCACCATGGTCTGCGCCCGCGCCCACGGCATGGTGTGGTATTCGATGGCGATGCCGGCCTTTTCCGCGAGAAAGCCGAGAAGCTCGACCTGGGTGCCGCGCGCATGGCCGTCCTCATCTTGCCAGCTGAGCGGCGGGGCGCCTGAGATGTAGTAGAAGCGGATGGGGTCCGCCCGAGTGGCGGGCGCCCATAGCCAGACTATCGAAATCAGTACCGCCCAGCCAAGCGGCCGACTAAATCTAGGCATCCCCTTACATTAGAGTAAGGAAGCTCAAGATTCCACCTGGGAAGCCTAGTTGTTTCCCTTGCCGATATTGTCGAGCTGGCTTTGCAGCGACAGCCGGCTCAGCGCATCGAGCCGCAGATTGACGAAGATGCCGATGCGGCGGTCCAGCATGCGAAAGATCTCCGCCAGCTTCAGCCCGCGCTCGGCGCCCTGCTCCTGGATGGCGGCGGGGTCGGGTACGCCCCAATGAGCCGACATCGGCTGACCCGGCCATACCGGGCAGGTCTCGCCGGCGACCTCGTCGCAGACGGTGAAGACGAAATCCATATGCGGCGCGTCGGGCTTGGCGAATTCGTCCCAGCTTTTCGGATGCAGCGTCGAGGTGTCGTAATTCAGCTTGCGCAGCAGCGCCATCGCCTCCTCATTGACCTGGCCGCTCGGCTCCGAGCCGGCGCTGAAGCCGCGGAAACGTCCCCCTCCTTCG
>Ga0213872_10000996_pt1 | contig 19803 bp, 21 predicted proteins | sample VelepicomBERX_R2_FD_160071 | JGI IMG/M metagenome (GOLD analysis project Ga0213872, IMG submission 160071) | Rhizosphere microbial communities from Vellozia epidendroides in rupestrian grasslands, the National Park of Serra do Cipo, Brazil - RX_R2 | ecosystem: Host-associated > Plants > Roots >...
TCGCCGCGCCCATGGCCGCGCTGCGGCGCCCAATTGGCGTGGTCGACCAGCACCTTGCGGGAATTGACGATCTCGGTCACCACCGCGACATGGCCGTGGCGCATCGAACCGTGCTTCTTGAAGACGATGACGGAGCCGGCCCGCGGCTTTTGGCCGCGTTCATATTGGCCGGCGGCGGAAACCCACCAGGTCCAGGCGTCACCCTTGAGACCGATACCGGAAGAATCGCGAGCATAGGTGACGCACTGCACTGCATGAGCTTTAGGTGACAGCAACATCCCCATTGCCAACACCAGGGCTGCTACGAGCCGGAAACGCAGATGCAAACCTTGTTCCCCCAAACTTTCTTACTTCCCCAAATCCATTTACACAGCATTTATGGATAAATGCAATAGATTGATGTGATCGGAATCACAGATTAGACCATAGCCGTTTCGCCAGGGTTTCCGCGGAAAGGCGAAAGGACGGCCCCGCCAAGGAATCGCAACCGTGACTCCCCCCTATACGAGGGTTATAACGGAGCCATGATGAGAACCCTGCCATCATTGCTGTCGCTTTGCGCGTTGTTGCTGCTCGGGCCGCTGCCGGTGCTGGCGCAATATGAAGACGGACAGAAGGCTTTCGATTCCGGCGACTATGCCGCCGCCCAGGCCGCTTGGCAGAAAGGCGCCGACGCGAATGATGCGCGCAGCCAGTATTCGCTGGGCTATCTGGCCCAGTTCGGACTGGCGGGAAGCGCCGATCTCGGCACCGCCAAATCCTGGTACGAGAAGGCCGCCGACAACAACAATCCAGACGGCCTCTACGCCCTCGGCCTGATGTATGAAACCGGCCAGGCCGGCGCCAAGGATCTCGCTCGCGCGTTCGAGCTCTATCATAAGGCGGCCGCCGCCGGCACGCAGTCGGACGCCGAATACGCCATCGGCCGCATGCTGCTGCGCGGCCGCGGCGTTCCGCGCAATGCCAATGAAAGCGTCACTTGGCTGAAGAAAGCCGCTCACCACGGCAATCCGGCCGGACAATATATGCTGGCCGAGGCTTATGAGGCCGGCTGGGGCGTCAAGATCAATGAGGGCGAGGCCTATTACTGGTATCGCCGCGCCGACCAGGGCGACCCGGTCGAACTGGAAGAGCAGGATGTCGCCTTCGAGCCCAAGATCGCCATCGCCGCCCTAAAGAAGCGGCTGCCCGCCGATCTGATCGAGGATTACGACGCCAAGCTGAAACGCGACCTCGCCGCCGGCAAAGCCAAGCCGAAAGCCAAGGGCGAGCAGAAGGCGCCGGCCAAGGCCGAAGCCGCCGCCTCGACCCCGCCCGACGCCTTAACCAAGCAAACTCGTTAGAAGATAACGACCTTCGCCTCGAGGTCGGTGACCTCCGGCGGCGGCTTGGCGCCGAGATTGCCGCCACTGGGCGAGAACATCCGCAGCCAGAGCATCCCCTTGGAGTGATAGGCGTGATAGATCACGCCATTGAACACCAGCGGCAGCGGCTCGAACCGATCCGATCCCTTGAAGCGGTAATAGACCGCGACCCCGCCGCCATCGACCACCGACTGGTCGATCTGCGGTAACGGCAGATCCACCACGAAGCCGGTCTGTCCCGCGGTATTGGTGCCCGGCTTCCAGTCACTCAGGGCAACCGGGATCACGGTGGAGAAACTGTGTCCGGAGTGGGGCTGCTGGGCGCATCCGGAAACGAGTAGAGCGGCAAAACACGCAAGAAAACGCAGACGAAACGTCATGGTCACGGTCCTCAGAGCGGCAAAGTCACCGTGACAGTCAAACCGCCTCCTGGGCGGTTGGCAAGCGTTACGTCGCCGCCATTGCTGCGGATGGCGGTGCGCGCGACCGCCAGCCCGAGGCCGGTGCCGCCGGTCTCGCGGTTGCGCGAACTTTCGACGCGATAGAAGGGGGCGAAGACGTTTTCCAGCTCGGCGACCGGAATGCCCGGCCCGTCATCCTCGATGGTCGCCGTCACGGTATCGTCCTCGACGCGCAGGCAGACCCGGGCGCCGCCGCCATATTTGCAGGCATTCTCGATCAGATTGGCGAAAGCGCGCTTCACGCCGTTGGCGCCCAGCGTCATCTCCAACTCGTCAGGCCCGTCGAACGACACGCTGAACTGGTCGCACAGATCGATCAGCACGCCGACCAGATCGACCGCCACCTTGGTCTCGCGCGCCGAATCGTCGCGGGCGAAGGCCAGGGTCGAGGAGATCATCGCCTCCATCTCGTCGAGGTCGGCCAGGATCTTCAGGCGCTGCTCGTCATCCTCGATGAATTCGGCGCGCAGCTTCAATCGGGTGATCGGGGTGCGCAGATCGTGGCTGATGGCGGCGATCATCTGGGTGCGGTCCTCGATGAAGCGCCGCAGCCTGGCCTGCATGCGGTTGAAGGCATTGGCCGCGGCCATCACCTCCCGAGGGCCCCGGATCTCGACCGGCGGCGCCAGCACGTCGCGGCCCAGGCGGTCGGCCGCCTTGGCCAGCACGTTCAAGGGTCGCACCGCATGGCGCACCAGCAAGACGCACAGAACCACGACCACCACCAGGCCGACGCCGAGCGGCCAGTAAGGATGCGGCCGCCACAAATGCTCGTCGGGCAGCGGAATGACGAAATTGAGCCAGGTGCCGTCTTCCAGCGTGATCGCCGCCTGCACCGTCGGCGCGCCGCGATTGCCGAAGCCGGCGCCCTGCTGCGGCCCGCTGTCCGGATTGGGCTGCGGAGTGCGCAGGCCGGCATGCAGCACGCGGCCCGGCAGGCGGCGGGAAAGTTCGAGCTCCAACTGGCTGTCGACCAGATATTTGGCGCCCGGCGCCAGGATCGGCGCCTTGCCCCAACCGATCTTGAGGCCCGGCCGGTCGAGCCCGCGCGCCAGACGGCCGCGCTCGTCGGACGGGGTCTGCTCGATCAGCTGGACGATGGAGGCGATGCGCTCGGCGGTCTGGCGGCTGTCGAGCTTGGTCGCCAGTTCCTGGTGCGCCACCAGGAACAGAACGATGCCGGCACCCTGGGTGACGATCAGCGCGGTCAGCAGCACCAGCAGGGTGCGCCCGACCAAGGTCTGCGGCAACAGCCGGCGCCAGAGGCCAGTTAATTGTTCGCCTACGCGAACGGGTTTCAATTAGTCACCTCGGCGGCGAACATATATCCGCCGCCGCGAACCGTCTTGATCAGGCGGGGCTCCTTGGGATCGGCCTCGATCTTGCGCCGCAGGCGCATGACCTGGATGTCGACGCTGCGATCGAACGGCGCCGCGCTGCGACCGCGCGCCAGATCGAGCAATTGATCGCGGCTGAGCACCCGGCGCGGATGGGTGGCGAAGGCCAGCAGCAGGTCATATTCGCCGGTCGACAGCTCGACCTCCTCGCCCTGCGGCGAGGTCAGGCGGCGCGAGCCGAGATCGAGCGTCCAGCCATCGAACCTGGCGGTGTCGCCCTTGGGCGAAGCGGCCGGCAGCGACTGGACTCGGCGCATCACCGCCTTGATGCGGGCCAGCAACTCGCGCGGATTGAAGGGTTTGGGCAGATAATCGTCGGCGCCCATCTCGAGCCCGACGATGCGGTCGGTATCCTCGCCCATCGCCGTCAGCATGATGACGGGCAGGCTGGTGGTCGCGCGCAGCTTGCGGCACAGCGACAAGCCATCCTCGCCGGGCAGCATCAGATCGAGCACCACGAGATCGATCGCGGCGCCGTCGAGAATGCGCGACATCTCGACACCGTCGCGCGCCGTGCTGACCCGCAGGCCATGCTTGACGAGGAAACGGTTCAGGAGATCGCGGATTTCGCGGTCGTCGTCGACGACGAGGATGTGCGGAACTGTCTGATCGGGCATGGCCGGAGTATAGCGATTCCGCCGAAAGTGAGGAGAGGATTCGGGTAACTTTCAGTTACGCGCATCCCCGCCGTTACACGATGAAACAATATTACTGGGCAGCCGACACATCCCTGCAACGTGACGATGGTTAACTCTTCCCATCGCCGCCGGATGTAGAGCCCTCTTCCTGATGCGTCCGACGGCGGTTCTTAAGGCGCCCCTTCCCCTACTCCCCACCCGGCGGGAAGGGGCGTTTTAATCTCGGCAACGCCGAGATTAAAACGGGTTTGTTGACGTGCGCCTCGCGCGTGGCATAGCTTTCGTTCCCCTCATTTTTTGAATGAAACGCTAGCCTATGACCGCTGATCTCACTGCCTTCGCCCGTACCGCCACCGCTTGGCCCTTCCAGGAAGCCAAGACGCTGCTGGACGAGCGCTTCAAAGGCAAAGCGCCGGCCAAAGGCTATGTTCTGTTCGAGACGGGCTATGGTCCGTCGGGTCTGCCGCATATCGGCACCTTCGGCGAAGTGGCGCGCACCACCATGGTCCGCCGCGCCTTCGAGCTGCTGGCGCCCACCATCAAGACCAAGCTGTTCGCCTTCTCGGACGACCGCGACGGCTTGCGCAAGGTGCCCGACAACATCCCCAACCGCGAGATGGTAGCAAAGCATCTGGGCAAGCCGCTGACAGACGTGCCCGATCCGTTCGGCACCCACTCCAGCTTCGGCGAACACAACAACGCAATGTTGAGGAGCTTCCTCGACAGTTTTGGGTTCCCCTACGAGTTCCAGAGCGCCACCGAGATGTACACTTCGGGCCGCTTCGACCAGGGCTGCCTGGACGTGCTGAAGCATTACGACGCCATCATGGAAGTGATGCTGCCGACCCTGGGCGAGGAGCGCCAAGCGACCTATTCGCCATTCCTGCCCGTCTGCCCGAAGACCGGCAAGGTCCTGCAGGTTCCCGTCGTCGAGCTGCGTCCGGAAACCGGCACCATCGTCTATAAGGACGAGGACGGCACCCACGTCGAGACCCCCGTCACCGGCGGTCGCGTCAAATTGCAGTGGAAGGCCGACTGGGCCATGCGCTGGCATGTGCTGGGCGTCGATTACGAGATGTCGGGCAAGGACCTGATCCCCAGCTACCAGCTGGCCAGCCGCATCTGCCGCATCTTAGGCTCCGAGCCGCCGGTCAATCTGTCCTACGAGCTGTTCCTCGACGAGAAGGGCCAGAAGATCTCGAAGTCTAAGGGCAATGGCCTGTCGGTCGAGGATTGGCTGCGCTATGCCCCGCCGGAAAGCCTGGCGCTGTTCATGTATCAGAAGCCGAAGGCGGCCAAGCGCCTCTATTTCGACGTGATCCCGCGCGCGGTCGACGAATATATCGCGTACCTTAGCAAGTTCCCCCAGGAAGAGCCGCAGGCCCAGCTCAACAATCCGGTCTGGCATATCCATCACGGCAAGCCGCCGGCGGCGGAAAGCGGCCTGTCCTATAACATCCTCCTGAACCTGGCCTCGGTCTGCCATGCCGAGAACCCGGACGTGCTGTGGCAGTTCGTCAGCCGCTATGTGCCGAGCGCTTCGCCCGAAACCACGCCGTTCCTCGACAAGCTGGTCGGCTACGCGGTCGCCTATTACCAGGACTTCGTCAAGCCCACCAAGCGCTACCGCCTGCCGACCGAAGCCGAGACCCCGGCCTTGACCGAGCTGCGCGACCAGCTGAAGGCGCTGCCGGCCGGCGCCGACGCCGAGGCGATCCAGAACGTCGTCTATGAGATCGGCAAGCGGCACGTCGCCACCTTCCCCGAGCTGAAGAACTGGTTCCAGGCGCTCTACGAGACCCTGCTCGGCCAGGATCAGGGACCTCGCATGGGCTCGTTCATTGCGCTCTATGGCGTGACCGAGACCCTGGCCCTGCTCGACCGCGTGCTGGCCGGAGAAGACCTGTCGAAATGAACATGGACGCGTTGCCTGGGCATAAGCTGGTACTGGACGCGCCGCTGCCGCTCGATTGCGGCGTCGAGCTCGAACCGGTCACCGTCGCTTACCAGACCTATGGCACGCTGAACGCGAACCGCTCGAACGCGATCCTGATCTGCCATGCGCTGACGGGAGATCAATTCGTCGCCGATCGCCATCCGATCACCGGCAAGCCGGGATGGTGGCAAGCGATGGTCGGGCCGGGCAAGGTGTTCGACACGGATCGCTATTTCCTGATCTGCTCGAACGTGCTGGGCGGCTGCATGGGCACCACCGGGCCGGCCGACCTCAACCCGGCCACCGGCAAGGTGTGGGGCCTCGACTTCCCGGTCATTACCATCGGCGACATGGTGCGCGCCCAGGTGCGGCTGATCGACCATCTCGGCATCGAGAAATTGTTCTGCGTCGCCGGCGGCTCGATGGGCGGCATGCAGGTGCTGGAATGGGCGGCTCGCTATCCCGACCGGATGCGGGCCTGCGTGCCGGTCGCCACCGCCGCCCGCCATTCGGCGCAGAACATCGCCTTTCACGAGGTCGGACGCCAGGCCATCACCGCCGATCCGGAATGGCGCGACGGCGCTTATGCCCGCGAGGATACCCGCCCGCAGCGCGGCCTCGCCGTGGCGCGCATGGCGGCGCACATCACCTATCTGTCCGAAGCCGCCCTGCACCGCAAATTCGGCCGCAATCTGCAGCGCGGCAGCCTGACCTTCGGCTTCGATGCCGATTTCCAGGTGGAAAGCTATCTGCGCCATCAGGGCGTCAGCTTCACCGAGCGCTTCGACGCCAATTCCTATCTCTACATCACCCGGGCGATGGATTATTTCGACCTCGCCGCCGACCATGGCGGAGCGCTGGCCCAGGCCTTCACCGGAACTAAGGTGCATTTCTGCGTCATCTCCTTCAGCTCGGACTGGCTGTTCCCCACTTCGGAAAGCCGTGCCGTGGTCAAGGCGCTGAACTCGGTGGCCGCCAATGTCAGCTTCGTCGAAGTGGAGTCGGACAAGGGCCACGACGCCTTCCTGCTCGACGAGCCGGAATTCCATGACACGGTGAAAGGCTTCCTGGCCGGGGTGGAAAGCGCCACATGAGTACTTTACGTCCCGATCTGCAGCGCGTCGCCGAGATGGTGGCGCCCGGCTCCCGCGTGCTCGACATCGGTTCGGGCGACGGCAGCCTGCTCGATTATCTGCACCGCGAGAAGCAGGTCGACGGGCGCGGCATCGAATTGTCGATGGAAGGCGTGCGCCAGACGGTCGCGCAAGGCTTGTCGGTGATCCAGGGCGACGCCGACACCGACCTCGACGATTATCCGGCCGGCGCCTTCGATTACGTGATCCTGACTCAGACCCTCCAAGCCACGCGCCAGCCCAAGGCGGTGCTGCAGAACATGCTGCGCATCGGGCGGCACGCCATCGTCTCGTTTCCGAATTTCGGCCATTGGCGCGTGCGCTGGTCGCTCGGGGTCAGCGGCCGCATGCCGAAGACCAGGACCCTGACCTATCGCTGGCACGACACGCCCAACATCCATCTCTGCACGATCCGCGACTTCACCGATCTGTGCACCGAACTCGACATCGAGGTGGAGCGTGCCCTATCGCTCGGCCGCGACGGACGGACCCGGTTCGCCGGCGCCGGCAGTCTCGCCAATCTGCTGGCCGACCAGGCGATTTTCCTGCTGCGCAAGAAATCGATTTGAGGCTTGACCGACCTGACGTCAAGGCCACAATTGGTTCCTCTTCACCCTCGGGTTCCTATATGGAGAATAACGTTATGACATTGGAAGAGTTGTTCGACAAAGGAACCGGGGGTCGTTGCCACAAGTGGCGGCATTATTTCGAGATCTACGAGAGATACCTGCAGAAATTCGTCGGGAAAAACTGCACTTATCTCGAAATCGGCGTCCAGAAGGGCGGCTCTATCCAGATCATGCAAGAATGGCTCGGCCCCCAGGCGCGGATCGTCGGCGCCGATATCGACCCCGAATGCGAAAAGCTGCGCGGGGAAGGACGGGAAATCTATATCGGGGATCAGGCCGATGTTAACTTCCTGGCGAAGCTCAAGGCGGAATGCGGGGAGTTCGACGTCATCGTCGACGATGGCGGCCACACGCCGGACCAGCAGATCGTTTCCTTCCTGAACCTATTTCCCGCCTTGAAAGAGGGCGGGATCTACCTGCTGGAAGATCTGCATACGACCTTCTGGTATGGAAGCCAGGATTCCCGTTACGGCATCAATTTCTATGATTTCGCCCGCGGTCTGGTCGAGAAGTTAAGCCTCTACCATGTCGACCAGCGCCTGTTCGACCGATATCACCAGCCGGTCGCCGAACGATCCGGTGTGATCCATATGAATAATTTCGCTCTTAACGAGATATTCGGCATCCATTTCTACGACAGCATCATCGTCTTCGAGAAGCGCCGCAGGCCGGAACCGTTGTGCGAATGGCGCTGACGCCGGGGAGCGAGGTCACCTGAGTCCACCAGGAAGCGGGAGGTAGCGCCGAGCCTTGGCCACGGCCTCGACTCGGCTGCCCCCATAGATCTGCTTGCTGGCCTGGACCATCACCACCCCGGCGAAGGTCGGGAACCAGCGCTGGCCGAGATTCTCCCAGGCCATCGCCGAGCGCAGCACGAACCGCGAGCGGAACGGCGGCACGAACAAGGCGGTGCCAGTTCCTTCCGGCGTGAACATGGTATCGCGCAACAGCCGATGCAGCTGGCCCTGAGTGTAGGGTCGGCCCTGGCCGAACGGCGTACGGTCGAGCTGCGCCCAGATGCCGCGGCGGTTGGGGGTGATCACCATCAGCTTGCCGCCGTCGGCCAGCACGCGCCACGCCTCGCGCAGGGTCGAGCGCACATGTTCGGTCGATTCCAGCGCATGGACCATCAGCACGCGGTCTACCGAGCGATCCGGCAAAGGCAGTTCGTCCTCTTCGGCCAGACAGACCAGCGAGCGCTCGCCCGGCGGCCAGGCCAGCACGCCGGAGCCGGCCGGCATCACCGCCACCACCCGCTCGGCATCTTTCTGCAACAAGTGCAGATAGGGCGTGGCGAAGCCGAGACCCAGCACGCTCTGCCCCCTGAGATCCGGCCACAGCAGGCGGATCTCGCGGCCGATCATGCGCCACGCCACATGGCCGAGGTCACTTTCGTAAAAATCCCTGAGATCGACGACGTCATTCCACATGAGGACTACCAAATAGAATTTAAGTGACCACATCAAGAGCCAGGATTAGTCTGCGGGCCAGTTCAGGAGGTAGCGATGAGCCGATTGGTGATCGAGCAGATCCCCGTCCTCACCGACAATTACATCTATCTGGCCCATGATCCCGAAAGCGGCGACACCGCCGTCGTCGATCCCGCCGTCGCCCCGCCGGTGCTGGAGCGATTGCACGCCAAGGGTTGGCGCCTGACCCATATCCTCAACACCCATCACCATAACGACCATGTCGGCGGCAATCTGGCCCTGAAGCAGGCGACGGGTGCGCAGATCGTCGGGCACCGCAAGGATGCCGCGCGCATTCCCGGCATCGATATCGAGGTGGCCGACGGCGATTCCTTCCTGCTGGGCGCCGCCGCAGCGATGGTGATCGACGTGCCGGGCCACACCATCGGCCACATCGCCTTCTGGTTCCCGGCCAGTCATGCGCTGTTCTGCGGCGACACTTTGTTCGGCTTGGGCTGCGGGCGGCTGTTCGAGGGAACCGGCGAGCAGATGTGGGGCAGCCTGAAGAAATTCCGCCCGCTGCCCGACGAGACCCTGATCTATTGCGCCCACGAATATACCGAAGCCAATGCCCGCTTCGCCCGTACGGTCGAGCGGCACAATCAGGATCTCACCGACCGCATCGTCGAAATCAAGGAATTGCGCCAGCATCACAAGCCGACGGTGCCCTCGACCCTGGGCGTCGAGCGCAAGACCAATCCGTTCCTGCGCGCCGACGTGGAGAGCGTAAAAGCGGGGGTCGGCCTCCCTTCAGAAGCCGACCCCGCCCTAGTATTCGCTGAGATCCGGCGCCGCAAGGACGTCTTCTGAATCACCTTAACGTTATGTATACCCGCGGCGGCTAGCGTCGGTTCCGTCCTTTTTGGGGAGACCGACGATGAGTCAGGACCTGCCTGGCTATTACGACAATCTCAACACCGGAGTCCTGGAGGCAATCCCCGCCGATGCCGGCCTGGTGATCGAGTTCGGCTGTGGCGCCGGTCGTCTCGGCATGGAGTTCAAGAAGCAGCATCCGGGTTGCCGCTATTACGGCGTCGAGCTCAATGCTCAAGCCGCCGCCATAGCTGGAACCCGCCTCGACATGGCTTTATGCGGATCAGCCGAAGATGCCGATCTGTCCTTCGTGACCGGCCAGGCCGAATGCCTGGTCTATGCGGACGTGCTGGAGCATCTCGTCGATCCGTGGAACACACTGAAACGTCACGCCGACCTGCTCAAACCCGGCGGTAGCGTCGTCGCCTGCATCCCCAACATCCAGCATTGGTCGATTATTGCGTCGCTGATGGGTGGCAGTTGGGCTTATCAGGACAATGGACTGATGGACCGCACCCATCTGCGTTTCTTCACGCTGGCCAGCATCCACGAGATGTTCGCCGGGGCGGGGTTGACGGTGGACAACGTTACCGGCCGGGTTCTCGAGCATCCCCAAGGCCCCGCCTATCTCGATGCTCTGGGCCAGTCAGCGCTCGCTCTCGGCATCGACGCTGCCGCCTTCCGCGAGCAGGCAAACGTTTTCCAATATCTGGTGCAGGCCACCCGCCGATAAACAGCAAGTGGCCTGCGCGCAGCTTAATACATGTGCTGTCCGCCATTGATGGACAGGGTGGTGCCGGTGATGAAATCGGCATCGTCCGCCACCAGGAAGCACACGCCGCGGGCGATGTCCTCGGCATGGCCCAGGCGTCCGACCGGGATCTTGGCGATGATCTTTTCCAGCACCGCCGGCGGCACCGCGCGCACCATGTCGGTATCCACATAGCCCGGGGCGATGGCGTTGACGGTGACGCCCTTGGCAGCGCCTTCCTGCGCCAAGGCCTTGGTGAAGCCGTGGATGCCCGACTTGGCGGCGGCGTAGTTGACCTGGCCGTACTGGCCGGCCTGCCCGTTGATCGAGCCGATATTCACGATGCGGCCGAAACCGCGCTCGCGCATCTTGTCGATCACCAGGCGGGCCAGGTTGAAGCAGGAGGTCAGGTTGGTCTGGATGACCTCCTCCCACTGGGTCGGGGTCATGCGGTGCAGCACGGCGTCACGGGTGATGCCGGCATTGTTGACGACGATCTCGACCGGACCCTGCTCCGCCTCGATCTTCTTGATGGCGGCTTCGCACTCGGCGAATTTGCCGACGTCGAACTTGATGACCGGGATCCCCGTTTCGTCGCTGAAGGCCTTGGCCGCTTCGTCATTGCCGCCGTAATTAGCGACGACGTTGTAGCCCTTCTGCTTCAGCATCACCGAGATAGCCTTGCCGATCCCGCGGGTACCGCCGGTCACCAGTGCAACTCTGCTCATGTCCGTTTCCTCCGATTATTATTCGTTCGCGGGATTTATCGTTCGACGGTGAGGGCGATGCCCATGCCGCCGCCGATGCAGAGGGTCGCCAGACCCTTCTTGGCGTCGCGCTTCTGCATTTCGTGCAGCAGCGAGACCAGCACGCGGGCGCCCGAGGCGCCGATCGGATGGCCGATGGCGATGGCGCCGCCATTGACGTTGACCTTCGAGGTGTCCCAGCCCAGCTCGCGATTGACCGAGATGGCCTGGGCGGCGAAGGCTTCGTTGGCCTCGATCAGATCGAGGTCGTGAACGGTCCAGCCGGCCTTCTTCAGCGCGGCGCGCGAGGCGGGGATCGGGCCGGTGCCCATGATCTTGGGATCGACGCCGGCATGCGCCCACGAAGCGATGCGGGCGATCGGGGTCAGGCCGCGGCGGGCGGCTTCCTTGGCGGTCATCAGCACCACGGCGGCGGCGCCGTCATTGAGGCCCGAGGCGTTGCCGGCGGTCACCGTGCCGTCCTTCTTGAAGGCCGGCTTCAGCTTGGCCAGCGCGTCGGCGGTGGTGGCGCGCGGATATTCGTCGGTGTCGAACAGCTTCTCTTCCTTCTTTACCACGATCTTGACCGGGGTGATCTCGTCCTTGAAGCGGCCGGCGGAGACGGCGGCGATGGCCTTCTCCTGCGAGGCCAGGGCGAAGGCGTCCTGCTCGTCGCGGGTGATCTGGAACTGCTCGGCGATGTTCTCGGCGGTGATGCCCATGTGATAGCCGTTGAAGGCGTCCCACAGGCCGTCCTTGATCATGGTGTCGACCATCTGGCTGTCGCCCATCTTGGTTCCGGCGCGCAGATACATGGCGTGCACCGCCTGGGTCATGCTCTCCTGGCCGCCGGCGATGACGATGTCGGAATCGCCCGATAGGATGGCCTGGTAGCCCTGGGCCACGGCGCGCAGGCCCGAGCCGCACACCTGATTGATGGTCTCGGCCGGCACTTCGATCGGCAGGCCGGCATTGATCGACGCCTGGCGCGCCGGATTCTGGCCGGTGGCGCCGGTCAGCACCTGGCCCATGATCACCTCGGAGACCTCGGCGGCGTTGAGCTTGGCGCGCTCGAGCACGGAGGACAGCACGACCGAGCCAAGCTGGGCGCCGGACAGGCCGGCCAGGCTGCCGGAGAACGACCCGACCGGGGTGCGGGTGGCGGCGACGATGACGATGTCGGACATGATGAAAACGCTCCTTTAGCGGGCAGACTGCCCCTTCCCCACAAGACAGAATAGGTGGAAAAATCAGGAAGGAAAGGGGTTAGTCCGAACTTTTCATCCTGCTGACAAACTGGGAGATGGGGGTATAGATGCTCGAGACGGCCCTTGCCCCGATCAGCATGCCGACATGGCCGCCATCGACGATCAGCCGCCGTCCATTGGGTAAGGCGTCGGCCAGCGGCAGGGCGGACTCGGCCGGCACGATGCGGTCGCGCGACGGCACCACCACCAGGGCGGGATGGCGCAGCTTGCGCGGTTCGACTGCCTGCCCGGCCACTTGCCAGAGATTGCGTCCGGGCAGATTGTCGCCATACCAGCCGAAGAAGGTTTCCCGCGTCACCTTGGCGGTCAGCGGCACGCAGTCATTGGCCCAATCCTCCAGCGCGGTGAAGCGCCGCGCTGCCGCCGAGCCTTGCTTCACATGGCGGAACTGGCGGAATTTGCGCTCGACCGCGCCGGGGTCCTGCAGCGCGAACAGCATTTGCAGCGCATCGCCCGGCAATTCGCCGACCTGGCCCAGCATCTGCTCCACCGGCTCACGCAACGTTTGCAGCGGCGCCGCTGCCAGGCTGTAGGGGCGGTGAAAATCCCACGGCACCGCCATCAGCACATGGCCCAGCACGTCGGCCGGGCGCAGCGCCGACAGCGCCACGGTCAGCAGCCCGCCCATGCAATAGCCCAGCAGCGCGGGACGGCCGGCGCGGGCGGTAACCACATCGAGCATGGCGGACAGCCGATCCGCCACATAATCGTCGAGTCCGAAATCCCGTTCCTCCGACCCAGGCTCGCCCCATTCGACCAGGAAAGGGCGCAGGCCTTTGGCGCGCAGATGGCGCACCAGGCTGCGGCGCGGCGTCAGGTCCAGCACGTAAGCACGATTGACCAGCGACGGCACCACCAGGACCGGCGTGCCCGAGGCGCCCGGCTCTGCATAATCGAGCAGTCGGGTGGTGCCGTGCCGCCAGATCTCGGGCATCGGCTCCAACGTCCGGCGATAGGGATGATTGCGATAGGCCTCGATGCCGCTCAGGAAATCGTCGACGCGGCGAACCGTCTCTTCAGCCAGCGCTTTTTGGAAGCTTGCCGGATCGACGCGGTTTATCGCCGCCCGCAGCTCGTTTTCCTCGGCCGACCACGGCCTGCTCCAGCCGGGCGAGGCGTTCTTCCAGGCCGGCAACGCGCTCAAGGAGGACAGCAAGCTGGCCCCCTGCATCGTCAGGTGGAACGGCAGGGGCCGCGGTCCCCGCCGGCTGCGCTGCTGACTGTCTATCGCCGCCTCCCTGCTGGAATTGCTGCGCCGCCTGGTCCCAGCGCTCCTTGATCATGCCGAAGCTCTTGGCCATCAGTTCGGACACCGCCGGATCGCCGGCCATGTCGCCGCTCATCTGGGCGACCTGCTCCTGCCAGAGGTCGAGATAGCGCGCGGCGAGGCGCTGAAGATCGGGGGTATCGGCCATCGATAAACTATAGAGAGCGGGTTTATGCTGCGCAGCATTTCATTTCGGTGCAGCGCGAGATAATCATTGCGGCTTGCCATAAAGTCGTAAAAACTCCTGGTTAACCATCGGCCACTCCGCGAATAGGACGCTGCAAACCAGATGTCGAACGCCGCCAGCCCGATTACCATCAAGAAATACGCCAATCGCCGCCTGTACAACACGGCGACCAGCAGTTACGTCACTCTTGATCATCTCTGTCAGATGGTGAAGGACAACGAAGATTTCGTCGTCTATGACGCCAAGACCGGCGAGGATATTACCCGCTCGGTGCTGACTCAGATCATCGTCGAAGAAGAAGCCAAGGGCGGCCAGAACCTGCTGCCGATTCCGTTCCTGCGCCAACTGATCGGTTTCTATGGAGACCAGCTCGGCGGCTTGGTGCCGAAATATCTCGAACATTCGATGCAGGCGTTCCAGCATCACGAAACGCAGATGCGCCAATATATGCAGCATGCCTTCGACGGGCTGTTCCCCTTCAACGCGCTGGAAGAGGTCAACAAGCAGAACGTCGCCTTCTTCGAGAACGCAATGAAGATGTTCGCCCCCTTCTACAGTGGCGGCGCCGAACATCTGAAAGCGGCGGCCAGCGCATCCGAAGCCACCATCGAAGCGCTGCAAACCAAGCTGGCCGAAGTGCAAGACCAGCTGACCAAGCTGACCACTCCGCCGAAGGGCAGGAAATAGGGCCCTCACCCCCGCCCTCTCCCGCAAGCGGGCGAGGGAGCTACGACTGAGTATGACGGAGGCGGAGAAGCGCCTTTGGGTCAGGATTCGGGATCGCCAGCTGGAGGGGTTTAAATTTCGCCGGCAACATCCGGTTGGACGTTACGTTGCTGACTTTGCATGCATAGAAGCAAAGCTGATCGTCGAACTCGACGGCGGGCAGCATGCGGACAATCCCAAAGATCTGGAGCGTACCGTCTGGCTGGAAAGCCAGGGCTGGTGCGTCATCCGCTTTTGGAACAACGAGGTGTTCGAGAACCTCGACGGCGTCCTCGAACACTTATCGATCTCCCTCTCCCCCTTCAGGGGGAGAGGGCCGGGGTGAGGGGGTCAACTCAGCCGTTTGAAAGCCCACTCCGCCATCTTCGCCACTACCGGCGAAGGATCACTCATCAACCCCGCGGCAATCCCCATCCAATCGGCACGCCCGCTATTGCCGATGGCGATCAGCACGTTGCGCACGAAGCGGTCGCGGCCGATCCGCTTGATCGGCGAGCCGGAGAAGAAGGTGCGGAAATCAGCGTCATTCAGCGCCGCCAGGTCGGTCAGGCGCGGCGCCAGCAGCTCGACCCGAGGCAGATAGGTTTCTTCCCGGGTGGGCGAAGCGAACTTGTTCCAGGGACAGGCGGCCAGGCAGTCGTCGCAGCCATAGATGCGGTTGCCGAACATCGGCAGCAACGCCTCGTCGATGTCGCCCTTATGCTCGTTGGTCAGATAGGCGATGCAGCGCCGCGGCTCGATCCGGCCGCCTTCCAGCGCGTTGGTCGGACACGACGTCTCGCAGGCCCGGCAGGAGCCGCAACGATCCGTCTCCGGCGCGTCGGGCACCAGTTCCAGCGAGGTGAACAGCCCGCCGAGGAACAGCCACGAGCCGAAGCGGCGCGAGACGAGGTTGGTATGCCGCCCCTGCCAGCCGATGCCGGCGCGCGCGGCCAGCGGCTTTTCCATCACCGGGGCGGTATCGACGAACGAGCGGGCGTCGCCGCCATGGGTCTCGACGATCCAGCGGCCCAATTGCTTCAGCCGCTTCTTGATGGTGTCGTGATAATCCTTGCCGCGCGCATAGACGCTGATATGGCCGCGATCGGGCGGCAGCGGCCCGACCAGGGACGGGCCGTAATTGTCGGCGACCATGATGACGCTTTTCGCCTCGGCCCATTGCGCCTTGGGACTGGCGCGGCGATCGGCGGTGCCTTCCATCCAGCCCATCTCGCCATGGCGGCCATCGGCCAGATAGGCGGCCAGGTCCTCGGCGACGCCGGCCACATCCTCGGCGCCGGTGATGCGCACGTCGGCGAAGCCAAGCGCCAGCGCTTGGTCCTTGATCGATTGGGTTATTAGTTCAGCCGCGGCCACGATAGGAAGCGACTCCCTGGTCGGGCAGCCACAGCCCGGCGGGCGGGGCGCCGGTCTGCCAGAACACGTCGATCGGAATGCCGCCGCGCGGATACCAATAGCCGCCGATGCGCAGCCAGGTCGGCTTCATCGCCGCCACCAGACGCTTGCCGATCGAGACGGTGCAATCCTCGTGGAAGGCGCCGTGATTGCGGAAACTGGCCAGAAACAGCTTCAGCGACTTGCTTTCCACCAGCAATTCGCCCGGCACGTAATCGATGACCAGATGGGCGAAGTCGGGCTGCCCGGTGATCGGGCACAGCGAAGTGAATTCGGGCGCGGCGAAGCGCACCAGATAAAGCTCGCCCGCCTGCGGATTGGGCACCGTCTCCAGCACCGCCTGTTCCGGCGTGGCGGCGATCTCGGACTTCTGGCCCAGCTGCGTCAGATGCTGCAAATGATCGCTCATGATTCCTCAAATCGGTTCGATGTCGCCTAAGTCTTGCTGGCGATGGAATTCGGCGGCGAAGGCTTCGGTGCGCTTTTCGGAGATCGCCTCGCGCAAGCCCCGCATGACATCCTGATAATACTGCAGATTGTGCCAGGTCAGCAGCATCAGCCCGAGCACCTCTTCGGCGCGGAACAGATGATGCAGATAGGCGCGGCTGTACTGGGTGCAAGCCGGGCAGGCGCAGCCCTCGTCGAGCGGGCGCGGATCGTCGAGATGACGCGCATTACGGATATTGACCGGACCACGCCGGGTGAAGCCCTGGCCAGTGCGGCCCGAGCGGGTCGGCATCACGCAATCGAACATGTCGATGCCACGTAAGCTCGCGCCGACCAGATCGGACGGCTTGCCGACGCCCATCAGATAACGCGGCTTGTCCTTGGGCAGCATGGAAGGGGTGAAATCGAGGACGCGGAACATCTCCTCCTGCCCCTCGCCCACCGCCAATCCGCCCACGGCGTAACCGTCGAAGCCGAGCTGGGTCAGGGCGCCGGCGGACTCGGCGCGCAGATCCTCGAACACGCTGCCTTGCACGATGCCGAACAGACCGTAACCCTCGCGCTCGACGAAAGCCGTCTTGGAGCGCTTGGCCCAGCGCATCGACAGGCGCATCGACTCGGCGGCCTGCTCATAGGTGGCCGGATAGGGCGTGCATTCATCGAAGCACATGGTGATGTCGGAATCGAGCAGATGCTGGATTTCCATCGAACGCTCAGGCGTCAGGAGATGCTTCGAGCCGTCGAGATGCGACTGAAAGGTCACCCCCTCCTCGGTCAATTTCCTGAGCTTGGCCAGGCTCATCACCTGAAATCCGCCGGAGTCCGTCAGGATCGGCTTGTCCCAATTCATCATCTTGTGCAGGCCGCCCAGACGGCCGACGCGCTCGGCGCCCGGCCGCAGCATCAGATGGTAGGTGTTGCCGAGCAGGATTTCGGCGCCGGTCGCCGCTACCGATTCCGGCATCATCGCCTTGACCGTCGCCGCGGTGCCGACCGGCATGAAGCAGGGCGTGTGGATCACGCCGTGCGCGGTATGCACCTCGCCCAGGCGCGCTTTGCCGTCTTCGGCCTGCAGCTTGTAGTGAAAGTGGGTCATTGGGGCTCCAGCAGACAGGCATCGCCATAGGAATAGAAGCGATAACCAGTTTTCTTGGCATGTTCATAGGCCGCCTGCATGCGATCGAGCCCGGCGAAGGCCGAGACCAGCATGAACAGGGTCGAGCGCGGCAGATGGAAATTGGTCATCATCAGATCGACGGCGCGGAAACGATAACCAGGCGTAATGAATATGTCGGTGCGACCGCGATACGCCGATACCGTGCCATCCTCGGCGGCGGCGCTTTCTAGAAGCCGCGTCGAAGTCGAGCCGACCGCGAGGATCCGTCCGCCGGCTTGCCGGGTGCGGTTGACCAGAGCGGCAGCCTCTTCCGAGATCTCGCCCCATTCCGAATGCATCTTGTGGTCGGCGGTATCGTCGGCGGTGACCGGCAGGAAGGTTCCCGCGCCGACATGCAGCGTCAAAGTAACCCGCTGGACGCCCTTGGCGTCGAGGCGGGCCAGCAGATCGGGGGTGAAATGCAGCCCGGCAGTGGGCGCCGCCACCGCACCGGGGCGCGCGGCGAACAGGGTCTGATAGTCGTTGCGGTCGTCGGCACCGGCCTCACGCTTGATATAAGGCGGCAGCGGCATGCGGCCGTGACGATCGAGCGCTGCCAGCAAGGCGTCGCCCGTCTGCTCGAACCGCAGGGTGACTTCACCGCCCTCGCCGCGAGCGATCATCTCGGCGGCGAAATCATCGCCGAACACCACCTGGTCGCCCGGCTTCAGTTTCTTGGCAGGACGGGCGAAGGCGCTCCAATGACCCTCGGCATCGGGCTCGAGCAGGGTGATCTCGATCTTGGCCTCGCCGCGCTTGCCCAGCAGGCGGGCGGGAATCACCTTGGTGTCGTTGCTGACCAGCAGATCGCCCGGGCGCAGGAAGTCCGGCAGATCGCGCACCACCGAATCGGCCAGCCCCCGCGCGTCGACATGCAGCAGGCGGGCGCTGTCGCGCGGATGCGCCGGTTCCAGCGCGATCAGTTCGCGCGGGAGGTCGAAATCGAAATTATCCACATTCATGGGGCGGCGGTTTGCCTGGATTCCGCGTTCCAGTCAATCGGAAAGCCGGGCGGCGCCACCTCGAAGCCCGCCTCGGCCAGCTGGACCGGGAAATCCTGGCTCATCAGAAAGGCCCATTCCCGCTCGCGCGGGTCGGTCAGCGTGTCGACGGCGCGCAAGGCCTCGTCGACATGGCCGGGATGGACCATCATGGCGTGGCCGTCGCCGGCATCGCTCAGCATTGTGCGAAAATGCTCCGCCAGATCCCCCGCCCCATAATCGTAGAAACCGGAGAACCCTCGGTTACTGCGCACATGCCTTTCCCGGGCCGCTTTGGAAGCAGCCCGGGAAAGCACCGAGATCACGCCCGCCTTGAAGGCCTGGCCCCGCCGGCCGAGCCTGAAGTCGCAGCAATCCCGCAGCCAGCAGCGCGCGGGATCGAGCCGGCGTGTGAAGGCCTCCAGAACGGTCGGCCAGATTCCGGGGAACATATGAACATGCTGGTGGCCGTCGATGAAGTCCGGGGGAGCACCGAAAAATTTCTCGAAAGTGTCAAGCTGGCGATCCAGTTCGTCAGCTATCTCCTTTTGGTGGATGGCGCCGCTCAATCCCGCCAGCAAAAGGCGACCGACCGGGGGAAATTTCCCGGCCGGAGCCAGTTTCGGCATTGCACCCAGAGGTTGTTGGTCCGATAAGGTAAAATGCAACCCGACAGCTATGTTCTCATGCAGATCACGCAACGCTCCCGCCTCAGCCGGCCAATGGGCCATGGTCGCCATGACGCCGGTGCCGGTCAGCCGCCGCGCCGCCGCAAGCTGGCGGATTCCCAAGGAAACACCGGGGGAGATGGCATAGTCATCGGCAATGATGATCAGGCGCGCGCGCGACATTTTCGACAGTCTTTCTGAACCTACGGACGGGACCGCCCGCACCGAGAAAATTAACTTTTCTGTTTTAGCCTCTCACGAGATTTAACGCCACTAGTGGGCAAGGGAGTCAAAGATGACAACGGTAATCGGACAAGCCACCGGCACGATCGGCGTCACCGGGGAAAACGATTGGTTCAAGGTGAACGTCAC
>Ga0213872_10000997_pt1 | contig 19792 bp, 16 predicted proteins | sample VelepicomBERX_R2_FD_160071 | JGI IMG/M metagenome (GOLD analysis project Ga0213872, IMG submission 160071) | Rhizosphere microbial communities from Vellozia epidendroides in rupestrian grasslands, the National Park of Serra do Cipo, Brazil - RX_R2 | ecosystem: Host-associated > Plants > Roots >...
TTACAACTTTTTAATTTTAGCACATAAACCCCAGCTATGAGAACATTATTATTGATACTTACCTGTTTATTATTTGACCTTGCCGGTGCACAAACCGGCTTTGTGTATAACCCCGGTGCTATAGGCAGCGCAGGTGGCAGCCCTATTATTGACAGCAGTATAAGCCCGGTAGCCATAGTGGTAAATACCAATGGTGCCAGCGTAAACATGGGTAGCAATACCTACACCCTGGCCTATAATGCACTGCCGGCAGTAGGTACGGCCTTTGATGTAATTTTTGATGCCACCAAGTTAACAGCAGATACCAGCAAGGTTACCCTGTTTGGCGTTAAGCCGCTAAGCAAATGGCCTAACCAGGGCTTTTACTGGATAAGATTTGTTGTAAGCGGCAGACCTGGTAATAAAACACTGAACACCACTTTTGTAAGCGGCATGGTGCAGGTGCTTAATGTAAATAATGCAGCGGTATTTAATAATAATGTAAACATATATGGGCACTTGGAACTGCACCCAAGTGATACGGCGGCGCCGATAGGGGCCAACGTGGTGGCCACCAGCGATAGCGGGCAGGTGGGATTTGGATGTGTGGGATGGTGTACGCTAGGGAATAGTGGTACCAATAGTGGCAGAAATTTTTTAGGAACTACAGATACTGCTGGATTAGTTTTTAAGTTAAATAACTTTTCGGTTGGTCAAATCACATACTTAACAAATAATGTGTCGTTTGGGGCAGGGAATTTACATGTAAACACCTCTGGTAATAATAACGCGGCATTTGGAGGCGGTTCCCTATACAATAACACAACTGGTAGTCAAAATACCGGAATCGGAATTGATGCTGCTCCAAATGTAACTACCGGCACCAATAACACTGCATTGGGGTATAATTCATTACAAAACCTTACGATAGGCTCAGGTAATATTGGAATAGGAATAAATAGTGCCACAGCGGCGACATCAACGAATAATTCCATTGCAGTTGGTCAAGGCGCAACAGTTGGCAATTATGGGATAGCTTTAGGTTATAATGCTACCGCCTCTGCAAATCAACTATCTATTTCTTCGACGATAGAAAATATTTACTGGAGTGGACATCCCAGCGGTGTTGGCTATGTGTTGGCCGATACCACCGGCAACGGCAACTTTGTACCCGCCCCTACTTTTGGCACCACGGGCACAACATTTACGAGTGTAACAGGTGATAGTGTAAATATTAGCAATAATAAAAATACACTTAACAGTGCCGGTACGCTTACTAACTGGACACTGATACTGCCGGCTAACCCTATTGCCTGGAAAGAATATAATTTTAGTTTGTTGCAAGCGGTAACAAATATACACTACAGCACGCGCTTAAGCGGTGGTACGCTTAGCGGTGGGTTGCCCAGCAGTGCTACGCAATACAAGGTGTTTGGTATTTACTGGGACCCTAACGTGGGCGGTTGGCTGCTAAGCCATAATTAAGGCTGCGTAAAGGTTATAATGGCAATGTTCTCGGCCTCGTAAAACTTAAGGGTAATAAGTGCGGGTATAATAACATCGCGCCAGCGGTTATGGCCTAGTGGCTTGCAAAAGCTGTTATAGGCCTCAATTTCGTTAAGGCCTTGTTGCCAGGTAACTATAAACTCGATTTTAATACAGGTATCATTTTTAAACGTGAACACGTGTAGCTGCTGCGCATCGGCCCAGGTAAGCACGGTATTGTTATTGCTGCCCTGGCTTAAGCTGCCCTGCGGGTGGCTGGCCATGCAGGTGCTAAGGGATGCGCCAAGCTGCGCAGAAACGCACAGCCCGGCGCTGGTGAAAGTGAGGAGCAGTAGTAGTTTAATTGTTTGGCGCATTGTCTTTACCCTCCCGGTGTTCGACTTGATTAAGAGCATCTTTAACGGTTAGCACGCGTAATAGCTGCATTACAGTATCCTCGGCAATAGGCGTAGAGAAAGAGAAAACAGGCCGGTCGGTTTTAAGCGATTCGAGATTAACGCCTAAAACGAGCACTATACTGCAATTGTTATCGGTAGCGCGTGTGGCCCCCAGGAGCGCGGCTGCTGTGTTGCTTTTAGAGAGTTGGTTTTTATCCATGTTCGGGTTTATTTGGAATAGTAAAATTATTATAGGTTACATTTGCAAAATCAGAATCTTGAAATATAAAGGCATTAGCACAGAGGATTTCAAAAGTATCGTTGCTTATATTCTTAATTACCAATAATTCGCCTTTTTCTTTATTGTGTATGGGTTTGTTTCCGGCTACTACAAACAATATTTGCCTGTTTGCTTTAGTAGCCTGTGCGGCAGCATCAATTGCACGAGCCAGGTTAAAGTGTGCGATAGGCACCTCTTTTGAAAAATCTATATCATCAACAAGTGAGAGTAAATTTGTAAGAACATTTCGAAGGCGCGGTTTGGTATTATCGGTATTATCCATGTTGTTAAGCTATATGAGTGTTTGGATTAATTGAGTGTAAAATACTATATAAAATTTCATCATCGAGTGTTGAGTGTACCATTGCTTCAACATTATCGCCCTCTTTAACCGCATTAAGGTCTTTATGGTCGGCTGATATTGCGATATAGAGAGTTTTATCCTGTTCGGCAGCCAGGATAGCCCATTCGATAGCCCGAAAGAGATTGATTTCAATGACCGTGAGCGGCGCATCTTCTTTTATCTTTTCAACGATTTGCTGTGCGTGCTGTAGTAGTTTGAGCGTATCGGCCTTGTGACTCTTTGCACTCATGCTTCACCGATTTGGGGTGTGTTAATAAGGTTGTGCGCGTTTTGTACGGTAATGTCGCGCTTGCTTACATTGCCTTGTTCAAGGTCGGCCAGGATGTGCTTGAGGATGTTAATGACGTTTTGCCGCTCCAGGCTTTCGTGAGCCAACAGGTGCAGGCTAACATGCTTATCGTCGGCGCTTCTGTAATGCACAGCCATAATAAGGCTGGAGCCTTTTGAATTGGCGATTTCGACCCAGTTGGCAGCGGTTTGCTGGTTAAGTTCGTTATTTGTCATGGTTTATCGGTTTGGTTAGTATTAATAGTTGCATTTGTAAATCTATTACCGCTTTCAAAATCGGCAACAACCTCTTTTAGCAAACCGAGTTAAGGGTTTTGTTTATTTGTTTACTATTATAATTGTTGTTTCTAAAACGATTTCAATTTTGCAAATTGTTTCAATTGTTAAGTTTTGGCGACCCGATAACATCCGGGACATGGCAGCCTCAGAAATGTTCAAGTGTTCTGCTAATTCTTTTTGCCGACGCCTCTTTTGGTCTAAAACTGTTTTTATTTTTTCACAAATTTCAATAGCCTTTTTTTCGCAATACATGCCACCAAAGTTATAAAAATATTACAAAATGCAAATAGCACAGCGGTTTGTTGCAACAAATGCGTAAGAAATATTGGGTTTAAAAAGTGTATAACAGTTGTTATGCACTTTTTGTATTTTTGGGTATGCTTGCAGACATTAACGATTGCTATTTATTTTTTAACCGTGAACTGAACAAACTACAGAGCGGCAGTATAGGCCCTGATGAGTTTAGCCAGTTTATGAATGTTGCGCAGCAGCAGTATTTCAGGCTAAAGCTGGGGCTACCGGAGCTATACACTATTGAGAAGCGCGAGGCGCCGCAGCAGGTACAGACCACCCAGGTGATAGACGACAGTATGCGCACGTTTATGACCACCCCTGCATTACAAAGCAATGCCAGTTATAACGGTTTTGGCAGCGGCAGTATATTTATAACGCCCGCTAACCTGGCGGCTTTACAACCCAGCGGCTACCTGTATACCTACCAGAACCCTGACGGCAGTGCGGGCGCCACCAGCCAACCCATAGATTTTGTAAGCTTTGCCGAGTTAGGCCTGCGGTTGAATAACTATATAACAGCGCCCAGCAACGAGTACCCGGTTGCTACATGGATTGATGGCAACTATGTGGTGTTTCCGGGCACAATAAAAACATTAACGCTGGCCTACTACCGTTACCCGGTTACGCCCGTGTTTGGTTATACGGTTTCGCCAAATGACGAAATTGTTTACGACCCGCTGACGAGTGTGCAACTGGAGTTTCCGAACCTGGACTGGGAGAATATTACCTGGATTGCGATTGATTATGCAGCCAATAAACTGCGTGAGGAGTTTATGAAGCAGGTATCAGAAATGCGGTTAAGGAGTGGGGGAGGATAGTGCGGCCCCCACTGCCCCCGGAGGGGGCCTAAAGACAGGGAGGCAAAGAGAATTTAATATAAATTATTTATATAATGGTAATAGGTGCAGCGGCAGATGAGATAATAGCAGAACTGGGATATTATACCAGTGAAAAAAAGCTTGACCGCCGTAACGTGATAGTGCGGCTGGATGCTGTGTGGCGCTTTTTGTTAAGCAATGCGCTATACATGGGTACCTATGCCGGCGATGCCTGGCGTTTTAAGGTGGACAAAGAATTTACCGAGCCTCAGGACAACTTGTATATAAGCCGTGTAGCACCGGTGTTGTATGACAATGTAAGACAAGCGTTTTACAGTGTGATGCCTACTGAACTGGTTAGCTGGCACAGCTATGATGGCATACGGCAGATAAAAGCAGTGCAAACCAACACCTCGGCCGGCATACTGGATGCACCTATGAGTTTTACGAAAGTGCGCAATGGCGGCGATGTGGCTTATGGCCTGCTTGAGAGTGCTATGTTGTTTGGTGGTGTGGGTTATATGCTAGAGGGCCAGCAGGTGTACTACACCAACATGCCGCTTAATATTTACACCAGTGTGCTGATGACCTACATACCAGCGCTTACGGGCCTAAAAGAAACGGATGTATTGCCCATAAGCAGCGAGTTTGAACACCAGCTACTGACCATGACCAAACAGGAATTTATGCTGCAACGGCAGATACCTGAAAATAAAACCACGGACGCTAACAGCGAATAAATATGAAAAGCTTGTCATTTGTATTGCAGGAGTTTAAACTATACGAGGGGCTTGTAAGCAGCGAGCACGACCAGCAGTTTATACAATGGATGGTAGCCGGCCTGCGCAAGCTGCGCCAGATGGGGCAGTATGATATGGCCATGAAAAGCGTAATGCTGCCTATTAACTGGGGCCCGGAGGAGCCGACCAGCTTACAAAATTTTACCACGCAACAGGACGAGATAGACAGCGGAGCAGCACCGAGCGTAACGCTAAGCACGCGACTTGTGGGAACTGCCAACCTGCCGCAGGACTTTGAGAGCCTGGTGCAGATAGGCCTGTGCCGTGGTGGGCGCTTTATTAACCTGGACCGCAACAATGCGCTGTGCGCACCTGATGAGTGCCCGTGCAAATATAACGAGGAGCAGATAGCCGGTATTATGGCTGCCTGCTGTGATGGCACTAATGCTACAGGAGCGTGGCCGTTTTGGGCATACCCTATGTGGGGCGAGCCTTACAGCTGGAGCTACAGCAGCGGCAGTTATGGCCAGGGGCCAGGTTTTTACAATGGGGGCTATAAAATTGAAATGAACAAACAGCGCATACTATTTGACCAATGCGTGAAAAGTGCGACAGTTCAATTAGTATACTTTGGTGACTTTATGACTGACACCGGTAATGCACTGGTGCCTGATGACTTTGTAGAGATACTGATTGCCTGGATGGACTATATGCGTTGCCGCTTTAGCCCTGACCCGATGCGCAGGCGCGAGGAGCCGGGTAAACGCAATACGTGGTACCAGGCGGTGCGCGATTACAACAGCATTAATAACCAGAGTATGAACAGGGATGCGTGGTTAAAATTATTCAGGCGGTTAAGTTATATGGGGGTTAAAGCATAGGCCCCGGCCCCCAACCCCCAGAGGGGGCTTAAAGGCAAAAAGGCAGCAGGGAAAATATAAAGACAATGCACGAGTTAGAGCAGAACAGACCGATAGGCGGCATGGATATGGATAGCGAGTTGCGCACACTGGCACCGCTGGACTATTTGTACGGCCTGAACATACGCAATGCCATTAACCAGATAAATAAGGGCAAAGCTGTTGAGTTTACGCCCGGCAATTTACCCGTTACAAAATATACGTTGCCCTATAGTGTTACCGGTATATACCCACCCGGCGTTAACCGCTGTATAGGCGCTTTTGAAAGCCTGAGTACCGGCACTATTATATTTTTTGTGTATAACAGTAATGGCAACCACCAGATACTACGTTATTACCGCAACAACACCGACCCGCAAAATCCTTATGGCGAAGTGCAGCAGGTTATTATGTTTAACTTTGGCTGGCAGGTAAACACGCGCATTACCAGCGCCAACCTTGTATATAATGCGCCGCCCGATAATATTACCGCCAATGAGCCCGGCACTACACAGATAGGTGAATTGTTATACTGGTGGGACCCTGCACCGCGCAAAATAAACCTGACTAAAGGCAACATTTGCTATAAGCAAAAAAGCTGGACCATTTATGCCCCGCAAACCAACCCGTTTACAGTAACCACGAACTTAACGCTTACCCTTACCACTATTACCAACCAGCCGGTGCTAACCGCGCAACTGGTGGTGCCACCACAACCCGATGTGGCCACAGCTATGCAACATATAGCAGACGCATTAAATGTGTATTATGGCAATGCCGTAAGCGCCGAGGCCTGCGATTGCAGCCTTACTGTGACCGAGGTAGGCACTACGAGCTTTCACTACAGTATTACCGGTGCGCCGCTTTTAATGGTGCCCGAAAACTGGTATGGCGATACGCTGATAGCGCGGTTTTTTGACCGGTGCAAATGGCCGCCCACACAAGCACCTACCAGCATATATAAAGCCGACAGCACCTATGTGCAGAATAACTTACTGAACCATGTGTTTCAGTTCAGGCTAAGTTACTGGTATGACGACCTTGAGCGCAGTGCGCTGGGCGTATGGAGCCAGATAGCCATGAATGACATACAATGTGATGGCACCAGCAACCGGCTATTAAATTACCTGGACGTAAATTTTAATGACGCTGCCATACCGTTGCCGGTAACGCTGGTGATATTAAAACAGATTGAATTTATTGCCCGCGATGGCAACACCAATGCCGACCAGGAGATTGTGGTGCTTAAGCCCTGCGACTTTTTAGATTATGACGGTATGCACTGGTTTTGCCATTACAAGTTTTATAACAACGTTATAAGCACACCGGTTGATACAACTACGGCTGCCAAGCAATTTGACAACGTGCCGCTGAAAAGCAACGCCGGTATATTTACTCAAAACCGCTTGATTGACGGCGCGGTTACTACCGGTTACGATGCACCGGAGTGCATGGGAGCCAAAGCAACAATACAAATAAATAATGCGGCCAACCCGGCTACGCATAAGATAATAGTGAATGTGCGAATTTTTAGCCCTTACCAAAGCACATTTGACCAGAGTTTTTTACAGGGGGGCAGCTCATTTTGGGGCACAGAACCCGGTATTTACCTGCGGCGCGGTATGGTATGTAAAGATGTTACACGGGTAGCGCCTGCGGCCGTAGGTACTTATTACGGTGGCCAGCAAATTACAGCTGGTGGGTTTGAGATACGCGCGGGCATGGAGGATGTATACGACCAACGCCTGGGCAGTGACGGTTTTGTGGGTTACCTGGCCAATACCAAATACCTGGCTATTAGCGCACAAGACCAGGTAATAAACGGCATAGCCACCAACCTGCCTACTATTAATAATGGTGTAGTGGTGGCTGACACTACTACGATACCACAGATAGCACAATTTTATACCGAAAGCGACCCCGCTAAGGTGAATACGCCGGCCTTTGGTTATAACGACATACTAAGCACTATGACGTTTGACAACGTGCCCGATGGCACTTACATTATACGTTTGGCCAGCAACTGGTGCAGTGCCGGTGATGTGTTAGGCAAGGGTGCGATGTATGACCTGAACAATGGGTTATACCAAAAAACGAGTATGCCTGTATTTGGGGTAAACGTGTTTAAGAACGGCGCGTTTTTGCCTTTTAGTCCGTACAAAGAAATTGAGGTGACAGTAAGCGGTGGCGATGTGTTTGCCGGTGAATTTATTGTGATGGACCTGGCAGACAATGCCGCTGGTGTTGCCACTAACCACGGATGGGGATACCTGTTTGACAACGAGGGCAACATTGATGCCAAGGTGTTGAACACAGGAGCCAGTGTAGAATTAGCCACTGTAGAGGTAAGCCTTGGCAGCTGGAGTGGGATAACAGGCACCAGTGACTATGCACTAAAGCAACAAACACCGTTATCGCAGGCGGGAACTTTACGAGCCGGAATAAAAACATTTGCCAACCTGACAGACCACAACGGTTTTTTTTATTACTGCCACATGCAAGATAACAGCGATAACAGTGCGCACAGCACCGGTGTGATACTGTTAAATAGCCAAGGCACCAGCGGCACCCTAATGCGGCAACTGAATAGTGCACTATATACAGGTAGTATAAATGATTTTTACTTTGGCAGCCTTACCGGTGTGCAGTTGCCGGTAGCTATTAATACTCCCGGCACCATTTATATTGCACCATTAGCCAATGTGTTTAGCAACACGGTAACGAGTGCGGTGCAACAATACATTGCCCCTACGGCTACGCCGGATGCACGGTTAAAGAACAGCACGTTTGTAACCGGCCAGGTAATTGACCAGAACGGCAACCCTGTATTTGGTGCCAGCGTAGTGCTGGCTAACGGGCGTTTTTTAAATACAGATATTAACGGCAACTATGAATTACTTGCCTGGGGCGATACCTTTGGCAACGGCACGCTTGAATCGCTTAACGGCAGGTTTGGCGATTTGATTATTTCGGCAAGCCCGCTGTGCGTGGTCACTTACCCTAACGGGCAAATAATACCAGTGGGTATTGCGCCGTTTGGCGGTAACACCAGTGTGGGTGTGGGGCCGCCGTATTCGCCTACGGCAGTGTTTCCGGTGGGGGTGTGGGTAATAAATGAAAACCTGTATGCCGAAACAAAACGCATTAAGCGCGGCAGTACCCGCAGCTATGGTGTGCGTTACCAGGATGCAGCCGGGCGGCAGTGCAGCGTGATAAAGCTTTTTGATTTATATGTGCCCTATGAAACTGAGGACCTGAGCAAGTTTAACTATGTACTGAACCCGGCTACAGGGCTACCTTATACCACACCTACCTATATTGGTGGCCAGCCAACTATTAGCTGGCAGCTACCGGCCAGTGCGCCTGCGTGGGCAACTACCGGCCAATGGCTACGCACCAAAAACCAGATATTTGTTGAGAAACTGCAATGGGTGATAAACAGTGTGCAATACGTGAGCCGCCTATCGGTAAACGGCTTGCCGTATATTGACACCACTTACCAGAACGGCGATGCGGTAGGGGTGCTGTTAAGCATACAGAATATTATTAATTATACGCAGCAAAACCCCGGCAGCACTGTGGGTTATACTTATACTGCCGGCGACCGTGTACGCCTGATATACGACCGAAACAGTAACCTGCTGCAAGGGCTTTACGACTATGCCATAACCAGTTTTGACGTAACTACACAAAGCCTGGTGGTGCAGTTGCCCGATTTGCCGTTTGAAATAATGAGCGGCTTTATGATTGAAATTTACACCCCCATAAGCATAGCCAATACAGACGAACAGATATACTATGAGGTAGGCGAAGTGTTTAACGTGGCCAACGGCATACAGCCCACCAGCGGCGTTTTTACCGATGGCGACACTTACTGGCGCGGCCGCAACATACCGGTGGCCGATACGGCTAAAAGCTTTTACGCCAGCTACCCGGTAATAATAGAGGACCCGAGCAAGAGCGATTTTTATGTAAGCAACAGCGAGGACCTGGGCCGCACCGGTGTGGTTGACCCGGCATTTGCACAGCTTACGCAACCTATGCTGCTTATGGCCAGCGATAGCTTTTTGCCAGATACCGCAATAAACGGGCTTAGCAGCTACACACCTGATGCCAACCTGGTGCTAAGCAAAGACCTTGACCGCAAATACGGCGCTATACAGCGTTTGTTTTTTGAACAGAACAACCTGATAGTTGTAAGCAGCAATAAAGAGATAAGTAACTACATAGGCCGTGTAACACTTTACGAGGCGGCCAGCGCCAGCGGGGTGCAGGCCAACAGCAACGAATTTTTTGGCACGCAATATTACCATGAGCAAAACCTGGGCACCGATATGCCCGCAGTATGTGTAACCAACAGCGGTATTGTATTTGGTGTGCACTTTGCCAAGGCTAACGCCTGGAAGCTGAGCAGCGGCGGTGAGGCGGTGATAAGCGACACCAAAATGATTAATTTTTTTAAACAGCTAAGCAGCGACGGTGTAAGCGATGCCATTGGGGTGTATGACCGGTTTAGGGAAGAGTATATAATAAGCTACTGGCGCAAATACAGTACCAATACGGTTATTGTTGATGCGCGCGACCATGCAGGCGGCTATATTGTTACCGTAGAAATAAGCAGGCCCAGTGCCACACCCGGCATTAACGGCCTGCCACAAATTGCGCAGGCGGCAGCAGCGGGCTTGCTGACCACCGGCGACCTGATAAGCGCCGGCTATATGCAGGGCGGCAGCTTTGTAACACAGGCCACCAGTGTAACCGGTGTTGGCTTAATAGGTACTGGCACCATGATAGTAACCATGTTTTTAAATGGTACCTTTAGCCGTGGCCAAAGTATAACCATTAACTATTCATTACCCGAAACGCTTAGCTGGCTGGAGGGCACTGCACAAATGAAACAGCGCGCGGTAATGACCGCTGCCTATGGGCCCCAAAGCCAGGACCTGATGCTAAGCAGCCAGCGCTGGATAACGTTTTACAGTTTTAACCCGGAGTGTTATAGCCAGCTGGATACAGAACTATTTAGCTTTGTGGGGGGTAAGATATGGATACACGACAAGAACCCGCTGACCAATAACTTTTACGGGCAACAATACAATGCACAACTGGGGCTGGTGCTGAACGAACAACCGGTGTTTAACAAAGTGTGGAATGCATTATGGTTAAGCAGCGAGCAGGCAGATGGCAACTGCGGCTGGTATAGCAACGATATATTTAACAGCAACGGGCAGCTGAGCCGGCTTAACAAGGCTAACTGGGGCCAGTACGAACAGGACTGGTATACAGATTTTAAGCGTGACCTGACCGATACACAGGCCGGCGCAAACCCTATAGTGAACGGGCGGCAATTGCGCAGCAGTGCGCTGGTATGTGTAATGCAGAACGATTACAACGGTGCCGTAACACTGTATAACTGGCGGGCGAACTGGACGCTGAGCGAACGGACGGTAAAATAGTGCCACGTGGAACTGTATAACAAGTGTTATACAGTTTTATTAACTTTGAAATAAATTTATAAGATGGCAGACCTTGGAGCATTAGGCGGTATACCTTTTTTAGGACCCATTGCCAGCGGTATTGGTGCAATTATTAGCGGCGCGGAAGAGATGCAGACGGCAGACCAGCAACGCCGGCAGGCAGCCAATTTGCGGCAGCAGGGTTTAAACTTGCAGGTAGAGCAACTGCGGCCGGAGTTCAGGCAGAAATATTTTATGGACCTGGCAGCAGCGCAGGGCGGCTTGCCGGCGCTGGAGCTATACAAGCAGTATGTGGCGCAAAACACAGCCAATAATCTGCGTGCTATACGTGATGCCAGCCCCAGTGGTGCCAGCACTGTAAATGCTATAAACAACCTGGTGGACAAGCAGAATACGGCCATAAATATGCTGAATGAGAAAGATGCTATTTACCGTAACGGCATGATGGAAAAAACCGGCGATGACCTTTGGAACATAGGCACCCAGGAACGGGGCCTGGAGCTATACCGCAACCAGGAGCGCGACCGTATGCTGGGGCAGGCCAATGCGCTGGAGGCTGCGGGCACCGCTAATAAGCAAACGGGTATCAATACTATAACCGGTGCGGCAGGTAGTACAGCCAATGATATTTTTAGCAATACAACAGCCTGGAATAACATAATGGGTAAGGGCCCTGCGCAAAATGTAGACTGGACCAAAACAAATTATAACTGGTAATAAATATGCCCGAAGTAGTACAAGCCGGACAAGGCAACCTTGGCAGCAACCCCAGCGGTGTGGGTGCCGTGATATTTGACAGCACGGTAGACCCCCTGCAGGCGCATTTTAAAAACCTTGAACTGGCCGACCAGGCGCTACAACGCAACAGGCAGGCGCAACAGCAAAAAACGAAAATGCTGTACGACCTTGTGGGCGACCTTGACCCGAACGTAAAGGGGATTATGGATACCGATGCAGAATACTTTAGGCAGCGGGGCCGTGATTTGCAGGATGCGATTTCGGCGATGTATAAGATGGGCGACCCCAGCAACCCGGCATTTGTGCAGCTATACAGTAAAGCCGAAGGGCTGAAAAAAGCGATGGAGATAGATGCCCAAAGCAGCGCTGCCCAAAAGCAGATAATGATGGATGCCGTAAAAGAGTACCAGCAGAACCCTGATAAATACGATGACGCCAGTTTACAGAACCTGGCCAAATACAGGTCGGCGGCATTTAACGACCGGCAAAAGCTTAGTGCAGATTTGCTGGTGCCACAGGCCCAGAACCTGGAGCAACTAACACTTGGCTTGCTGGGTAAAGAAAAGCTGGAAAAAAAGAATGTACCGATAGATAAGAGTGGGCGGCTTTATAGTGTAAAGACCGACCCGAGCGGCCATGATATAATGACCACGCGTACCGAAACGATACCACTTGGCGATGCGGCTAATTTATATCAATCATTCAATAAAGACCGGGCCTGGAACCGGGCATTTAATAACGACTGGAGCCAGATACAGGGCACACCTACCGAGCAGCATTATATTGATAAAATGAATGAGTATAAGGCACAGGGTTTGCCCGTGCTTACGCCTAAAGACGCCTTTGGTGTAGAACAGATATACAACCACAACCAGGTAGATAAAGACCCGAAAGACCTTGGCGAAAGCCCGTATGTAAAAAACAGCTTATCGACCGCTAAAAAGAAACAGGCAGCACAGGGGCTTTATGACGATGTGGTAAAGATATTTGCCGGCAGCCCCGATGCTATTGCTAAAAACTATATACGCAGCAGCCGCACTTATAATATTATTGGTACAGGTGAGCCGGTAGTAAAGGTAGATGAAACACATTTTAAAAATGCCAAAACAAATGAACCTGTTACCGGTGACCAGGTAGAACAAACGCGTGTGCCGTTGCCGATGGCTAATAAATATAATGGCCGGCCGTTAGGGGAATATGAGTACACTGTACCCATTAAAGATAGCAGCGGTAAGGTAATAGGGAGCCAAACCAAACATGCGCCGGACATTATAGAAGGTATGGTGCGGTTTAATAATGGCAACGTGGCCGTTATTACTAGCAAGACCAATAATGATTATAAAAACGGCACCAGCCCTTATCCGTGGGGTGACAAGGTTTTTCAAACCCCCTATGAGCTTGCTACAGCACTGGCCATTACGAGCTCGAAAGACGAGAAAGACGCAGCAGCAGCAGATGAGCAACTAGGCTACCTGCAAGAAGTAGAGCGCGACCGGCGCAGCAAGTATGGCACTAATTATCGCGCTATGGCCGGAATGAATGCCCAACAGATACAGAGCAGCGACCAGCTATTGCAGGATGTATATAGCCCGCAACAGGGTGCGCAGCAACCTGCGCAACAACAAAGTACTACTAAACGAAATATAGGACTATAATGCCAACACCTGATAACTTAGAGGCCTTACGGGTAAAACTGGATGCTGCCGGCATACAAGTGCCGGATGCTGCTACCTTTAAACAAAAATACAGCAATGAAGATGGCTTTAAAACGCTATACGACAAGCTGAACAGCGCCAATATTGAAGTGCCTGACTACGACACTTTTAAGCAGAAATACTTTACCGCTACTGCGCCTGAAAAAAAAAACACTGGTGGCACCGGTTCAAATCAGCCTGTGCAGCAGCAGCAGGGAGTTATAGGGCAGAGTGGAACCGGTATACCTAACTACGAATGGACCGGTGGCGAAAAGGCGGTAAACGAACAGGAGTTTAAGATGGCTACCGGTGGTGTGCAGGGCATGAACTACCAGCCCATGTTTAGCGCCGAAACAGCCGAGAAAATGAACGGGCGCTCGCCAAATGTATACGTAGCTGATAAGGCCAACGAGCAAATGAAGCTGAGCGGCGACTTTGAGGCTGCGAAAACCAAACTGCAAAGCCTTAACTACGTATCGAACAACTTTATGAATTTTATGAAGATGGCTGACCAGCTTAAAAACCTGCACGCCGGCACACCTGAGTATAATGCATTAGTGACCAAGATACAGGAACAGGAAAAGCTGCCCTTTGATATACGCGCCGAGAACTGGGACGAATCGCGCATGACGCAAGACCAGCTGCGCAAACAAAAATTACCTGCCGACCTGCAAGACCTTAAAACAGTAGGCGACGCCGTGCAACGTTACGGATTGCTGCACGGTAACGCCGTTAGCCTGCAAAATAAAATACAGGGAGTAAAACAGGATATTAGCGATGTGGTTACACCTATGCGCGAGGTGCATGGTATTACTGTAAACAAAAATAACGTACACGAGCTGGGCGTATACAGCAGTTTTTTAAACGGGCTGCTAAGCAACGTAAGCAATATTGCTACCGCTGCCAGCCTGATAGGCGCCAGCGACGACCGTAAGCAGCAGATATACAAAGATGCTATAGGCGCACAAATAATAGACCCCGCACAACCGGCCAGTGAGCCGGCAAAAGTAGCGGGCACTGCCGGTAACCTGGCACCGTATTTTTTGCCGGGTATGGCCATTGAAAACATGAGCGCCGGCGCTGCTATAAAAACGCTGGGCAGCAACATGGTGAACGGCTTAATGATGGGGCTTAATAATTACTATGAATCGGGCTTACAGGCTTATAAGGCCACACTGGATAAGACCGGTGATGAGGCCGAGGCCTTAAAGAACGCCAATGGTGCAGCTAAGACAGGCGGCGTAATTGGTGGTATAACCGGTAGTGTTGCGCTACCCTTAAGTGGTATGGCCGGCGAGCATATTGGCCTTGGTGCATTAACGCCCGAGGCTGTTGAAAAGGCTATGGTGGATGGCAAGTTAAAGCTGGGCCAGCTAAGTGCGGCAGAATACATGGCCTATAGCTTACCTAAAAATGCAGTAGCTAACGTGCCTTTTGGCGCCGGCCAGATAATAGACAATATTTTTGCCCGCCAGCGCGGCGAGGACCGTGGCTATTTAGATAATGTTGCCAACACATATTTTAGCGCCATGCTTGTAGGCCATGCTGTTGACGGGCTGGTATATGCAGGCGATAAACTACCGGGCGACGTGCGCAATGTGTACGAGAACACCGTGGCCAAATATGCTTACCCGCAAATGCAGGAGGCCGTGAATAACGCTACCACCACTGGCCAGATACAACCCACTGCGGGCCTTACGGCCACCATGCAACGTATGCAGGATAAAGCTGATGCATTTGCCGCTATGCGTGGGATGGACCTGACACCGGACCAGGAACAAAAGATACTGCCGCTGGTAATGGAAAACAACCAGTTGCTAAAACAGATAAAACAACAAGAGGGCCGTAGCGACGGAGTGAGTACCGAGGCTGAGCAGGCTAAGGTAGAAGAGAATAAGCGCCAGATAAATGAAATACGCCAGGCACCCCTTACAGATAAAGAAAAAAAAGACTATAACGATTTACAGCAACGCCAGGCTGAGGCCGCCAAAGATGCTGAGGCTGAAAAACTGAACGACCTTGAAAAGGCGCGTTTAGCACACTACGACAAGCGCACCGGCACCGAACCGGTTACTGCCAGCGAAGAGAAAGGGCAGAGTGCCGCCCCTGAACAACAGGCAACGCCAGCGCAGGGTGAACCTTATACAAAGGAGGGCATGGGTACTATAATAACGCACCCCGAAAGTGACGACAGTGCAAAAGGATTAGTAAATACCAACGACAGTGATAACCCCGAAATACCGAACGATAAGCTTACTGAACGCGGCAAAGAACAGGCCGCTGCTATTGATTTACGAGGTAAAAAAGTATTTGTATCGCCAAACGAGAGAACGGAGCAAACCTATAACGCAGCGCAAAAAGATGAGGCAACAGAAAAAATTGTTACACCGCTATTAAAGACCGGCGATGTGGGCACCGGGGAAAAGCTACCGGAAAAAAACTTTGATGATGCAGCCTGGATAAAAAGCCCGCAGGCCGACGAGTTTAAACAGCGCATGCAGGAACTGTATACCCTGCGGCAGCAAAACCCCGATGCAGTGTTTTTAACGCATAGCAAGGTGCAGCGGGCGCAGGAGGCGCTGGATGCAACAGCCGGCCCCCGCACCCCCGAAGGGGGCTTAAATGCAGAACAACCAAAGGTATGGACGGATGCGACTACGGAGAAGTTTGTGGAGTTGGGTAATACGGCTGCGGAGCGTGAGCAAAGAACGGCTGGCATAAGCCATGCTGCTATGGAAAAAGCTGCGGCACAAACAGGCACCGAGGCACCTGAACGGGGCCAGTATGTAAGCCCTGAACAGGCCATTGAACAAGGACGACAGGCGTTGCGCGATGGAGCAGACCCACAAAAAGCCGTAGATGCTTTTAATGATGCTGGAGCTATATCGAAAGAGGGAATTGCCCTGGTACGCGCAAAAACAGAAGAGCTTACACGTGCTGCACATGAAGCTTATGACAAGTTTGGCGAGGGAAGCAAAGAGGACCGCGCTGCACGGGAAGCTTTAAGCGACTGGCAAAAAAGTATTAAACCCATGATGACGGCCTGGGGCAATATTGGTACTGCCATGCAGGGCGCCACCGATATTGATACCGGTAGTTATGTGGGTATGCGCGCAGCTTATGAAGCAGAACACGGTAAAGAAATGAGTGCCGTACAAAAAGAACAAGCCAAACAACAAGTTGATAAAATTAACGATTTGACTAACAAGGTTACTGAGCTTGAAAAAAAACTGAGTGATGCCATTGATAAGCGCAGTAAGGAACCGGGTGAACCACAAAAAAGTTATACCGAACGCAGCAAGGCGCTTGCCGACAAGGTACGCAGGCTAAAAACCAAACCCCTAACCTTTAAAGATGAGAACGGTAATGAAATTGAGTTTAAGCAAAATGCAGCCGTACCTTATAATGAAATTGTGGAGGGGGTGGCGCAGGCTATTGAAGCAGGTGGGCGCCTGGCAGACGCAGTTAAAGCCACGCTGGAAAAATATAAAAATGACGACTGGTATAAAAATCTGAATGATAACGATAAGAACCGGCTGGCAGATGCACTGACCACACACCTGACGCCGGAAGCGGATGACGATATAATTACGCGCTTTGCTGATAAAACAGATAATAAATTTACTGCCGGTGAAGCAAAAAGCATTTGGGACTATGCTAAAGAAAACTACCTGGACAAAGGCAGTGATTTTTTACAAATGGTGCGTGGTGTAGCTACGGACCTGGGTTTAAGCCCCGAGCAGGTGCGCGATGCACTGGGTACTAACAAGAGTGAACGCAAGCTTACCGACGAGCTGTATTTAAAACAGGCAGAGCGCCGGCGCGCTGTTGATACTGCTAAAGAATGGATAAAAAATGCTGACCGGCAAAATGATTCGGCGGTGGTAAAGGCGGCGCGGGCACTGGGTAAACTACCTGATTTATTTTTTGCCATTAAAACAGCCGGCCACGGCACGGTGGCACCCATTACTCACGCTGGCATGGATGCCTTTAGGCCAAGCAATTGGGATAGTTATTTTAAATTTTTTATGGAGGGTTTTAAAAATGCGTATGGTAACAAAGCTGAATATGAAAAACGCATGGCCGATTTGCAAAGCGACCCGATGTATGGCCTGGCCAAGCGCAGTGGCCTGGCAGTAGACCCGAATAAAAAATATGACGAGTACCAACAGGCGCGCGAGTGGGAAGATACCAGATTTGGAAAAGCGTTAAAATGGTTTAACCAGATAGGTGACCGGGGATTTGATGCCTTGAAAATATACCGGCTTGAGCAGTTTAAAAAGGTATGGGAAAATCTATCGGAGGCCGAGAAGGCAGACCCTGAAACAGCTAAAGAAATAGCAAAAATAATTAACCACAGCACCGGCACCAGTGACTTTAGTATAAATAATGAAACGGCCACAAAGGTATTGAGTACTTTATTTTTCGCCCCTAAACTTGAGGCTAGCCGATGGTCTGCTTTAATTAAAGAGCCAGCACAGGCCTTGGGCACTTTAAGTAACTGGCAGAATAGTAGTAGTGCTGAAAAAGCTGCCGCTAAGTTGGTAGTGCGACGTAGTGCTGAAATGCTAGGCACAACAATAGCTCTTTTATATGCAAACCAATCATTATTACGCCTTGCAGGTAGTAAACAGCAAATTAACTGGACTAATCCTACAGAGCAGGACTGGTTAAAGTTTAAAGGATTTAATAAAACCTTTGACCTTACGGGCGGTAGGCGCAGCACCATGAGCTTTATAGGTAACATGCTGGCGTTGCCGTTTCAATCAAAAAAAGATTTGCACGGCACGGAGCGTAGCGATAAGCTGTTTGAAAATATTGGCCGTTACCTGCGTGGCAAGCTATCGCCTATAGCGGGGACCGCCTTTGATTTTGGCACACACAAGGATTTTGAAGGTAATGTGCTGCCTCCGTTTGACGATAAGCCCAGGGGGGATAAAAAACACCTTAGCTGGAGCGAATACCTTGCACTGCAACAGGTGCCTATACCCATAACCGAAGCTGTTAAAACTACCGAGAAAAGTATGGAGGACCGGGGTATGAAAAAGGCCGAGGTGCGCGATGTGCTTACCGGCATTTTTTGGGGCACTGTAACCGGTGCAACCGGTGCACGGGTGGGTGATGAGCCTAAGAAAAAGAAATAACTACTATTCGTGCACTTTAAAATGGGGAATACCTTTGTTTGAAACGCCGAGTAATTGTATGGGTTTTGTGGTTTGCGTTACCTGTTTAATAAAGGCTTTGGCTACACTTATAAAGCCTGTGTCAAGAGGGCCTTGGTATAGCGGTTGTGTTAAGGAAGCCGAAACGTGTATAAAGCCGTCTTTGCCTATGTGGCTGGTATCGCGGCTAATGATAAGGCGAATGCCGTGGGGACCATCAAAAACATGAGTGCGCAAAGAGCCGGGGCGAACAGGGCGCACGGTATCATCAACCAGCCAGTTTTCGAGAATGGCATCGGGGTAGCGGGCTTGTAGCTGTTCAAGGGTTTCGGGTTCGAAAGGGAGCATTATTTTTTGTGTAAAGTTATAAAATTGTGACAAAATAAATATGTTTGTAGCGGCGTCATATGGGAGTTTGGTGCCAGCCGGTAGTGGCAACCTCTGACAGGGTTGCTGCGCCGGTTTTTAAAAACAATAAACATAAGGTTATGGCAAAATGTAAAACATCAGAAGGGGGACAGCGTGTATTGGTAAGGTGCGAGGGTGCGGGTGTTCATTATGGATATTTAATTGAAAGGATAGGCCGCGATGTAACTTTAGCTAAAGCGAGGCGTATTTGGAGTTGGCATGGAGCGATGTCATTATCTGAAATTGCAGCTAAAGGGCTTGACCTGAGTAAAAGTAAGCTTTCGGTTGTTGTTGAAGAAATAGCTTTACCTACTGCCATTGAAGTAATAGCAATTAGCGACACTTCAAACTTGCCTTTATGAAAAATCCATACTTACTATCTGGCGATGGCTCTGGCTCTGGCGATGGCTCTGGCTATGGCTCTGGCGATGGCTATGGCGATGGCTCTGGCTCTGGCTCTGGCTCTGGCGATGGCTCTGGCTCTGGCTA
>Ga0213872_10000998_pt1 | contig 19772 bp, 11 predicted proteins | sample VelepicomBERX_R2_FD_160071 | JGI IMG/M metagenome (GOLD analysis project Ga0213872, IMG submission 160071) | Rhizosphere microbial communities from Vellozia epidendroides in rupestrian grasslands, the National Park of Serra do Cipo, Brazil - RX_R2 | ecosystem: Host-associated > Plants > Roots >...
CTCGGCATACGGCCGCTGGTGGGAGGCACGAATTCTGTGGGGCGCGCTGGTAAATCAATCCCGCTCATGGACGCGGCAAGTCATCTCGTATCCGAGCGAGACGGGGGACGCGACTGAATCTTCGGGGAAATTCGGACACGAGATGGTGCACTGGCAAATCGCGTACGTACATGCCCTGAGGCACCACCTGAGGCAGGAACCTTTCTCCGAAGAGACAAAGCTGCTGCTGGACCGGGTATCCGGGCGAGATCTCCTAGCTCAGGTCAACGTGCCGTCCGCCATTCTGCATCGCATGGGACTGCGGCTCCGCGAGGCTGCGAGCGACGGCCTGCTGACTGATTTCCAATTAGTCACCTTGAACCAGGTATTGACGGAGATTACGAACGTGCAAGGCGGTTGCGAGCGCATTCGTAACACGCCGTTTCCCAGACAGTATGATTATTACCCTGCGCTTTTCATTCAGATCTACAGCATTCTGCTGCCGCTTGCGATCATCGAGGAATTTGGCCCGTATACACCCGTGGTGACGCTGCTGATCGCATTTGCGCTGCTGGTAATCGATCGAATCGGGCGAAATCTGGAGGATCCTTTCAGCAGTATCGTGTATGGTACTCCGCTGACGGCTATTTCGCGGACGATTGAAATCGATTTGAGGCAGCGACTCGGGGAAACTGCTTTGCCCAAGCCCGTGATGCCGGTTGACGGAATATTGGAGTGAGCAGCAGTCCAGGGAACATAAACCGGCGGCGTAGGGATTTCTTCCCGATACCCAAAGACTTCCGGCAACCGGTGGATGGATGACTGGTTCAACTTCCAGAGGCCATCTTGACAATCCGAATTGGTCAGCAATATAGTCTCTCGCTATGGGGGAGACCGCGGGCGCACAGCTTCGGGTGACCTCGGAAACTTGGGATCAGCCCGACACTTGGAAGAAGCCTGAGTGGTATACGGCAACTGGTGCGAGAGTCCGCCTAAAGCACTACACGGATCACCGAAGGCAGCGGATCCGTATTAGATTTGCGGAAACAGAAGCTGAGTTCCGTGTATGCCTAAGTGAGCCGGAAGGAAGGAATTCGCCTCTCATTGGCAAGAGCTTATTTGATAGCTTGGTAACCGCGCGGCAAACGCTCGAAGGCAAATTGACGATCTGGAGCAACTACGGCGCCGATTCGAAGAGTTCCGAGCTGCGCGGTCGGGACGTTCACGATTCCCGGAGACGTTATGGACCGCGGCGGCCGAAAATCTTTCTGGCTGGCCTGTATGCCCGCGTCTCTACGAACGATCAGCAGACTCTTCCGATGTAAAATCGCGCGCGATGCGGAAGTAGGCGACTCAGCTCGACTAGGACATCGCCGAGAACGGCGCTGGAACTGACACGCCAACTTTCATTTTGTATCGTAGCTATCTCACCTTTGTATCCGAGAATCTTTCTTCCAATAATTGGTTAGCCCGCTTGTCCAGCAGCTTGCCATGTCCAAAGACAGCCCGCTCAAACGGATGCGCCGCGACGCGCAGAAGTGACTCTCGCGCCAGAGCCCTGTCTTCATTCAAAACACTGTAGGCTAAGCCCATAATGTTCGAACAAATATCACCCGCTATCAGGATTCCTTCCTGCCGCAACAGCAGCGCGATATGCCCGGCGCAATGTCCGGGCGAATGAATGATTTCTATATCATTCGCCATAGGTAGCGTTTCACCGTCCTTCAGTGTTTGATCAATCGCAAAAGATTCGTATGTCGTGCCACCCGGTTTAATAAAAAGCAAGTAAGCGATGGCAGGAATCATTCCGGGCGTAACGGTGGTTCCGGGACGCTCAGCTTTTCCGTTATTGATTAATTCGAGGTCAGCGGCATGGGCATACGAGCGTGCGCCCGTGCGCCGCCGCACTTCGGCAGCACTGCCTGCATGGTCTATATGACCGTGCGTGAGAACCAAATGCCGGATATCAGCGGGATTGTGTCCAGATTCTTGCACCGCTTTGAATATGGCTTCGGTTTTATTCGGCCATCCGGCATCAACCAGGACCAAACCATCATCTGTTTCCAACAAGTAAGCGTTGACCATTCCCATTTTCAATTGCCAGAGATGGTGCGATATTTGCAACGCATTTGACATAGAAACTTTTGCGGCGCTCCTTTGTTTCCGAATGGGACTAAAAGTCAACCCATCTAAAATTGCCAATCGGAACACTGTCATGAAACAGCTTTACTTGCTTTCCGCCGCTCACAGAGCTATTGTCTCTGAGTTGCGCACGCCAACCGAAAGCTCACGAATCGTTACCGCCGGCGGCTTCGTCAGGTTCGCTGCGAATCCGGGATCTGCGCGTTCTCAATCAGGTCATCCACGAAGTGACGGAAGGAAGATCCGAAGTTCATACGCTGCGTTAGCCACACTTCGCGCAGCTCGGGGCGCGATGTCCAATAACGAAAAACATTCATCCACCCGCTGTTCGAAGGGTGCTCGCGAGTCTGGCTTTGTCCGAAGTCGTATGCGACAAAGACATCCTGCATGAGCTGGATCATCTGAAGCAGCAGGAAATATCGGATGCGCCCGGCCCCGCTGGCGAAGGCCTCGGGCTTGTCTGCCACGATGTCGGGGTCGAACGATTCAAGCGACGGGACCGCGGCCTTCCACGTATGGAGCAAGTTTGTATACGCTTCGGCGTGCCGGGAAGTGCCGACGGGCGCGGTGGGAGGCGTCTCCCAATGGTCAGCAAGACGACTGAAGACCGCGTCCAGATCAGGGCCAGGCATGAAATCGATGCCGGAACGGACTACATGCAAACCGAGGCGGCGATAGCTTTCAAATTGTGATTCCGAGAAGAACTGATTGGCGGTCGATTGCTGCGGGAATTCCGGATGTTCGCGCCGGTATTCTTCCACGTCGGCAGCCTCATCTCCGGTAATGCTCGCTTTCAGATAGAACAGCCAGCCGTTCTGCGCGGGATTGGGATACCAGATGCGGCCCACGGCACAATGTGCGCCGCTAAAACCGTTCACCGGCTGGATGGGGCGAGGGTTGATATCGATTTGAACGCCGAAGTCGGCGCGGCACTTGCGGACAGCGCCGCCCAAACCTTCGAACACGAAGTTCTGATCCTGTTCCGCATCTATGGCAATGATGAAGCGGCAACGGCGCCGGACAAGCTCATATAAGCCAAGATTCTCAAAATTGCCTCCGTCGGAAAGGTTCAGATAAGGAGCCCGCTCATTGGTCCAGCCGAACAGCTCGCGGATCAGCGGCCACAGCGCGACGCGGGGACCCGGCCTGCCGTATTTTGCACCGTCGCGAGGATTGCCGGTCCACCATCCGAGACGCACATTAAAAAGCGTCATCAGAAAGGCCACCTGCGTGGCGGTATGAAATCCCTGATTGGGATTCAGGGCAGCGCCGGAGATCGCCATCGCGGTGCCGAGACGCAGATTGCCGCCCAAGATCTCGTTTGTCGGGACGTATCCATCCGCTGAAAGGTTGGCAGGGGTATCGGCATGCTCCTCGGCATGCGATGGCTCGAAACCCGAATACCGAGGTGTGAAGATCCAGGGTTTCGCTTTTCGCTCCTGGGTTGCGAGCTCCGTGCCCTGCGTCACGGTGAGAGTCGCATTCACGATCGGATACGGACCGGGTTTCGGCTGGTCCCGTTCGCACCTCAGCGACCAGAGTGAAGTGTCATCCTGAGGATCAAATCCGGTGAACCGGTTCGCGTTACGCCAGCCGGCGGCACTCGCGCCAAGATAACAGCGAACCAAGCGGTTCTTGTAGAAGTGATGCATCGAGAATTCGTTGATGTTCACCCGCACCGAGAGGAGAAGAAACACCGCGATGGCCGTGGCTTCGAGTGTCCAGGCATACAGCGGTTTGGGGAACATGAGTTTGTCCCAGTATTCGCCCACGAACACAGCGGGAAGGCCGGCATGCTGGAGCGACGGTGGAAACGGCTGCGGGTAGAGTACATGCAAGGCTGCATGGACCGCGAAGGCGATGGCGATGGAGAACCCCGGAATCGCCAGCAGCGGGGCATAGCGAGCGATGAAGTCGATGACGCGGCTCCGGGATACCCCGTTGCCGCCGGTTTTGGCACTCTTGCCTGCGAGAACACCCGCTATGGTGCTGCCGATCCAGGAGACGACTGCAGTAATCACAACGGGCGGGGAGACCCACAGCTTCGCTACCCAGAGAGGCGCAAAAATGCCGATGGTGAAGAGGGCAGCCCACCCGACGGCACATGCTGCGACCCATGCTCCGGAGCGTGCGAACCACTCCCGGCCGGAGTCGGGGAAATCTTTGCCCATGAGTCCGATGTGCAGGGAGACACCGCAAATAAAGGAGGCCAGAAGCAAAGGTGGAACCCAGGCGATGGCAGCGTAGCTGCCGTAAATGGTTCCGGGATTGAGCCACTTGAGGAGGAGGGTAACCGCCCACAAAAGGCCGAAGGTAAGGCTCGCGCTTAATGCCGACATCCAAAGCACATGGCCCGAACTACGCCATACAAGCGCGGGGCCGCAGTGAGTTTTGCGATAACATCTCGGAAATCCGCCGGCCTGCTGCAGCAGCATGTGGAGGGCGAAAAGCACGAAGGCGCCGACGACCTGCCAGAAACGGGTTGTGAGAGGGAAATGCGAGACGTGCACGAGGCCGAAAACGAGAAGGGCAGCAGAGAGGACTACCGGCAAGATGACCAGCATGCCGACCAGCGGCGGGTTGGAGCCGCGGTCATCGACGTTCGGATCAGACTCACGTTTTGTGGCCGGATACAGATTCCGGACGATGGTGATCACAGCGATGGTCCCGGCGACGACGCCAAGAGCCAGGATGATCAGAGAGCCCGCGACGCCGGTGTCGCGTGCCATCAGCAGCCAGCGTCCCGGCGCAAGACAGGCCAGCATAGCCGCGAATGCTGCAGCCATGATGATGGCCTGATTTAGTACGGTGTTGCGGAGCCAGATGATGGCGATTACCGCGCTATCCAGCGATAAGCCGGGCCGCGCTGCGAGATAGTTGCTGTATTTACGCAGAAACTGAATGACGCCTGATTCGGGAGCCGACGGCGCAACCGCGGCGAATGCGTCATGGCCTTGGCCGGCGCGGGCAAGCACGCCTTGCAGCCAGGAGCCGATGTAGCCGCCTCCGGAGACCGTGGAAAGATAGTCAGCCCGGGGCAGCAGCCCTTTTTCGACGAGACCCTGCAGCACCCCAAGCGAGAAGGTAGCGCTGCGAATTCCGCCACCGGAGGCGGAGATTCCGAACAGACGCGCTCTATCGGCGCGCGCCGTCCAATCTGCTTCCGCAGCAATTTCGGGCTCACCCCGCGTCGCGCGTCGGCGACTAATATCATCGAGTTCGGCCTGGACAACCACCGAGAAGGGCTGGGCTTCCGGGTTCAGGCTCATGTTCCGTTTGTCCCCCAATCCGACCGGGAGAGAATTCTGAAATTATCACTTAAGGCGGTGATTGGTAGCACCGAGCCAAAAATGGGGACAGTCCACAAGGGACAGTCCCCATTTTTCATCGGTGGTCCGGCAGCGGGGACAGTCCACAAGGGACAGTCCCCATTTTTCGGGCTTGTCACAAGGGACAGTCCCCATTTTTCGGGCTTGTCACAAGGGACAGTCCCCTTTTGGGGCTTACAATAGCCTTTTCCTCTCCCAGAGCACCTTCCTATGCGGACAATCATTGCTTCGGTAGTCGTGTTTGCAAATTTCGTTCTTCGGGCTGGCGGAGCGCCAGTGGACGCGGGCGCATTCGCGGAATTGCACTGGCGGCTGATCGGACCTTTTCGCGGCGGCCGCACGGTGGCAGTCAGTGGTGTGCTTCAAGAGCAGAACGTGTTCTACATGGCTCCGAATAACGGGGGTGTGTGGAAGAGCACGGATTACGGAAATACGTGGGTGCCGATCTTCGACGGGCAGGACACGGGGTCGATTGGCACGCTGGCGGTGGCGCCATCGGATTCGAACGTCATTTATGTTGGCAGCGGCGAGGGATTACAGCGTCCGGACCTGTCTGTCGGGAATGGCGTGTATAAGTCGATGGATGCGGGCAAGACGTGGCAGCATCTCGGACTGCGCGACGGGCAGCAGATCGCTTCGATTGTGATTGATCCGCAGAATGCGAACCGGTTGTTTGTGGCGGTGCTCGGGCATCCGTATGGGCCGAATAAAGAACGCGGCGTGTACCGTTCGGCGGACGGCGGGAAGACCTTCAAGCAGGTCTTATATAAGGATGAAAACACCGGCGCGGTGGAGGTTGCGCTTGATCCGAGCAATTCGCGCATCGTCTATGCGAGTCTATGGGCGGCCAGGCAGGCCCCATGGGAGATCGGGAATTCGTTCAACGGCCCTGGCAGCGGGCTGTTTCGATCGACGGATGGCGGGGACACCTGGCAACCGCTGACAGGCGGGCTGCCGGACTGGGCACAAGGCTTAGGGCGGATCGGATTCGGCATCGCGCCGAGTGACTCCAGACGGATGTATGCGCTGGTGGATGCAAAGCCGGAGTTCGGCGGGCTGTACCGGTCAGATGATGCCGGCGAGCACTGGACGAAAGTCAACAACGAGGGCCGCATCTGGGGACGCGGATCGGATTTTGCGTGCGTGCAGGTGGACCCGCGTGATGCGAACAAGATTTACGTCGCGAACACTTCGACGTACCGCTCGGAGGACGGCGGGAAGACGTTCATCGCCATTAAGGGAGCACCGGGCGGCGACGACTATCACACGATCTGGATTCATCCACGCAATCCGGACATTATATTTCTGGGCGTGGATCAGGGGGCTACCCTAAGCGTCAATGGCGGAAAGACGTGGAGCTCCTGGTACAACCAGCCGACGGCGCAGTTTTATCACGTCATCACGGACAACCGCTTTCCCTACTGGGTGTACGGCGGGCAGCAGGAGAGTGGATCGGCAGCGGTGGAGAGCAGGAGCGACGACGGTTCAATCAGCTTCCGAAACTGGCATCCGGTAGGCGTGGAGGAGTACGGCTATGTGGCGCCTGATCCACTTAACCCGGATATCGTGTATGGCGGCAAGGCGACGCGATTCAACTGGGTGACGCATGATGTGCAGGATGTGAGCCCGCAAGTTTTGCGCGGCGACTACCGGTTTGTGCGTACGATGCCCTTGTTGTTTTCACCGGTAGATCCGCACGTGTTGTATCTCGGTTCGAACGTCATTTTCAAGACTACAAATGGGGGCGACAGTTGGGATGTCATCAGTCCCGATCTGACGCGGAAAACCTGGCAGATGCCGGGAGTGATACAGGCATTTGAGGCACAGGACCCCGAGCACGGAAAGCACCGGGGCGTTGTTTACACGATTGCCCCTTCGTTCAAGGATGTAAATACGCTGTGGGCGGGGACGGACGACGGGCTGATCCATGTCACCCGCGACGGCGGGAAGACGTGGCAGGATGTGACGCCTCCGGAACTGACGGCGTGGAGCAAAGTGTCGCTCATGGAGGCTTCGCATTTCGACAACAGCACGGCATACGCAGCTATCAACCGGTTCCGGCTGGATGACCTGCGGCCGCACATTTACCGCACGCGCGATGGCGGGCACACATGGCAGCAGATTGTGAACGGGCTGCCTGATCGCGCGGTGGTCAATGCGGTCCGCGAAGATCCGGTCCGCAAGGGATTGTTGTATGCCGGAACAGAGGTGGGTGTTTTTGTTTCGTTCGATGACGGCGATCACTGGCAACCGCTGCAGTTCAATCTTCCAGTGACGTCAGTACGGGATCTGGTGATTCATGGCGATGACCTGGTGGTGGGAACGCACGGCCGGTCGTTCTGGATTCTGGATGATGTGACACCTCTGCGGCAGGCAAATGACGAGGTGATGGCGGCTGGGACTCATCTGTTCGCACCGGAAACCGCGATTCGCTGGCGCTGGAACCGGGGCACGGATACTCCATTGCCGCCGGAAGAGCCGGCGGGACAGAATCCGCCGGATGGAGCGATTATCGATTACGGGTTGAACAGCGACAGCGGACCGGTAACGCTGGAGATTCTTGATGCGAAGAACACGCTGGTGCGGCGGTATTCGAGCGGAGACAAACCGGAAGTAACGTTTGACGAGCTGCAGAAAGAACTGAACGTTCCGACTTATTGGGCGCGGCCGCCGCGTATTCTTTCGGCGAAGCCGGGGATGCACCGCTTCATCTGGGACCTGCGATACGCGCCACCGAAGGCACTGGAGCATGAATATCCGATTTCGGCGATCTATCGAGACACGCCTCGAGCACCGCGGGGAGCACTCGTCATGCCGGGGCGTTACACAGTCAAGCTGACGGCCGGCGGGCAGAGTTTTTCGCAATCGTTGACGGTGGTGATGGATCCGCGCGTGAAGACTCCGGCAGACGCGCTGGAGCAACAGCTTGCGTTGTCACTGCAGCTTTCCGAGGAGATGGAACAGGACTTCGAGGCGCTGCAGCAGGCGAAGTCGGTAGAGGGGCAGATCGAAAAGATTACGGGCGGGAACGTACCGCCGGAGGTAAGGAATCGCCTGCGCGACCTGCATGAGCAGGCGGGGGCGATCGCAGGCCAAGCAGGACGCGGCGGGCGCGCTTCCAGAGCCAATGGCCAGGCGAACCTGACGCAATTGAACGGAGAACTGGTCCGGGTGTTCGGAGTGATCCAGGGCTCGGATGATCCGCCTACTGCGACTGCCGTGAATGCAGCTACAAAACTGAAGCAGAGTGTGGATGAAGAACTCGGGGTCTGGAAGAAATTCGAAGAGCAGCTCAAGAGCGTGAATGAGGATTTACGGAAAGCAGGCTTGCCAACGATCGAAGTCCGGCTTGCAGAGAAGTGAAGAAACGGATGCAGCGGGTGACTTCTCCGTCGGCGGACTTCCGATTGGGTCACCGCCACGGGCATAGCAGGGGAGGTCGGCTCACTACTGCTGGTAGTAGTTCTGACGGCGTGCTATTTTGGGTAATCCTCGCCTATTCGGAAAAGAAGGGAGGGGCACATTGCAGCGAATTCAGGTTAGTTCCCTCCTTTTTCTTGCCAGCCTTGGGTGGAACATATGCGCGGCACAAGATTTCCGAGGCAGTCTTGCGGGCGTAGTTGAAGACTCGACCGGAGGCTATATCAGCGGAGCCGCCACGACGATTCAACTGCTTGGGGCGGACCTGAAACGCGAAACGAAGGCTAACCGCAACGGCGAGTTTCGATTCAACGCACTGCCACCTGGTGAGTATCGAATTACGGTAAACGCAAAAGGCTTTGCGCAAGCGACTTCGACAGTCGCGGTTCAGGTCACTTCGGTCCAAAACATTACTGTCACGCTGAAACCCGCTGCGCTCGCCCAGACAGTCAATGTAACTGCCGGCGCGTCCTCAATCACAACGGAGCCTATTGACCTAACGACAACTGTGCAGGGAGGCGTCGTCGGTTCGCGCGATTTAGAAACGCTGCCTCTGGCCAGCCGAAGCTTCGCGAATATCGCCTACCTGCTGCCTGGAACTGAGCCTGTTGAACCATCTGATCCGACGAAAGCACGTATAACCGCAGTTTCGTTCGGCGGCAGTTCGGGTCTGAACGATGTCCTTTCGGTGGATGGCGGGGACAACTCCGACGACTATATCGGTGGGTTCTTACAAAACTTCTCGCCCGCTGCAATTGAAGAGTTCGCCGTAGAGACTTCGCAAGAGCAGGCCTCGATAGGACGTACCGTCGGAGGCGCGGTCATGGTCACAACGAAGCGTGGTACCAACGATTGGCACGGTCTAGGCGCCTTCTATGACCGCGCGGCGGCTCTCAATGCCCGGTTTCCCATTGAGAACCCCGCTCCTTTACCGAAGCAGCCATTCTCTCGTCAAAACTACGTCGGCGCGGTGGGCGGCCCGATTGAAAAAGACAAGCTCTGGTTCTTCTCGTCTTTGGAGGCTGTCCACGAACGCGCCAGTATTGCATACAGCCCGGCAAGTCTTACGCAATTCAACGCTCTGGCTGCGCTCGCTGCACAAGGATTGATTCCTGGCGTCAGTTCCATCGGCGTGCCGACAAATGTTCCCGTTCCATTCCGCGATTACCTCGCCACGCTTCGTTTCGACTGGTCACAGTCTTCCCGCTCGCAATGGTTTCTCCGCGCTTCCATCGATAACTACACCACTAATAATGCGTTCGTTCAGCAGGCAACGCTTCCTTCTACTGGAACGACCTGGCACAGCAACTACATGAACCTGGTGCTTGGGCAACAATACAGTTTTAGTCCATCGTGGGTCGGTTCCTTCACTTTTGACGCGAGTTTCCTGGGCACGACACAGCAGCGCAACTCGACACTCGGTTTCGCACTCGCCTTTCCATTCAGCTCTACCTCGCAAACCATATCCGGATTCGAAACCTTCGGTGATAACCAATTTGTGACTCCTATTACTGCGTTCCCGGTTTTGAGAAAGCAAGAGAAGTATCAATTCCGGTATCTCGTCGCTCACTCTTCCGGTTCGCATTCTCCTACGTTTGGTATCGACTTCATTCATGAGCCGGTGCTAAGTGGTGCTCTTTCTTCTAACCCCGAGAGCCTTACAGTGTTCGCGATGAACCCCACGGATTACGTGAATAATCCGGCCCAGTTTTCAGTAGACCTGACGTGTACACCCACTCCTACGCTTCCGGTGACACCTGGCACGACGTGCAGCAGCACACCCGCAGGCAATGGCAGCTTCGATCAAAACGTGCAGCGGCTCGGATTGTATGCCGAAGACTCCTGGCGTGCGACGCCGTCGCTAACCATCAATTACGGCTTGAGGTATGACACAACGTTCGGCCTGTTTATCGCGTCTGGCCGCTCGCAGCTGGGGAATCCCGCACTTTTGACCCTGCAGGCTTTGCAAATTCCGCTGTTCGCCAAAGATGCCGCTCCGCATGATTATCGTGACGCTTTCGGGCCACGTGTTGGCATTGCCTACACGTTGGGTCAATCGAAAAGCACAGTTCTGCGCGCCAGTTTCGGTCTCTATTACAACGACCTTGCGCAGAATGGCTGGGTCACCGCCTTTCAGGCAGTCAATGCGCCGCCCGGCGTCTGTGTTAAGCCGGGCGGCCCGGGCTGCCTGCCGGGCGCAGCTTATGGGGGCTCAGGCGCTCTAATTGATCCGAGTTACAAGGCGCCTTACGCGTTGCATGCGAGTGCCGGTGTAGAGCACGCCTTTAATTCAAATTGGATAATATCCGCGAGTTGGGTGCATGAGGAAGGCGTACATGCTTATCGGCGATATCAATACCAAGCTGGCTACACTTTATTCTCGCCGTTATATGCTTCCGATCCTGCAACGCAGCAACAGTATGTACCTAATCTGACCGTCTTTCGGACGGATAACCGCTCGCGTTATGACGGTCTCATGTTTCACCTGCAGGCAAATCTGACGCGCCGGTTCAGTCTGATCGTGAACGACACGGTTTCGAGCGCCGAAACTTGGGGCTGCGTCTTGGGCGAACTGTTCGACTACGTCAATGGTGTGTGCAATCCGCTGAATGCGTTTGCGAAGGGCGACTACGGCCCTTCCGGTGAAGATGTACTAAATCGTTTTGTACTTGCGGGGATCTTCCACGCACCAGGTGGCTTTGAGCTGTCGACCTTGATGCAGGCCGAGACTGCCAGGCCATTTACGATGACAACGCCGGTGGGTGTCAATGGGGTTGGAGATACTCTCGACGACCGTGCGGTTATCAACGGCGTGCAGACCTCGCTCGATGAGTTTCGCGGTACGCCATATATTCAAGTTGATCTACGGGTCGCCCGCCCGATCAATTTCCGCGATCGCTATAGCTTGATGCCGTTCATAGAGTTCTTCAATCTCTTCAATCGCAACAACCCGGGAGCAAACTACGTTACCAACCTTGCTGCTCTACCGATACCGGTGAATAGTTTGTACAACGCTACGGCGTTTTGCCTTAATTCCAGTTGCACGCAGACTCAACCGATCACGAGTCTCAACCAATTGCGCGTTCCCGCAGGAGCGCTCGGCGACTTCTTTGGCCCCGGTACTACAGTAGGCATTCCATTTGCGGCACAAATCGGAGTGCGGTTCAGCTTTTAAAATCTTCGTTGGCGCTGAAAGGCGCGGCAGGCCGATCTACGATGTTTCGCCGTTCCTCGAACGGGCATTTCCGCTGGGCAGCGAACGGGTGATGCTGAACCTGCGCGTGGAGGCGTTCAACGTGTTCAACCATGCCAATTTTGTGGGGTATAGCGGAACCTATGGAAACGGGTTCGTGCCGGGACCGGGATTTGGGAAACCACTGGCAGGCGTTACGAATCAACTGCCAGCGCGGTCGCTGCAGTTTTCAGCGGGGGTGAAATTTTAGTTGTTTTGTGTGATACTGTAACACTTCTATCTAAGTGAGAATCCCGCACTGCGGGCGCCTGCGCTGGTGGAACCGGCGCGCTGCATGAGCGCTTTGCTTCCTGCTGACGAAGCAAAGCGGCTGGCCGCTCTGCGACGCTATCACGTGCTCGACACGGAACCGGAGCACGCGTTCGACCGCCTGTCGCGGCTGGCCGCCTGCCTGTTCGAGGCGCCTATTGCCTCTGTTTCGCTGTTGGACGAGAAGCGTCACTTTATGAAAAGCGGTGTCGGGGTGGATTTCCGAGAGACGCCGCGAGAATGCGCGTTCAGTGCACACACGATCCTAGGCGACGACGCATTCGTAGTAACCGACGCCCTCAAGGACGAGCGCTTTGCGAATAATCCGCTGGTAACGGGACCACCAGGCATCCGCTTTTATGCAGGGGTCCCGTTGAAGACCCATGACGGTTTCCGGCTTGGAGCCATGTGCGTGCTTGACGTGGTGCCCCGACCGGAACCTGCCGCGGAATTGCTGGATGCGTTGAAAGACCTGGCGGCCCTGGTGATGGAGCAACTGGAGCTGCGCAGAACCCGGCGCAAACTGGAAGCCGGCGCAGTTGTACTGGAGAGAAGACAGCGGCAGCTCGAGCAGCAGCGCAGGCTTTCCCAGGAGAGCGAAGCGAGAGCAGCCCTGGCGCTTGAAGCCGGACACATGGGGATGTGGGAATGGGACGCGGTGGAAGACAGAACCGTGTGGTCTGAAACCATGCAGGAACTATTCGGCCTGGTCCCCGGCAGCCACCCGGGAACGCGCGATAGTTGGCTGGACAGGGTACACCCGGACGACCGTGATGGGGTTCTTGCCGAGATAGGGCGGGCGCGTGAGAACGCGAGCAGCTTTCACATCGAGTACCGCGTGGTTCTGCCAGACCGGAACGTGCGATGGCTGAACGAAAACGGAACCTTTCGGTGCGATGAAAATGGCGTTTTGGCGGGCGCAAGCGGCGTCTCCTGGGACGTAACAGCGCGGCGGCAAGCGGAGCAGGCTCTGCAAGAGGCCAAAGAATCCGCAGAAAGCGCAAACCGGGCGAAGAGTGTGTTTCTAGCGAATATCAGCCACGAGTTGAGAACGCCGCTGAATGGGGTACTGGGGGCGACAGAGTTACTGCTTGACAGCGTCCTGCCCCCGGAAAAGAGGGAACTGGCCGAGACCGTGAAGCAATCCGGAACGGCGCTGCTGACGCTGGTAAATGAACTGCTGGACCTAAGCCGGGTAGAGATGGGCAAGATCGAGATCGAACAGGACACCTTCGATCTTCGAACGGTAGTGGCTCAGGCCGGCACGCTGACGCGCGCGTTTGCGCAAGCAAGAGGTTTGGAACTGACGGTTGATTACCCTCGGGGGTTGCCCGCTCAGTTTGTGGGTGATGCGAGCCGGATACGGCAAATTCTCATCAACTATCTGAACAACGCGATCAAGTTTACCGATGCGGGCTCAGTCCGGCTGAGCGTGTGCGCGGAAGCGACGGGCGAGCGTGGAGCGGAGGTGCTGCTGACGGTCCGAGACACGGGCGAAGGTATCAGCGAAGCGGAGCAGGCACGGCTCTTTCAGCCATTCCAGCAAGCGGACGATTCAAGTACGCGCAAGTATGGCGGGCTCGGGCTCGGACTGGCAATTTCAAAGAAGCTGGCCGAGCTGATGGGCGGACGGGTGGGAGTGACCAGTACCCCAGGCAAGGGGTCGACCTTCTGGCTCCGGCTGCCGCTCGAATTCCCAACGAAGCCAGATGACGGGCGCGATCCCGGCGCGTTGGCGAGAGGCACGCTCTTACTGGGCAACCCGCGTGTGTTGTTAGCCGAGGATAACCCGGTAAACCAGAGACTGGCGCTGCGGTTTCTGGAGAAGATGGGCTGCGTAGCCGATGTGGCGGCGGATGGTGCGAAGGCCGTGCAGCTCTTTCGCGACAATCGCTACGAACTGGTCCTGATGGATTGCCAGATGCCGGTGGTAGACGGGTACGATGCGACAGCAGCGATTCGCGAGATTGAAACCGCGGAGGACCGGCCACACACTCCGGTTATCGCGTTCACCGCGCATGCTATGGCCGGCGATCGCGAGCGCTGCCTGAAAGCGGGAATGGACGATTATCTGGCGAAACCGCTGCGGTTGACCGAATTTGCGGCGACCCTTGCCAAGTGGCTGGCGACCGCTGCAAACGACAGCGGCGCTTGATCAGGGCGTGAGTACCGCCTTCACATACTCGCCGGCGTGCATCCGCTCAAAACATCCGAGCCAATCAGGAAGCGCCGCAACGCGGGAGATAACGGGATCGACATCCACCTGCCCTGAAGACAACATAGAGATGACGCGTTCCCAAACCGGCCAGTTGTGAGAGAAGCTTCCGGTGAGCGTGACATTTTTGTGTACGAGCGGATCAAGGCTGAATTGCAGCGGCTGCGGACCCCAACCCACTTTGATAATCTGACCGGCCGGTCGAACGGCCTGAAGAGCGATTTGAAGTGTTGCGGAGGCACCGGATGCGTCGATAGCGATATCTACGCCCATGCCATCGCCGATTTCAGAAATATATTCCGGAACACCACCTTCCAGCGTGACGTCGGCGCCGAAGCCGTGCGCAACCTGCAGGCGGAATTTGTCGGCGGGTAAACCGGCGACGATCACCAGGCCGGCACCACTCAACTTAGCCATTTTGGCGCAAAGCAAACCGATGGGCCCCGGACCGAGGACCAAAACACTGTCGCCCGGGCGCACGCGGCCGTTCACGCAGACGGCATTGTAGGCAACGCAGCAGGGTTCGGTTAAGGCAGCCCGTTGAAACGGCAAGCTGTCCGGGATTCCGTGCAGGCAGCGCTCGGGCACACGAACGTACTGAGTCATGGCGCCGTCGACACCATATCCGAAACCGCGGCGCGAAGGATCGAGGTTGTAAAGACCGCGCCGGCTCATGGGCGACGCTTCGTCGATGACCGCCGCAGTCTCGCTGACGAGGCGATCACCGTCACGGAAGCGGCTCACACGGGAGCCAGCCCTGGCAACGGTTCCGGCAAATTCGTGCCCCAGGATGCATGGGTAGTTCACAGGCCAACTATGGCTGCCGGACCACTGGTGAAGATCACTGCCGCAAATGCTGACGGCGCCGACGCGGAGAAGCACATCGGTCTCTCCGATCTCTGGAACGGGAACCTCGCGAAGCTCAACAGAGAACGGTTCGCGGGAATAGTTAACAAGAGCAGGCATAGCCGTGCTCATTGAATAGCCTCCTTACCGACCTTGACATCGCCGTAGGTGTGCACCTGATCGCAGATCAAGCGCAGCGTCTTTTCCAGTTCGGCCGGCGAGTTAAGCGCCTGGCCGCCGACGACAAGCGGGGCACCGACGACGACCAGCGGCGCGCCGTATTCGGGAGTCCGGGTCGCCTGATCGATGGTCAACCCGCCGACTGCCTGAACAGGAACCGAGACGGCGGTGACGACTTCGCGGAGCCGATCGAGAGGAGTAGGCGCCGGAAGGCCGCGCTGCCTCCGCAAGGTCCGCATATCGTATCCGATGTGATGCACGATATAGGCACACCCAAGATCCTCAAGCAGCTTTGCGCCAGCGACGGGATCCGGCATCGCCATATTGTCGCCCATGACCTGGATTCCGAAATCGAGACCCGCTTTCGCCGCCGACTCTATGGTCTCAGGGTGAGCCTGTCCCATGACAACGACGAAACCGGCGCCCGCCTGCGCCATCATTTTCGTTTCGAGCCAGCCGCCATCCATGGCTTTTATATCTGCAACGATGGGCACTTGCGGGTAGCGGGCGTGCAGTTCCCGAACGGCTCGCGCGCCTTCCGAAAGGATCAGAGGTGTACCTGCTTCGAGCCAGTCGACGCCGGCGCGGATGGCGATATCCGCGGTCGCGAGAGCCTCTTCGAGGTTCACCAAGTCGAGAGAGATTTGAACAATTGGCTTCATGGCGGACTATTCAGGTTTATCACTGACGCAAAATGGGAGCCGCTGAAGGGGAAAAGGACTGACCGCATTTGGCGAAACCCGCGGCGGCGAGAGGGGAATGGTGTATATACTCATTGCGATAACACGCATTGACTATGTCAAGACAAGGACTGCCGATCCTGTTCGTTCTGGCAAGCGCGGCTCTTGCTGCCGCCGAGCTCAATTCCCCGTCGCCGAATTTCGCACCGTTAACGAATTTCGCGAAGAATGTGAGCACGCCGCAGATTCTGGCACCTTGTGTGCCGCGCGAGCCATGGACCGTTGCGGGCGAGCGCGGCGCGCTCCTGGGACGTCAGAACGGGGTGTTCGAAGGCTGGCAATGGCCGGTGAAAATCCTCAGCAATTTTCGAATCAGAGCAGAACTCGCGAACTACGACGTTCCCATTGACGTAAACGCATTGGCTGCGGAGATCAAAGTCACTCCGGCGGAAACGATCATCACGTACTCGCACGCGGCATTTACGATCCGGCAGCACATGTTCGCGGCACGCGGGCAGGAGCAGCCACCGACGTCGGCGGCCGTGTTTTTCGAGATTGAGTCTGCGCGGCCGATAGAGATCACGTTCTCATTCACGCCGGAAATGCTGCGCATGTGGCCCGCTCCTAATTTCGGGCGGCCGAACGGCGAGTGGGTCGGGCAGGAGAATGGGCCCGGTTTGTACGTTCTGCATACCGATAATTCGCAGTTTTCCGGAATTGTTGCGATGCCGCGAACGAAGCCGGGCATCATGGTTCCTTACCAGGAGCATCCGCAAACTTATCCACTGGAGTTGAAGCTGTCGTTCGATCCCAAGCGCGATCACGGCCTGGTATTCCCGCTCGTAATGGCTGTCGCCGACGGAAGCGCGCCGGCTGCACAGGCGGAAACCATTTTCAAAGCTCTGCCGGAGATTTATGAGCGAACACAACAATACTATTCGCAATTCCGGGAGAGCCGGGCGAAGGCGGAGACTCCCAATTCCCAGGTGAATGAGGCACTCGCCTGGGCTGAAGTTGCCATCGACCAGATGCAGGTGAATTACCACGGCGAGACCGGTATGGTGGCCGGATATTATGAATCGGCTGATTCGGCGCGGCCGGGATATGCATGGTTTTTCGGGCGTGATACGCTTTGGACCACCTACGCGATCAACAGCTACGGCGATTTCGCCTTGACAAAACGAGCGCTCGACTTCCTTATCAGAAGACAGCGTGCAGACGGAAAGATCATGCACGAGTTTTCGCAGTCTGCCGATGCACTCGACTGGAAATCAACTCCGTATTTCTATGCGTCGGCGGACGCAACCCCACTGCTGGTGATGGCCACCTGGGATTACGTCAAGACCAGCGGGGACACCGCTTATTTGAAAGCTAATTGGGAAGTGATCCGAAAGGCCTATGCGTTTACGCGGGCGCACGAAGGAAACGACGGAATCTATTCCAACAGCGAAGGGACAGGCTGGGTGGAATCATGGCCCACGGGGATGCCCGCTGAAGAAATCTATCTTGCCGCCATGGATCAGCAGTCAGCCACCGCGATGTCGCACTTAGCTGGCTTAATGGGAGATCAGCAACTGTCACAAGCCGCGCACGATAAAGCGGGAGAGATCGGGAAGAAGATTGAATCAGAGTACTACGAACCCTCCGAGCGGTTCTACGCATTCAGCAGAAATCGAGACGGCTCACTCGATCACACGGCTAGCATTTATCCTGCTGTTGCGTGGTGGGACGGAACGTTTGCCTTGAAGAATGCAGGCCCGATGCTTACACGATGGGCATCGGGCGAGTTCTCGGCAGACTGGGGCACGCGCGATATCAGCGAAAAGACGCCGTTCTACGATCCGATCAGCTATCACCAGGGATCGATCTGGCCACTGTTCACGGGATGGGCATCGCTCGCACAATATCGTGCAGGGCGCCCGCTGGCAGGTTATGCAAGCCTCATGCAGAACCTCGACCTCACATGGGCACAGGATCTCGGTTCGGTGACCGAGTTGCTGTCGGGCGAGTTCTACCAGCCGCTTGGGCGCAGCAGTTCGCACCAGATGTGGTCTTCGGCTATGGTGATCTCTCCGTTGCTGCGCGGGCTTTTTGGCCTTGACTGGGACGCGGCAAACCGGACGCTTCGGCTTGCACCCCACCTGCCGGCAGACTGGGACCATGCGGCTCTGCGGCAGGTCAAGCTGGGCGATCTCTCGGTGGATCTGGAATATACACACGAAGGGTCGCGGCTGGTGGTCCGAGCAAAGACGGAGCGGGCGACCGTATTCTGTCTTGCGGGCCAGAATGCGCCGGAAAAGCCGTGCGCGGAAGCAGCGGCAACGGCGCATAACTTGGCGATCGCGTTACCGGGTGTGGAGATCGGGATTCCAGCCAAGCTGCCAGAGCAGGGATCCACAACGCAGCAACTGAAGGTGCTGGATGAGCAGTACTCGGAGCATAAGGCAGTATTCCGCTTTGCGGCGATGGGCGGTTCGAAATACGATCTGCCGGTGAGGCTGAACCGATCCGGAGTCTCGGCGCAGGGGGTACAGCTCAGTGCCGGAGAGATCCATTTGCAGTTTCCCGAAGGTGATGGATATCAGACTGCTACAGCCACCTTCACCTGGTAAAGCTGATAGATGTAAATGTGCGAACGGAAGGAGAGGATTTATGCACTGGTTGGGAAAGCTTCAGAGGGAATGGAGGCGGGCAGGCGCAACTGCGCTTGCCGCCGCACTGGCGACCGTTGCGGCCACCGTGGCGCTTGGACAGAATCCCTCTCCACCGGCGCAGACGACTGACATCCTCCTCTACATTCAGCAAACCTGGAAAACGCTGACACGGTCGAACAGAAATCTGCCGAAGGCTGCCGTCGATCCAAAGTTCCAACCCGGGGCGGACGGGAAGTGGCCCGTTTACATCCCGCGAACAGAGGACGTTCACGCTATTGAGAAAGAGCTGCAGGCCGAGATTCCTTCGGCTGAGTACAACACGATTTCCATTCGCGCTCTTCCCGCTGACATCAATTCACTGAAGGAGCAGGGTCTGCTCTATCTGCCCAAACCCTATGTTGTCCCGGGCGGCCGTTTCAATGAGATGTACGGATGGGACAGCTATTTCATTCAGGTCGGGCTTTTGCGTGACCAGGATCTGGACCACGCCAAGGACATGGCGGACAACTTCCTATATCAGGTAAAGAATTACGGCGGAAAGGTTCTTAACGCGAACCGCACATACTATTTGAACCGTTCGCAGCCGCCGTTTCTGACGCAGATGGTGCTCGGGGTGTACGAGAAGACACACGATCGCAAGTGGCTGGAAGACGCCCTGCCTCAGATTGAAACGTACTACCAGCTCTGGGTAAAGGAGCCGCATTTGACGCCGGAAACTGGCCTCTCGCGTTACTGGGATTTCGGCGAAGGGCCGGCACCCGAGGTGCTTTCCGCCGAACGCAACGGCCAGGGGCAAACACACTACGATCTGGTAAAGGAATATTT
>Ga0213872_10000999_pt1 | contig 19771 bp, 13 predicted proteins | sample VelepicomBERX_R2_FD_160071 | JGI IMG/M metagenome (GOLD analysis project Ga0213872, IMG submission 160071) | Rhizosphere microbial communities from Vellozia epidendroides in rupestrian grasslands, the National Park of Serra do Cipo, Brazil - RX_R2 | ecosystem: Host-associated > Plants > Roots >...
CAAAAGTGCTAGATGGAGACGGCTCCGTCAAGTGATACGCCTCATCATTATTTAGCAGGAACAAACGAGATGCCGACTATACGCACAAGTTCCGGTTGCATTTTTTTGTTCTTTGGGCTTCTCTCGGTGCAAAGCGCTTCTGCTGGACGGATACTGGAAGTCGGTCAGGACAAACCGTACAAGTTGCCCTCGGAGGCCTTGCGCGCCGCCTTGGAGGGCGATGATATCCGGCTGGATGCCGGCGAATATTTCGACTGCGCCATCGTCAAGACGAACAACCTGATAATCGAAGGGGCCGATGGCGGCGCCTCGGTCATCACGGACAAGGCCTGCGGCGGAAAGGGTTTGCTGGTGGTAACCGTGGAAAATACCATAGTCCGCAATCTCACCCTGACGCGCTCCAGAGTGCCCGATGGAAACGGCGCCGGCATTCGCTTCGAAGGACGCGACATCGCGATCGAAGGCGTGAAGTTCGTCAACAACCAGATCGGCTTATTGGCCAGCGACCGGCCTGAAGGAACGATCAGAATTGTCGATTGCGATTTTCTCGACAATGGTTCCGGCGATGCGCGGCGGCCGCTTCACGCGGTCGCGACGGGACAATTGGCGCTGTTGCACATCGAGAGGTCGGGCTTCAAAGGGACCCGGGGCTTCAGCGACATAAAGTCCGATGCATCGAGGACCGAGCTATCACAAAATACCGTCGAGGCCGCCTCCCCCAGCACGACGTCCTACATGATCGAACAGGAAGGGGGGGCTTTGCTCATGGAAGGGAATAGGTTTCACGCCATGGCGCGAGCAGTTCCCCTGATTGCTCCGGTGCTCGTGACCAGCGGAAATTCCGGGGCCAGGATCGATCTTCGTCTGACCCGTAACACAGTCGTCAACGACAGCGGCGCGGCGATGCCGTTTCTGCGGAATTGGACCGGCGACACGCCTTCGATGGAGGGCAACGATTTGACCAATATCGGCGAGCCGGTCTCCAGCGACGGACGGTTTCGCCACAGTGTGGGCCTCGTCTTCCACTCAGTGAGGGATCGCGTCGTGGCGGTCAAGGATGGCTTGCGGCACGTCGCCGGTCTGATTTTGCGCCACCTCACCTCCCATTGAATCGTCGGGCGCGGCCGCGTTATCCAGGAAAGCATCGAACATCATCAGTAGCCAGAGCGCCGTCGAATGGTCGCTCTTACCGCTGACATGCTCATCAGCCAGGGCGCTTATAGCGCGCATGGAAAACAGGCCGCTGTCGGCGAGATGCCGGCTGGCGGCCAGATTTTCCAGCCGTCCTTTGAGCGGACCGCGGAACCAGGCGGCCAGCGGCATGGAGAAGCCGCGCTTCGGACGGTAGAGCAGGTCGCCATCGACCAGCGGCTCGGCCGCGCGCTTCAGCACCGCCTTGCCCTCCTGGCCGGCGATCTTGAGCCCGGCCGAAAGGTTCACCCCCCATTCCACCAGCGGATAATCCAGTAACGGCGCCCGCACCTCCAGAGAATTGGCCATGCTGGCGCGATCGACCTTCACGAGGATTCCGCCCGACAGCCAGGTCTTGAGATCGGCATATTGGATCTTGGCCAGCATGTCGTCCGTATCGGCCTTGTTCATGTGGTGCAGCAGCACCTCCTCGGCGCCGTAGCCCTGGAGATCCCGGCGGAAGGCGTCGGTGAAAAGACGGCGGCGGATCTCGGGGCTGAGCGCCGATACCACGCCGAAATAGGCCCGCGCCCCGTCGGTCGCCAGTTCCTGAAAGGTGGTCTTGGCGCGCATCCATCGCGGCGCCCAATCGGCCTTGGGGTAAAGCGCGCCCAACGTGCCGAAGACGGTGCGGCGCAGAGCGAGCGGCAGGCTGGCGCGCAAACGCTCGGCGCGGATATGCATGGCATAGCGGCGATAGCCGCCGAACACCTCGTCGCCGCCGTCGCCAGACAGGGCGACGGTCACCCTCTCGCGCGCCAGTTGGCAGACGCGGAAGGTCGGCATCGCCGAACTGTCCCCGAAAGGCTCGTCATAGATGGCGCCTAGGCGCCGCACCAGGTCGAAATCGTCGGGGTCGACCTTGCGGGTGTGATGGTCGGTGCCGTAACGCCGCGCATGGCGGGCGGCATAATCCGATTCGTCGAATGCGGCGTGATCGAAACCGATCGAAAACGTCTTGACCGGATCGGCCGTCAGACCCGCCATCAGCGCCACGATCGCCGAGGAATCGACGCCGCCCGACAGGAAGGCCCCCAACGGCACGTCCGACATCATGCGCAATTCGGTGGCTTCGCGCAGGCGGGCGGTCAACTCGGCGGCGGCAGCTTCCATGCCGATCGGGCCCGAAGGCTCGAAACGGACATCCCAATAGGCCTCGACCCTGGGCGCGGCTTCGCCCCGGCGCCAGACCAGGCAGTGCGCCGCCGGCAGCTTGCGCACGGAGGAGAAGATCGAGCGCGGATCGGGAACATAGCCATAGGCGAAGAACTCCTCGACCGCCTGGATATCAAGATCGCGCGGCAGCTCGGGAACGACCATCAGCGCTTTCAGCTCGGAGCCGAACAAGACCCGTCCATCGCTCAGCACGCTCCAATAGAGCGGCTTCTTGCCGAGATGGTCACGGGCGAGGAACAGGGTTTCGCGCCCCTCGTCCCACAGGGCGAAGGCGAACATGCCGCGGAAGCGCGCCACGCACTCGGGGCCCCATTCCTCCCAGGCATGGACGATCACCTCGGTGTCGCAATGGCTGCGAAAGACGTGGCCGGAGGCCTCGAGTTCCTGTACCAGGTCCTTGTAATTATAAATCTCGCCGTTGAAGACGACGGCGACCTGGCCGTCCTCGTTGTACATCGGCTGGTGGCCGCCGCCGAGATCGATGATGGCCAGGCGGCGATGGCCGAGACCGATGCCGGGACCGAGGTGCCGGCCATCGCCGTCAGGCCCGCGGTGACTTATCCGGTCGTTCATCCGGCGCAGCAGGCTGCCGTCAATCTCCCGCCGGCCGCGCGAATCGAAGATGCCCACCAGCCCACACATGTTTCCCGTACTCCCCAACCCGCCGGAGCGCAACGACGCACGCGGCGCCAGTGCCTGCAAATCTCACATAAAAACGCTCTTGCGCCTAGCAGCCGTCACGAGGCGCGTGGAGCGAATTCTCGACAGGGCGTTCACGCGGGGGTTGACTCTTGCAAAGTTCACGTTCCTGTCGTTGCCTTAAAGGTTTGTTGCGCGCACACTGTACCTACGCTGGGGTTTCGGGGATTTTGAGCATGGGCGTGGTCACGTTCGCCGGAGGGGTCGACTCCATGTCGATTCCCGCTGGGACGACTGAGGTTGTCGGCAATGGCGATGTCGACACTGTCGATCTGTCGGCGACCTACGCCTATTCCTGGAATTTCGAGGTCGTCGCCAACAGTGACGGCACCTATTCCGTCACCGACCTGCATACCGGAAATTTTGTCGACACAGTCTTTTCGGGCATATCCTTCATCAAATTCACCGACAAGACGGTAAGCCTGGCAAGCCTTGCGGCCCCCGCCTCATCGGCAGTCGCTTCAGGCTCGACGGCCGCAGCCTCGACGAGCCATGTGGTGACTTTCGCCTCCGGCGTGAACACCATGACCATTCCCGCGGGCACGGTGAAAGTTGTCGGAAACGGCGCGACGGACACCATCGATCTGAGCCAGAGCTATTCCTGGAATTTCTCGATCGCTCCGAATAGCGACGGCAGCTTCTCGCTGACCGACATTCATGCCGGCTCGCTCACCAACACGATGCTGACCGGCATAGCGGACATCAAGTTCGAGGACAAGACGGTCTCGCTCGCCTCGTTGTCGCAAGTAGTGACTTTCGCGTCCGGCGTGACCACTATGGTCATCCCGGCAGGCACCACAAAAGTGGTCGGCAACGGCGCGACGGACACCATCGATCTGGGCGGCAGCTACTCGTGGAATTATGCGATCACCGCCAATAGCGACGGCACCTTCTCGCTGACCGACGTTCACGGCGGTACGCTCACCAACACGGTGCTGACCGGCATAGCGGACATCAAATTTTCGGACAAGACGGTCGCCCTCACCCCTCCTCTCCACATCGTCACCTTCGCCGCCGGCGTCAATACGATGCCGGTGCCCAACGGCACCGTCGAGGTGATCGGCAATGGCGCGGCGGACACCATCGATCTCGGTTCGGCCTATTCATGGAATTACAGCCTCGTACATAACGGCAACGGGAGCTATTCCCTCACGGACACTCACGGCGGCACGCTCAACAAGACCCTGCTCGTCGAGATCGCGAATCTGCGGTTCGAAGACAAGACGATCGCGCTTACCCCAGCCACCAACATGGTCACGTTCGCCCCGGGTGTGAATACGATGTCGATTCCCTCCGGCACGCAGGAGGTCGTCGGCAATGGCGCGGCGGACACCATCGATCTGAGCGGAAACTACTCATGGAACTACAGCGTCGTTCATAATGCCGACCGCTCCTATTCGCTGACCGACACTCACGGCGGCACGCTCACCGACACATTGCTGGTGGGAATTACGAACCTGAAATTCTCCGACGGCACCCTGGCCCTGGCGACGAACACGATCAGTTCGGGAGCGAGTTCCTCTTCCTCATCCTCGTCGTCGGGAGGCAGCACTTCCGTTACCTCGGGCGGCACCCCATCAACACCGAGCCCCACCATCCACTTCGCCGCCGGAGCGGATATATTGACCGTGCCCAGCGGAACGGGCGCCGTCGTCGGGAATGGCGACGCCCAGGACGTCGCGGTGTTCGCCTACGAACATGACTGGTACACGATCACGGCTGAAAGCGGTGGAGCGGCGATGATCACCGACATCCACACCGGATCCGTGACCAACCTGACGACCTCCGGCGTCGCCATCCTGAAATTCTCCGACGGCTGGAATTATCAGGTCAGCGCCGGCAATTACATCCCGGTGCTGGCGACGAACACCGTCGGCCAATCCGAACTTTACGCGCCCACCCTCTCCACCGGTTCCGTCGCGTCGGCGATCACTTCGGTTCAGATCGAAAATCCCACGCAATCGCCCTTGGCCGCGCGCACCCTGACGTTCGGGGAGGTATTCGCCGACAAGGACCTGCCCTCCGCCGGCCAGCTCATCGCCATCATCGGCGGCAAGCAAGTCGCAGTGCAGGTCGATGCGAAGACCTTCTACGCGGATGGCTCGGTCGATCTCGCCGAACTCACCCTGGCCGCCCCGGCGCTGGCGGCCGGACAGTCTACTCAGGTCGTGCTCAGCAAGGCCGCCGCGGCCACTCCGGCAGCGGCGGCGATCAACCCATCCAAATTCGCCTCGTCGGGCTATGACACCAATATAGCCCTGACCTTCCACAATTCCGACGGATCAACCTCGACGACGACCATCAACGCCGCTTCCGTCCTCGCCCTGAGCTTGGCCTCGAACACCGCGACAACCTGGCTGTCCGGCCCGTTGGCCACCGAGGTCCAGGTGAACGCGCCGGTCAATGGTTCGATGCACCTCCTCCTGAATATCCGCGCCAATGCCGACGGGACCTTCAGCACCGACGTCCAGTTCCAGAACGACGCCATTTTCTCATCGAGTGCCCAGTCCTACACCTATGACGTGGCCATCACGAGCCATGGACAGACTGCGTTCGCTCAAGCCGGAATCACCCAGGCGCCGATGCAGGAATGGCATACCGTCGTCGCCAGCACCGCGACGGGCGTCACGACCGCTCCGGCCGATTTCATCGCCTACGACGTCCCTTATCTGGAAAAGACCGGTGCCGTGCCGTCCTACGACACCAGCACGGGCGTCTCCGCGAACACGATCCAAGGGGATTATGTCAATCTCGGCACAACCAACACCGGGGTCCTCGGCAGCGCCCAGGTGGTGACCTACGAACCGACCTCGGGGGCCAGGCCGGATATCGGCCCGACCACCCAGTGGGGAGCGGATTGGCTGGTGTCGCAGAACTCGGGAGCCGAGGCGCTGATGCTCGCCAATGCCGCCGCCGCCGGAGCCGAGCCGATCCACGCCGCCAATCCGGACGGCAGTGTGGCCACCGCCGCCTCGGACCCCAACCTCTGGCTCGACAGCCGGGCGACGGGGGCGAATGCGGCGACCAACAATTTCGGCACTGTCGAGACCGCCGCCGGATGGACGCTCGATCCGGCGCACATGCCGGATCTGTCCTATTTCGCGGCGCTGACCCAGGGCAGCGAATATTACATCGCGCAGGTTCAGGATCAGGCCAATTACGACATCCTCTCCCTCAATCCTGGCTACCGGTCGGACGCCGCCGGCATATTCATCGACACCGCCCAGGTGCGGGGATCGGCGTGGACATTGCGCGACGTTCTGGAAGCCGCCTATGTCACGCCGAGCAGCGACCCGCTGAAGGCCTATTTCGCCGGCATCGTGGAAAACAACATCAACCAGATCCTGACGGAATATGTGCACGGTTCCCTCGGCGCCGGCGAAGGAGCCCTGCAAGGCTACATCCTGGGCGGCGGCAGCGGGACAACGGCGGTCGCGCCATGGCAGGAAGCCTATCTCGCCATCGAAATCGCCAATGCCGCCAAACTCGGCTTCGCCGGCGCCGCCGAGGTCGCCGCCTGGCAGAACAATTTCATCACGGGCCTGTTCCTGAACGGCGCCAACGGTTTCAATCCGCTCGAAGGCACCGCGCAATGGCTCAGCGTCGTCGACACGTCGTCGGCCGGCGGCTCTGCTCCGATAACCAGCTGGGCGCAGCTTTACAGCGATAATTTCGGCACCACCGTGCCGACCCAGCTCGACGGCTACCCAAACGATCCGGTGGGCGGATATCCCGCCATCATGAAGGCGGCGCTGGCCTCGCTTTGGGATGTCACCCACAATCCGGACGATTTGGCCGCCTACGCCTATCTCACGCGCCTCACCCCGTCGCTGATCAGTTCGACCAACAGCTACGCCCAGTCGCAGACCTTCGACATCACGCCGACGCTGCTGGACGGCCATCATTTGCAGAACAGCGAAGTCTATTACGCCAGTGGCGGCACCACGACCGCCGCAACCGCCAATGGACTGCTGGCCGCCGCCTCAGGGAACAACGTGCTGAACGCCGGCGGCGGCGACAGCATCCTGATCGGCGGAACCGGCAGCGACACCTTGAACGGCGGGGCGGGCGACGACGTGCTGATCGCCGGCGACGGAACGCAGACGCTTTATGGCGGCGGAGGCAGCAACTATATGCGTGGCGGCCACGGCGCGGATAAATTCATCGTCAATCTGTCCGACGCCGCGCACGACACCATCGTCGGCTTCAAGCTCGGCACCGACAGCTTGTCCATCGTCACCGGGGGCAAGCCGCTCGCCGCCTTGGCGCTGATCGCCGGAGCCACCTTGGACGCGCAAGGAGACGCCGTCCTGCATCTGTCGGCATCGCACGATGTCACGCTGGTCGGAATCTCTCTGGGCCAGCTCACCACGGCCCTGCTCTCAATCACCTGAGCGAATAGACCCCCCACCCCGCCATTTCATGCAGGGCATAGTAACTGTAGAGCATCGCCTTGGCCGAAGGGAGAAAGCCCGCCATCCGCCAGCGCGGCGGCGGCAGGGCGCCCATCGGCGCCGGAATGACGGAAAAGCCCGCCCGTGAAAAGGCGAGCGCGGCGCGCGGCATGTGCCACGCATTGGTGACCAGGAAAATGCGCTTGCGGCCCATCGGAAGCAGAATCGCTGCTGAAAAAGCAGCGTTCTCCCAAGTGTCGGCTGATCTGTCCTCGGTCAGCACCTCATTCGCGCCGAACTCCTCGGTCAACAGACGCTTCATCTGGCCGGCATAACTTTCCGCACAGCCCGGCGCACCGTCGCCCGTTGGGCAATCGAGCGGCATGCCGCCGGCAACCAGAATGGGGAGCCCCGTGCGGCGGCTCAACACGGCGCCATAGCGGGCCCGGGCCAGCGTGATCGGTCCGACCGCCGCGGCGTCGAGATCCGGGTAATAGCCGACGTCGCCGCTGAGCACGACGATCTCGTCGGCCTCGCCAGCGACCAGCCTGTCCGCCGAAATCGGCGTGGCGGTCTGAAGACCTTGCAGCAGGGCCGCCGCCACGAAAGGACAGGAGAGGAGATAGGACGCAGCCAAGCCGGCCGCGACAAGTATTGCTCCGGCCCGTGCATGCCGGCGCGACAGCAGCAGGAACAGGCCGATTGCCAATGCCAGCAGCAGCGATGCCGGCGGCAGCACTATGTGCTGGAGAAGGCTCAGCAACGCCGTTCAGGCTCGCTTGCGGCCGTAGACCGTCACCGTGCGATAGAAGGGACCCATCGCCGGAACCGCCTTCAGCACGACCCGATCAAGCCAATCCGCGGTGCGGGTCAGGACATTGTCCGGGCTCTTGAACAGGAAGCCCGACAGCACGGCCGCCGGCACGTGGAATAGTTCGGAATAATGGTGGCTCACCTCAAAATAGCGGGCGATGATCCGCAACTCCTCAAGGCCGAGGGGCTTTTCGTCCGGGGTGCGCGCCCGGGGCGTCATCAGCCGGACCAATTGCGCCACGGGATTGAGGCGTAAGGGTTCGACGAACAGGATGCGGCCGCCTGGCTTGGTGACCCGGGCGATTTCTCTGAGCGCCACCTCGAACTCCAGATGATGGAGGATCGCCACGCCGAAGACGAAATCGAAATGGGCGTCGGGAAAATCGAGCTTGTGGGCGTCCATCAATCGGAATTCCGCCGGGAACCGCATCTCCGCGCTGGCGCCCTGACCATGCGCCAGTTCGGTCTGGGAGATGTTGATGCAGGTCATGGATGCGGGATTGACGCCGTTCTTGTTGAGGACCGACTGCCAGGCCTGCGAACCGATCTCGAGAACCGCCTTGTCCCTCAGGTCGGCGACGGCGTCGGCGATGAAGCGGTCCCGCTTCTGCCGCGCAGGCCCGAGATTGGCATGGGACAGAACGGTCTCGTAAGTTTCGCGTTCAAGCCGCTGTTCGTCCCAGATCTGGGTCTCGCGCTCGGCGCGTTCATTCAACTGGGTCACTCAAGTGCCCTCCGCCGTCTCCGTGGCGCGCCTGATATTTGCCGCGCCTGCCCTGCGCATCGCCGCCAAGTCTGCCTTGCCGCAGGGCGAAAATGCCGGATGTGCGATCATAGACGGATCCGCCATCGTTCTTCATCGCCCAATCGATCACCATTCCCACGGCGATCATCGCGAATACATAAAGCAGCCCGTCCATCGTCTCTCGCCACCGGCGCAATGCCGCTTGCTTCGTTTACCAGAGCGTGTCACTTAGGCATAGCTCTTTAGTGCAAATATTGTGGCATGCGCGACCTCGTCCTGCTGTTCGGCCTCATCGCTTCGGTCGGCTTCATTTTCCGCTACCCCTTCGCCGGCGTACTCGCTTGGGGGTGGCTGTCTTTCATGGTTCCACAGACCATGTCCTACGGATTCCTGTCCAGCGCGCCGATCAACTTCGGCATCGCCATCCTGACCCTTGCCATCTGGCTCCTTTCCAAGGAACGCAAGGGGCTGCCAGATGACATGCTGCCCAGGCTGATGCTGCTGATGGTTCTCTGGATGTTGTTGAACTCGTACTTCGCGCCGCACCCCGAATGGTCGCAGCCGAAGTTCGAGGTCACCATGAAGACCTATCCCTTCATCTTCCTATGCCTGGCGATGACCAACACCAAGGCGCGCATCCACGCCCTGGTTCTGGTTCTGGTCATCTCGCTGACCTATTTCGGCGGACGCGGCGGCCTCTACACGATCCTTTCGGGCGGCACTTACCACATGACGGCGGCCGGCAGCATCTATATCGACAACAACCAGATGGCCCTGGCCCTTGTGATGGGCTTGCCTCTGCTCAACTATCTGCGCGAAACCTCGGCGAACCGGCTTGTGCGGATGAGCTGCACGGGTGCCATCGTCATGCAGATGATCTGTATCCTGGGCAGCTATTCCCGGGGCGGCCTGCTGGCTCTCGCCGGCATGGCGACGCTGTTCTGGTTCAGAAGCCGGCGCAAGCTGTTCTTCCTGATCATGGCCGTGATCTTCGTGTTCGGCACCCTGTCGCTGATGCCGGCCGCGTTCTTCGAACGCATGAATACGATCAAGCACGCCGAACAGGACGATTCCTTCATGACCCGGGTGGAATCCTGGCAGGTCTGCTTCCATTACGCCGTCGACCACTTCCCGTTCGGCGCCGGGTTCAACGGAACCCTGTTTCCCGAGATCTTTCACAGCTATTTCCCTGCCGCCAAGCCGATCGTCGCCCACAGCATCTATTTCCAGGTACTCGGCGACAATGGCTTTCCAGGCCTGTTCCTGTATCTGTGCACGCTATGGCTTTCCTGGCGCAATGCCCGCCTAGTGTCGCGGCGATGCAAATCGGACTCCCGCCTCGCCTGGGCGGCGCGCCTGGCGTCCGCGCTTGAGGTCGGTATCTTCGGCTATGCCATCGGCGGCGCAGCCCTTAGCGTTCCCTATTGGGATGGCTTCCTGACCGTCCAGGCCATGACCTCGATCCTGCGGGAAATGACCGATCCCAAGCGGCTGGCCCGTACCGTGGAATCGCCCGAAAGTCAGTTGCGGCCTTTGAGCTCTCCGGGCGTCGGCAGCGCCGGATAGGCCCCGAGCCCCGCCTCGGCGCGGACGTTTGACCAGGAAAGCCCCTTGATCGCGGTTTCGGGTTTGCTGCCGCCCACGATGCGCACCTGGCGAAAGACCGGCGTGACCGGGCCGCTCACCGGTATTGCGGTGTGACGGTCGAGGATGAGCACCACATTCTCCAGCGCGAGCGTGTTGGTCTCATGCTTTATGCCTTCGAGACCATATCCGATAACTTGGCCGTTGACCGAATTCGGCCCCTTTTCGACGACCGTGCGGCGGATCGTCACCTCGCCGCCATTGGGAATGTCGATCTGGCGGCTGTCGGCCCCGTCCATCGAGGCGATGACGCTGTCCTCGATAGTGGTGCGGACGGCGCGGCTTTTCACTTCATGCCCCTCGCTGCGCGACGCAAGAAAGCGGCTGCGCCGGATGATCAGGGCCTCGGTGTCCCCGACATAGACGCCGTGGGCGTAGCCGTCCTGCCCCAGGCGCTCGAACAGGCTGTCCTCGATCGTTATGGTGCCGACCTGGGCGCCGGCGAGCAGCCCCTCTTCCGAATCATGGAAATGCACGCGCAGCAAGGTCAGATTGCGCCCCTCCTGCCGCACGCAGGCCCCATTCCGGCTCGGCGCGGAGATATCCGAGCAATCAAGCCCTTCGATCACGGTATCGTCGCCCTTCACGACGAGGGCGGCCTTTCCCTCCGTCAAGGCGCCCGCCAGCCTGACGCCCGGCGCGGCCTTCAGCGTCAGCCGGCTCGCACGGATCACGGCCCCCTGCGAGAACGTGCCCTCGCGAATATCGACGACCTCGCCGTCACGGGCCGTCGCGACGGCATCGGCGATGGTCGTAGCGTCGCACCCGCTGGAGCAGACGCTTAACGTACGCGGCGGGGCCGTCGGGTCGGCGACGATCTTGCCGCTTGCGGCATCGCGGGTCATGCCGGGCAAGAACTCCGGCGCCTTGGGCAGCTCCTGCGCATATCCCGCACAGGCGCACAAAATCACGGCGCAAACCAATCCTTTCCGCATCGCACCCTCCCCTCCGGCACCCGACAAAATTTCCATGACGCAACTCATCCGCGATGATATTACGGTTTGCCGTCGGAGGAGAGTACCGGAATGGGATCGAGCTTTCGTCCGCCCCGGGCATTACCCGGTTTGTGCGCTCTGGCGCTCTTTTTCTCCGGGGGTGCCTGCGCACAGGGCCTTCCCCCGGCTCCGGGGTCTGTTACCAACCTGCAACGCGATGCCAGCGGCAATATCATCGCCACATCACCACCCGAGGGCTCTTCGACGGGCGCGGTCGGCTCCGCTCCTTCAGCGGCGCAACCGCACGCCGGCGGTTCGTCGATGCCGGCCTGCCCGGAGGGCGCGCTTACCTGCGTGGAGGTGACGCAATCCGACCGGGACGGCCAGGCTCCCATCACCTTCGGCATGCCCTTCGCCAGGGGTGAGGTCGGCGGAAAAACCCCGCTGCTGGCCCAGGACGAGACCGGCAATCCGCTGCCCCTGCAACTGGACGAGCAAAGCTACTATCCGGATGGATCCCTGCGCTTCGCGGTGATGACCACCGTCATACCGGAGTTGAAACCAGGCGAACACCGCATGGTCGCTCTCTCCCGCGCCAGCGCGGCGGCTCACAACGCGACTCTCCCTCCGCCTGTCCAGCCCGAGCCGGTCGACGTCGCCGTCACTCTCTACACGCCGCAGATAACGATGATCAAACTCGGGGATCGCAAGGGGCACGATCCGGGCAACCCGTTCGTCAAGGGCGAGACGATCACTCTTAAGGTCGGCGGTGCGGCGGCCGAGCAATTCAAGCTTGTCATCGACGACTCGCTGGCTGGCGGCGCCATCGAGAACTACACCAAGCTCGCCCAGGCTTTCGTCACGCTGATCAACGGCCGCAGCAAAACCTATCGGGCCTACAGGACCGGCGAGCGCGGGGTGGAGAGCTTCTGGGTAACCACGACCGATCCCGGCGGAGGGGCTTTTCCGTGCGACGCCGACTATCATGGCCGGACACGGGTCCAGGTGACGCCCGAACAGGTTTGGAAGTCGCCCAGGCGGCTGAGTGAACGGATCGTCTGGTCCGACGCGAAATCCCGCAAATTCACCTGGTTGAACGGCCCCATGGTCAAGGAATACGACCTCGCGCCACCGCTTGCGGACGTGGACGGACGAGGAAATGAACCGCCCAGCCTGGCGGCGCGGGTGCATTGGCGGGCCTACGCTGGAACCGGCTTGAACCGCTTCGACGTCATCTTCGAGAATGATTGCGCCTATCAGGACAATCCGCGAAACCTGCTATACGACGCCACCATCTCCTATGGCGGACAAGTGGTGAAAAGTTACCGCAATGTGCTGCACTACCATCATTCCCGATGGCATGCGCGGTTCTGGTCCGACGGAAAGCAGGACGCTTTCGTGCGCCAGGAGATGCGGCACGTCCTGCGCAGCGGCGCGACGCCGCATTATGAGGAAACGCTCTCCATTCCCGAGTCGGCGCTGTCTTCGGACGCCGCGTCACTGGCGAAGGCGGATACGGGCCCCATGGGCCCGGCGCTGCTCACAACCTATATGCCGATGACCGGAGCCAGGCCCGACATCGGCCCCTTGCCGCGATGGGCGGTCCTCTATCTGCTGACGGCGGATCCCCGCGCTTACGCCATCCTGATCGCAAATGCGGATGCCGGGGCTGGAATTCCGGTGCATTACCGCGACTGCAAAACGGACCAGCCGGTGAGCCTCGACGAGCATCCGGGCATGACGATGCGTTATGGCACGCCCTCGCCCGCCGACGCCTTCCCGCAGGTGGTCAATGGCGACAATCCCTGGACGCCTGACACCGCGCACCACCCCTCTATCTTCTACCTGCCCTATGTACTCACCGGAGATTTCTTCTATCTCGAAGAGCAGCTCTTTTTCACCAACTGGGTGATGGCGTCGGTCGACCCGAGCTATCGCCATGGGGCGGATGGTCTCATCGTGGTGGATCAAGTACGCGGACAGGCCTGGGCGTTGCGCACGCTCGCCGACGCTTGGGCGGCGCTGCCGGACGCCTATCCCTTGCGGCGTTATTTCGCCAGCAAGCTGGACAACAATATCGCCTGGTATGTTCACCGCTACGTGCATAACACGAATCCGCTGGAGGCTTCGGCCATGGGCTATCTGGAGCCTCCTTTCAATGCGGGCTCCGAAGCTCCCTGGCAGCAGGACTTCATGCTGCTGTCCGTGGGGCGGCTGGCGCTGAGCGGAAATGCCGCGGCTGGCGAGTTCGCGCGCTGGCTCGGCCGCTTTTCGGTCGGCCGCTGGAACAGTGAGCCGCAGGGTTTCTGCTTCAAGCGCGCGCCCGCCTACTATATCAAGGTCAGAGACTCGAAAGAGGGTCCCTTCATATCGAGCTGGAAAGAACTGTTCAGGCAGAATTGGCCGGATCTCAAGTCATGCCCCAACGATTGGGAAGAGACGGCCTATGCCGGATTCTCCGAAGGCTATGTCGCCAACTCCCATGCGATGCTGGGAGTCGCCAGCGATCTCGGGATCCCGGGCGCCCGTGAAGCCTGGGCGCGAATCCGGCAGGAAGATCCGACATTGGTGCATGCCTTTTCATCGGATCCGACTTTTGACATCGTCCCGATGAATTGACCGTTGGTCCAGCGCATGCAGGATTTCCGTAAAAGGCTTCTTCACGGCACGATCTGGATCGGCGCATCGCGGCTTCTGGTCAATCTTGCCGGACTGGTCAGCACGCTCGTGCTGGCTCGCTTCCTGGTGCCCGCGGACTTCGGGCTGGTGGGGATCGCCCTGACGGTGACCGCCGTGGTCACGTCTCTGACCGAGCTGTCGCTGAACGCCGCGCTGATCCAGCATCCAAGCCCCCTCGATCGCCATTTCGACACCGCCTTCACCCTCAACCTGCTGCGGGCGGTGATTCTGGGCGCCGTCATCGCCGTTCTCGCCGTGCCGGTCGCGCGCAGTTACCACGACGAAAGGCTGACACAGGTCATCCTGTTCGTCGGCGGGACCACACTTTTGTCTGGCTTCGCCAATCCCAAGCTCGTGTCCTTTTCGCGGATACTGCAGTTTCGCCAAGACTTCATCATCAACGTGTCGCAGAGGATCGTGGCGCTGGGGGTCTCGGCAGCGATTGCCATCCTGTATCGCAGCTATTGGGCGCTGGTGCTCGGCAATGCCGCGGCGCAGCTCTTGGCCGTGATCCTGTCCTACGTCCTCCTGCCCTACCGTCCGCGTTTCACCCTGGCCGGCGGGCGCGACCTGTTCTCCTTCTCGGTCTGGCTGTCCTTCGTCCAGGTCATCAACACGGTGAACTACAAGTTCGATCAACTGGTGATCGGCTATGTGCTCGGCAACGCATCGCTGGGCTATTACGCCGTCGGCGACAATCTCGCGGCCCTGGCAACCCGCGAAGCGACCGCCCCCTTGGCGCAGACACTCTTCCCGGGGTTTTCGCGCCTCGCGGCGGAGCGCTCAAGGCTGATCGCCGCCTACCAGCGCGCTCAGTCCCTGCTGGGCCTGATCGGCCTCCCCTTCGGCTGCGGCTTCGCGGTGGTGGCAAAACCCTTCGTCTTACTGGCGATGGGTGAGAAATGGAGGCCGGCCATCCTGCTGATCCAGCTTCTGTCGGGCATTTTCGCGCTGCAGACGCTGTCCTCAACACTGCAGCCGCTGGCCATGGCCATGGGCAATACGCGGCGCCTGTTTCACCGCGACCTGATCAATTTCGTCATCCGCCTCCCGCTGCTGCTGCTGGGCATCTTCCTCGGCGGACTGATCGGCATCGCCGTCGCTCGGTGCGTTAGCGGCGTCGCCGCAACCATCCTCAACATGGAACTGGCGCGGCGCCTGCTGGGCGTCAGCATCGCCGATCAGCTTCGCGTCAATGCGCGGGCCCTGGCCGGAGCGGCGGTCATGATGCCCGGGGTCGCCGTGGAGAGCTTGGCGTTCGCCACTCCCGCGACGCCCCTGGGACTTGCCGCCCAGATCGCCATCCTCGTGGCGACCGGCGCCTCGCTTTATGTTGGCGTCGTCGCAGGGCTGTGGTGGGCGGCGGGCCGGCCGGATGGAGCGGAACGCGAAGTGGCGAACCTCCTGCGCCGCATCCTCGGGCGCGGAAGCTTCCCCCTGCCGCCCCCTTAACTCAGATCGGCGCTTTGCTGGTGCTGCCGGCCGCGCATCATTTCCATCAGCCGGTATTCCAGTCCGAACTTCGGTCGTCCGGACAACGCCCACAGCGCCACATGGGTCAAGGTATAGACCACCACCCCGCACAGGATCTTAACGATCAGCAGCGCCCAGGTCGACAAGGTGATGTCGTGCCGGGCAATATACATGCCCAGACCGTAGACCGCGATGGACATGCAGGTCACCGCGCTGAGGGGAAGCCAGAGGCGCACCAGCATGGAGGAGTAGCTGAGCGACAGTTCGCGCCGAATGATGGCGAGCGACATGCAAAGGTCGATCAGCCCGTCGAACGCCCGCGCCACGGTGAAGCCGATCAGGCGGAACCATATCGCACCGGCGGCCAGCAGAGGGGTGCGCACGCCCAGCATCACGGCGCGCTGCGCCGCCATCACCTTAGGCTTGTTCAGGGCCATCATCAGGGCGGGGAAACTGCGGTGCAGACTGAAAAGCGCCAGGAAGGGCGCGATGATGGAGATGACCGGCACGATGCCGAGCCACCGCTCTCCAGTGAGCACGACGACCAGTTCCGGCGCCACCAGCGCCAGCCCCACGCCGAACGGCAGCACGACGTCGAAGATGATCGCCTGGGACTCCGCGAAGGAAAGCCGCAGCTTTTCGATATCCCCCGCCTGCCGGGAGAAGCCGGGATAAAGCACTCGGATAAAGATGTCCGAAATCTCGAACACCACCGTCGCCGAGAGATTGTAGCCCATCTCGTAGATGCCGAGCGACCGCATGCCGAGAACACGCGCCAGGATCAGCGTCTCGGCCCGTTCGCAAATATAGTTGATGACCGCAGCCCCCATCATCCAGCCGCTAAACCCGAACAGAGCGCGGGCGTGACGCAAGGTCATCCGGGGTAGGACAGGGGCCAGCCCATAGGACAGGAGAACGCCCGCCGCCCGGCCCGCGATGACACCCCCGACCAAGGCCCAGTAGTTCTGGTAGATATAGGCCAGAGCAATAGTCGCAACCCAGGTCCCTACCGCCTGGACAAGCCGGGTGACGTTCTCGCGGCTGAAATCGATGTCGCGCTCGTAGAGAATCATGCGGGCGCTTCGTAGGCTGTCAATCAGCGGCAGCACCGACATGGCGGCGATCACCGCGGCGGTTTCGGGCGAATTGACCAGCAACGCGGTCAGCGGCGCCGTCAGAATCAGGACGGCCGCGACCAGCAGGCCCCTCAACAGCCCAAGGGTAAAGGCGGTGTGGAGATGGTCGTCGGACGGGTCCTCCATGCGGATGAGAACCGTTCCGACCTGAAAATTGCAGAGGACGTCGGCCAGCCCGACGACGCTCATCGACATGGCGAAGATACCGAAATCGGCCGGATGCAGAAGTCGCGCCTGAAGAATGACGACGGCCATGCCGGCGAACCTGAGAAGGAACCGCACGGACAACATGGAAACCGCCGCCCGTGACACTTTCTCGCCGAGCCCCGTTCGCCGCGGAGGCTCGGCCGGCGAGGCGGAGGCGGCCTCGGACCTCTCTCTCTCCCTGATGCTCAACGCACGCCCTCAAGACCAGCCGTTATTACAATAGCATCGCACACTCTCAGCGCGCCAGCCATCCGCATTCGGGGACTGTCCCGCGGGAGCGAAGCCAGTCCCCAGGGATATGTCCTTCAAATATTTATATCTTCGTATAGGGGCGAGCAATATGGTTTTCCCGCCGGTCGGTTAAGATCGTGAGATTTTTTCTAGTTTATACTAGATTGTTTTGGCGGGAGGCGGACAGCATAGGTGAAAAACTGTCTGGAGGGGGGCAAATGGGGCGAGCGGACCGGGACAAGGTCGCGACGTAACGAGGAGTGGCCGGATTTGCGAGAGCCAGTGGCATGGACCTTCTTGTGGCGCGGAAGGCATAAACAATGAAGTTGTATGTTTACCGCGCAAGGATGGCTAACTTCGGGGATGAACTGAATGAGTGGCTATTGCCGAAGATCTTCCCGAATTTCTTCGACAATGCCCCCGATCCGCTTTTTCTCGGCATAGGATCAATTCTCTTCAATCACCATCCGAAAGACGTGCGAAAGATCGTCTTCGGTTCGGGTTATGGCGGTTATACCGCACCGCCCGTCTTCGACGACAATTGGAGCATTTATTGCGTCCGCGGCCCGCGGACCGCTGCCATGTGCGGCATCGGTGAGGACCGGGTATCGGGCGATACGGCGATCCTGATCGGATGCCACCGCCCCGCCCCCCCCAAGAAAACCGTCCGCTTCGGCTTCATACCTCACTGGGAGAGCGTCGAACGCGGAAACTGGCCTAAGGTCTGCGCCCTGACCGGGATCCGGTACATTGACCCGACGCGGTCGGTCGACGAGGTCCTGGAAGACCTGGAATCCTGCGACGTGGTGATCGCGGAGGCCATGCATGGAGCGATCGTCGCCGACGCGCTCAGAATTCCGTGGATCCCCGTCCTGCCCTTCGACACGGCGCATCATAACAAATGGCTGGACTGGTCCGAAGCGTTAGGCATCCACCTGCGGCCCCATCGCATTGCCCCCTCTTCGACGCGGGAGATGGTCCTCTCCCACCTGCAGCGGGAAGCCTCCCGGCTGAAGCGCCCGCGCGGTCTGTTCAAGGTGGGGGTGAAGGGGTTGGATTCGATCCTGATCCAGGAGGCGGCGCGCAGACTCGATCGCCTCTCCAGAGCCGAGCCGCAACTCAGCGCTGATAGCGCCATTGCCGACTGCGTGGATCGTTTAGAGAGCTTCGCCGCCCAGATCCGCCGCGACTTCGACGGAGCCAGCGTGGCGACGATCCGGACCGACGCGACAGGCGTCGACCGGATATCCGACCCTAGTCCGTAAAAACTTCGCGGCCGAGCGGCATGGCGCGCCAGCGCCGGGCGGGCGGCAACGCTCCACTGCGCACCAAGCGGCGCTTTTCGAGCAAGGCCCTGATCGGACGCAATTTCAACCAGTCGCGCAGAGTCTGGTACAGGGGCGAGCGCTTCAGCCAAAGCCGGGAGATTGTCAGCGGCAAGTGGCGGGCGCTGGTCTGAGACTGGAAACTGAAGGCCGACACACTGGCGCCCTTCGGTTTCACGCAGACCAGGAAGCGCGCCTCGTAGGGCAGCGTGTCGTACCAGTCGGCGGGCTCGCGGATCGGAAAAGCGTTCTCGGCGCGCATCCGGGCGGCCTTGAGCGTGATGATATAGGCATGCGCGGCGGTCGGAGCCAGGCTGGGTTCGTAGACGGTGAACCCCTTCGCCAGTTCCTGCGCCGTGTCGGGATCGTAATAGATCTGCGTGCCGGCACGCACGCCGTCGCAATCGAGAAAGCAGTAATCGGCGTCGAAGCTGATCGCCCCTTCCCTCAGCGCCGGAGCGATGGCGGGACTGATACGCGCATCGTCCTCGAGGATCAGGGCCGCCGGCAGGTTGTTCGCGACAATGTGCTCATAGGCGCGAATATGAGACAGATAGCAACCGACCACGCCCGGCGGGTCGCGGAATTCCGGCGCCCGCAACCGGTCGAGTTCCTCCTCGGACAGCAGCTTGCCGTCCACGCCCTCGATGATGACACAGGACAGCCCAAGCGAGGCGAGATGCTCGACGATCGACGCCCGCCGCTCGGGGATCCGCGCCAGGCTGATGACCAATATCGGTAGTTGCGACATGCCAAATTTCCGTCTTATCGATGGTTCCGCCCGATCTCGCCCCGATCCGCCAGGATTTGTATGGCCTCTTCGTAAATTGCCATCGGCGTGGTCAGTTCGCCGCCAACACGGTGGACGAAGAAATCGAGATACGCGCCGAGCCAGTCGAGGATGCGGTCGACATCGGCCGTCGTTGGAACGAACGGGTTCCCCCCAGCGATCAGCGAAGAAGAATGATAGGCGAGCGTGAGCAGCGTCCCGCCGCCGCGGATCACCGCCCAGGTCAGATCTTTGGCCTCCTGCAGCCCCTGGCCTTCCGGCGACAGCCGGACCCGGTTCAGCAACCCAAGCCGGGTCATGATGGCAGGAATCTTGCCGGCGATGCCGAGTCGG
>Ga0213872_10001000_pt1 | contig 19767 bp, 16 predicted proteins | sample VelepicomBERX_R2_FD_160071 | JGI IMG/M metagenome (GOLD analysis project Ga0213872, IMG submission 160071) | Rhizosphere microbial communities from Vellozia epidendroides in rupestrian grasslands, the National Park of Serra do Cipo, Brazil - RX_R2 | ecosystem: Host-associated > Plants > Roots >...
CATCGCCATGCAGACCGGCTTCTGCACGCTGTTCCTGCGCAACTTCATCAAGCAGCTGCCCTTCGAGATGATCGAGGCGGCACGCATCGAAGGCGCCAGCGAGTGGACGGTGTTCTACCGCATCGTGCTGCCGCTGATCCGCCCGGCCCTTGCGGCGCTGGCGGTGCTGGTGTTCACCTTCGTCTGGAACGACTATTTCTGGGCACTGGTGCTGACCCAGGGCGATGACGTGGCCCCCATCACGGTGGGCGTGGCCGCCTTGCGCGGCCAGTGGACCACCGCCTGGAACCTGGTCTCGGCCGGTTCCATCCTGGCGGCGCTGCCCTCGGTGATCCTGTTCTTCGTGATGCAGAAGCAGTTCGTGGCGGGGCTGACTTTCGGCGCCAGCAAGGGCTGAGCTTCTGAACCGGGCTACTTTGCCGCCACGTCCTCGCTGCCCGCTTCCTTGGGCGGCGGGGGTGGGACATCGGTGTGGATCATCAACACCGTGCACAGACGTGCGGTCGTACCGTTCTTGGCCAGCTGCGCACCCTTGCCGTTGTAGATCTTGGCATTGCCCATGAAGACACCGTCGATCTTGAAGGTCCAGGAATTGGCGGGATTTTCAAGACGGTAGCCCATGCCATCCAGGGTCAGCGATTCCCCGGTGATGGTACCCGACATGACTTCCTCGGCGATCTTGTTGCGGCGTCGCAGGATGACACGATTGCCGTCGACTTCGGCGTCGAAATTGGCCTGGAACGGCGTCGAGTCGGCGCGGAAGCGATTGGCGTCGCAAGACATCACCGCGCGCCAGCGCCCATCCGGTGCGGTCGGCATAGTGCTCGCCGTGCCACCTCCGACACCCGCCGAGGGTACGACCCCCAGCTTGCTGCCCAGCATGACGGTCACCGATTCGGGATAGTCGAAGCCGGCACCGCTGTTGCGGTCGATGGCGTAACCGATGACGCCACCGGCCAGGATATTGCCCCAGACATTGGTGTTGGCCTTGGAGACCACATTCTGCTGGCCGGTCACGCCATCCTTGGCGCACTCCACGACCAGGTCCGCGGTACTCTTCCTGATGGCGACGCTGCCGGGCGTCTTCACATACCACTTGCCGGCGTCATTGGAGAGTGTGCAGGATGCGCCCGAAATAATCTGACTACCCTGCGTGGCCTGAACCGAAATAGGCTGCGTCTGCGAGCCCGTGATGGAAGCACAACCACCCAGCGACAGTGCCGCCAGGCACACCGAAACCTTCAACATGGATTCCCCGATTATTCTGGTTTATTGTCATTGTCGGTGGCCGAGGTAACGCAAGCCACCTGATGAGAATATAGCCCAGCGGCATCCAGATTGACTGACAAGACGCTGACAAGCGCGCAAGTGCGTGAAATATTGCCATCGCCTGCCTGCGCCGCCCCCGGAGGAGGCGCGCAGGCAGGGCTTGCGGGAAACGTTGAAGTGCTCATGGGCGCCGCCATCGCCATCGTCGACGCCGGCGGATGGCTTATGGCGTCGCGCCGGCCTGTGCGGGTGCCGCCTCCATGGCCACGCCCATGGCCTGGAACAGGGTCGCGGTATTGCTCATGCGACTGGCGGTGGCGCGGATCTCACCCAGGCGAGCATTGAGATACTGGCGCTCGCCGGCGCGCTCGGCGCTGGCCGCATAGGCCCCCAGTTGCGCACGCTTGCGCGCATTGCGCCAGCCCTGCTCGCTGGACTGGCGCGCCGCTGCCGCCGCTTGCAGGGTATCGGCATCGTGGCCCAGGGCCACCAGGCTATCGGCCACGTTCTGGAAGGCATTCAACACGGTCTGGCGATAATTGGCCTCGGAAGCCAGATAGGCTTCCTTGGCCGCTTCCCTGCGCGAGCGCAAGGCGCCGCCATGGAAGATCGGCTGCGTCAGCGAGGCACCCAGCCCCCATACCGCCCCGGCGCCGCCGGTGGCCTTGGCCCAGCTGAAACCGGACTGGCCGAAGGAGGCGCTGATGGACAGGCTGGGGAACATCTCGGCCGTGGCCAGGGCTTCCTGGGCCGCTGCCACCTTCAGGGCGGCATCGGCGGCCAGGATGTCGGGACGCTGGCGCAGCAGTTCCGAGGGCACCGACAAGGGCACCTCCGCGGGCAGGCGCAGGGCGTCGATGTCGAGATCGACCGGCGCCTGGTCGGGCGTACGCCCCATCAGCACCGCCAAGGCATGGCGCGCCCCCAGCCACTGCGCCTGCAGGCCCGGCAGGGTAGCGCGCAGCGATTGCGCCGAAGCGCGCGCGACCAATACATCATCATCCGATACCGCGCCCAGGGAGGCGCGGCGCTCCAGGTCTGCCACATCCGCGTCGGCCAGGGCCACCAGGCGCTCGGTCTGGGTCACCTGGGCATGCAAGGAAGCGGCATTGATGGCCGAGATCACCACGTTGGCCACCACCGCGCGGCGGGCCGCATCGACCTGGTAGGACTGCGCGTCGACCTCGGCGGCCAGGGCGGAGTTGGCGTAGCGCTCCACGCCGAACAGGTCGAAGGTATAGCTGGCGCGGATCTGGCCGGCAAAGACGTTGTACAGGTTGGTCGGCGCACCCAGGTTGGGCAGGCCCAGCGCGCGCTGGCGCGTGGCCTGGCCGACGGCGTCGATGGTGGGCCAGAGCGACTCGTCGATCTGCGCCCGCAGTTGCAGGCGGGCGCTGGCCAGGTTGCGGTCGGCCTGGGCCAGCGAATGGTTGTTGCGCAAGGCTTCCTCGACCCAGGCCGACAGCTGCGGCGAGCCATAGGCCTGCCACCACTGCGGCACGGCACGCTGGCCCAGCACGAACTTCTGGCGCGCCTGCTCGGGCCCCAGGGTGCTTGGTGTGGCCTCGGCGGCATAAGCGGCCGGTTGCGGCATGGCCGGGGCCTGGCCGCTGGGGCCCAGCGTGCAGCCGCCCAGTGCCAGTGCCGCCAGTGCCACCAGCACTGTCATGACAGCCGGCCGTGCCGGCAATTGCGGCTTGAATTGGAGATCACGCATCAGTGGCTCCCTTGCGCGGCATCGTCGCGGTGATGGGTTTCGTCAGGCTTGACCCGGTAGCACAGCGCATACAAGGCCGGCAGGTAGAACAGGGTCAGGATGGTGGCGATGGTGATGCCGCCCATCAGGGCGGTGGCCATCGGACCGAAGAAGTTGCTGCGCAACAGCGGGATCAGCGCCAGCACGGCCGCAGCCGCGGTGAGCGTGATCGGGCGGAAGCGCCGCACGGTGGCGCCGACGATGGCGTCGAAGCGGCCACGGCCGGCGGCGATGTCCTGCTCGATCTGGTCCACCAGGATCACCGAGTTGCGCATGATGATGCCCAGCATGGCGATGGTACCCAGCATGGCGACGAAGCCGAAGGGCTTGTGGAACAGCAGCAGTGCGCCGACCACGCCGATGAGGCCCAGCGGCGCGGTCATCACCACCATCATGGTGCGGCCGAAACTCTGCAGCTGCACCATCAGCAGCAACAGCACGGCAATGACCATCAGCGGCATCTGCGCCGAGATCGAGGACTGGGCCTTGGCATTCTCCTCGACCGGGCCGCCCACATCGATGCGATAGCCCACCGGCAACTCGGCGCGCAGGGCATTGAGCTTTTCGTTGACGGCATTGGTGACGTCGATGCCTTGCACGCCGGCACGCACATCAGCCAGCACGGTGATGGTAGGCTGGCGGTCGCGCTCCCAGATGACGCCGTATTCCAGGGTGTTATGGAACTGGCCCAGCGTCGCCAGCGGCACCGGGCCATTGGTGGTGGGCATGGACAGCGTCGCCAGACGCGCCGGATCGACACGCTCGTTGCGCGGGGCACGCAGGTCCACGCTGATGAGCTTGTCGCGCTCGCGGTACTGGGTCACGGTGACGCCGGACATCTGCATGGCCAGGAAATTGGCGATCTGCAGCGAGCTCAAACCCAATTCGCCGGCGCGCTTCTGGTCGATCTCGAAGGAGACCGAACGCTGCGCCGGCTCGTCCCAGTCCAGCTGCACGTTGGTGGCGCGGCTCTCCTTGTGGATCTCGGCGGCCACCTTCTCGGCGATCTCACGCACCTTGGGAATCTGTTCGCCACTGATGCGGAACTGCACCGGGAAGCCCACCGGGGGGCCGTTCTCCAGGCGCGTCAGGCGGGTGCGCAGGCCGCTGAACTGGGTGCGCAGCGGTTCTTCCAGCGCACGCGCCAGCGCCTCGCGGTCTTCCACCGACTTGGCGGTCACCACGAACTGCGCGAAGTTGGCACTGGCGAGTTGCTGGTCCAGCGGCAGGTAGAAGCGCGGCGCGCCAGTGCCCACGAAACTGATGACGTGGTCGATCTGCGGGCGGCCCTTGAGGACGGCTTCCATGCGCAGGGCTTCGCGCTGGGTCGCTTCGAAGGAAGCGCGCTCCGGCAGGCGCAGGTCGATCAGCAGTTCGGGCCGGTCCGAGCTGGGGAAGAACTGCTGCGGTACCAGGCCGAAGGCCGCCAGCGAACCGATGAAGAGCAGCGTGGTGGCGATCACCACGCGACCACGGAAGGCCACGCACCAGGCCACCGTGCGCCGCAGCAGCTTGTAGATGCGGGTCTGGTAGATGGGATGGTCGTGGTCTTCCTCGTCATGGCCGGCATGCGGATTGGCGGCGATCTGCTCGTCGGTGAGGGCGTCCGGTTTTTCCTTGAGCAGGTGATAGCCCAGCAGCGGGATCAGCACCACCGCCGCCAGCCAGGACAGCAGCAGCGCAATGGCCGAGACCTCGAAGATGGAGCGCGTGTATTCGCCGGTGCCGGACTTGGCCAGGGCGATCGGCAGGAAGCCGGCCACCGTCACCAGGGTCCCGGTGAGCATAGGGAAGGCCGTGCTGGTGTAGGCAAAGGCGGCGGCGCGACGGCGGTTCCAGCCCTGCTCCAGCTTCACCGCCATCATCTCGACGGCGATGATGGCGTCATCCACCAGCAGGCCCAGCGCCAGCACCAGCGTGCCCAGCGAGACCTTGTGCAGGCCGATGTCGAACACGTACATGAACAGCGACGTCACCGCCAGCACGATGGGAATGGAGATCACCACCACCATGCCGGTGCGGATGCCCAAAGACACCAGGCTGACCACCAGCACGATGGCCACGGCCTCGGCGACGGCTTCGAGGAAGTCGTCCACCGATTTCTCCACCGCGTGCGGCATGCTGGAGACCGCCGTCAACGTCAGACCCGCCGGCAGGCGCTTGCGCAATTGCTCGGTGCGTTCATCGAGCGCACGGCCCAGGCGGATCACGTCGCCACCCGGCTGCATGGTCACGCCGATCCCCAGTACCGGCTGGCCGTTGGCGCGCATGGACTGCTCCTGCGGCTCGTCATAGCCACGGGAGATGCTGGCGATATCACCCAGGCGGAAATTGCGGTTGTTGATGTGGATGATCTTGTCTTCGAGGGCCTTCAGGTTCTCGAACTGCCCGGTGGGCCGCACATAGACGCGGTCGCTGCCGGTGGTGATGAGGCCACCCGGCACCACGCTGTTCTGGCCGCCGATGGCGTCGGCCAGCTGTTGCGGGCTGATGCCCAGGCTCGTCATGCGGGCATTGCCGATGTCGATGTAGATGTGTTCTTCGCGGTCACCGAAGTAATCGATCTTGGCCACGCCCGGCACATGCAGCAGCTCGCCGCGCAACTGGTCGGCGTAGTCGTGCAGCTGCGCCGGCGTGAAGCCGTCGCCGGCCAGGGCGTAGATATTGGTGTAGACGTCGCCGAATTCATCGTTGAAGTAGGGTCCCTTGACGCCCTGCGGCAAGTGGCCGGCCATATCGCCGACCTTCTTGCGGACCTGGTACCAGGTCTGCGGCACCTGCGCGGCCGGGGCCGTGTCCTTGATCGTGAAGAAGAGCTGCGATTGTCCCGCCCGCGAATAGCTGCGCAGGAAGTCCACGTCGGGCGTCTCCTGGAGCTTGCGGGCGATGCGGTCGGTGATCTGCTCCTGCACCTGGCGCGCGGTGGCGCCCGGCCAGTCGGTCTGGATCACCATGACCTTGAAGGTGAAGGGCGGATCCTCGGATTGCGACAGGCGCGAATAGGATGCGATGCCCAGCAGCGTCACCAGCGCCAGGATGAAGGTCACCAGGGCCTGGTGCTGCAGGGTCCAGGAGGAGAGGTTGAAACGGCCGGGCGCGCTCATAAGGCGAAGTCCTCGGCATGCAGCGGCGCCACCGGCTTGACCTTCTCACCGGCGGTCAGTGTATGCACGCCCTGCACCACCACCTTGTCGCTGGCGGCCACACCCTGGCTGACGCCGATGCTGCGCTCGCCATAGGCCACCACGGTCACGGCACGCAACTCAAGCTTGCCGTCGGCACCGACGATCCACAGCGCCGGCTTGTCACCCTGGTGGAACAGCGCCGTGGCCGGCAATTGCATCACCGGTTCGGCTGGCGATGACTTCCCGGGCGGTACCGGGGTGATCACCACGTTGCCGGTCATGCCCAGGCGCAAGGCCGCATCGGCTTGTTCCAGCGTGATCTTGACGCGATAGGTGCGGCTTTGCGGATCGGCCGCCGGGCTGACCTCGCGCACCGTGCCGGCAAAGTTGCGACCGGGCAAGGCCGACAGCGTCACGCTGGCCGCAGCACCCGGTGCGATGCCGGCGACCTGGCTATCGGCCACGTCGGTGACCACGTCGACCGCTCCCGACCAGGCCAGCGAGAAGACCGGCTGGCCCGCTGCGAGCACGTCGCCGGTATTGGCCTGCTCGGCGCTGATGACGCCGTCATGCTGGGCCACCAGGGTGGTGTAGTCGCGCTGGTTGCCGGCTACGGCGGCGCGCGCCTGGGCGGCCTTGAACTGCGACTGCGCGGCGGAAAACGCATCCTGGCTCTGTTCCAGCTGCTGGGTGCTGACCAGGTGTTCGCGGGCTTGTTCGGTATCGCGTTGCAACTGCTTCTGCGCCGCCTTCAGATGCTGGCGGGCCGCTTCCAGGTCGGCACGGGCGGAGGCGGCATTCTGGTCGGCGTCGGACGGATCGAGGCGGGCCACCACCTGGCCACGGCGCACCACATCGCCCAGGTGCACGCGGCGTTCCACCAGCTGGCCGGCGATGCGGAAGGACATCGCGGTCGCGTAGCGCGACTGCACCTCGGCCTGCAGGTGCAGCGGCAACATGGCCGCGCGCGGCTGCGCCTGCAGGACCACCACTTCGCGCGGCGCATCGGCCACTGGTTCGGGCTTGCTGCAGGCGGCCAGGGCCAGGCTGAGCACGAGCAGGGGGACCGCCCGGCTGCGCAGACGGGGATGGGAAACAGGCTTCACGGCTTTCCTTTCAGGAAGGTGGGTCGCATCGGCGGACGTTCCGCATCCTCGATGGTCATCTTTGCAAGAGTTCAGGGATTCTAATCCATACATGAATTCAGATGCAACACTGTATTTGAATACAACAATGTTAGAATCTTGCCCCATGACACGCCAACGACTCAGCCGCGAGCAAAGCCGGGAGCAGACCAGGGAAAGGCTGCTGGAGGCGGCGCACGCCGTATTCATGCAAAAGGGATATGCGCTGGCCAGCGTGGAAGACATTAGCACAGCAGCTGGTTATTCACGAGGCGCGTTCTACTCCAACTTCGATGACAAGACCCAGCTTTTCTTCGAGCTGCTGCGGCGCGAGGGGGAGAGCATCGATCGCGAGTTCGAGCGCATCCTGGGCGGACCGGTGAGCGATGCCATCGGTTTGCAGGAGGCCCTGGCCAGCCAGTATTCGCGCCTGTACCAGGACGACAAATGCAGCCTGCTGTGGCTGGAAGCGCGCATCGTGGCCTTGCGCGACGAGAAATTCCGCGAGCAGCTCAACGGCTTCCTGGAAGAGCGCTACCGCCAGATCACCCACTTCGTCGAAGCCTATTGCCACCTGACCGGCACGCCCCCGGCCGCGCCACCGCGCGAGATCGCCATCGGCCTGATGGCCTTGTGCGAAGGGGTCAGCTTTTCCTATCGCTGCGTGCCCCACATCGTCGATGGCAGGACCGCCGAGTCCGTGCTGGCGTGGTTCCTGAAGGCCTCCATCGCCATGCCGGCACCGGCCGCAGCCCCCGCAGCCGCCGCGCCGACCACGCGCAAAGCCACCACCAACCGCAAGAAGTCCGTCCGAGAGACTGACTGAAAGACGGACCGAGCGCGGCGGCTCCGCTCAGGGCGCCACCAGCCAGCGCGCGATCTGCGGCCAGACATCGGCCAGCGTGCGCCCTCCCATGAACAAGCCGATATGCCCGCCGGGGACCACCCGCTGGGTGATCTGTGCCGGCGGTGTGCCCACCAGGCGGGCCGCATTGAGGACCTGCTCGGGCGTGGTGATGTCGTCGCGCTCGCCGGCCAGCAGGTAGAGCGGGCAGCTGATGTCCTTCAGGTCGAGTACCCTGCCCAGGGCCTGGTACTTGCCCCGGGCCAGCAGGTTGTCCTTGAAGATATTGCGGATGGCCTGGAGGTACCAGCGTCCCGGCAGGTCGACGGGGGTCTCGTACCAGGCGGCGAAGGTCTCGCGCTTGGCCACGTAGACGGGGTCGTCGATGTGCTGGAACAGGTCCACGTGCTCGGTGAAGTAATGCTCGTCGGGATGCATGTTCTTCCAGCCCTGCAGCATGAAGCTGCCGCGCATCAGGCCAGCTCCGGCGCGCACCAGGTCTTCATAGAAACTCAGCGGGGTGCGATCCACCATCTGTTTCAACGGGCCGTCGCCGGCACCGGCATCGATGGGCGAGCCCGCCAGCACCAGCCGCGCCACCTTGTCGGGGAAGCGCGCGGCCATCATCGCCGAGATCCAGCCACCCTGGCACAGGCCCACCAGGTTGACCAGGCCACCGATGTCATCGATGACCACGCACAGGTCGGCCAGGTAGTTGTCGATCTCCAGATCCTTCATGTCCTCGGTGGCGCTGTGCCAGTCGGTCAGCAGCACGTGGGCCACGCCATTGGACAGCAAGGTCTCCACCAGGCTCTGGCCGGGGTAGTAGTCGGCGATCACCGAGGTGTGGCCGGCATAGGGCGCCACCACCAGGGTGGGGATGCCACCATCGGCACGGCCATATTCACGCAGGGTCAGCGTGCGCAGCTTGATGCGTTCGGTATTGCGGGTCGCCATCCTGGGATGGTGGAGGGCGTGCAGGCGGGCTTCTTCTTCCAGGAAACGCAGGTTCTTGTCCACCAGCTGCTGGCTTTGCTTGAAGGCTTCGGCGGCCAGTGCCATCGGCCAGAACAGGGGAACGGCGCTGGGCATGCGTGGTGTGTCTTGCTGGACGTGCGGGGCGTGGCTGCTGGTGGTCATGGTCATTTTCCTGTGTGGGAAGGACTAGGGCGTCGGCAAGGCGGCAGGGCGGTAACAAGCCGGGCCGCGTCGTCGGCAATCACTTGCTCTTCGTTGGTGGCGATCACCAGCACGCGGATGCGGCTGTCGTCGCTGCTGATGCATTCGGCGTGGCGGGCGTTGGCCTGCTCATCCAGGCGCACGCCCAGCCAGTCGAGCCGGCGGCAGATGGCCGCGCGCATATGGGCGTCGTGCTCGCCGATGCCGGCGGTGAATACCAGGGCGTCGACACCGCCCAGGGTCGTGGCCAGCCGCGCGGCCTCGCCCGCGCAACGCAGCGCGAACAGCTCCAGCGCCTCGCGCGCAGCCGGCTCGCTGCTCTGCTGCAGCGTGCGCACATCGGCGCTGATGCCGGAGACACCCAGGAGACCACTGCGGTGGTAGAGCAGGTTTTCCAGCTCATCCAGCGACATGCCCTGGCGCAGCAGGTAGAGCAGCACGCCCGCATCCAGCGCGCCGCAGCGGCTGCCCATGGGGACGCCTTCCAGCGTCGAGAAGCCGGTGCTGGCATCGACGCTGCGACCGTTCTGCAGGGCACACAGGCTGGCGCCATTGCCCAGATGAGCGACGATCACGTTGCCATGCGCCTCCGGCAGGCCACGCCGACGCAGTTCGCCGGCGATGTAGCTGTAGGAGATGCCGTGGAAGCCATAGCGCACCACGCCCTCATCGTGCAGGGCGCGTGGCAGCGCGAAGCGACGCGCCAGGGCATCCTGGCCGGCATGGAAGGCGGTATCGAAGGTGGCCGTCTGCGGCAGACCCGGGCGCAAGCGCGCGATGGCACGGATCAGGCGCAGGTTCTGCGGCTGGTGCAGCGGCGCCAGGGGGGCCAGGGCCTCCAGCGCATCCTCGATGCGCGCATCCAGCAGCACCGCTTCGGCCAGGTGCAGGCCACCATGGACGACGCGATGACCCACAGCGTGCAAGGCGCCCTGCTCATGAGCGACTTCGAGCTGGTGCAGCACCCGCTCCAGCACCTGCTCCATGGAAGCGGCAGGATCGGCATCGATGGAGATCGATGAGCTTGCGCCTTCGATCTCCAGGCGCAGCGTCAGCGGCGTGAGATGCAGGTCGAGCTGCCCCTGGCCAATCTTGCTGGCACGCTCGCCGTCAAGGCGGAACACGCCCAGCTTGATCGACGAGGAACCAGCGTTGAAGGTCAGCAGCCAGCGATTCATGCGGCCTCCTTGCCGAGCGCCTGTACGGCGGCGCGCGCGGCCACCAGTCGGGCCAGCGCGCTGGAGGCCAGGCGCACGCGCAGGCTGTCGGCGCGGCTGGTGAGGATGATGGGCACGCGTGCGCCCAGCACCAGGCCGGCGGCATCGGCCTGCGACAGGTAGATCAATTGCTTGGCCAGCATGTTGCCAGCCTCCAGGTCGGGTACCAGCAGGATGTCGGCGCTGCCGGCCACCGGCGAGACGATGCCCTTGATGCTGGCCGCCTCCAGGCTGATGGCATTGTCGAAGGCCAGCGGCCCATCGACCAGGCCGCCGGTGATCTGGTGGCGCGTGGCCATGACCGTCAGCGCCGCCGCATCCAGCGTGGAAGGCATGGCCGGGTTGACCGTCTCAACCGCCGCCAGCACCGCCACGTGCGGACGCGGCACGCCCATCACGTGCAGCAGGTCGATGGCGTTCTGGCAGATGTCGCGCTTTTGCGCCAGGGTGGGGATGATATTGATGGCCGCATCGGTGATGATGAGCGGCTTGGGATAGGCCGGCAGCGACATGGCGTAGACGTGGCTGATGCGCCGCTCGGTGCGCAGGCCGGAACCGGAGCTGACCACCGCGCCCAGCAGCTCGTCGGTGTGCAGGCTGCCCTTCATGAGCGCACCGACCTTGCCTGCGACGGCCAGCTCGACGGCGCGCGCGGCCGCTGCGTGGCTGTGCTCGACCGGCTCGATGGGCAGGCCCTGCAAGGACAGGCCGGCCTGGTCGGCGATGCTGCGGATCTTCGCTTCGGGCCCCACCAGCAGGGGCTCCAGCAAGCCTTCGTCACGGGCCTCCAGCGCGCCCTGCAGCGCCTCCGCCGAACAGGGATGCACCACCGCCACCCGCATCGGCCGGGCCCCGAGAGCGTCCCGGATCAACTGCTCATAACGTGCTGCAGGCGTGGCCTGCACCAATGAATTCATGTCTTCCTCCTGGATGGGCTGGCATGCGCAAGCACGCATGCTGTAGCGCAGCATAGCCCCGGGGAAGAGCGAACTCAATTGTCAGGATGACTCTATTGCCTGTCCAAAAAACCAAAAGTTGATCTGCTTCAATCTAGTCAGACGTTGTCACTTCACTGTCATGTTGGCGTCGTCCTGTGGACAACTCAAACCCGTGCCGTCGCCAGGACCTGCTGACGTGCCGCGTGCGCCGGCATGGGCTGGGCAAAGTAATGGCCCTGCATCGCGTGGCATTGCAGGCCTTGCAGGGTCTGCAGGTCTTCGGCGCTTTCCACGCCCTCGGCCACCACCTGGAAACCGAAGGAATCCGCCAGTTGCAGCACCGCCGACACCAGTGCCTGGTTCTCGGTCTTGTCGGCCAGGCCGGTGACGAAGCTGCGATCGATCTTCACCCGCGAGACCTGCATCTGGCGCAGGAAGCCCAGCGAGGAATAGCCGACGCCGAAGTCGTCGATGGCAATGCTCACCCCCTGGATGGCCAAGGCCACCAGGGTCTGGGTGGCGGCCTGCAGGTCGATGGCGGTTTCCTCGGTGATCTCGATCTCCAGCATGCGCGCCGGCAGTTGCCGCGCCTTCAGGGTCGAGGCCACCAGGTCCTCGATGACGATGCGCTCCATCTCGCGCGGGGAGATGTTCATCGAGATGCGCAGGTCGCAGCGACCGATGGCCTGCAGGAACTGGATCATGTTCGCCACCTCGCCCATGATGAAGCGCAGCAGCTCTTCCGAGTGTCCGGCCAGGGCGGCGATCTCGATCAGGTCGGGCGGCGCGATGGCCCCGTGCCGGGGATGGGTCCAGCGCAGCAGGGCCTCGAAACCGTCCAGGGTGTGGCCATCGTGCCGCACGATGGGCTGGAACCAGACCTCCAGCTCGCCCCTGGCCAGGGCATGGGCCAGGTCGCGCTCGACGTCGCGCTTCATCTGCAGATGGGCGTCCAGGCTCTGGTTGAAGACATAGAACTGGTTGCGCCCGCGCCGCTTGGCTTCGTACATGGCGGCATCCGAGCAGACCAGCATCTCGTTGATATCATCCCCGCGCGAGAGATAGATGCCCAGGCTCAGGCCGATGTGACGATGCGCCAGCCGCGCAAAGGGTTGCCTGATGGCGGCGATGAGGCGCTGGGCCAGCTGCTCCGGCAATTCGGCGCTGGCATCGAGGGGGTAGAGGATCACGAACTCGTCACCACCCAGCCGCGCCAGCGTAGCGCCTTCGGGCAGGCCATCCTGCAGCCGCCGCGCCACCTCGATGAGCACCTGGTCACCGGCCTCGTGGCCATAGGCATCGTTGATGACCTTGAAGCCATCGAGGTCGAGGAACATCAGGCAGAGCCGGTGCTGGTGATGCGCCATCACCTGCGCCACCACCTGGGCCGCCACCTGCATGAAACCGGCGCGATCGAGGAGGCCGGTCAAGAGATCGTGCTCGGCCTGGTATTGCATGCGGGTGGCGAACTGGCGCAGCTCCTCATGGGCCAGGGCCAGGGCCTGGTTGGCCGTGGTGGCTTCGTGCTTGAGGGCGCAGGCGCGCAGGAACATGCGCTCGCCCACGCGCGCGCCGCGGATCAGCCCGGCCAGGTAGATCACGGCAGTGACAGCCAATGCCAGGCGGGTCGGATTGTGATCAAAGGCGAACAGGCAAAAGATCACCGAGAGCAGCGGCGGCGTGATGAAACCGATGGGGATGCGGGCGAAGGCAAAACCGTGGGTGACCGCGCCGGCCGTGATGCCGCATACGCAGGTGAGGTAGAACAGGGTTTCCGGCGTGGTGTAGCCGTCGCTGAGCCAGGGCATGCCCGCCCAGGCGATCCCCGAAAGCAGGGCCAGGATCCAGTGCAGGCGCAGGTTCAGTTCGACCTCGGCACCCGCGCTGCCAGCCTCGCCGCGCGCATGCATCCAGGGCAGCAGTTGCGCCACGCGTTGCGGCGAGAGGCGGCACAGCGGAATACGCACCAGATTGACCAGCGTGGCGCAGGCCAGCCATGACAGCGCGATCCAGAGCCGGCCGGCACGCCAGGCCACGAAGGTCGACACCAGGCTCAGCACGAAGGCAACCGGTATCGACAGCATCACCGTGTGACGTGCCGCGGTCAGCTGATCAGCACGAATCAGTTGCCTGAGAGAAATGCGGGAGGCATCATCGATGCTGCCCGCTTGTGTCTTGAGTTCGTTCAAATCCCGTCCCGTCAAACCCGTCTGCGCTGCGCGCCGAGCGGCGCGGCAGAACCGGCATGACATCCCTCCTTCCGGGATGTGCGCTCAGTTGCTCGTATTATCCAACGACTGAGAAGAATTCCCATCAAAACAATGCAGCCATTGAGATGTATCAACGAGTTGTTGGCGTGAAAGAGACAAGCTGTAACTCACAAAAAACCGCCCCGATACAAGGAAAACCCTCATGAACCAAGACAATGGAAGCTGGTTATCGGCCGAACAGGCCGTCATGCCCGACGGCAGCGAGCGCCACGACCTGCCGCTGGTGAAGAAGAAACTGCCGCAGTTCTCGCCTGAACAGCCGCCGCACACAGACGCCACGCCAGCGCCGCAAGCGCACCCCGCCACACCCCAGGGTGGCACCGACCAGGCCTGACACCCCCGGCAGAGGTAAGCGACATCAGCCAAACAGGGACACTCAAACGGAGGGACCCACCCGGCAATGCCATGCCCGAGGCTAAAATAGCAGCGCTTTTCCACTGCGCGGCAAATAGGCGCTGCTCCTGTCCATGGCTCTCGATCCCTCCACCATCCTCATCCTTTCCATCGCGCTGGCCGCTGCCGCCGCGCTCTACCTGGCCGTGGAATGGGGCAGCGTGCGCGAGCGTTCGCTGCTGCTGTGGAGCGGTGGCTTTGCCATCATCGCCATCGGTTCCTTCCTGGCGCTGCTGCGTTCGCGCGGCTACCTGGTGGTGGGCATCTGGTTCGCCAACGGCCTGCTCATCGCCGCCCATGGCATGTTCCTGGCAGGCGTGGCGCACTTCACCGGTAACCCGCTGGGGCGCAGATGGTGGCTCATCGCGCTGCTATGGCTACTGATGCCATTGCTGCCCGAGCAGGCCTGGTGGTCACGGATGATGCTGGCAACCCAGTCGCTGCTGATTGCGCTGTTGACGCTGCGCGCCAGCTTCCTGCTGCGCCCGCATGGCGTCTCGCTCAGCGTGGGCGCGGTGCAGTTGCGCTACGTGTTGCTGCTGCACGGCCTGTTCTACCTCGCCAAGGCCGTCTCGGCGGTGGCGCTGGACGCCCTGCTGGACCTGGCCGCCTTCCGTGGCGTGGTGATCCAGGTGTCATTGGTGGAGGGGGCCATGGCCATCATGCTCATCGCCCTGTCCATGACCGGCACCGAGCGCCACCGGCGCGAAGAACGCATCGAACAACTGGCCGCACGTGATCCGCTGACGGCCCTGCTGAACCGGCGCGCCCTGGACCGGCGTGCCCCCGCCCTGATGGCGCTGGCCAGTCCCGCCAATCCGGGCGCCCTGCTGCTCATCGACATCGACAATTTCAAGCAGGTCAACGACCTGCACGGCCATATCGCCGGCGACAAGCTGCTGGTGGCCCTGAGCGAGATCATCCGCGAAGCCTTGCCACCTGGCGCACTGGCGGCGCGACTGGGGGCGATGAATTCCTGATCCTGCTGCATGGCCTGGGCCTGGACGATCTCCGTGAGCTCGGCGACAGCTTGCGCCGGACCTTCGCCCAGGTGGCGCGCGAAGGCTTCCCCACGCCGGACGCGGTGAGCCTGAGCGTGGGTGGCACCCTCTTCGAGGAGGCGCCGACCGACCTGGCTACCCTGATCGCGCGTGGCGATGCCGCCCTGTACGACTCCAAGCGCGCCGGCCGCAACCGCATGATGATGACACCAGCCACGCCCGACGACGCTCCCGCCTAGACGCCAACCTGCCCTGCCTGCGCCAGCAGCCACTGGCGAAAGCGCAGCACCGCCCTGTCCTCGTAGCGTTGTTCGGGTGTGAGCAGGTAGTAGTGTCCGGCACTGGGCAGGGGGCCATCGAAGAGCCGCCGCAGCCGATGCCCGGGATCGATGCTGTCGGCCAGGATGGTCGGCGCCAGCGCAATCCCCTCACCCTCCAGCGCCGCCTGCAAGCTCATCGCGTACTGGCTGCAGGTGATGCCCGGCTGCCCCACCGCCAGCTGGCCACCCTGCTCGTGCAACCAGTGCGCCCAGGCATCGGGACGCACGGCCGTATGAATCAGGCAATGCTGGCGCAGGTCCTCCAGCGTGCGCAGCGGATGCCGGCGCCACAGGCGCGGATGGCACAGCGCCACCAGCGCATCGGCAAAGAGCGCATCGGCGCGCAGGCCCTGCCAGTCCACCGCCATGCGGTTCTTCAGGGGCAAGCCGCGCGGCCGCATGCCGGGCAAGGCGCCGACCTGGATCGCCATGTCGATCTGGCCGCTGCTGAAATCGGCCGCCGCGGTGGACACCACGATACGCACCTCGATGTCCTTGTTCTCGCGCCAGAACAGCTCCATGCGCGGCATCAGCCACAAGGCCGCCACCCCCGGCAGCACCGCCACCGTCAGGTGCGCGCGCCGACGTCGCCCCGTCAGGCGCTGCCCCGCCGCGCTGATCTGCTCGAAGGCCTGGCTGATCTCGCGATAGTAGCTGGCCCCTTGCGCCGTCAATTCGATACGCCGGGTCAGGCGCACGAACAGCGCATGACCCAGGTGTTGTTCCAGCAGGCGCACCTGCCGGCTGATCGCGCTCTGGGTCACGTGCAGCTCATTGGCCGCCTCGGTGAAGGAGAGCCGGCGGGCGGTGGCCTCGAAGGCGCGCAAGGCGGTCAATGGGGGAAGCTTGTTCATGGAATGGAGAAAGCCCGATCAAATGAAGACGCATGACTTCAATGCATGCATGACGCCATTCTAATCATTTGTCCGCCGCCGGGGAGCGCTCTAGCATATGCACATCGCCATCTGGAGAGGGAGAAGAGATCATGACCACCATCGCCCTTGCCGGCCTGGGCGCCATCGGCCGCAGCCTGCTGCAAGGCATGCCCGAGGGCATGCAGGTGAGCGCGGTCGCGGCCCGCGATGAAGAAGCCGCACGCGCCTATCTCGCCATGGTAGCGCCATCGGTAGCCGTGGTGCCGCTGGCGCAACTGGCCGAGCGGGCCGACATCGTCATCGAGTGTGCCGGACCGCGTGTGCTGGAACAGCTCGCCGCCCCCGTGCTGCAAGCCGGCAAGCAACTTCTGGCCATGAGTGCGGGCGCCCTGCTGCTCGCGCCTGGACTGCTGGCGCTAAGGGAGCAGTATCGTCATCGATTCCACCTGCCCAGCGGCGCCATCGGCGGCCTGGATGCAGTCGCGGCGATGGCCGAGGGCGAGATCCGCAGCGCCCGGCTGGTGACGCGCAAGCCCCCGGCGGCCCTGCGTGAGGTAGCCTGGCTGGCCCAACAAGGCATCGTCGTGGAGCAATTGAGGCAGCCGCAACGCGTATTCTGCGGCACGGCGGCCGAGGCGGTGCGTCACTTCCCGGACAACCTCAACGTGGCCGCCGCCCTGTCGCTAGCCGGCATCGGACCGGAGCGGACCATGGTGGAGTTATGGATCGATCCGGCCATCGGCAGCAACTGCCACGCCATCGAGGTGGAGTCCGACAGTGGCAGGCTGCAATTCTCTATCCAGGCCCAGCCCTCGGCCAATCCCGGCACCTCGTCACTGGCGGCGCGTTCGGCGCTGGCCTTGTTGCGCCGCCTGGCCGGATCACCCTGAACTCGATTTCCGCGGGCGACGGTGGCATCATGGGGGCCGTCTGGCCAGCTTGCGATGCCGGGAGCACCCCGGCTAGCCCTCATCTACCAACCTGCTATCGGGAGTGTTGCCCATGAGTCCGGAATTCCTGTTGACCACCCTGGTCATCGTTGCCTCGCCGGGTACCGGCGTGGTCTATACCTTGTCGGCCGGGCTCTCGCAGGGCGCGCGCGCCAGCGTCCTGGCGGCGCTCAGTTGCACGCTGGGCATAGTGCCGCATGTGGCGGCGGCGGTACTGGGCCTGGCGGCCCTGCTGCATGCCAGCGCGCTGGCCTTCAACCTGGTCAAGTACGCCGGCATCGCGTATCTGTTGTACATGGCATGGATGTCACTGCGCGAATCCGGCCCCCTGCGCATGGACAAGGCCAGCGGCCCGCCGCGCTCCGGCGCGCGCATCCTGCTCGATGGGGTGCTGGTCAACATCCTCAACCCCAAGCTGTCGATCTTCTTCGTCGCCTTCCTGCCGCAGTTCATGCCCGCCAACGAGAGCGCTCCGCTGGCCAGCATGCTGGAACTCTCGGGCGTGTTCATGCTGATGACCTTCCTGGTCTTCGCCATCTACGGTGTCTTTGCTGCAGCGATGCGCGACCAGGTGATGGCGCGCCCCCGGGTGATCACCTGGCTGCGCCGCAGCTTTGCGATGGCGTTTGGGGCGTTGGCGGTGAGGTTGGCGTTGACCGGACGGGATTGATCCCCAACCGGCCAACAAGCTGCGTCCGGGAGGTCAATCAAACCGGCTGAAATCCGGCTTGCGCTTCTCAAAGAAGGCCGTGAACGCTTCCTTGGCCTCGGGCGCGGTCAGCATGCGTGCGAAGTGTTCGATCTCGGCCGCCATCTGCTGCTCGGTGGCGGTGACACGGTTCTTCTTCATCAGCTGCTTGGTCACGCGGATCGACGCGGCCGGCAAGGCGGCCAGCTTGGCGGCCTGCTTTTGCGCATAAGGCAGCAACTCGTCCACACTCAGCACGCGGTTGACGAACCCGACCTGCAAGGCTTCTTCGGCACCAAAGGCCTCGCCCAGCAACAGCTTCTCGGCCGCACGATGGTAACCGGCGATGTGCGGCAGCAGCAGCGAAGACGCCGCCTCCGGGCACAGGCCCAGTTGCGTGAAGGGCATCGAGAACTTGGCGTTGTCGGCCGCATAGACCAGGTCGCAATGCAATAGCATGGTGGTGCCGATCCCCACCGCCACTCCCGCGACAGCGGCCACGATGGGCTTGCTCGCATGGCTGATCTGCCACAGGAACTGGAATACCGGGGCATCCTGGGCCTTGGGCGGGTTCTTCAGGAAGTCTTCCAGGTCGTTGCCCGCCGAGAAGGCTTGCGCCTTGCCGGTGAAGAGGATGGCGCGCACCGCCTTGTCGGTCTCGGCGTCCTTGAGGGCATCGGCCAGTTGCTGGTACATGGCGGCGGTGATGGCGTTCTTCTTGTCCTCGCGATCGAAGTGGATCGTCAGGATGCCATCGGCCTTGGTCAGTTGGATATCCATCTGCTCGCGTCTCCTTGAATTTTTATAAACAATTTAAATGATTCATGAAAAAAGCCGCACGGCGCAAGCTGTGCGGCTTCGGGTCAGATCAGCTCAGGTCGGGCCTGGCGCGTGCCGGTCACACACGTTCGAAGATACCCGCCGCGCCCATGCCGGTACCCACGCACATGGTCACCATGCCGTACTTCAGGTTCTTGCGGCGCAGGGCATGGATGGTGGTGGCCGCGCGGATGGCACCGGTGGCGCCCAGCGGGTGACCCAGGGCAATGGCGCCACCCATGGGGTTGACCTTGCTCGGGTCCAGGCCGAGGTCGCCGATGACGGCCAGCGCTTGCGCAGCGAAGGCTTCGTTCAGTTCGATCCAGTCGATCTGGTCCTGGGTCAGGCCACCGGCCTTCAGGGCGGCCGGAATCGCTTCCTTGGGACCGATGCCCATGATCTCCGGCGGCACGCCGCGCACGGCGAAGGAGACGAAGCGCGCCAGCGGGGTCAGGTTGAATTGCTTGAGGATCTTCTCCGAGACGATGATGAGCGCACCGGCGCCGTCGGAAGTCTGCGAGCTGTTGCCGGCGGTGACGCTGCCCTTGGCGGCGAAGACCGGTTTCAGCTTGGCCAGCGCGGCCAGGTTGGAATCGGCGCGCGGGCCTTCGTCCAGGCTGACGGTGCGGGTCTTGATGTCGATCTCGCCGGTGCCCAGGTTGGGGAAGCGCTCGATGATCTCCACCGAGGTCATCTCGTCGGCGAATTCACCGGCCTGTTGCGCGGCGATGGCCTTCTGGTGCGAGGCCAGCGAGAACTCGTCCTGCGCTTCGCGCGAGACCTTCCACTGCTGCGCTACCTTCTCGGCGGTCAGGCCCATGCCGTAGGCCATGCCGACGTTTTCATCCTTGAAGGCATTGATGTTGATGGAGGGGTGGAAGCCCATCATCGGCACCATCGACATCGACTCGGCACCGGCGGCGATCATGACATCGGCTTCGCCCACGCGGATGCGGTCGGCGGCCATGGCGATGGCGGTGATGCCGGAGGCGCAGTAGC
>Ga0213872_10001001_pt1 | contig 19737 bp, 16 predicted proteins | sample VelepicomBERX_R2_FD_160071 | JGI IMG/M metagenome (GOLD analysis project Ga0213872, IMG submission 160071) | Rhizosphere microbial communities from Vellozia epidendroides in rupestrian grasslands, the National Park of Serra do Cipo, Brazil - RX_R2 | ecosystem: Host-associated > Plants > Roots >...
GCCTAGGCCACCGCCCTTTCACGGCGATAACCGGGGTTCGAATCCCCGTGGGGACGCCAAATCGAGAACGGCTTGGCACCACGCCAGGCCGTTTTCATTTCGATGCATCAGCGCATCGAATGCCGCCAGCCGGCATCGCAGTACACGTGGGGGTATAGCTCAGCTGGGAGAGCGCTTGCATGGCATGCAAGAGGTCAGCGGTTCGATCCCGCTTACCTCCACCAAAAATTCGATTGCTTGGCGTAAGCCAAACGATCAACAAGGCCGCAGTCCCCATCGTCTAGAGGCCTAGGACACCGCCCTTTCACGGCGATAACCGGGGTTCGAATCCCCGTGGGGACGCCATCCTTATGCGGTTTTCGGCGTCGCTGCCAGCGACCAGCCAGCCGATAACCGTGTGGCCCTTGAGCTGCAGGCTCTTCTTGCCGCGCTCATCAAATGTCGGGTAGGCAATCAGCGTATCGGCAAACAAGGTACGCATTGCCTCCCGGGCGCCGTTCACATGGCTCGAGAACAAGTCTTCCAGTTCACGCATTCGAGCACAAATCGCCTCCTTGATCTCCGCGACATTGATCTGACTGACCTGAATCGGCTGTTGTGCCTCAAGGTCACTGATCTTCGATGCCAGCTCCTTTCCAAAAGCCTCCTTCTCTGCAAGTGACTGCGTGACGGCCTGAGACATATGGCCGTTGGCCAGGTGTTGTACCAGGTTCGCGATTTCCGCCTGCACGCGCGTCTGCTGCCGTCGGGCTGACTCCAGTTCATCGACAATCTTGCTTCGCCCAGCTTCTCGGACTTTCTTCAACGCCTGGCTGATGACGCGGTCCACCGCTTTCGGCGCCAAGATCGTGCTTCGGATCACCTCTGCCAATGCGCTGTCTAGTTGCTCAGTGCGGGCAGCGTGGTTGTTGCCGCAAACCGTGGCGCCACGATTGGTCCGGTGGCTGCACACGTAGCTGCGATACGGTACCCGCTCCTTGCCGGAGCCTGACGTGCCGGTCTTCCCAACCAGCGCGCCGCCGCAGATCGCGCAGCGCGCGAATCCAGACAGCAGGTAGGCACTGCGCCGCCCGGTTTCACCCTTGTGCGCGAAGCCACTGCTTTGCCGCGCAAAACGCTCTGCCTCAGCGCTCAATCTCGTCTGCACTGCATCCCACAGCGCTTGCGGAATGATGCGCAGCTCGGGGCGCTCGACTGCAATCCACTGCTCCTGTGCCTCGCGGACTTGCGTGCCACCACGGTAGCGCTTGCGGTACTCACCGTAGGGTACGCGGCCGCAATAGCGCTCGCGATGCAGCATCTCACGCACGCCTGTCGGTGCCCAGCTGCCGGAACCTTTGCGTGGCGGCGCCACGCGTTCGCCATGAAAATACTGACGATTCTCGGCCGCGTACCGCTCGTCACCGTTCATGGCCTTGGCGATCGCCTTGAAACCGTAGCCATCGGCGTACATCTGGAACATGGCGCGCAGAACGCTGGCTTCATAGCCGTTGATCTGGTAGTCGGCATATTGCCGCACGGTGTCGCCAGCGATGTTCTGCGTCAGAACTGGTACGTTGTTGTAACCATAGACGACACCACCAGTCACGAAGCCCCGCTCGGCACGTCGTAATAGCGCGTCGCGCGTACGTAGCGAAGCGCGCTCTCGCTCTTGTTCGGCGATCACGCCACGCATGAGCGACATCATGCGTTGTTCAGCAGCCAATTCCCGCTGGATCACACCAGTCATGTAGTAATGGATCTCAACGCCCGCACTCAACAACTCGTCGACGATCAAGGTCGTGCGGATCGCGTCGCGACCCAGCCGGTCATCAGCAGCAGCGATCAGGACGTCGAACTCGCCCAGCCGTGACATCAGGCGCGTCAGCCCTTCGCGCTTCTCGAATTCGGCGCCGCTGAATCCGTCGTCGAGGAACACGAGATCCTCGCGCACGGTGAATCCCTGCTCTTCCGCATAGCGGCGGGCGTGCTCGACCTGGCGCGTGACGGACTTGTTGTCGACTGCACGATCGTTGTCGTCGGTCGACTTACGCGCATAAACAGCCGCGGTGCGCCGAACGGGTTTAGACCGTTGCCGGATGATCTTGTGAATCATGGGGTTCTCCTGAGTGGGATTGAGCTTGTGCATGGCGCTGGAGCCAGTCCTCCGCCAGCAAGTTCGCCAGGGCATCCAGGAACGGCAGCAAGCCTGGATGCAGCTCGTCGGAATTGTCGCCGTCGGAGGTAAGTTGGGGGTGGGCATGTATCGTCATGCCACGTGTACCAACCCCCGTTTCCCAAAACGGGAGGCCGCCCGGTTGTGCCAGCGTGACACAAGGCCCGCGTGCCTTGAAGCCCCTTACATGACAGGTGTTTTCTGCAAGCGGAAAGCCAGGAAAACCCGATGCGTGACGATGCGTAGACCGTCGATCTTCCGCGAACCGGCACACGGGAAGGTCGTGCCCTACGTCGAGCATTTCCTTCCGACATGGTGGGAATGTCGTGCCCGTGGCGTAGTGCAAATTGCGTCAACTGGTAGTGCAGGAGGTGCACATGAACCTGGAAGAGATCCTGGAATTCCGAACCCGGCTTCTTGAACCTGGGATGGAACTGCATGGGAAGTACGGCGAAGAGGATGGGAACGACGGGTGCCGAGAAATGGAATTCCGCGAAAGGGAATGCCGAGGGCTGACGTCAGCTGACCAAGGTCAGCACTCGGACCACGGCGTTACGACGCGAGTACGGAGTCTCCGTCGATTCGTCAGCGGCTAGCCGTGCTGCGCTCCGAGATCGGTGGCGAGTGCTACCAGCGTAGATCGAAATCATCGCGTGGCGGGTTGCGCGATGTACGCAGACTGCGCTTAAGGCCGCTCATCACCGTCGCACACGACAACACTTTGCAGTAAGCGAACTCCCAAGGAAACCTAGTTCTGGTGCGGCTTTCAGCAATCCAGGTGTATTTGGGAAAACAGGGTCTGTAGACGTGTCACGGCGATCTGCCGGGCAACGAAAGCAAGACCATGAAGAACGCACTACTGTCGCCTAGCGGCGACGACAAGGGGGTCCGCCATGTCGCATGACGCGTATCGGTGGGCAATGAATTTGGAACTGCGCAGCACCGACAAGATGGTGCTGACCGTCCTCGCCGACTGCCACAACGGCAAGAGCGGTCAATGCAATCCCGCCATGGCGACGATCGCCAAGCGAGCTGGGCTTAGCGAGCGCTGCGTAAAGGACGTCGTGAAGCGTCTGGAAAAGACCGGCCTGATCGCCGTCAGGCGTGGTACACGCGGCGGCATGAAGGTCGCGAATCGCTATGAGCTGTCGATCGGGAAAGCCATTCCCACCTTCAGCTCGCCTCCTTCACCAAAAAGCGAAAGCAATGCCTACCGCTCAGGGCAACAGGCCCCCGCTGACGAAGACGCAGCGGCTCACGACGCCGAAAAGATGTCAGAAGAGCCTGGTTCCGGGAGCGAGCCGAATGGCGCGACAGGGGGCGAGGGTGAAAAAAATCTATCGAATCTGCAACGTTTGGGAGGTATCGAGAAATGGTAAACGAGCATGATGAAAACAGGCCGGCGGGCAACCGAACCATTAAAACACCGCGCCAGCTTGATAGCGTTAGCGCGTGGATCGAAAAAGCGCGACAGGAGCACCTCGCGTCTGCCGAAGTCGCTGGCGGACCCACCCTTCCGCGCTTTGCAAATTGCGGCGCGCACGGCGTATACCCGCTTTACGATATTGACGACCGGGGCGTCACTCGTTGGCATAGCGACGGATGCCCCACATGCCGTACACAGCGGCGTGTAGAGCAGTTGATGTCGCGTGCGGCTATCCCGGAACGTCATGCAGGCTGCAATTTCGACAACTTTGTTGTCCTGCATGATGGGCAGAAACGGGCGCTCGCCATCGCGCGCCAGTACGCCGAGCAGTTTGCGAGTCACCGTAAGTCTGGAGCCTCGCTGCTGTTCCTCGGCAACCAGGGGACCGGAAAGAACCACCTCTCTGCGGCCATTGGGAAGGCGATTCTGACGCAGGGCTTCTCAGTGCTGCACGCCACTGCCTTCGAGGTGACGGGCAAGATCAAGGCAACGTGGAGCAAGAGGGACGGCGAGTCGCAGCGCACCCAGCCGGAAGTAATCAACGATTTCGCTAGCGTTGATTTGTTGATCCTTGACGAGGTCGGCCGTGGGGTCAGCCCGCGTGTCGACGCACCGCTGCTGTTCAGCGTCATCGACCAACGCTACCAGCAGTGCCGTCCGACGTTGGTCATCAGCAACTTCGGCCTTGATGTCGTCGAACAATGGCTCACGCCCCCCGGCCTCGACCGTCTGCGCGAAGGCGGCGGTGACTGTGTACGGTTCGACTGGCGCAGCGTGCGCGGGTGTGTTATCAGCTAACCAGTGCCTCGCCCGGGTGTGCCGTCACGGGCACACCCGGGCATGCGATGCAGTTCCCGGCAAGGTGAACACATCGAGACAGCACGGCGAGTGCATCCGACGTTTAGTCGACTGCGCCGTGCAGCTCAACTATTCGGTGACGAAAACTGCACTTTTCCAGCATCTTTCGTATCGCCTCCGGCGAATCTGGCGCATTCATTTCTGGCTGAACGATGATGCCCTTTGCGTCGCTCTCATCGAACCCCGGCGCAAAGATTTCAGCATTCCTGAGCGCCGCCAAGGCGCTCTGCCTCTTAATTGGGTTGCGCAATGCTTCAATGATTGCGTCGGCGGGTGCAACGTCACCGTCCAAGTAATCAATGCGATAGATGATTGGTTCGCCAGTCGGACCGAAGCCGCCTCCAAATTCGGCACGGCCGTTGTACAGGATGTTGAAGATCGTATCCAGATGCACGAAATACGGCTCTTCCCTTTGCTCGCCTTCCAACAAGTAGGAGTTCGACACCACCAGCGCCACAACGCGCGTAATCGGGGGAATGGGGCCAGAGGCCCGATCCGCCCACTTGTTGATTGCCTCGGGATGCTTCAGCAGAAAGGCCTTCTTGGCCATCACCTGTTCGCGCTTCTCGTTCAGTTCCTTTTGAACCAACCAGAACTCGAAGGGCTCCGCCGGATGCTGGACAGCAATGCATTCCATGATGAAGAGCGTGTTCTCGATGATAAAGGCGCCATCGACATCGCCAACATCGTCCCCATTTGGACGCTTCCCAACGACTTTCAGGCGCGGACCCAGTGCAACGTACGGCATGTGCGCATTCGTTCGCTCATGCAGTACCTTGGTGATCAGGTTTGCCATCTCCTCATACCGATGTCCTTTCTTCCCATATGCCTCCTCTAGCTCTTTCGTTGCTCCAGCCCAGTCATGAAGCAAGCGCATTGGATGACAGCCCTGGATCGGGAACCACAACAATTCGATATGGCCGCCAACATCAAGGAGCGGGCGCGTCCACAGCGTTTGATGGTGGCCTTTGTATGTGAGGAAAGCGACGATATTGCGCGCACTGGCGGTGTCGATCTCTAGCGCCGTTGCCAGCGCCCCCACTAGCTCCTTGGTCTCGATGCTCAGCGAATATTTCGACTCAGGGACGTCGTCCGGCGAGGCAAACTGCGCAATCTCTCGCAGATGCTGCATCACGAGGAACGAGAGGCTGTACCAAGCCTCCAGTACGAGTCCAAACGGTACATCCTTCAGCTCCGGCGTACTGTGGTCGAGAAAATATCTCATTGACGGGTCAAACGCCGAATCGTTACGACGTGCCAAGTCCGCAGCGACTCTCTGTAGTTCGATCGGCAATGCCGTCACATGCCTCACTGCAAGACTACGCACTCCGCTTCCGGACGCCTCATACACGAGGGTCTTCCGCTTCAAATGCTCGATAGACACGAGGTTTTTCGAGTCGCCGAAGTTCCGTTCCATGTGACCATCGCGCCTGTCCAAGTCGATAGCGGCCAACAAGGCGAGCCGAGAGGGACGTGCGTCAATGACATAGTCGAAGGGATGCTCCTGGCTTACACGGGCGTGAGCGCCAAACCAAAGCACCATATGCCATTGCCGGCGCAGCATTTCCAGGGTGCTTCCCAGCTGCAGGCCGACATGCACGACCTGCTTTACGCCCACCGGTTCGGCGACAGCCCCCTTGCCACCGAAGCCCTTGTTGTCGCGCGCTTGGCGCAGCATATGCTTGGCGTTATCGACGAGCGCCTCCATTGCTGCAACGGGCGTCGCATGATTTCCGGCCGCATCTTCGATAGTGCGCCTTGTACGTAGCGCCTCAATTGTCGTTTGGTCCGCGTCCGCGAATGACCGCGCGTGCTCCACCTGCTGGACAAGATGCGCCTTGTTCAGTAGGCGTGCCACCTCCACGGCGATGTCCCGATACGACAACCGTGGGCTACTATTTTCTAGTTCATTCAGCGTACCGAAAACACGGCTGACTCTGTAGCCAATTAGGCCACCGAACGCTCCCGCTGACATGTCCTCGGGTGAGTGGTCAGATTCTGCTTTGAAGGCGCGGTCGAACAGCATCGGATCGAATCCCGGGCTCATGGGATCGGGCACGGGCCGTGGTTTACCTTTTTCGTACACCTGGAGCAGAGAGCTGAAGCGCATCGATAATTACCTGTAGCTGGGGTTGGTCTATATGTCGCAATGGGCGTAGTTGCCTTTGTCGGTACCACCTGAAAATAGTTCTGCACGACGGCTCTATCCGCATTGCGCCACGCGCACCCGCTGGGCAAACATGCTGTTTGCGGTTGTTCGCGCATCCGCAGCGACGATGGAATTTCGCGTACGCCTCCGGCGCAAAAATCGGAACATCATTACGTGTGGTTTGAACAAGTTCAAACCACACAATGTTTTCAAGACCGTCAGCCCGTCCGGGCTGACCAAACTGCCGGCCACCGCGATGCGGTGGCCGCGCATGTCTACCGACCAGCCGCTGCCTAATCGCACCGCAGGTTCCCTACACCTGTTTGAGCGTTCCTCAACCCCCGGCAAATGCGCAACGGCTGCTCGGCCTGCATAGCCGGCACGTCGGATGAAACAGCACAAGCCACTCCAGCCAAGCGACCGCAAATTCGTCCGTAAATCCCGGACATAGTCCGCCCAGCCCGTACATAGTCCGCGCAACCCATACAGAGTCCGCGTAGTCCGTACAGAGTCCGCGTAGTCCGTACACAGTCCACGTAGTCCGTACACAGTCCACGCAACCTGTACATAGTCCACGGCGCCTGGAAACAGTGATAGGACGGCGGACGAAATCGTCGGTACGCTCCCTTTGTCCGTGGCGCCACCGCGGATGGTGAGCCGAGTCGTACAACGTGGTGCACGGCACCGTTTCGCCCTTGGGGTCGAAATACGCCGCATACGCGTCCCGCCGCAGGATTCACAGTACCGACAAAGTGGCGCCACCCGACACCCCTTTCCCGTTAAAGACATAAAACACGACCAAGACGCGTAAGTATGCATGCAGATCAAGCAATGATGGACGCCCTCAAGACCGCGATCGGCTGGCTGGCGGCGCGCTGCGACGGGGCGCTGACGTGCGACGGCGCAGGATTCAGCGGCGTCGACGTCGCAATAGGTCATGCCCTCGCCGGAAAGGCGATCTGGTCGATACGCGAAACGCATGCCGCGACACGACTCGCCGTTAAATACCAAAAACAGCTGCAATCGGGCAGCATGGCCGTCGAAGGCGTGGACGCGCTGCGCAACGCGCTGGCGCAGCAGGTCGGCGAAAAACCACCCATACGCGAGCGCGACGTGGTGGACGGCCGCATCTACGTCGACCTGCAGGCGCAATGCATCGTGCTCAAGACGCGCTACCACAAAGAAATACGGGCACGGGCGCGCGAACTGATTGGCGCAGAGTGGAACGGAGACAGGCAGGAGTGGCGCTGCCTGCTCTGCGCCGAGAACGCGGCCGATGTCGAGGAGCTGGCACAGCAATTCGGCTTGAAGCAGCCCGAGCACGCGAAGTGGGATGAGCTGCCGCGTATTCAGCGCGTTGAACGCGTCGGTGACCGCCTGCTCGTACACGGCGTCAACGCCCGGCGGATCATCGAGGCCTTGCCCGAGCAGAAGGGCCAACCTGACATTGACGAACAGCTCTTCCGGGCGATCGAGCGGTACGATGACACGACGATCGCGATTCCGCTGCGTTCCTGGACGATCCGGGAATCGCTGCTGTGGCTCGTTGCGCTGCAGCCGGGCGACGCCCAGCATGGGCGACTCGGGTGGGCCATCGACGAGATGACGCGCTTGCTCGGCACTGCCTATCCGGACGCCCTCCGCGCGGAACAGGCCGCATATGCTCGCGCAGCGGCAACGACCCTCGATGCGGACGCCATCGCTCCCTTGCGCGCTAGATTGCCGGCGGACGTGGCCGACCGGCTGATGCCGCACCAGTGGATTGCTGTGGCAGCGCTCACGGCGCATGCCCAGGTATTTCTGGCGGACGAGCAGGGGCTTGGCAAGACCATCGAGATCCTCGCGTCCTTGGAAGCCGCGTCCGCCTTCCCCGCTATCGTGCTCGCCCCGGCCACGGCCCTGCTCAACTGGCGCGACGAGGCTGCCGACTGGCTGCCGCAGCGCAAGGTGGCGGTACGTGGTGGCGGCGTTGGCAAGCGCGACGAGGGTGCGGCACTCGAGCAGGCGGACATCGTCATCATCAACTACGACTCCTTTGGAAAACACGCAGCCGCGCTGCAGGATGTGCGCCCCAAGGCACTGGTCGCCGACGAGGCGCAGTATCTCAAGGGGCACAATTCCAAGCGCACCGAGGCGGTCAAGGACTTCAGTCGAAACAGCGGCGTCGCGCGCGTCATCGCGTCCACCGGCACGCCCATCATGAATCGCCCGTCCGAGCTGCTGACCCTGCTCACGCTGCTGCCCGATCTCTTGCTCGACCTCGGCGGCTTCCTCTACTTTGCCGCCCGCTATTGCCGGGCCACCCTCTGTCGGGGGAGTTTGCAGCCATATTGGGACTATGACGGCGCCCCCAACCTCGCCGAGCTGGCGAACCGGCTGCGCGAGAGCGGGCGCTTCGTTCGCCGCGACAAGGCAGCGGTCCTGCCCGACCTGCCGCCCAAGCGGCGCGAAGAGATTGCCGTCGAACTCTGCAACCGTGCCGAATATGACCTGGCGGCCACCGATTTTGCTAATTGGTTAAAGACAAGAAACCCATCAACCAGCAGCTCCAAGGCAAGGGCAGCACGTCAGGAAGCTGTCACGGCCGACGACGACGAGTCAGGCCTGGAAGCCACGGCGGCGTGGTTGCTGGACGGGGAGGATGTCTATTTCGATGCCTACTCGCGCGCCGAAGCCTTGCGGAAACTTGGCGCGCTGCGACAGCTGGTGGGCAAAGGCAAGATTCCCGCCGCGATCCAGCAGATCACCGACATCGTTAAAGACGAAAAGCTGGTGGTGTTTGCCTATCACATTGAGGTCCAAGAAGCCCTGGAGCGGGCGATGGCAGAAGCGGGCCTGCGGCCATTGGCGATCACCGGCAGCATGGACATCAAACCCCGGCGCGATGCGATACGGCGGTTCCAGGACAATGCCGACGCGCGCGTCATCGTCTGCTCGCTCAAGGCCGCACAGACGGCGATCACGCTGACCGCAGCCTGCCGCGTGCTGATGGTCGAATTCGACTGGGTACCCAGCGCGCTGGAGCAGGCCGAGGACCGCGTGCATCGCATCGGCCAGTCCGAGCAGGTCCTCGTGCAATTCCTTCACGCGCCAGGCACGCTCGACGAACGCATGGCCGAGCTGCTGCAAAGCAAGCGCGAAACCATCCGCGCCGTCAACGCCGCCGATGCACCGTACGGCTATCGCGCAGACGGTACACCGCGCCGGCAGCCGGCCGGACCAGGGCGGCCGCGGCTTGACCCGGTCGAACGCAAACGACGTCGCAAGGCCAGCAAAGCCGGCTGGCAAGAATGCAACCCCGAGTACATGCGGGACTATATGCGGAAGCGGCGACGGCAGGCGCAGATTGAGTCGGCCGAGCAGGCGTTGCGCGAAGCAACACGGCTGGAGCGGCTCGGCCATAGCGGCATGCAGCGCAGACTCGGCGGCAACGCGCAATGGTATCGCCCGGAGGACTTTGAGGCGGAGCTGGCGCAAGCGCGGACCAAGGCGGACAAGGCGTGTGCGACGCTGAAAAAACTGGGCGTAGATGTTAAGGACGTAAAACCTTAGCCATCTCGTCGCGCTTCCCGCCCCGACGCGCAAGACAACCCACCTTCACCGATATGGCCGTGACGATTGACGCTGTCCGGCGGATTCGAGCACGGCCCCACGACTATCGATACTGCTGGGTGTCCACCAAAAATCTGGGCCAATGACAGCGCCGCCTACCATGGCCCCTGCAATAACTGCACTTCCCCTTTGCTATACGAGTGAGAAGGACTCGATCAAGGTCCGATCGTCAAACCACATTGCAAGAGAGGGAGGTACACCATGAACAGCGAACAAGAAATCGTCACCATCATCACCACCGACTGGACCGGCCACGCCTGCAGCAGCGCCGATGAGCGCATTGCGGCAGAATTGGCTGAACCGACAAAGCGCCTCACGCTGCGCGACGCCAGCCAATTCGTCGACAACGGTCTGAAATTCGCACGCGGCTTGAAGCGCAGCGTACGCAACGCCATGGAACGCCACTGGCGCCAGCTCAAGCTCGCCCAGGATCTCGGCGACGCCACCGGCCGCGCCGCGTCCCTGGCGGCGATCCGCGCACTCGACGAGTTGCTCCAGCGCTGCGCCAACGTGTCGGACGACAAACTGGCCGAGTTGCTGACGGCCCACTGGAACCAGCTGCACGCCGTGTAGTGATCGGTTCCGACAGCGTATTGGCCGCCTGTTCGACGGCGGCTTCCAGCGAATGAGTCGGCCCGGCGTTTCGGGCAACGGTTGGTGGCCGGCCGTTACCCAATTGCGCGGTCGATTCGCTACACCTGGTTAAGTTCACTTCCACCAGGAATCGATATGCGGTCCTTCCCCAAGCTGATCCCGGCCGGCGCACATTGGCTGCGCATCCCGCGCAGCAAAACCGCTGCCATGCGCGTGCTGCTGGAAACGGTGCAACGCGGCAGCAGCCTGCACGCAAGCGGCACGGTCAAGCTCGTCAAGGCCGTGCCTTTCGCTGACAAGGTCGCGCGGCTATACGCCGCCGATGCCAACGCCAACCGCCGCGCCTACCGTAAGCGCCGAGGTGAGGCGAATACCACGCTCACCCTGTTTCCCGCCGACGTGCCAGGCGAACTGCGCTGGTGGCTGCTGGCGACGCCCGGTCGCGGCACCGTCCACCTTGTCGAAAAGCTCTCCGACGCAAGCGTGCGCGGCCAGCACCTGCGCTGGGCGCAGCAGTACGAGCTGCTGCAGCTCGGCCACAGCGAGCAGGGTGCCGCGCGCAGCTGGACCTGGCGGCTGACCGGCTCGAATATGGACGAGTGGCGCGCACAGGCACTGGAAGCCACGCGTTCGACCGGCAGCCTGGTCGACGACATCGCCCGCGCCCGCGGCGTCTACGAAGCGATGACGCGCATGGCGCCATTCCGTGGTGTGCGCTACCAATTGTGGGAACTGCACGGCCTGATGCAGGCCAACTGGCAGCGACATCACCGCGCGCCATGCCCATTGCCCGATTTCCGCGTGCCGTACTTGGACAAATCCTACCTGTGCTACCACCGACCTGAACCCTTGCGCCTTGACGTGTTGGTCCACCTGCTGCAGCGCCGGGCGGACGCACTGGGCGAGGAGGCCGTCGGCGATCTGTTCGAGTAGCGATTGCGCCGGCCATAGCACATCGCCACTGCCTCGCGTGCTGCAGATAAGTGGAAGACGCGCTGTCTACACGGAGCAGGACCAACCGTGAAAGGACATCACCATGAGCAAGCGATGTGCGCGCCGCTGGCGCGACCTGGCAGTCACGTTTCGCACGGCCGGCATCGTCGGACCGGCGATTCTCGTTTACGACAACGTCCACCCCCGTGAGATACCGGCCGTTGCATTGGCCGGCATCGCCGTGGGGTTATGGATCGCCTGCAGCGTGGCGGCATTCCTGTGCAGCTGCCTGGTCGAACCGAAGGTCGGCAAGAACGTGAAGCACGGAGGACGCGATGCGACGTGGAACGGATAATCATTACGACAGTCATGCTGGTGCGGACACCGCAAGCTCGTTCAGCGACGACCCTGTGCGCGAATGGCGGCTGATCCAGACCCTGTGCGACACCGTACCGCTGAATGAGGCTGATCGCGCGGACCTGGAACTGACGTGGCGCATTCGTTTCGACGGACTCGACGCCCGCGAACTCGGGGAGCAGGAACTGACGCGACTGGCCGCGACGTCCGCGCGCATCATGCGCATCGCCGAGGACCATTACGGCGGCCTGGGATTACGCGTCTCGCGCTGACACTACCACCAACACGCACCGGCTTCCGCCGGTGCTTTTATTTCCAAGGATGCGCACGACGTAGCCAAGCACTGGCGTGCGGGCGATGCCAGTTGCATCGATTTCGCTCGCCCGGCCTAACTGGCCTCACGCTAGCTATACACGTCAAGGCCAACTAAAAGGAGAAATTCGCGGGGACTGCGCCCCCACCATTGCCGCCAGGCGGCAAGGGGCGCGCCAACGCCCCTGCCGAAGTTTCGTCTCGATCCACGGTCGCCAGCCGTGGATTCGCTCCCCGTCGCGTAGTGCCTGTAATTGGGCTCGCTACGTGGCAACGGGCGCTGGGGGTTTACCACCCTCTTCGACCCAATCCAAGGAGACGTTGGGCGACGCGGAAACGGGCGCCTGGGTAACCAGGATGACCCTGCCCATTTTGAAAGCGGAAGCTGTTCCAAACGGAATGGCGTCAGGACCGCCGCGGGGGTGCGGGAAACCGTACAACCGCTGCCGCAGACGTAGGCTGCAGCGCCAATCGCGAGGTTGGCGAGCCGTGGAGGAGAAATCTGGACACGGCGGTACCAAGGGGCGCAAGCCGCCTGGATCGCAGGATAGCTCAAGCGTCTAACGGCACCCGTGGCTTAGGCCAGGGTGGGTGCTGTGCGGAGAGGTAGTCAGCCATAGGGGTTCCTGCAGTGAACCTTGGTTTCAGCTGGACGATTGCACGTGAGTACGGTTCGCGCTATGGAACATCGGCGACCGGAAATCGCAACCGGAAACGGTTGGAAAGCCCACAGGGCTAGCGTGCGTGATCGAGGCAGTGGCGGACTATTTCGCAGTAGGAATGGGCTAACGCGGGAAGGTCTGCAGAGGCATCGATTGGCAATCGATGGCAATCCTCGCGCCGGCAAAGTGTCCTTTGACACGATAACCGGCTTGGCAGACTGGGAGCGTTGCTGAGTAGTGGCATGTGCAGCTGATGTGCGATGGAACCGAAGTGCATCAGTGGCCCCACAGGGGCAGCGAAAGGCAGCAGGGAGCAGTAAGACAACGGCGCCTGGCGGCGTCATTCGGCACTCATCCGTTTCATCTCGTTGGCGCGAGGTGGAACACAGGCGTGGGCTTCTGGGAGGAGGTCCGCAGAAAGGAGTATCAAACCACCCAAACCATAGCGCCCCCTCTTGGGGGCGCTATGCCTGCTTGTATGGAAGAGCATTTGCGCAAACTCGTCGGCACACGGCCGGGTCAACCAGCCACCAGGCAGCGCCGGTATGTTTCTTATCTTTAACAACAAGAAATGCGCACAGCCGGAACCACGTCATCACGCTCCCTGCGCCGTTGGACACCCTCCCACCAATACGTCGCGGCAGCCAGTCCACCAAGGAACCTGGATCCGGCCTGACGAACGCCGGCAGCTTCAGTACCAGTCAAGATTGAAGCTGCTCGCCGAAACCGGTGAATCTGCCTTGGCGATGTAACGGGTAACGATGGCCACTTTGCGCCCATCCATGTCGACTTGGCGATCCACGCGCAGCAGCAGTGCGCTGCCCATTGCGATCCAGTACATGGTTTCAGCGACATTGTGGGTATCCGCTGCGGACGGCTCGCGATTTGAATCGATCGACGTACGGCGTTGAATGCGGTAGCAACGGATTCCTTGCTCGACGCCATCGTCCACTCGATTAGCGTTGGGCGCAGAGAGCCAAGTCTCCACCTTCCATGCGACATCAGGCAGCAGTACGGCCGGTAGCGTGTACGCAGCACTGTCCGAGATCCCCGTGGCCTCTGCTACAGCGCTGACGGCGTCCTTCGTACTGGCCTCTTCGCCAGTCAGCGAACTCCGTACCGTGGCGCGACCGTTTTCTATCAAGAGCACATGGTGTGTCTGCAGTCCGCCCGGCCCCGTATCGTGGTATGCGAACCGTAGCCAACCCGGCTGAGAAAACAGCGTCTGGAATGCCAGCGCCTTGAGCGGCGCAGGGTTGCCGTCCACGCGCGTCACGACCGTGCCCGTATCCTCGTAGGTGCGCAGATTGCGGTAAGCGGCGGCGGACCGATCCAGGATTTGCTCGGCACTGAGGCTGTCAGATGGCAAATCGGGTGCATCGGCTGCCCGGACATCAGCCAAGACGAGTACAGCCAGCGCGACGACATATGGGAGCAACTTGAACATGGCAACCGATGAGTCCGTGTGGTCAATGTGTGGCGGCGGACAGGCTCCGCCCTGTGCCAGTGCGCGTAGGGTAGGTGTCGCCGCAATTTAGGCAGACAGCTACCGAGGGGGCCGAGCCCACGATTGCAGGCCCGGCCGAATTGCTTACAGTATCGTCGGCTTCATGGCGTCTCTCCTCTCAGGTGTGGTGTGGTCTTGTCGTCGAATCGGGATTTGTCACGCCGGTTCAGGAACGCTGCGCAACGGCGCCAGGGAGAGCGCAGGCAGGACCAACATCACGGCTGCCGCCAGCGCCCATACCAGCCCAGGCGTTGTCTGCCGGGTGGCGCCGTAGATCGCCGTCACGGCAAACGGACCACCGACGGCGATCAGGCTGGTGAGGCTGGCAAGTACGCCGCGCAACTCCCCTTGGCGGTCCGGCTTGACCAGGCGGCTGATCATCGCCTGCAGGATCGGGCCGGCGATCGCACCTGCCGCCAGCAGCGGAAGGGCGAGAAATGGCAACCAGTAGCTCGATGCCATGCCAACCAGCAGCAGGCCCGCGCCGAAAGTGGCAAGCGAGGTGGTCAAGGCGCGGGGCTCTCCGAGTCGCTCGACAACGGGTCCGACAGCGACGGTCTGCATGATGAGTTGGCAGATCGCGAACACCGCAACCGACAGCCCCACGACGACAGGCGTCCAACCGAACCGGTCCTGGCCATAGATAACCCACAACACAACGGGTATCTGAACGGCCACCGCCACGGCGACGATCAAGCCAACCAGCGAAAGAAATCCCGGGCTGCGATAGAGCTGCCGTATCGATGCCAGCACACTGCCGCGGGCGGCCCGTTTCTGGCTCGCTCCACCGACGCGGGATTCCGGCAGCATGAAGAACGTAAGGAGCAGGTTGACCGCCGCCATGACTGCCGCTGCAAGGAACGGGGCGCGCAGATGCATGCCGCCGAGTACCCCGCCGATCGCCGGGCCGGCAATCATGCCGATGGAAATGGCCGCGCCAAGCTGGCCGAATCGCGTCACCCGAACTTTGTCATCCGTCGTGTCCGCAAGATAGGCCGCCAGCACCGGCATGTTGGCCGCCGTCGCGCCGGCCAGCGCGCGGCCGACATAGAGCCAGGTCAGGTTGGGCGCGAGCGTCATCAGCACGTAGTCGACCACGGCGCCGAACAGCGATGCCAGCAACACCGGGCGACGGCCATAGCGATCCGACAGCCTGCCGAGTACCGGCGCGCACAGCAGTTGCGCCAGGGCATAGAGCGACAGCAGCGTGCCGAAGTGCGCTCCGACATTGTCGTGCGGCCCTACAAATGACCGTAGCAACCCAGGCAGAATGGGCTCGATTAGGCCGGCACCGATTGCATCGAGCAATGCGATGGCCAGGATAAGATATGTTGGCATCGGGTTTACAAAGCGTAGAGTCGCCTGCCTACTGCAGGCTGCACCTTCCCGCGCGGGCGCGCAGGTATGGCTCATCAATCATTGAAGTTGCTGCCGTAGAAGTTGCCGGCCGTGTCGAAACCGCTTGGTCCGAAGGGCATGATCCGTCCGCTGGCGGGGTTGATGCACATATCGTCATCGTAGGGATCGGCCCGCCATGCATGTGAGCGAAACTCGAATGGGCTCGGTATCTCGATCGATGCTTCCGTGACATCCGGAGCCGTTTCTGCCGATGCTGCGTATCCGTGGCTGTCCGCGGCCTCGACTGCTGCAAGCCGACGACGTAGCCAGCATCCGCGAACAAATGCGAGTGCCGAAATCGCGGCACCGATCGCCAAGATGTTGCCCGTCCCGGCGGGGTCTGCCAGGTCGGTCGAGCGATAGCTGAGCAGCGACAGGATGGCCAGCACGACCGCGACGATTCCGACGAACCAGGCAATCGGCCGCCCGACCGCCTGGGACATCAAAGCCTGGATCTGCGCTGCTTGCCGCCGTCTCAACATGGCGCTTTGTGCGGCCAAGGCTTCGGCTGCCTGTTCCATCTCTGAGGAATCGATCGAATGGGGGCGAATCATCGTGTTTGTCATGAGTTTTCCGTTTCTGCGCTGGGTATACCCGACGCATTCAGGTCTAACTGCCTAGGAAAGCGTCGGCGGAACATAATTGCCGTTGACGAACCTGCATCCCCAGCCGCTCGGGAACAGGTCGCTGCGATCGATCCAATGGTCATTGCCGTAATCCCGCACCGGCAGGTAGACGCGCATCAGATCGCCGCGCATCTCGACCACCGGGCCGCAGTTCGTCCTGGCGCCGACACGCAGCGTCTGCCGGAAATGGGTGACCATCGCGCGTGCCGCTTCGTCGACCTTCTTGGCGCGCTCGAGCGCGGCGACGTAGTCCGCGGCGGCGGCTTGGATCTTCTTCTGTGCGGCCAGCTCCTCGGCAGCCTTGAGCTGGTCGCGGCGTTGCGTCGCTTCCGGAATCAGATTGTCGGGATCGTTGTTGGCGTATTGGTTGATCGCCATAGTCAGCTGATCGGATGTCTTGGCGTTGCGGAACGCAGCGAGATATTCGTCGTGCGTCTGGCGCGCGGCATCTGCCGCCAGGTCGCCCCGTAGTCCATCAATCACGCCGGATTCGGCTACCGCCTTCTGCATCTCATCGCGATTGATACCGATGAGGCGGGCTGTGGTGCCTGCTGAAATGACCGCCGGCGCTTCGAGAAGGTTGGCTATGACAGAGAGACCGGTTTTTGTCTTGGTAAAGCTCGAGTTACAAGTCGAGTAAAAGCCATTGGCCCGTGTTTGCTCGACGGCCCTTTTGGCCTCCCGGCTGCAGGCGGAATAAACGTCCGACAACTTGGGGTTCATTTGTACGAGATCGCCGTTAGGCATGAACGATGGTGCGTCAAGGTAGACCATGGGCAGGTTCGCGCTGTAATCGACACGGATGCGTTCTACGCCGTCCAACTTGGTGTCCGCCGCACGTGCGTACCGCCAACGCCCATCTTCCGCCTTGACCAGATAAACCTGTTCTCCTGGGCGTTGGATATTGCCAAGCCGGTTGGAGATGGCGAAAGCAGGTACGGTGTCACCGGCTGCATTCGCGACTGTGACAAGCGTTGTAGCGATCACAGCGATGGCGCTGGCGCGCACGCGGCATCCAGCCAATCCATGTCGATCATCTGGACTCAGATTGCACCCCATTCACAGCCCTCCTGTTCATCATGCCTGTCTCGGGAATCTTCTTTGTCAAAGGGTAATGTTTCACCCATGGCTAAATCATTATACGCAAAGGTGACTTAATAGGTCACTGGTGATGTTTTAATAAGTGTCCATGATTGCATTGCCTTGTGACTATCCACGCTGATTACGGTGGGGACGGCGAGCGTGGTGACGAAGGCGAAGCGAGACACGGATGCGGCTACGGCGAAAGCAGCTGACAGGAGCATTGACGTTGAACTGGGGGAGCGACTTAAGCGCCTCCGGAAGAACGCAGGCTTGACTCAGGCTGAGGTGGCTGCCCGTGTCGAAATCGACGAAAAATCGCTTTCGCGCATCGAGGCTGGAAAGATGCGACCAAGTCTTGATACCTTGGATCGCTTGCGCAAGGCGCTCGACGGCACATGGGGTGAACTGTTTGCGTTTCGCGATGTAGACGTTGAAACAGCGCTACGGCTGAGACTTGTGCGTCGCATCATGGATGCGGCACCCAGCGAATTGCTCGTTATCGAGGAAAAGCTCAGGTAGAAAATTGATGTCGCGCGAATGCATTGCGCGAGTGCACCACGGTATACACATAATCATCGCACTCACCCGCTTAGACGCCAGCCGTTGCCGACATGCCGAATTAGGTTCGATGTTTCGATCGACAATGTGTGCAGGTTGTGACCGATCCAGCGGTGTCACCGACCAGTAGGTAATCAACCGAAAGGCTGGAGGTAGGCTTCCTGCGTCTTGAGCATGTCGAGTTCGGCCAGCTTACCGTACACGGCGTCATTGCCGTGCGCAAGGCGCCGCAACTGACTGAGCACGCCTTGACGGGTGCGTCCGCACTGCGCCGCCAGTTCGTCGAGCGTGGCACCTGCGATAAATGAAGCGGCCAGGTCGGCCGGCTCCCAAGCCCTGCCATGGTTCGTCTGGAGCGCGCTGCCATTCTGTCGCTGCCGTTTGACTTCGGGGACGGGTGCGCTTTCGCCCCGTGCGAGGCCGTCGCTTGGGCATCAGTGGTGCCTCAAGGTGGAACTTGACGGCGTCGATGCCACCCAGGACTTCCTTGTTGACGATCGATACACCTCGTGATCCGAGCAACTCGATCCAGAAGATCTCCGCCAGCTTGGCCTGCTTCCGACTAGACTTCGCAGATGACGAGTTATTTCAAGATAGCGTCACGATAAAACGTCATCGCTCCCAACAATGGGAAGTGGCATCGCCAAATCGTACAATTGGCTGTCGCAGAGCTGTTTGCAGAAAGTCGTGTCGTCACCGGCCCAGAGTCCCATGGACCGGAAATAATCAAGAAAACGAACCGCCTCGGCGGGATCGGGGCGATTGCCTTGAAAGGTCAACGGCCTAGGCGGTGCAGCGAGGGGCGCAGAGCCGTAGTCGCCACGCATGCGCGGCAATATCAATGCCGGCGCAACGCCTACGGCATCTTGCTCGGACAGCCACAGCGCGGCTTGCTCAAGGTTGCTCGGCTCGCCCAACCATCGGCACGCCTGCGCCAATGTTTGGGTCAAGGCGATTGCGGTTCCGCGCTCAAGAGATGCCCAGGCGCGGCGGCAGACCAGCGCTTTCTCCGGGTGATCGGGCCAGATTTCACTGCTACACGCTACTGTCATGCCCACGCCGCGAGCGACCGCAACCGCATGCCAGGGTTCACCAGCGCAAAAGCCGTCGAGTTCGCCACTCGCTACGGCGTCAACCATTTGGTTGGGGGGAATCACCATCATCTGTACATCGCGCACGGTGTCGATCCCTTGCGCGCGCAACCATTCGTGCAACCAAACCGCGTGCGTACCTGTTGGGTAGGTATGAGCCAGTACCACGCGGCGGTCCAATATGGCGATTGCCTGCCTGAGGCTGCCATGCCCCGATTTCGCTTCAATCAGCTCGCGGCTAAGTGAAATTGCCTGACCATTGCGATTGAGCGTCATGAGTATGGACATGTCATCCTTCGGACCCGCGATACCCAGTTGGATGCCGAGGGCCATGCTGTACAGGGCATGTGCAGCGTCGAGTTCGCCGCTTAGCAGCTTGTCGCGCAATGCAGCCCATGAGGGTTGTCTCAGCAGCT
>Ga0213872_10001002_pt1 | contig 19719 bp, 19 predicted proteins | sample VelepicomBERX_R2_FD_160071 | JGI IMG/M metagenome (GOLD analysis project Ga0213872, IMG submission 160071) | Rhizosphere microbial communities from Vellozia epidendroides in rupestrian grasslands, the National Park of Serra do Cipo, Brazil - RX_R2 | ecosystem: Host-associated > Plants > Roots >...
TGAACTCGGCCAGGCGCGGCAGCGCGGCGTTGTAGTGCGCGAGGGCTTCGTCGAGGCGCAGCACGGCGTCTTCCTTGACGAGGCTGTAGCCGGGCATGCAAAGCTCGCCGCCGAGGTTGAAGAGCTCGTGCTGAATGGTCAGCAGCAGTTCGCGGATGTCGTCGGGCAGCGGTTCGGCCAGCAGCACGCCGATCTGCGAGTTGAGCTCGTCGACATCGCCCATGGCCTGGACGCGCAGGTGGTCCTTGGGCACGCGGCTGCCATCGCCGAGGCCGGTCGTGCCGTCGTCGCCGGTGCGCGTAGCGATCTGTGAGAGTCGATTTGCCATGCGCGGCACTGTACCGCGCTGTGCGCTTAGCCGCGCCGGCCGCTGCGATGGGCCTGCGGGCGAGTCGGCGGTGCCTGGTGGCGCAACTCGGAGTCGTGCAGGTGCTTCGGCACTTCGAGGCGCTGTTTCTGCGGGCCGGCGCCGGCGTCACTCGGCGGCGTGAAGAGGCTGAGGAACCAGGTGCGCAGGGCATCCCAGCGCAGGGCGCCAGCCAACGCCAGCACGACGATCAGGCCCGGCAGGGCGATGGATGGCCAGGTTTCCATGCGCTTGTCTCCTCGGCGTTGTTGTTCAACTCAATGCGCTGGCGCGGGGACTTCCCAGCGACGCGTCGTATCGCCGCGATCGTTGACCGATTCGAGATGGACGGCGAAGCCCCAGAGCCGCGCCACGTGCTTGAGCACTTCGATCGCGTTGTCGTGCAGCGGCCGGTTCAGGTGCTGGGTGTGGCGCAGCGTGAGCGAGCGGTCGCCGCGCAGATTGACGCTCCAGACCTGGATATTGGGCTCGCGTGTGCTCAGGTCGTACTGGCGCGACAAGGCCTGGCGCACATGCTGATAGCCGGCTTCGTCGTGGATGGCGGAGATCTCGTACTCGGCCAGCGCCTCGTCGTCGAGGATGGAGAACAGGCGGAACTCGCGCATCATGCGCGGGCTCAGGAACTGGCCGATGAAGCTCTCGTCCTTGAAGTTGCGCATGGCGTGGTCCAGCGTCTTTTCCCAGTCGCTGCCGGCGATGTCGGGGAACCAGAGCCGGTCTTCCTCGTCGGGGTGCTCGCAGATGCGCTTGATGTCGGTGTACATCGCGAAGCCGAGCGCGTAGGGGTTGAGGTTCTGCATCGGCGGCTGGGCGACGACATTGGTGTGCGACTTGAGCCACTCGATCATCATGCCGTCGGAGAGGTAGCCGTCGTCGTACATGGTGTTGAGCAGGCGGTGGTGCCAGAAGGTGGCCCAGCCTTCGTTCATGACCTGCGTCTGGCGCTGCGGGTAGAAGTACTGCGCGATCTTTCGCACGATGCGCACGATCTCGCGTTGCCAGGGTTCGAGCAGCGGGGCGTTCTTCTCGATGAAGTAGAGCAGGTTCTCCTGCGGCTCCTCGGGGAAGCGGCGTGCCTGCGCGGTCTCCTCGGCGTCGCTCTCGGGCCGGCGCGGCAGCGTGCGCCAGAGGTCGTTGATCTGCTGCTGGGCGTGCTGCTCGCGCTCGACCTGGCGCAGCCGCTCCTGCGCCAGCGACAGCTTGCTGGGCCGGCGATAGCGGTCCACGCCATGGTTCATCAGCGCGTGGCAGGAATCGAGCAGTTCCTCGACGGCATCGACGCCGTGGCGTTCCTCGCATTCGGCGACGAAGTTCTTGGCGTAGACGAGGTAGTCGATGATCGACGACGCATCGGTCCACATGCGGAACAGGTAGTTGCCCTTGAAGAAGCTGTTGTGGCCGTAGCTGGCATGCGCGATCACCAGGGCCTGCATGGCCATGGTGTTTTCTTCCATGAGGTAGGCGATGCAGGGATCGGAGTTGATGACGATCTCGTAGGCCAGGCCCATCTGGCCGCGCTTGTAGTTCTGCTGCGTGGCGATGAACTCCTTGCCGTAGCTCCAGTGGCGGTAGTTCACCGGCATGCCGACGGACGAATAGGCGTCCATCATCTGCTCGGCCGAGATGATCTCCAGCTGGTTGGGATAGGTGTCCAGGCTGTAGCGCTCGGCCGTGCGGCGGATCACGTCGTGGTAGTCGTTGATCAGCTCGAAAGTCCAGTCGCTGGGCGAGGGCAGCTTTTCGGCGGGTCGATGGGCGAGCGGCTTCATGCGGACTGGCCCTCCTTCTTGAACAGATCGCGGAACACGGGGTAGATCTGGGCCGGCTCGACGGCCTTGCGCATCGCGAAGTGCTTGGCTTCGTCGGCGAGCTTGGTGTATTCCTCCCAGAGGTTCTGCTCGGCTTCGGCGACCTGCACATAGGCGAAGTAGCGGCACAGCGGCAGCAGCTGCTCGGCGAGCAGCTCGCGGCAGCGGCCGCTGTCGTGGTGCCAGTTGTCGCCATCACTGGCCTGGGCGCCGTAGATGTTCCACTCGTTGCTCGGGTAGCGCTCGCGGATGATCTGCTCCATCAGCACGAGCGCCGAGGAGACGACGGTGCCGCCGGTCTCGGTTGCGTGGAAGAAGTTTTCCTCGTCGACTTCCTGCGCCTGCGTGTGGTGGCGGATGAAGACGACGTCGATCTTGTCGTAATGCCGCGTAAGGAAGAGGTAGAGCAGGATGAAGAAGCGCTTGGCCAGGTCCTTGCGCGACTCGTCCATCGAACCCGAGACGTCCATCAGGCAGAACATCACCGCGCGGCTGGTAGGAACCGGCACCTTGACGCGGTTGCGGAAGCGCAGGTCGATCGGATCGAGGAAGGGGATGCCGGCAATGCGCTCGCGCAGCAGCTCGATATGCGCTTCGGTCTCGAGTACGAGGCGCTGGACTTCGTGGTTGTTCTGGTCCTGGCCGCGCAGTTCGGCGAGTTGCTGCTCGAGCTCTTCCAGCTGGCGGCGCTTGCCGGTGGCCAGCGCGATGCGCCGGCCCAAGGCGCCGCGCATCGAGCGCACGACGTGCAGGTTGTTCGGCGTGCCGTCGCTCGTGAAGCCGGCGCGATGGCTCTTCCACTCGGGTGTCTCGGCGAGCTGGTTGCGCTCCATATTGGGCAGCGCCAGGTCGTCGAAGAAGACCTGCATGAACTCTTCCTTGGTGAGGTGGAAGACGAAGTCGTCGTCGCCCTCACCGGAATCACTGGCGGAGGAGCCGCCACCCTGGCCCTGGCCGCCCTTGGGCTTGGGAAGGCGGTCGCCCTTGACGTGCTCGGCGTTGCCGGGCCGCACGACCTCACGCACGCCGCCGTCACCATGGCCGAAGACCGGCTCGGAGAGATCCTTCTTGGGGATGTGGACCTCCTCGCCGCGCTCGATGTCGCGGATGCCGCGACCGTCGACAGCGCGGCGCACGGCCTCGCGGATCTGCTCCTTGTGGCGGCGCAGGAAGCGCTCGCGGTTGCCCACGGACTTGTTCTTGCCCGAGAGCCGTCGATCGATGATCTGCTGCAACGACATGCGGCGCCCTTCGACAAATCAGCTGCTCTTCCTCACTCTGAGGTACCACTCGCACAACAGGCGGACCTGCTTGGCGGTGTAGCCCTTCTCGACCATGCGGTTGACGAAGTCCTCGTGCTTCTTGGCTTCGTCGGCACTGGCCTTGGCGTTGAAGCTGATGACGGGCAGCAGCTCTTCGGTGTTGGAGAACATCTTCTTCTCGATCACCGTGCGCAGCTTCTCGTAAGAGGTCCAGGCCGGGTTCTTGCCCGCGTTGCTGGCGCGCGCGCGCAGCACGAAGTTGACGATCTCGTTGCGGAAGTCCTTGGGATTGCTGATGCCCGCGGGCTTCTCGATCTTCTCGAGCTCGGCGTTGAGCGCGCTGCGGTCGAAGACTTCGCCGGTGTCGACGTCGCGGTACTCCTGGTCCTGGATCCAGTAGTCGGCGTAGGTGACGTAGCGGTCGAAGATGTTCTGGCCGTACTCGGAATAGCTTTCCAGATAGGCCGTCTGGATCTCCTTGCCAATGAACTCGGCATAGCGCGGCGCCAGCAGTTCCTTGACGTAGCCGACGAACTTCTGCTCGAGCTCAGGCGCGAACTGCTCGCGTTCGATCTGCTGTTCGAGCACGTACATCAGGTGCACCGGGTTGGCCGCGACCTCGGCCGGATCGAAGTTGAAGACCTTGGAGAGGATCTTGTAGGCGAAGCGCGTGGAGATGCCCGTCATGCCTTCGTCGACGCCGGCGAAATCGCGGTACTCCTGGTAGCTCTTGGCGCGCGGGTCGGTGTCCTTGAGGTTGTCGCCGTCGTAGACCTGCATCTTGGAGAACAGCGACGAGTTCTCAGGCTCCTTCAGGCGCGTGAGGATGGCGAACTGGCTCATCATGCGCAGCGTGCCAGGCGCGCACTTGGCATAGGCGAGCGAGGAGTTGCGCACCAGCTTCTCGTAGATCTTGATCTCTTCGCTGACACGCAGGCAGTAGGGCACCTTGACGATGTAGATGCGGTCGAGGAAGGCCTCGTTGTTCTTGTTGTTGCGGAAGGACTTCCACTCGCTTTCGTTGGAGTGCGCGAGCACGATGCCGTCGAAGGGAATGGCGCCGAAGCCCTCGGTGCCTTTGTAGTTGCCTTCCTGCGTGGCGGTCAGCAGCGGGTGCAGCACCTTGATCGGCGCCTTGAACATCTCGACGAACTCGAGCAGGCCCTGGTTGGCCAGGCACAGGCCGCCGGAGTAGCTGTAGGCATCCGGGTCGTCCTGGGCGTAGGTCTCGAGCTTGCGGATGTCGACCTTGCCGACGAGGCTGGAGATGTCCTGGTTGTTCTCGTCGCCCGGTTCGGTCTTGGCCACGCCGATCTGCTTGAGCACGCTCGGATAGCGCTTGACGACCTTGAAGCGGCGGATGTCGCCGCCGTATTCCTCGAGGCGCTTGACGGCCCACGGGCTCAGGATGCGGTTGAGGTAGCGGCGCGGAATGTCGAATTCCTGCTCGAGGATGGGGCCGTCCTCGACCGGGTCGAACAGGCCCAGCGGCGACTCGTTCACCGGCGAATCCTTGATCGCGTAGAAGGGCACCTGCTCCATGAGCTGCTTGAGCCGCTCGGCAATGGAACTCTTGCCGCCGCCGACCGGGCCGAGCAGGTAGAGCACCTGCTTCTTCTCCTCGAGGCCTTGCGCCGCGTGGCGGAAGTAGCTGACGACCTGCTCGATCGACTCCTCCATGCCGTAGAACTCGGCGAAGGCGGGATAGATCTTGATGGTCTTGTTCGCGAAGATGCGCGACAGCCGCGGATCGTTGCGCGTGTCGATCATCTGCGGCTCGCCGATGGCCTTGAGCATGCGCTCGGCGGCCGTGGCGTAGGCGAGGGGATTTCGCTTGCACTCGGCGAGGTAGTCCTCGAGGGACATTTCCTCGACCCGGGTCCGCTCGTAACGCGCAGCGAAGTTCTTGATCACATCCATGCTCTACCTCCATCGGGTTCCCCGCCAGCCGCTGCCGTGCGGTTGCGCAGCAGTCTTGCGGCAGGGAAGTTTTGATGGCGCCCACATCCTCGGCGTTCAGCCGTGCCGAGGCGTCATCAGAGCTTTCCGGGAGAGGTGGTGATCAGCTTGTCGCTAGTACGTCGGGTTCGATCCTTCGATAAGGATGTCGTCCATATGCCTTCAACACACGAGACGCATCCGCCGTTGACACCATGCTACGCCGATGCCTTCGCCCGTGGTACGGAACAAGTTGGCGTTTGTATGCCACTGCCCCGCGAATACGGGAGCGCCACGCGAGCAAGCTTATGCATGCGGCGTGCCAAGGTGCACGCACGACGCAATTGGCCCAGCGCCATGCGCGGGCTTTGCCCGTCAATGCGCTGCGCTGTGCGAAGCTGGGGTATTGCTTACTGCGTTCCGCGCAGCCGGTCGATCAGGCCGTTGAGCTGATCGAGCGACGCGAACTGGATGGCGAGCTCGCCTTGTTCGCCGCGCTTGCTGCGCTTCTTCACGCGCACTTCCACGGTGGCCGCGAGCAGGTCCGAGAGTTCTTCTTCGAGACGCAGCACGTCGCGGCTCTTGTCGCCCTTGACGCGCAGAAGCGGCGTCTGGCGGCCCGCACCGGCACGCGCGACGAGCTTCTCGGCCTCGCGCACCGAGAGCTTCTTGGCGGCGATCTGCGTCGCCGTGGTGATCTGCTGCGCACCATCGAGCGGCAGCAGTGCACGCGCATGGCCCATGTCGAGGTCGCCGGCCATCAGCATGTTCTGGACCGGATCGGCGAGCTTGAGCAGGCGCAGCAGGTTCGTGGCGGCGCTGCGCGAACGGCCGACGGCCTGCGCAGCTTGTTCGTGCGTCAGGCCGAACTCGTCGATCAGGCGCTGCAGGCCCTGCGCTTCTTCGAGCGGGTTGAGATCTTCGCGCTGGATGTTCTCGATCAGCGCCATGGCCGCGGCGGCGTTGTCGGGCACGGCCTTGACGAGCACCGGCACTTCGTCGAGGCCGGCGAGGCGGGCCGCGCGGAAGCGGCGCTCGCCCGCGATGATCTCGTAGCGTGGCAGCGCCTCGCCGGTGCTCGACGATCCCGTCGCAGGGGAGGGCCCCTGCGACTTCCCATGACCGGCTTGCCGATCTTGTCCGTCCAGAGGACGGACAAGAATCGGCTGCATGATCCCTTGCGACTTGATGCTCTCGGCGAGTTCGTAGAGCGAGCCCTCGTCCATGCGCGTGCGCGGCTGGTACTTGCCGGCCTGCATCTGCGAGAGCTTCAGGCTGCTCGGCGTGCCATCGCGCTCGGCGGCGGGAGCGTCGCCAACCTTGGGGCCGAGCAGTGCTTCGAGGCCCATGCCAAGGCCTTTGGGTTTCTTCGTGACCATAGGGGCGCGATTGTCGCTGATCAGCCCAGCGTCGCCAGCAGGGCCTGGCCCTCGGGCCAGTCGCCAATATTTGAAGCGCTGTTGAGGTGGCCATGGGCACCGCAAACGATGAAGTCCGCACCCCAGGCCGCGGCGAGCAGGCCGGATCGGTCGATCGCGCCGTAGGGGTCGTCGCTGCTCACCGCCACGATGGCGCGAAAGGGCAGCGGCGCGGGTGCTCGACCAGGCAGCGAGCTGCGCCAGTTGTGCAGCTGAGGGGGCAGGTCCGCGCGATCGAGGTCCGGCGGCGCGACGAGCAGGGCGCCCTGCACGCGCGATGTCAGCTGCGAATGCGCGGCCCAGGCCGCCACGAGATGGCAGCCCAGCGAGTGCGCGACGAGGCGTAGTGGTTGCTCGCTTTCACGCACGGCTTCTTCCAGCTGAGCCATCCAGTCGCCGCGGCGCGGCCAGAGCCAATCGTCCTGCTCGACGCGTTCGAAGCCGAAGTGCTGTTGCCAGCGGCTCTGCCAGTGGTCGTCGTCGGAGTTCTGCCAGCCTGGCAGCAGCAAAGTTCGAGGGGATTGGACGCGGGTCTTCATGAGCATTTATGCTTTCGGTCTTTGCGATTTTCCAGGAGTTGGGGCCATGGCTTTCAAGGTGTATGTGGACGGGCAAGAAGGCACGACGGGCCTGCGCATCAACGAGTACCTGGGCGCTCGCAGCGATATCGAGGTCCTGCGCATCGATGCCGACAAGCGCAAGGATCCGGCCGAGCGTGCGCGCCTGCTCAACGCCGCGGACGTAGCCTTCCTGTGCCTGCCCGACGCCGCCTCGCGCGAGGCGGCCGCCATGATCACCAACCCCAACACCTGCCTGATCGACGCGAGCACGGCGCACCGCACGGTGCCGGGCTGGGCCTTCGGCCTGCCCGAGCTCGCGAAGGGCCAGCGCGAGCTGATCCGCGCCAGCAAGCGCATCGCCAATCCGGGCTGCCATGCCAGCGCCTTCATCCTGGCGGTGCGTCCGCTCGTCGATGCGGGCCTGCTGCCGCGCGAGGCGCTCGTCACGGCGACCTCGATCACCGGCTACTCGGGCGGTGGCAAGAGCATGATTGCCGACTACGAAGCCGGCGCGCCCAAGCTCAGCTCGCCGCGGCCCTATGCGCTGAACCTCGCGCACAAGCACCTGCCCGAGATGATGGCGCACACGGGCCTGGCCACGGCGCCGGTCTTCATGCCCATCGTCGCCAACTTCTACAAAGGCCTGGCCGTGACGGTGCCGCTGCACCTGAGCCTGCTTGCGCCCGGCACGCGCGCCGAACATCTGCACGAGGCGCTGACGGCGCACTACGCGGGCGAGCGCTTCATCCGCGTGATGCCGCTGCGCGATGCCGCGACCATCGCCGACGGCGGCTTCGATGTGCAGGCCTGCAACGACACGAATCGCGTCGATGTCTTCGTCTTCGGCAGCACGGATGAAAAACCCGGGCAGGTGCTCGTCATGGCCCGCCTCGACAACCTCGGCAAGGGCGCCAGTGGTGCGGCGGTGCAGAGCATGAACGTGCACCTCGGCTGCGAGGAATCGCTGGGCCTTTGAGGCCCGCTCAGTCCGCAGCGGCGGGGTCGTCGCTGCGGTAGTGATAGCGGTAGGCGAAGCTGAAACCCAGGCGTGCATAGAGGCGCTTGGCGACTTCGTTCTCCGCGCCGACCTGCAGGTACGCGCAGCGCGCGCCCTGTTGCTCTGCGTGGCGAAGCAGCGCGCCGCAAAGCCGTTCGGCGTGGCCGCGGCGGCGCATCGGCGCGGGCGTGAAGACGTCGAACAGGCCGGCGATATCGCCATCGACCACGACCTGCCCGCAGGCGGCGAGTTCGCCGTCGTGCATCAGCACAAATCCTTGATAGGGCCTGGGCGCCTGCTGCAGACGTTCGACGTGGGCCTCGATCTCGCGGGCCGATGAGCCGCGCAAGGCGCCCACGATTTCTGCATAACGCGTTGGCTCGACTGACTGGATGTCCGCGGCGCCGGGCAGCGCATCCAAGTCAGGCCGCACCATCACATCGGCAGCATCGAAGCTGTACCAGCCGAGCGCGGCCAGGCGGGCGTCGAGGTCCGCAGGCTGCGAGAACGGGGTGACGCGGACGATCAGCGGCAGGCCGGCATCGGCAAAGGCCTGGCGGCAGCGTGCGAGGAGCTCCGTCAGCGGCGTGCTGCCGGCTTCGAGCGCGTTGACGCAGCGCGAGCGCTTGGCCTTGCCGGGCGAGAGGCGCAGCAGCCAGCCGTCGATGCGTTTTTCCTGCGGCGGTGTCGAGGCGTCGAGCCCGGCCGCTTCCGCACGCCGCGCAAGAGCCTCGAGGGCGTCGAAAGCCGACACCGCAGGCCTCATCACATCGACTTGACGCGCTGGACCATCTCGCGCGCGAAGTCGACAAAGGCTTGGGCGCCCTTGGAGTTGGGGTCGAAGACGACGCCCGGCAGGCCGTAGCTCGGTGCTTCGGCCAGGCGCACGTTGCGCGGGATGACGGTGTCGAAGACCTTGTCGGAGAAATGCGCCTTGAGCTGGTCGCTGACCTGGGTCTGCAGCGTGATGCGCGGATCGAACATGACGCGCAGCAGGCCGATGATCTGCAGGGCCGGATTCAGGTTGGCATGGACCTGCTTGATAGTGTTGACGAGGTCCGACAGGCCTTCGAGCGCGAAGTACTCGCACTGCATCGGCACGACGACGCCGTGCGCCGAGCACAGGCCGTTGAGCGTGAGCATCGACAGCGAGGGCGGGCAGTCGATCAGGACGAAGTCGTAATCCGCGTCGACGGCAGCGAGCGCGGCCTTGAGCCGGCGTTCGCGACGCTCGAGCTCGACCAGCTCGACCTCCGCGCCGGCCAGCTCGCGATTGGCGCCGAGCACGTCGTAGCCGGCCTTGTCGGCATGCGTCTTGGCCTCGGGAATCGACGCCGATTCCAGCAGCACGTCGTAGACCGTCAGCTCGAGCTTGCGCTTGTCGACGCCCGAGCCCATGGTGGCATTGCCCTGCGGGTCCAGGTCGATGACGAGCACGCGCTGGCCGATCTGGGCCAGCCCGGCGGCGAGGTTGACGGTCGTCGTGGTCTTGCCGACCCCGCCTTTCTGATTGGCGACGCAGAAGATCTTGGCCATGGATTTTTGGTGCGGAGCAGGCCGCGATGGTATCAAGCGCCGAGGGTTTGTTTCGGACGAATCCAGACGAGGCAGCGCTGAGCGTCGAGCCCGGGAACCAGCAAAGGTTCCACGTGAAACACTTCGAGGTCGGCGGGCAGGGCGGCGAGCTCGTCCGCCGGGTGCTGGCCCTTCATCGCCGCCCAGACTGCGCCCGGCGCCAGGTGCTGGCGCGTCAGGGTCGTGAAGTCGACCAGCGAGGCGAAGGCACGCGAGGTGATCAGGTCGAAGGGTGGCAGCTTCAGCGCCTCGACGCGGGCATGCTCGCCGCGCAGGTTCGCCAGGCCGAGCTCGGCCGCGACCTGGGCGATGAAGCGCGCCTTCTTGCCGACGGCGTCCACGCAGACGACCTGGAACCGCGGCATGCAGATCGCGATCACGACGCCGGGCAGGCCGCCGCCGCTACCGACGTCGAGCAGGCGCAGCGCGCGATCACCCGCGTGGCGCGCCAGCGGCGGCAAAACGGACAGGCTGTCGACGAGATGCTGAGTCAGCATGGCCGCCGGCTCGCGCACGGCGGTCAGGTTGTAGACCTTGTTCCACTTCTGGATCAGGTCGAGGTAGGCGAGGAGCTGATCGAGTTGCCGGTCGGAAAGCGTGAGCCCGAGTTGTTCGGCGGCGGCGGTCAGCCTGGTGTGGAAGTCAGCGCGGAAATCAGGCGGCATCGACAAAGCCCTTGAAGCGACCCTTCTTGAGGTGGACCAGCAGCAGCGAGATGGCCGCCGGCGTCACGCCGGAGATACGCGAGGCCTGGCCCAGCGTCTCGGGCCGGTGCTTGGCCAGCTTCTGGCGCACCTCGAAGGAGAGGGCGCTGACCTGGGCGTAGTCCAGCTCGTCGGGCAGGCGCAGGTGCTCGAAGTGGGCCGCGCGGGCAACGTCGTCGGCCTGCTTGTCGATGTAGCCGGCGTACTTGGTGCTGATCTCGACTTGCTCGATCACGGCAGCGGCCAACACCTGGCCCAGCTCGGCTTCCAGGCCGGCGCGCGTAACGCCGGCCTCTGGGCGGGCGAGTGCGGCGACTTGGACCAGCGTGTCGTACACGACGCCTGGGCGCCGCAGCAGGTCGACCAGGTTGTATTCACGCTCCAGTGCCTTGCCGACGAGTCGCTCGGCATCGGCCGCGCCGAGGATGCCGGGGTGAACCCAGGTCGACTTGAGCTTCTCTGTTTCACGTGAAACAGCGTCGCGCTTCTTGTTGAACTGATCCCAGCGGGCGTCGTCGACCAGCCCCAGCTCGCGGCCGATTTCGGTCAGGCGCAGGTCGGCGTTGTCCTCGCGCAGCTGAAGCCGGAACTCGGCGCGGCTCGTGAACATGCGGTAGGGCTCGGTCACGCCCTTGGTGATCAGGTCGTCGACGAGCACGCCGAGGTAGGCCTGGTCGCGACCGGGCAGCCAGGCGTCGCGGCCTTGGACCTGCAGTGCGGCGTTGAGGCCGGCGAACAGGCCCTGGGCTGCCGCCTCTTCATAGCCGGTCGTGCCGTTGATCTGGCCGGCGAAGAACAGGCCGTGGATGTCACGCGTCTCGAAGCTGGACTTCAGGCCGCGCGGGTCGAAGTAGTCGTACTCGATCGCGTAGCCGGGGCGCAGGATGTGGGCGTTCTCCAGGCCGGGAATCGAGCGGACGGCGGCGATCTGGATGTCGAAGGGCAGCGAGGTCGAGATGCCGTTCGGGTAGAACTCGTGCGTCGTCAGGCCTTCCGGCTCGAGGAAGATCTGGTGGCTGTCCTTGTCGGCGAAGCGGTTGACCTTGTCTTCGATCGACGGGCAGTAGCGCGGGCCGACGCCCTCGATGACGCCCGTGAACATGGGGCTGCGGTCGAAGCCCGAGCGGATGATCTCGTGGGTGCGCGCGTTGGTGTGCGTGATCCAGCAGGGCAGCTGCTGCGGGTGCATCGCGGCGTCGCCCATGAAGCTGAACACCGGCACCGGGCCCAGGTCGCCGGGCTGCTCCTCGCACTTGGCGAAGTCGATCGAGCGGCCATCGATGCGCGGCGGCGTGCCGGTCTTCAGACGGCCCTGCGGCAGCTTGAGCTCCTTGAGCCGCGCCGACAGCGACACCGCCGGCGGATCACCGGCGCGGCCGGCGGCATAGTTCTCCAGGCCGACGTGGATGCGGCCGTCGAGGAAGGTGCCGGCCGTCAGCACGACGGCGCGGCCGCGGAACTGCAGGCCCATCTGCGTGACGGCGCCGACGACGCGTTCACCGGCGCCGTCGGTCTCGACCATCAGGTCGTCGACGGCCTGCTGGAACAGCCAGAGCTTCGGCTGGTTTTCCAGGCGGCGGCGGATCGCGGCCTTGTAGAGCACGCGGTCGGCCTGGGCGCGCGTAGCACGCACGGCCGGGCCCTTGGAGCCGTTGAGGATGCGGAACTGGATGCCGGCCTCGTCGGTGGCCAGGGCCATGGCGCCGCCGAGCGCGTCGACTTCCTTGACCAGATGGCCCTTGCCGATGCCGCCGATCGACGGGTTGCAGCTCATCTGGCCCAGGGTCTCGATGTTGTGGCTGAGCAGCAGGGTGGTCGCACCCATGCGCGCACTGGCCAGCGCGGCCTCGGTGCCGGCGTGGCCGCCACCGACCACGATCACGTCGAATTCCTTGGGGTAGAGCATGAAAGGCTTTCAGAACCCCTCAAATCGGCCGCGTCCGCTGGCCCGGGGCAAACCCGCAATTCTACGGAGAGCCTGTGGATAAGTCACGGCTGACTTCGCACGAGCGTCAGGCGCCGCGGGACAATCGCCGCATGGAATGCCGAGACCGTTGCGCCGCCTGCTGCATCGCCCCGTCGATCAGCTCGCCGATTCCGGGCATGCCTGCCGGCAAGCCGGCCGGCGTGCCCTGCGTCCAGCTCGATGAGGCGCTGCGCTGCAAGATTTTTGGGCGCCCCGAGCGGCCGTCGGTCTGCGCATCGCTGCAGCCCAGCGAAGAGATGTGCGGCACGAGCCGCGAGCAGGCGATGCGCTGGCTCGGGCACGTGGAGCGGGCGACCGCGCCCGAGCGCTAGCGTCAGCGCGCCACCGCGCTCTTCATCGACCGCGCGACGTAGCCCAGCCCCAGCAGCATGATCAGCACGCCGCCGGCCACGGTCGTCAGCACCGGCATGGCCTGCAGCGCCTGGCCCTTGAGCACCTGCATCATCAGCGTGTACTGGCCCAGGCCCGGCACGAGGTAGTACCAAAAGGGCTCGGCGCCCGGATTCATGATGCTGACCATGGGCGCCAGGCTGATGCCGGTGATGACCAGCGCGCTGCCCGCCTGCGCCTCCTTGAAGGTCTTGGAGCGGATCGCCACGGCCATCAGCAGTGCCGAGAGCCCGGCCGCCAGCGGCAGCAGCAGCAGCAGGAAGCGCAGCGCCTCGCCCGGCCCGAAGCGGAACATGGCCTGCAGCGACTCGTTGTGGATCAGGTCTTGCGCCGGCACGTAGCCCAGGTTGGCGAGCACGGCCACCGCCATGCCCAGCAGCGCGACGGCACCCCATTTGCCGAAGACCAGCGCCGTGTGCGGCACCGGGTTCATCAGCAGCGGCTCCAGCGAGCCGCGCTCGCGCTCGCCGGCCGTGGTGTCGAGCGCCGCCGTCAGCGCGCCGTAGAGCACGGCCATGATGATGAACATGGGGATCATGCCGGTGATCTGCGAGGCGCGCGCCTGCGTGCTGGCCAGGTCGCGCTCATTGACCTCGATGGGCTGCAGCAGCCCCGGCGGCACACCGCGCAACATCAACGCCAGGCCGCCACGCTCCTGGGCAAAGCCCTGCACGAGCTTGGACAGCGTACGTACGCCGACCTGGGCGCGCTGATTGGCGCTGTCGCTGACGATCTCGAGCTTGGGCGCATCGCCATCCGCGAGCTCCTTTTCGAAGTCCTTGCCGATCACGAGCACCGGCTGGTTGAGCCGGGCCTTGCGCAGCTGTTCTTCGTAATCAGCCGGCGCGGCCTTGATCGTGTAGGTCTGGCGCTCCAGGTAGTTGCGCAGCGTCGGCGCGTCGTCCATGCCGACGGCCATGACCTCGCGCTGCTCGGCCTGCGCCTCGAGGGAGGACACGAGGTTGGAGATGACCATGAGCATCAGCGGGCCCATGAACACGGCCGGGATCAGCAGGCGCGCCAGCGTGCGGCGGTCGCGCAGCGCGTCGCGCAGCTCCTTGCCCAGGACGATGAGAAAGGTCTTCGGGTTCATGCCGCGGCTCCGTTCTGCGATCCGTTTTGCGACCCATACGCGAGGGCGACGAACGCGTCCTCGAAGCGCGTGCAGCCGGCTTGCGCCAACAGCTCTTCGACCGTGCCTTCGGCGACGCGGCGACCGCCGGCGACGACGGTGACGCGATCGCAGAGCTGCTCGACCTCCTGCATGATGTGCGTGGAGAACACGATGCACTTGGCGCCGCCCTCGGGCGAACGCAGGTGGCGCAGCGCTTCGCGCAGGCCGCGCGTGGCGAGCACGTCCAGCCCGTTGGTCGGCTCGTCGAGCACGATGTTGGCCGGGTCGTGGACGAGGGCGCGGGCCAGCGCCGTCTTCATGCGCTCGCCCTGGCTGAAGCCTTCGGTGCGGCGGTCGAGCAGGGCGTGCATGTCGAGCAGGCGGGCGAGCTCGTCGGCACGCGCATTCGCGGCGTCGGGCTCCATGCCTTGCAGGCGGCCGAAGTAGACGATGTTCTCGCGCGCCGAGAGGCGTGGGTAGAGGCCATGGGCATCGCCGAGGATGCCCATGCGCGCCAGCGCCTCGCGCGGACGGGCGGCGGCATCGATGCCGTCCACGCTGATGCGGCCCGTGTCGGGCGGCAGCAGGCCGGCGAGCATGCGCAGCGAGGTGGTCTTGCCGGCGCCGTTGGGGCCGAGCAGGCCGGTGATGCGGCCATCGGGCGCGTCCAGGCTGAGCTGGTCGACCGCCTGGACCGTCGTCGCGGCGGCGCGCTTGAACAGGCTGGGAGCGCGGGCCTTGCCCGCCGTACGCGCAACAAAGCGCTTGCTGATCTGGTCGAGGCGGATCATTGGGCGTCTCCGGCGACGGTGGGCGGCAGGTAGGCGGGCGGCCGCGGGATCTTGGTCGCGCAGCTGGCATCGACGGGCAGGGCCTGCGCGTCCTCGGCGGTGTTGATGAAGCGATAGAGCACGTCGCTCATGCAGGCAATGCCCATGACGCCGTGGCCCGACTGCGGCACGACGACATGCTGGGCCAGCGGCCCGAGCGCCGCGGCCACGCGCTCGGCGTGGCGCGGTGGCGTGACCGGGTCGGCGCCGCCGCTGAGCAGCAGCACGGGCGAGGCGGTTCGCGGCACGGCGTAGAAGGCCGCCGGCACCTCGCCGCGCGGCCAGGTCTTGCAGACGCGCTCGTAGTGGCGCGCCATCGGGCTGTCGGTGTCGTCGGTGATGCGCGGCACGTCCTCGGCGCAGATCACCGAGTAGTGCATGCCCATGGCGAGCTCCAGGCCCTTGCCGCCGCCCAGTCCGGTGGACAGGCCCAGCAGGCCATCGAAGCGACCATGCGCGGCCGCGTCGATGGCGGCTGGCAGGCCCGCAGCCAGCGCCGGTGAATAGAGCGGCGCGCGCACGGCGGACAGCAGCGCGGCCTGCTCGATCACCACGCTTTGCGGCAGGCCGGTGCGCGGATCGGCCACGCTCACGTGCACCGGCAGGCGTTGCAGCAGCGCCTGCCATTCGCCCTGGAGCTGCGGATAGCGAGCGGCGCAAGCCTTGTCGGCCGCGCAGGCCTTGAAGACGGCGTCGAGGGCGGCGCGGGCGTCCAGCGTCATCGACGCGGGCAGCACCATGTCGGGCGGCGCCACGCCGTCGATCACGATGCGGCGCACGTGCTGCGGGAACTGGCGCAGGTATTCGAGCGCCGCGCGCGTGCCGTAGGAGCCGCCGACGAGGTTCCAGCGCTGCGCGCCCAGCTCGGCGCGCACGGCGTCCATGTCCTGCATGGCGATGGTCGTCGTGAACTGGCGCAGGTCGCCATAGGGCAGGGCCTGCAGCTTGACGCGGCACTGCTCGATGCGCGCGTACTGCTTCTCCATGTCGAGCGAATCGGCCAGGCTCACCGAGCGGGCGTCGTCGTCCGAGCATTCGAGCGGCGCGGACTCCCCCGTGCCGCGCTGGTCGACAAAGACCAGGTCGCGCCGGTTGTTCAGCCGGGCCAGCCGCGGCAGCACCTTGCCGGCGAGCTTGATCGCGCCCTGTCCCGGTCCACCGGCCAGGAACAGCACCGGATCGGGCAGCTTGTTGCGCGCCAGCGCGGGCACGACGATGTAGTGCACGTCGATCTGCGTGCCGCCGGGCTTGGCCGGGTCGAGCGGGCGCTTGACGCTGCCGCACTGGACCTCGGTCTCGACGCCGGCCACGCGGCACGCCTGCGTGGCAGCGTGGGCGGAAGGAAGCGCTGCCAGCAGCGCCAGCCCGCCGAGAAGCGTGGAAAGGAGACTTCGCGAGCTGACCACTTGACTGCCCTTCGCTTGGTGTATTGTTGAACTAGTACACCATGACGCTTCGAGGCTTGTCAAGCGGGCGCGCGCCTCCTGAACATGCCCCAGCCTTCCATGCTCATCACGGCCTCGTCGTGCTGGTTCAGCACCGTCCACTCGGAGAGCACCAGGCCGATCGTCGGCCGGCTCTGGCTGGCGCGGGCCGCGAGCACCTGCATGCGCACGCGCAAGGTGTCGCCGGGCCTCACGGGCTTGAGCCACCTGAGCTTGTCGATGCCGGGCGAGCCCTGGCTCGTCGAGTCGAGCAGGTAGGCGTCGCACATCATGCGCATGACCATGGCGCAGGTGTGCCAGCCGCTGACCGAGAGGCCGCCGAGCACCGAGGCCTCCGCGGCCGCTTCGTCGAGGTGCAGCGGCTGCGGGTCGTAGGCGCGGGCGAAGGCCAGGCCTTCGTCGCGGTCGACCACGCGATGGCCGAACTCGAGCACGCGGCCCACGGTGAAGTCTTCGAAGGCGTACGTCGTCATGCGATTCATCATAGGGGCCGCTCGCGGGGCAGTGACTCAGCTCGCGGCCGGCTTGTCGGCCTTGAAGGGATTGCGCTCGGGCGCCTCGTGGTGCGGCACCAGGCCCAGCAGGCGCAGCGTCAGCTGATTGAGCAGCGGCTGGCGATGGCGCAGCCAGACCGTCATCGGCTGCGGGCGGGCGCCGAGGCGGGCCTTGGGCTCGAGTGCGGTGCGGCCCAGCGACAGCTCGCGCGCACCGAGCGCGATGCCGTCGCCAATGCTGGCGTGCAGCAGGCCAAGGTAGAGCGGCGCGCGTTCGGCCGCGGCGCGGTCAAAGCCGATGTGGTAGGCCAGCGCCTGGGCGCCGTCTCCCAGCGTCGCGATGAAGCCGTGCAGGCGCTGCTGCTCGAACAGGCCCGTGCAGCGCAGGCGCGCGCCGGCCGCGTCGGCAAAGGCATGGAAATAGTCCGGGTGCAGCGTGAACGGCCGGAAGCCGGCGTTGCCGTGGACCTGCAGGTAGAGCTCGTGCATGCGCGCGCCGAGCGCCGCGTCGGGCGTGAAGGTGCGCAGCTCGAGGCCGGCCTGTTGCAGCGGTTCGAGGATCTGCTTGCGCGTCGCGCTGCGGTACTTGGAGGCCAGGCTGGCCAGGTAGTCGGCATGGTTGCGCCAGGCCGGATCGAGCTGCAGGACCATGTTCGGCTCGGTCTCGACGCCGCGATAGGACAGGCCGCGCAGGACGGCGATGTCCTCGGCCTGCGCCTCGACCACGTCCTTGATCAGCACGAAGCCCGCCTGGCCAGCGAGCTTGTCGGCGCGCCGCACGCGGTAGAGCAGCTCGGCCACGGCGGGCCACAGCGTCGCCGGATCGATGTCGGGTGCCGCCGCCACGGCATGCATGCCGTAGCTCAGCAGATTGCCGCAGACGAGCACGCGTTCGCTGATGCGGTTCACCAGGGCCGAGCCGCCGCCCGCCGCGGCTCGGCCGAGCAGTTTCCGGAGTCCTGGCCGGGGCGTTGCGGCCTCGATACCGGCCGCCGGGCGCAGGCGCTCGGTTTCGAGTTCGACCCACTGCATGACAACAGCCGCGATCGGTCCGGCGTCGTCACCGATGAGGCCGTAGCGCGGCTCGATGCAGCTGGGCGGCGCCTGCTCGAGCATGCCCAGGTAGGCCCGGCTGAAGAACCAGGACTGACCATCGATCACCTGGTCCCACTGCGCGGGATTGAGCTGATCGATACGGTCGGCAATAGCGAAGCGCAGGCCGCTGGGCTGACGCAGGCGCCGGCGCGTCTCGAGCCGGTCCTGCAGGCGGGAAAGTGCCGGCATGCCTCAGTGCCGCGTCGGGGCGGATGCCGGGGCGGCCGCGCTGGCGCGCAAGGCCTGCAGGTGCGTCGTGAGCCAGGCGCGGCTCTCGACCGGCTGGGCCGTGCCGCAGCGCACCAGGTAGGGCTTGCCGCTCAGGCTGCTGGCGCTGGCGCCGCGCTCGATGAATTGCTCGGTGCTGCCGACCAGGCCCTTGCCTTCGAGGTAGTCGAGCTTTTGCTGGAGATGGTCGCGGGCCGCCTGGCCGTCGTACCAGCTGCCGTTGCGGTTGAAGCTGCAGCCCGAGCCGGCGAGCCGGCCAAGCAGGGCCTCGGTCTCGGCGTGGGCGGCCGGCGGCATGCCGGCGGCGTGGGCGATCAGGCTGGCGCCGATCAGGGGCAGGGCCAACAGGAGGCGAGGCGTCATGGATTCCGCGGGTCGCAGCGCCGCGCCGCGGCCGGAAGTGAGCGATGGTCCAGCATAGCGCCGCGACGGGCAGGCTCTTGGCGTGCAGGCCGGGGACGATTCACGTATCGTGCCGGCTTTCCCACCCGCATCACCGAGGAGTCGCACGACCATGAAGCTCTATTACAGCCCCGGCGCCTGTTCCCTCTCGCCCCACATCGTGCTGCGCGAGGCCGGCCTGCCGTTCGAGCTGGTGCTGGCCAGCACCAAGTCGCACAAGCTGCAGGACGGCACCGACTACTACACGATCAACGCCAAGGGCTACGTCCCGCTGCTCGAGTTCGACGACGGCCAGCGCCTCAGCGAAGGCCCGGCCATCGTGCAGTGGATCGCCGACCAGGCGCCGGCCTCCAAGCTGGCTCCGGCCGCCGGAACGCTGGAGCGCTACCGCCTCCAGGAGTGGCTCAACTTCATCACGTCCGAGCTGCACAAGGGCTTCTCGCCGCTGTTCAACCCGGCCATGCCCGAAGAAGCCAAGGCCATCTTCCGCGCCAAGCTGCTCGACCGCTTCAAGTGGGTGGATGGCCAGCTCGCCGGCAAGCAGTTCCTGATGGGCGATGCGTTCACGGCGGCGGATGCCTATCTGTTCACCGTCAGCGGCTGGACCGTGCCGACGAACCTGGACATCTCGGGCTACGCCAACTTGGCGGCCTGGCGCGAGCGCGTTGCAGCGCGGCCCGCCGTGCAGGCCGCGCTCAAAGCCGAGGGTCTGCTTAAGTAACGCGTTATTTGAGCACCGCGGCGCAGGCGGCGCGCTGGCCGTCTGCGTCGTCGAGCTTGGCGCAGACGCCGTCCAGGCGCGTGCGCAGGCGCGTCATGACGTCGGCATGCTGGCCGTCCGCGGCCCACTTGCCGAGCTGGGCGCCGGCGCGCTGCAGCGAACGCGCGCTGCGCTCGTAGAAGGCGACCGGGTCCTTGGCGGCGGCGTCGATCAGCTCGCCGGCCGTGCCTTCGATGCGCTTGCTGTCCTTGGGCGAGAGCTCGACGAGCGCCGTCAGGTAGCTCGAGCCCCACTGCAGGCGCGTGGCCGGGCCTTCGCTGCGTGCAAAGGCCTCGCCGTACCAGTGCAGCGCATCGGCGGTGTGGCCCTGCTTGCGCGCGTTGC
>Ga0213872_10001003_pt1 | contig 19713 bp, 21 predicted proteins | sample VelepicomBERX_R2_FD_160071 | JGI IMG/M metagenome (GOLD analysis project Ga0213872, IMG submission 160071) | Rhizosphere microbial communities from Vellozia epidendroides in rupestrian grasslands, the National Park of Serra do Cipo, Brazil - RX_R2 | ecosystem: Host-associated > Plants > Roots >...
GCACGGCGGAAACCAACCCGCGGATATCAGTCTGATCCATCGTCGCAGCAGACTTCGTGTCGCATCACCCCGAGCCGCTGAAATGAAATTCAAATCTTGCGATTGACAGGAGCGACCATATCAGCCCAGCCATAGGGCCAGGCGGCAGCCTTGGGCGGCTCCGAATCAGTCCTCCCTGTCTTCATCGTCGTCATAGACCCAACCCTGTTTCGAATGCTCGTACTCGGCGCGGGACGCCTTGCCGTTCGCGTGCTGCTCTGCCACAACGACGGCCTGGTTGAGTGCGATCTTGGCCTTGCCGATGGCCCAGGCGTCGTTTTCGCCGCGATCCTGGGTGGCATAGGCCACGGCGCTGGTGGTGCCCACAACAAGGGCCAAAAGGGTGACCCTGGTATATCGATTCATGATGCCTCTCCGAGAAGCGTGCAGGGATTTGCACCGGAGAGAGCCTATGGAGGCGGACTTAGCTGGCACTGAGCCCAATCCCGAGCCTCAAGCCCCAAGGCCTGAGCACACCCACACCGAATTCAACCCAGCGCAAAACTCGGACCAGCGGACCCTGAACCCTGCAGATGCTGATCAAGTGCGCCCAGCAGCGTGGAAATTCCCTGGCGAATCGACGCCGTCTCCAGCATCTGGTCTTCATGGGCGCATTGCCCCAGCAAAGGCAGGTTGATGCAGGCATCCGGGACCAGGTCGAGGTTCATCGTGCGCAGCACTTCGACCAGCGCCTCATGGGCATGATGGGCACGCGGCGAGGTGTTGACCACGGCCACCGGCTTGTTCACCGACCCGTCAAAACTCACCAGCCAGTCGAGCACATTCTTCATCGGCGCAGCGATGCCATGCGCATATTCGGGACTGGCAATCAACAGCATGTCGCACATCGCGACCTTCTCGCGCAAGAGGGCGATAGGGGCTGGCAGCACGGCCTCCAGATCCGGGTTGAAAAGCGGCAGGCCACCAACGCCGGCAAAGACCTCGACCAGCATCGACGCTGGCGCCAACCGTGCCGCTGCGCGGCAAAAGGCGGAATTGACCGATGCAGCGCGGAGGCTGCCGGAGATTGCCAGGACGCGATGAGGCAAGGGCTCCCCCTCTATCAGCCCGCGCTCCGCAGCCGCATCTGCGCTGCCCGCGCATGCCCCTGCAGCCCCTCTCCGTAGGCGAGTTCGGCGGCGATCGGGCCGAGTTTTTGCGCGCCCGCCTCGCTGACCTCGATCAAACTGGAGCGCTTCTGGAAGTCGTAGACGCCCAGCGGCGAGGAAAAGCGCGCGGTACCCGAGGTGGGCAGCACATGATTGGGACCGGCGCAGTAGTCGCCCAGCGACTCGCTGGTGTAGGCGCCCAGGAAGATCGCACCGGCGTGACGCAGCAAGGGCTCCCAGCGATGCGGCTCGGCGCTCGACACCTCCAGGTGCTCGGGCGCGATGCGGTTGCTGATCTCGCAAGCTTCTTCCATCGAGCGGGTCTGGATCAGCGCGCCACGCCCTTCCAGCGAGGCGCGGATCACCTCGCGGCGCGGCATCTCGGGCAGCAGGCGCACGATGGCGGCGCGCACCTGGGCGATGTAGCCGGCGTCGGGGCACAGCAGGATGCTCTGCGCCAATTCGTCATGCTCGGCCTGGCTGAACAGGTCCATGGCGACCCAGTCCGGCGGCGTGCTGCCGTCGGCCAGCACCAGGATTTCACTGGGGCCGGCGATCATGTCAATGCCGACCTGGCCGAACACATGCTTCTTGGCGCTGGCCACATAGGCGTTGCCGGGGCCGGTGATCTTGTCGACGCGCGGAATGCTCGCCGTGCCGTAAGCCAGCGCGCCCACGGCCTGTGCGCCACCGACCGTGAAGGCGCGGTGCACGCCGGCCACGTAGGCGGCGGCCAGCACCAGCGGGTTCTTCTCGCCGCGCGGCGTGGGCACGACCATGATGATCTCGGGCACGCCCGCCACATGGGCCGGAATGGCGTTCATCAGCACGCTGCTCGGATAGGCCGCCTTGCCTCCGGGCACGTAGATGCCCACGCGGTCTAGCGGCGTGACCTTCTGGCCCAGCAAGGTGCCATCGGCGTCGCGATAGCTCCAGCTGCGGCCGCAGGCCTCCAGTTGGCGCTCGTGGTAGCTGCGCACGCGCGCGGCGGCGGCCGTCAGCGCCTCGCGCTGCGCGGGCGTGATGGCCTCGAAGGCGGCTTTCAATTCCTCGCGGCTCAATTCGAGCGCCTGCATGTCGCGCGCTTCGAGCTGATCGAAACGCGCGGTGAATGCCAGCACCGCGGCGTCGCCGCGCTGTTTCACGTCGGCGAGGATCTCGGCCACGCGGGTCTCGATGGCCGCGTCGGTCTCGGCCGACCAATGCAGCACGCGCTGGAATTCGGCTTCGAAGTCTGCGGCCGTGGTCTGGAGCTGGCGCATCGCGATCATGGCGCTCAACTCTCAATGGCGCCGGCGAAGGCGTCGATCAACTGTCGCAGCGGCTCGCGCTTGAGCTTGAGCGCGGCCTGGTTGACGACCAGGCGCGAGGAGATGTCCATGATGCGCTCGACCTCGACCAGGCGATTGGCCTTGAGCGTGCTGCCGGTCGACACCAGGTCGACGATGGCGTCGGCCAGGCCCGTCAGCGGCGCCAGCTCCATCGAGCCGTAGAGCTTGATCAGGTCGACGTGCACGCCCTTGTCGGCAAAGTGCTGGCGGGCGATCTCGGTGTACTTGGTGGCGACGCGGATGCGCGAGCCCTGCCTGACGGCGGCGGCGTAGTCGAAATCATCGCGCGTGGCCACGCTCATGCGGCAGCGCGCGATGTTCAGGTCCAGCGGCTGGTACATGCCGGCACCGCCGTGCTCGATCAGCACGTCGCGCCCGGCCACACCCAGGTCGGCGCCGCCATACTGCACGTAGGTCGGCACGTCGGTGGCACGCACCAGCACCACGCGCACGTCGGCGCGGTTGGTCGGAAGAATCAGCTTGCGCGAGGTTTCCGGGTTCTCCAGCACTTCGATGCCTGCGGCCTGGAGCAGCGGCAGGGTTTCTTCAAAGATGCGGCCCTTGGAAAGTGCCAGGGTGATCATCGAGGGTCCTCAGGAACAGGGCGTGTCAGTGCGCAGGCGTCGCGGCGGCAGCCGCGAACTCGGCGGGCGTGAGCGTCTTCATCGACAGCGCGTGGATCTGCTCGCGCATGCGGTCGCCCAAGGCCTGGTACACGCGCTGATGGCGGCGTACGCGGTTGAGTCCTTCGAATTCCTTCGAAACGATGGTGGCAAAGAAATGTCGCCCGTCGCCTTCGACCTGCAGCGTTTCGCATGCAAGCCCGTTGGCGATGTATTGCTGGACTTCGTTGGGAGTGGGATCGGCCATGATGTCAGGGATTTTACTCAGCTGCGCAATTTGTAGCCGCGCCGCAGCAATTCCAGCGCCAGCGCCGAGACGCCGACGAAGCTGCTCGCCACCACGGCCAGCGACAGCCATGGCGACACGTCGCTGACGCCGAAGAAGCCGTAGCGGAAGCCGTCGATCATGTAGAAGAACGGGTTCAGATGGCTGATGGCCAACCAGAAACCGGGCAGCGAATGGACCGAATAGAACACGCCCGACAGAAAGGTCATGGGCATGATGATGAAGTTCTGGAACGCCGCCATCTGGTCGAACTTCTCAGCCCACAGCCCGGCGATCAAGCCCAAGGCGCCCAGCATGCCGGCACCGAGCAGGCCGAACAAAACAATCCAGAGGGGCGCCGCCATGTCCGGCGGCGCAAACCACACGGTGACGATGAACACGCCCAGGCCCACGGCCAGGCCGCGCACCACGGCCGCCCCCACATAGGCCAGGAACCAGGCCCAATGCGACAGCGGCGTCACCAGCAGGAACACCAGGTTGCCGGTGATCTTGCTCTGGATCAGCGAAGACGAGCTGTTGGCAAAGGCGTTCTGCAGCACGCTCATCATCACCAGGCCGGGAATCAGGAAGCTGGTGTAGCCGACCGAGCCGAAAACCTTGACGTGGTTCTCCAGCACATGGCCAAAGATCAGCAGGTACAGCACCGAGGTCAGCACCGGTGCGGCAACGGTCTGGAAGCTGACCTTCCAGAAGCGCAGTATTTCCTTGTAAAACAGTGTGCCCGCGCCGCTCATTGCTCGTCCCCATTCATGATTTCCAGAAACACATCTTCGAGGTCGGCGCGGCCGATCTCCAGGTCTTCCACCTGGCAATGCGCCGCACGCAGCTTGGCCAGCACGGTCTCGACCTCGCTGGCGTCGTGCGCCTTGATCTGCACGATGCGGCCGGTCACGCGCGACTGCTCGGCCAGTTCGACCGGCAGCGCCGAGTCGGTCTTGAAGCGCAGCATCGTGGAGGCGCGCCCGGCCAGCAGGTTGGAGGTCCGGTCCAGTGCCACCACGCGGCCCAGCTTGAGCATCGCGATGCGCTGGCACAGCGCCTCGGCCTCCTCCAGGTAATGCGTGGTCAGCAGCACCGTGTGGCCTTCGCGGTTCAGGCGCGCGATGAACTGCCACAGGGTCTGGCGCAGCTCCACGTCGACGCCGGCCGTGGGTTCGTCCAGCACGATCACCGGCGGCCGGTGCACCAGGGCCTGCGCCACCAGCACGCGCCGCTTCATGCCGCCCGAGAGCTGACGCATGTTGGCATTGGCCTTGTCGGCCAGGCCGAGGTTCTCCAGCAGCTCGGTGATCCAGGCGCCGTTGTTGCGCACGCCAAAGTAGCCGCTCTGGATCTCCAGCGCCTCGCGCACGCTGAAGAAGGGGTCGAACACCAGCTCCTGCGGCACGATGCCCAGGCTGCGCCGCGCCGCCGCGTAGTCGTTCACGACATCGTGGCCATGCACTGACACCTGTCCGGCGCTGGCCTGCGACAGGCCGGCCAGGATGCTGATCAGGCTGGTCTTGCCGGCGCCGTTGGGTCCCAGCAGGCCGAAGAATTCGCCTTGAGCGATGTCAAACGACACCTGGTCCAGGGCCCGGACCTGGCCACCGCGATAGGTTTTGCTGACCTGGTTGAAGCGGATGGCCGGTTCGCCCCCCGCAGATGCGGATACGGATACGGATGCTTGAATACGGGATTGCATGGGGCGCGATTGTAGGGAGCGCCATCATTTCGCGCTGGCTTGGAGCCAATCCCCTAGCAAGCCCGGGCTTCTTGGTGCCAGAATCAGTCGGACATGAGCGCCTCACTCTAAAAAGAAACTCCATGGCCACCAAGAAGCCTCGCCGTACCGCCGAACGCATACTCGAAGTCACGCTCGACCTGTTCAATCGATTCGGCGAACCCAATGTGTCGACGACGCTGATTTCGGCCGAACTGAACATCAGCCCGGGCAATCTGTACTACCACTACCCGGCCAAGGACGAGCTCATCAACGCGCTGTTCGGCCGCTACGAACGCGAGTTGGAAGACCTGCTTGGCGCCTCCGGCAACGTCCGGAATGTCGAAGACGCCTGGCTGTTCTTCCACATGCTGTTCGAGCTGATCTGGAAGCACCGCTTCCTGTACCGCGACCTCAACGACCTGCTGTCCAAGAACCGCCGCCTGGAGACGCATTTCCAGGCCGTGCTGCAGCACAAGGGCCAGGCCATGCGCAGCGTGCTGTCGGGCCTGCAGCATGGCGGCGCGCTGAAGATGGACGCGCGCGAGGCCAGTCCGGTCGCCCACTCGATGGTGGTGCTGCTGAGCTACTGGCTGAGCTTCGAATACGTGCGCGACCCGCGTCATGCGCTGGAGCCCGAGCGCGCTGGCGCCGCCCTGATGCGCGGCGCCTTCCACGTGCTGAGCCTGCTCCTGCCCTACCTGGAACCGAGCTCGCGCGAACACCTGTTCGCGCTGGCCGGTCGCTACCAAACCTGACGGAGACTTCGCGACATGGCCAAATGGACCGCCTTCCCCTACGACAACGCCGGCTTCCGCCACGACAAAGCCAGCCTGAAAAAGCATTGGGCGCGGCTGCACCTCGGCGACGCCGAACCCTGGCCCAAGGAGACGGCGGTGCAGGAGGCCTGGATCCATTTCCATGCCGGCGAGTTCCAGCAGGCCTGCGAAGCCGGCCTGGCGGCGGGCGGCGCCGGCGTTACGGTCGCCAACAAGGCCCAGGCGATCTACGCCACTTACCTGGAACAGAAGGAAAAAACCAAGCTGGAGATGTTCCTGGCCGTGGCGGAGCGTGCCAGCGCGCAGCAGGCCGAACAGCCCGACAACCCGAACGCCTACTACTGGCAGGCCTACGCCCTGGGGCGCTACAGCCAGGGCATCAGCGTGGTCAAGGCGCTGGCGCAAGGCCTGGGCACGCAGGTCAAGCAAGCACTTGAAAAGGCCGTGGCCCTTCAGCCCAAGCATGCCGACGCACACATCGCCTTGGGCGCCTTCCATGCCGAGGTGATCGACAAGGTCGGCAAGCTGCTGGGCCGCACGCAAGGCGCCGACACCGCCACGGGGCTGGCCATGTTCGAGCAGGCGCTCAAGCTCAATCCCCACAGCGCCATCGCCATGATCGAGCGCGCCAACGGCCTGGTGATGCTGGAAGGCGACAAGCGCCTGAAGCTCGCCGAGCAGCTCTACGCCGCGGCTGCCGCCTGCGAGCCCATGGATGCGATGGAATGCCTGGACGTCGAATTGGCGCGTGAGGAAATAGAAGAATAGGCCGCGACTGCGGCCTATCCATCAATCCTCCCCACCCCACGGCAGCATCAAGGCCAGGATCAGCAGCTTGTTGAACTCAGGCTCGAAGTGCTCGATGACGGCCTGCGGGTCCGGACACAGGCCGCTGTCGACCATCAGGCCGAACTGCACCTGGCCCGCATAGGTCAGGATGGACACGCCCACGCCGATGTCGCCCGACTGCGGCACCCAGAACATCACCCGCTCGACCGTCGAGCCGCAGAACTGCAGCGCCTCGGCAGGGCCCGGCACGTTGGTCATGACGGCCGTGGCCTTCTTGGCAAACAGATTGAGCATGGCCTGCTGCACCGGCTTGATCAGCAGGCCCGCCACCGACAGCAGTCCAAACGCCAGGATGGGCTGGAAACTGCCCTTGAGCTCGCGCATGCGCGCACGCACCGCGTAAAGCCGCGCCACCGGGTTCTCGATGCCGATGGGCAGCACCAGCGGCACCAGGCCGAAGCGGTTACCGAGCTCGCAGGCCTGATCAGCGGGCCTCAGGTTGACCGGCACCATGGCACGGATTTCCTGCCCGGCCACCGGGTCGCCCTTGTCCATCAGATAGCGTCCGATGGCACCGGCCACGCAGCTCAGCAGCACGTCGTTGACCGAGCAGTCCAAGCCCTTGCCAACGGCCTTGACGGCATCCAGCGGCACGGGATCGGCCCAGGCCACGCGCTTGGACGGGCCCGGCTTGCCCTTGAGCCGGGTGTGGGCGTCGTCGGCCATCAGCACCAGGGACGCCACATCGGACACGGCCTGGTAACCCATGCGCGCCGCTTGCACCGAGCTGTCCAGCGGATGGTGCTCGTTCATCATCAGGTCGATCGAGCGCGAAGCGCTGGCGCCGGCCAGGCCGATGGCGCGTATCGCCAGGCCGGAGAACGACTTGATGACCGCATCGCTCAGCCAGTCGACATCGTCGCTCGGCTCTTGGCGATTCGCCGGCGGCGTCTTGCCTCCGTCGGTGATGGACAGCATCACGGAAATCAAGGCGATGCCGTCGGCGATGCAATGGTGGATGCGGGCAATCAGGGCGCTCTGCCCATCCATGTCCTCGACCAGGTGGAACTGCCACAGCGGCCGCGCGGGGTCGAACGGCCGCGCCGCCAGTTCCCCGACACGCGCCTGCAGGGCCAGCTCCAGGTGGTGGGCATTGCGTGGCTTGCGGCCCAGGTTCAGCGTTTCGGGGCAGACGTGGGCGGCGATATCGAAATGCTCATCGAGCACCCATTGCGCGCCCATCGCGTCTTCGACCACTTTCTGGCGAAAACGCGTGTATTGCAGCAGCCGCTCCTCGACCCGCTCCCACAGGGCCTGCACCGTGATGCCCGGACGGATCATCCAGACCCCCACGATCATCATCAGGTTCGCCTCGGTGTCCATCCGCAACCAGGCGGTATCCACCCTCGACATGCGTTGCGCATGCGCCTCTGTCTGCCTCACCGCGCACTCCTTGTTGTTTCAGAGTATTTTTCTAGAGTTTCTACCCCATGCAATGCTGGGTAACATGTTCGTCGCTGCACCCATTGTCACCAGTAATTGGTTAGGGGCACAGCTCTAACCCGATCAAGGAGCTCTGATGAACATCAAAGAACAATTCGACGCCGCGGTGGCCGCGTCCAAACAGCTGCCAGAGCGTCCGGACAATATGTCGATGCTGAAGATCTACGCGCTGTTCAAGCAGGCCAGCGTCGGCGACGCCGACGGCTCCCGCCCCGGCTTCGGCGACATGGTCGGCCGTGCCAAATGGGACGCCTGGCATGGCTTCAAGGGCCTGAGCCACGACGAAGCGATGCAGAAATACGTCGAGCTGATCGAGTCCTTGAAGTAAGCGCCCCCGCAACAGAAGGATTATTTCTTCTTGCCGTGCTTGGCGCCCGCCAGCAGCTGATCAAGCTCCTTTTCGATCTCGTGCTCGATGGCGTGCTTGAAGGCCGCCAGCAGCAGGCCCAGCCGGGCCTTGATTTCGAAATGCCGGTCGGAGACCGTGAGCGTGCCCTTCACGCCTGAGCGCGTGAAATGGACCAAGTCTTCGGTCTCGCCTTTTTCAACGGTGTGAGTCATGCCCAACCTGCGTTCGGCCTGATCGGCCCATGACTGGGCCACTGCGCGGGCCTGCTTGAGACCCAGGTGATGGGGACGGTGTATGCGGATGTCTGCCATATCAGTTCGGCACTTTAGCGAATCCGCGCATCAAGCCGCCCGCACCTCCACGAGACAATCGTAAAAACTCGGCGCGCGGCCCAAGTCGGTGAGCTGCTGGTGCGTCAACTCGTTGACGTTGCTGCCGCGCAGGCCCAGCTTGCGCCACCATACCCCCAGCCCGTTGACCACCCCGGGCCGGGCACGCGCGCTGACGGACAGGCGGCAGTGGTAGACGCCCCGGTCGTTGAACACCGCAACGGTGGCGCCGTCCTCGAGCCCGCGCGCTTCAGCGTCCAGCACGTGCATCTCCAGGAGCGGCTCGCCCTCGATGTCGCGCAGGCTCTTGACGTTGACGAAGCTCGAATTGAGGAAATTGCGCGCCGGCGGCGAAATCATTGCCAGCGGAAAGCGCTTGGCCAATTCAGGCGCCGAGACGGCGCTTTCGTAATTGGGCACGTGGTCGGCCGGGCCCAGCAGGGCGTCGTCGCAATGCGCCTTGCCGTCAGGCGTCGGAAATCCGCCCTGGGCAAAAGGCGCCTCGGCCAGGGGCAGGCTTTGCCACCCTTGCGCGCGCAGGGCCTCGAAATCGATGCCGCGCAAGGCCTGGCGCGCCAGCGCCTCGTCGTCGTCGGCAAAGCAGGCCTCGACAAAGCCCATCGCGGCGGCCAGCTCACGGAAGATCTGCGTGTTGGGCTTGGCCTCGCCCAGAGGCGCCACGGCCGGCTCATTGATCAGCACGTCGGTGTGGCCGTAGCTGGTGTGCACATCCAGGTGCTCGAGCTGGGTGGTGGCGGGCAGCACGTAGTCGGCCAGATCGGCCGTGTCGGTCATGAAATGCTCCAGCACCACGGTGAAGAGATCGGACCGCGAAAAGCCCTGCACGACCTTGGGCGACTCGGGCGCCACCGCCACCGGATTGCTGTTGTAGACCACCAGCGCCTCGATCTTCGGGCCGAACCCGGGCGATGCGGGGCGCAACAGGTCGTCGCCTATCGTGCTCATGTTGATCGCGCGCTGCGGCCGGCCGGCACGCAGGTCCGCGCGCTCCAGCGCCGCGGTGTTCTTGTAGGGCGCGAACCAGCCCGAGCTGGACAGCAGCAGGCCGCCCGCACGGTGGCGCCAGGCGCCGGTCAGACAAGGCAGCAGCGCGATCAGGCGCACCGCATTGCCGCCGCCGCGAACGCGCTGCATGCCGTAATTCAGCCGGATCGCCGCGGGCGCGCTCTGGGCGTAATCGCGCGCCAGCTGCCTGACTTCATCGGCGCTCAGGCCGCAGACCTCGGCCGTGCGCTCCGGCGGCCAGGCCAGCGCCCGTTCGCGCAAGCCGCCAGGCCCCTCGAAACCGCTCACGTGTACGGCCAGGTAGTCGTGATCGAGCCAGTCGTTCTGGATCAGCTCGTGCATCATGCCCAGCGCCAAGGCCCCGTCGGTGCCGGGCAGCAAGGCGATGTGCTGGTGGCATTTGTCGGCCGTCTCGGTCTTGCGCGGATCGATGCAGATCAGCTTGGCGCCGTCGCGCTTGGCCTGGTTGGCAAAGGTCCAGAAATGCAGGTTGGATGCGATCGAATTGCTGCCCCAGATCAGGATCAGCCGGCTTTCAGCGAAGAAACGCAGGTGCATGCCCAGCTTGCCGCCATAGCTGGCCTGCAGGCCCGCGGCGCCCGCCGAGGCGCAGATGGTGCGCTCGAGCGCCGAGGCGCCCAGCCTGTTGAAGAAGCGCGCCGCCATGCCTTCGCCCTGCACCAGGCCCATGGTGCCGGCATAGCTATAGGGCACGATGGCTTGAGGGTCGCGCGCCGCGATGGCGCTCAGGCGCTGCGCGATGTCGGCCAAGGCCTCGGTCCAGCTGACCCGCCGGAATTCCGGCGCTGCCCCCTTGGGGCTGACGCGCTTGAGCGGGTGCAGCACGCGCTCGGGGTGGTAGGTGCGCTCGGGATAGCGCGACACCTTGGTGCACAGGGCGCCGTGCGTGCTGCCGTGCTCCGCGCGGCCTTGCACTTTGATCACGCGCCCATCCTGCACGCTGACCTTGAGCGCGCAGGTGTCGGGACAATCGTGCGGGCAGGCGCCGTGGACGGTACGGATTTCGCTGGCAGTGGAACTGGCGGGAGCATTCATCCCCTGAACTATTGCACAGCGGCGAATCCCAAGGCGTGCCGAGGGCTAAACTTGGCATGCAAACCGCGAGAGAGCAGCCATGAAGCTGATTGAACCCATCCTCACCGACGCAGCCCAGATCGCCCTGCTGCGCCGCGACATCCACGCCCACCCCGAACTCTGCTTCGAGGAAGAGCGCACCTCCGACCTGATCGCCAAGACCTTGACGGACTGGGGCATCCCCATCGTCCGCGGCCTCGGCAAGACGGGCGTGGTCGGCATCGTCAAGAACGGCAGCAGCCCGCGTGCCGTCGGCTTGCGCGCCGACATCGACGCCCTGCCCATGACCGAGCACAACCACTTCGCGCACGCCAGCACGCACCACGGCAAGATGCACGCCTGTGGCCACGACGGCCATACCGCCATGCTGCTCGCGGCCGCCAAGCATCTGGCGCAGCATCGCAATTTCGACGGCACGGTCTACTTGGTGTTCCAGCCCGCCGAAGAGGGCGGCGGCGGCGCCCGCGAAATGATCAAAGACGGGCTGTTCGAGCAGTTCCCCATGGAAGCCATCTTCGGCGCCCACAACTGGCCCGGCATGGCGGCAGGCGAGTTCGCGCTGCGCTCCGGCCCGGTGTTCGCGTCCAGCAACGAGTTCAAGATCACCCTGCGAGGCAAGGGCGCGCATGCGGCCATGCCGCACAACGGCATCGATCCGGTGCCCGCCGCCTGCCAGATGGTGCAGGCCTTCCAGACCATCATCACCCGCAACAAGCGCCCCATCGACACGGCGGTGATCTCGGTCACCATGATCCACACCGGCGAGGCCACCAACGTGGTGCCCGACGCCTGCGAGATCCAGGGCACGGTGCGGACCTTCACGACCGAGGTGCTGGACCTGGTCGAGAAACGCATGCGCCAGGTCGCCACGGCCACGGCACAGGCCTTCGAATGCATCTGCGAGTTCGAGTTCGAGCGCAATTACCCGCCCACGGTCAACCACCGCCACGAAACCCATTTCGTCCGCTCGGTGCTGGAGGAACTGGCCGGCCCGGCCCGCGTGCACGAGTTCGAGCCGACCATGGGCGCGGAAGACTTCAGCTTCTACCTGCAGAAAATCCCCGGCTGCTATTTCCTGATCGGCAACGGCGATGGCGAGCACCGCGAGGGCGGCCATGGCATGGGGCCCTGCATGCTGCACAACCCCAGCTACGACTTCAACGACGCCCTGATTCCTGTGGGCGGCACGATGTGGGTGCGCATGGCGGAAGCCTGGCTCAACACCCCTCGTCCCCAGGAGCGGCGTTGATGATCGCAGCTCAAGCACCGCTGGATGTCGAGAAAATCCAGCAGGAAACGCAGTACTGGGTCGAAAAAGCCGTCATCGGCCTGAATCTGTGCCCATTCGCCAAGAGCGTGCATGTGAACCGGCGCATGCGCTACGTCGTCAGCGACGCCCGGACACCCGAGGAACTGCTCAAGACGCTGGCGCGCGAGTTGCTGCTGCTGCAGCGCAGCGACCCTGACGAAATCGAGACCACCCTGCTGATCCACCCCGGGGTGCTGACCGACTTCCTCGACTTCAACGACTTCCTCGGCGCCGCCGACGCACTGATCGAAGACCTGAAGCTCGACGGCATGCTGCAGGTCGCCAGCTTCCACCCCGACTACCAGTTTGCCGGCACGGACATCGACGAAATCGGCAACTTCAGCAACCGCTCGCCCTATCCCACGCTGCACCTGCTGCGCGAAACCAGCATCGAGCGCGCCATGGACAGCATGGCCGACACCGACGCCATTTATGAGGCCAACATCGCCACGCTGGAGAAGCTCGGCCTGGAGGGCTGGCGGGCGCTGGGCCTCAAGACGCGCGAGTGATATGCGAAAAACGGCTTAGCACATCGTTTCAACCCCTGCTGCACAAGGTTCAAGCAGCTTTCTTGTACTTCTGTTAACTTCGCCGCCCTGTAACAGAACGGGAGCACACATTGAACACTTGGCAGCAGCGACTCGAAACGCTCGACTCGGACCGCCTGCGCGGCATGCTGCGGGGTGTCGAGAAGGAAAGCCTGCGCGCCAATGCGGACGGCACGCTGGCCCTGACGCCGCATCCCAAGGCCCTGGGATCGGCGCTGACGCACCCGCACGTCACCACGGACTTCAGCGAATCGCAGCTGGAGCTGATCACCGGCGTGCACCATGACGCCGACGCCTGCCTGGGCGAACTGACCGACATCCACCTGGCCGTGCAGCGCAGCCTCGGCAAGGAAATGATGTGGACGTCCAGCATGCCCTGCGTGCTGCCGCCCGACGAAACCATTCCGCTGGGCATGTACGGCAGCTCCAACATCGGCCGCGCCAAGAGCGTCTACCGCATGGGACTGGGACACCGCTACGGCCGGCGCATGCAGACCATTTCGGGCATCCACTACAACTGGTCGCTGCCCGGCGTCGGCAGCGACGGATATTTCAGCCTGATCCGCAATTTCCGCCGCCACTCCTTCCTGCTGCTGCTGCTGTTCGGCGCCTCGCCGGCCCTGAGCGCCGATTTCGTCGCCGGACGCGGCGACCATGGGCTGCAGGAAAGCCAGGCGCCCCAGCGCAGCCCCTGCGACTCGCTCTACCTGCCCCACGCCACCTCGCTGCGCATGGGCCGGCTGGGCTACCAGAGCGATGCACAGTCCTCGCTGGCCGTCAGCTACAACGGCCTGGAAGGCTATGCGAGCTCGCTGGAGGATGCGCTGACCCAGCCCTACCCGCCCTACGAACGCATAGGCGTCATGAACCTGGGCGGCGAGTACAACCAGCTCTCCACCAGCCTGCTGCAGATCGAGAACGAGTTCTACGGCACGATCCGCCCCAAGCGCGTGATCCGCAGCGGCGAGCGGCCCCTGCATGCGCTGCGCCAGCGCGGCGTCGAGTACGTAGAAGTGCGCTGCATGGACCTCGACCCCTTCGAGCCTGTCGGCATTGCCGCCGGCACCATGCGCTTCATCGACATCTTCCTGCTGCACTGCCTGTTCAGCGACAGCCCGCCAGACACGCCCGAGGAAATCGCCGCCCTGGCCACCAACCAGCAACTGACAGCCTCGCGCGGCCGCGAACCCGGACTGATGCTGCAGCGTCGCGGCCAGGCCGTGTCGCTGATGGACTGGAGCCGCGAGCTGATCGCCGAATTCGAAGCAATTGCCGCACACCTCGATGCCAAACTGGGCGGCTCGCTGTACCGCGAGGCCTGGCATGGCGCGCAGGCCCGCCTGAGCACGCCCGACGAACTGCCCTCGGCCCGCGTGCTGCAAGCCATGGGCTCGACCTATTCGAACTCGCACATCCAGTTCACGCGTGCGCAGTCCCTGAAGACGCGCGAGCACCTGCTGGCGCTGGAGCCCAACCCTGGCTGGCTGCGTCAATTCGAGCAGGCCGCGCACGAATCGCTGCTCGAACAGACACGGATCGAACGCGCCGACACCCTGCCGTTCGAGCAGTTCAGGCAGCAGTACCTGTCGAGCACGCAATTGCTGGCCGATGCGGAGAGAACCGAGCGGGCAGCCTGACCCCAGTCCTCGCACACCAAGAAAAAAGCCCCGCCGTCTTGCGACGCCAGGGCTTTGTTGATGCAGGGTTCAGCTCAAAACGACATCAGAACGGATTGTTGGTCGCCCGCGCCTGCGCCAAATTGCCCAGCTGCCTGTGGCCACCGGCACCGAAATGCAGGTTGTCGGCCCACAGCCAGGTCGAACTGGTGGCGCCGGCCACCAGGGTGGAGTCGCTGCAATTGGGCAAGGCCACGGTGCTCAGGCAGGCCGGGTCGATCACATCCTTGAACCCATAGGCGGACGGATACTTGACGGCGCTGTCCAGCATTTCATCGGCCAGCACCAGGCCGATCATGTGGCCGTCGTTGATCAAGTTCAGGCGCAGGCCTGAATTGAAGGCCGTCGTCAGTTGCGTCAGGAGCTGGCCGCGGTTGTAGTCGGTGCGCACCAAGGTCTCGGAGATGGCAAACGGCGTCAGGCCCTGATCGGGCACGGTCGAAATGATCACCTTGGCGCCTGCGGTGGCCGCGCGGTTGACCTGCGTCGCCAGGTTGGCGCCGGCCGTCGTGGCGGCGGCCTCCAGCGAGCTCACGGTCAGGTTCGGAAACTGGCGATACAAGGCCAGGATGTCGTTGGCGCCCACCAGCACCGTCACCAGCGTCGTGCCCGAAAAGGCGTTGGTGGAGAAATACACGTCGAGCTGGTGCTGGAAATCCGCCACCGTGGCGCCGGGCTGCGCGAAGCTCTGGCCTTGCGGCACCGCCAGGTTGTTCGGGTTGCACTCCGAAAACGTCAGGCCGAAGCGCGTGGCGACGATCTGGGTCCAGATCGGGTTGTTCTGGCACACCAGGGCCGTGCTGGTGGCCGAGACGGCGTTCTCGGAATATTTGTTGCCTTGGGCGGTGATCACGCTGGTCTCGTCGCCGAACGCGATGATGCCGGTCGGCACGAAAGGCTGAATCTGGGAGCCACCACCACCACAACCGGCGAGGCTCGCACCGAGTACCAGCACACTCATCAGTGCACCGACGCCGTGGCGCGCAGCTTGCTTGAAACGCTTCATGAATTCTCCAGGACAATGCAACCCAGGCTCAGGGCTCGAAAGCCGCCGCCGCCCGGGACAGCCGGTCTAGCACCCCCGCCCATGCCGAATCCGGCGGCGGTGTTTCAACCCAGATTTCGCGAACCCCGGCTGCATCCAGCTCGCGAAGCACAGTGAACAACTCTTGCGCAGCGGCCAGCGCGTCGGTGGGCATGGCCCGCCAAAACGCTGTTGGCGCCGTCTGCTGCGCAGGGACAGACCGGGAATATACCGCCAGCCCGGCAGGCCACCCGCCGGTGAAGCTGGCGAGGGCGGCAAAGATTTGTTCCGCGGACTTCAGGCGCACCGTCGCCGTGGGCGCGTAATGCGCCTCCAGCGTGCCGGATGCCTTGGGCGCGGCAGCATCGCGTTCGCGCAATGGCTGGCCGAGCACCGCCTCCAGCTGTGCCGCGGTCAGCACACCCGGTCTGAGCAGCACCGGAAACTCGCGGCTGCAGTCGACGATGGCCGATTCGATGCCCACATGGCAGTCGCCCCCATCCAGCACCCGCAGCGCGTCGCCGAATTCATCCTGCACATGGCGCGCCTGCGTCGGGCTGACGCGGCCGAAGCGGTTGGCGCTGGGCGCCGCCACGCCGCGCACGCCCAGGGCATGGGCCGCGGCCAGCAGCTGGCGCGCCACCGGGTGCGCCGGACTGCGCAGGCCCACCGTGGCCTGGCCGCCGGCGGCGGCCTCGGCAACGCCGGGCGCACGCGGCACGATCACCGTCAGGGGACCGGGCCAGAAGGCCTGCATCAGCGCGCGTGCCGTCTGTGGCAGCTCGGCGGCAAAGCAGGCGGCATCGGCGGCATCCAGCACATGGACGATCAGGGGGTGATCGGCCGGCCGGCCCTTGGCGGCAAAGATCTTGGCCACTGCAGCGTCGTCGTCGGCACGCGCGGCCAGGCCGTAGACGGTCTCGGTCGGCATCGCGACGAGCTCGCCTTGCGCCAGCGCCTGTGCGGCCTGCTGGAGCGCCTGGGCGTCATGTCCGTTGAGCAGCATCGGAAGCCGGTCTCACCAATCGCGGGGCAGGCCCAGCAGGCTTGCCGCCTGGCGCGCCACCTGATCGGCCTGCTGCGCATCGGCAGCCGTGATGTTCAGGTGCCCCATCTTGCGGCCCGCACGCGGATTGGTCTTGCCGTACAGGTGCAAATGGGTGCCGGGCAGCGCCAGCACCTGGTCCCAGGGCGGCGTGCGCTCCCGGCCCTGCGCGTCGAACCAGAGATCGCCGAGCAGATTCAGCATCAAGGTGGGCGAGTGCAGGCGCGGCGCCACCAGCGGCAGGCCCGCCATGGCGCGCACCTGCAGGTCGAACTGCGACAAGTCGCAGGCGTCGAGCGTGTAGTGGCCCGAGTTGTGCGGACGCGGCGCCATCTCGTTAACGACCAATCGGCCGTCCTGCAGCACGAAGAACTCCACGCACAGCACGCCCACATAGGCCAGGCTGGCGGCGATGCGGGCCGCCGATTCGGCCGCCTGGGCGCGCAAGGCGTCGCTCACCGCGGGCGCTGGCACTTGCGTCACCGCCAGGATGCCGTCGCGGTGCAGGTTCTGCTGCACGGGGAACTGCACGATCTGGCCGTCGGCGCCGCGCGCCACGATCACGCTGAGCTCCAGCGCCAGCGGCAGCATCTGCTCCAGCACGCAGGGCACGTTCTTGAGCGCTTGCCAGGCAGCGTCGAGCTCGACGCGGCTGCGCACGCGCACCTGGCCCTTGCCGTCGTAGCCCATGCGGGCGGTCTTGAGGATGCCGGGCAGCAGCGCTTCGTCCACAGCGGCCAAGTCGGCCGCGCCGCGGATCAGCGCATGCGGAGCGCATTCGACGCCGCTGGCACGGAAATGCGCCTTCTCGTCGGCGCGGTCCTGGCAGACCGCCACGGCGGCACCGCTGGGCGCCACCACGCGGCGGCGCGCCAAGGCGTTGAGCGCCTGCGCCGGCACGTTCTCGAATTCGGTGGTGATGGCGTCGCAGCGCTCGCTCAAGGCGTCCAGCGCCTGGGCATCCAGATAGTCGGCCTTGAGGTGTTCGTGAGCGACCAGGCCGGCGGGGCTTTCGGCGTCCGGGTCCAGCACCACGGTGCGAAAGCCCAGCGTCTGCGCGGCGTGCACGAACATGCGGCCCAGCTGGCCGCCGCCCAACACGCCCAAGGTGGCGCTTCCTGGTTGCAGCACAGGCATCAGATCAGGTCCTTGCTCATGGCGCGCGCCGCCTCGGTCTGGCGAACGCGGAAAGCTGCCAGCTTCTCGCGCAACGCGGCGTCTTCATGCGCCAGCATGGCGACGGCGAACAGCGCGGAATTGCCCGCCCCCGCCGTGCCGATGGCGAAGGTGGCCACGGGAATGCCCTTGGGCATCTGCACGATGGAATGCAGCGAATCGACGCCCTGCAGATGGCGGCTCGCCACCGGCACGCCCAGCACCGGCACCAGAGTCTTGGAAGCCAGCATGCCCGGCAGGTGCGCGGCGCCGCCGGCGCCGGCGATGATGGCGCGCAAGCCCCGGCCCTGCGCGCCTTCCGCGTAGGCAAACATGTCGTCGGGCATGCGGTGAGCCGAAACCACGCGGGCCTCGAAAGGAACTCCGAACTCAGAGAGAATGTCGGCTGCGTGCTTGAGGGTGTCCCAGTCGCTGCTGGAGCCCATCACCACACCGACCAAGGGAGAAGCGCTGTTCAAAGCTCGCTCCATATGTGTTGGAAAATATGCTGGAAAACCCCGAATTGTAGAGGGGCCGGCGCTGAAACCACGAACAATCAAAAATCACCCGCCCATGACCGACATCACCATTCAGAATTTCGAGACCGACCTGCTGCAAGCCTCCACGCAGCAGCCCGTGCTGCTGGACATCTGGGCCCCCTGGTGCGGCCCCTGCAAAAGCCTGGGTCCGGTGCTGGAAAAGCTGGAAGTGGCGTATGCCGGCCGCTTCAAGCTGGCCAAGCTCAACAGCGACGAGCAGCCCGAGATCGCCAGCCAGCTGAGCCAGGCCTTCGGCGTGCGCAGCATCCCATTCTGCGTGATGTTTGCCGGCGGCCAGCCTGTGGACGGCTTTGTCGGCGCCCTGCCTGAAGCGCAGATCCGCGAGTTCCTCGACCGCCACGTGCCCGGACCCGAGGCGCTGGAAGCCGAGGAAGACCTGGCCGAAGCCGAGGCGCTGCTCGCCGACGGCGATGCCGACCAGGCCATCACCAAGCTGCACGCCGCCCTGAGTGCCGACCCGAACAACGAAACCGTGCGCTTCGACCTGGTCAAGGCCCTACTGGAAGCCGGCCGACTCGACGACGCGCTGGCCGCGTTCTCGGCCGTTGCCGACAAGGCCGCCGACACCATCATCCCGCACCCGCGCTTTGCCGCGCTGGGCCATTGGCTGATGGCGTCCGAGCGCGCCGCCGCTGGCCTGGACGTCGCGGCCTTGCAAGCGGCCATCGCTGCCAACCGGCGTGACTTCGACGCCCGCTTCGCCCTGGCGCAGGCGCGCTTCGCCGCGCACGACTTCACCGGCGCGATGGACGAGCTGCTGGAAATCATCATGCGCGACAAGACCTGGAACAACGAGGCCGCGCGCAAGACCTATGTCGCCATCCTCGAGATCATGACCAAGCCGGCGCCCAAGGCCGGCCCGGTGGCGGGCGAACAAAGAGGCGGCTTGCAACTGGCGGCGCCCAAGGCGGTAGCGCCCAGCGATCCGCTGCTCGATCAATACCGCCGCAAGCTCAGCATGGCGCTGTTCTAAGACTGGGGCCTCTAGAACTTGGCCTCCAAAGTCAGTGGCATGGGATGCACGGCTCCCTAACATGCGCGGACCTCAATGAGTCTCCAAACATGTAAAGGACCTCCCGCATGATCACTGCCGCCGCCGCCCAGGCCCAGTCGCTGCTGCGCGATACCTCGCATTTCCAGTGGTATGTCATCCCCTTCCTGCTGGTGGTGATCCAGGCCTTCGGCGAGCAGATCGCCGAGAAGCGCTGGAGCGTGGTGCTTGGCGCAGCGGCGTTCTGGCTGATGGACTGGTTCAACGAGATCGTCAACGGCCTGGTGTTCCACTTCTCGGGCTACGCGCCGATCTGGGCCACGCCGGGGAGTTCGGCGCTGGTGCTGCTGATCGGGCTGAACATCGAAATCACCTTCATGTTCGCGCTGATGGGCCTGTTTGCGATGCGCACCCTGCCCGCCGATACCCGGCAGAAGATCCTGGG
>Ga0213872_10001004_pt1 | contig 19713 bp, 17 predicted proteins | sample VelepicomBERX_R2_FD_160071 | JGI IMG/M metagenome (GOLD analysis project Ga0213872, IMG submission 160071) | Rhizosphere microbial communities from Vellozia epidendroides in rupestrian grasslands, the National Park of Serra do Cipo, Brazil - RX_R2 | ecosystem: Host-associated > Plants > Roots >...
TTCCAGGCTGTTGAACAGACCCAGTTGCACGTTGTAGCCCATCGAGGCGCCGGATGGGCGGGCCGCGGCGGCGGCTTGCGGCTCGATCGGCTGCACGGCTGGCGCCTGCGCGGGCAGTGGCGGTTGCACCAAGGTTGCCGTGCCCGGCGCGCGGTAAGGCGGGGTGCCGGCGGGCAAAGGGGCGGCGGGCATCTTGGCGGCGCGGGCGGTGTCGCGCGCCGGCGCGGCCGAGATCGGCGCGGTGGGGACCGCGACCATGTTGTGATGCGTCGGCGCCTGGTTGCTCGCAGGCGCCACGGCGGGCGGCGGGTTGACGGCGTTAGGCAGCGACAAAGGCGGCGTGGCGGTCATGCCGGGGGTTTGGCTGACATCCGGACCGGTCGGCGCCGTGCCGGCCGGTTGGCTGCTGGCGACCGGTGCGCTGGCGGTCGGCGCGCTGGCGGGCGTCGGCGGCGTCGCGGCGAGCCCGGCGGAGCTGACGATATTGCCCGCGCCGTTGTCGGCCGCGCTGTCCTTTTTGCCGGTCAGGCTGTCGAGCAGCGGAATGGCGGCCAGCGCGAGACCGACGAGGGCGGCGGCAATGGCCAGCCGTACCTTGAGTTTGGCGCCGAAGTCGGAGGCGTCGTCGTCTTCGTATGGGGGTGGGTCTCTACGCGGTTCGCTCATTGTGCTTAATTTTTATGCGGCAAATAGCCAAAAAGGCTGGTAATATAATCGGTTCCGTAAATTCGGCGAAAACCCGTGCTGGCACGCAATGCTGTGCCAGTTTAGCCAGTCATCAAGGTAATTGGGAGATTTATATGGCAATTGAACGCACCCTGTCCATCGTTAAACCGGATGCCGTGGGTAAAAATGTGATCGGCAAGATCTACGACCGTTTCGAGTCCGCCGGTCTGAAGGTGGTTGCCGCGCGCATGAAGCAACTGTCCCGCGCCGAAGCGGAAGGTTTTTACGCCGTGCACAAGGAACGCCCGTTCTTCAAGGATCTGGTCGATTTCATGGTGTCCGGCCCGGTGATGATCCAGGTGCTGGAAGGCGACGACGCCGTGCAGAAAAACCGCCAGCTGATGGGCGCCACCGATCCGAAGAAGGCTGAAGGCGGCACCATCCGCGCCGATTTCGCCGATTCGATCGACGCCAATGCCGTTCATGGTTCCGATAGCGCCGAAAACGCCGCCATCGAAGTGGCGTACTTCTTCGCCGCTTCCGAAATCTGCTCCCGTTGATTCAAGATGGCGGCCGTTTCGGCGGCCGCCATGTTTGCTGTAGAGAAACGCATGAAAACCAACCTGCTCGACTTCAATCTGGCTCAGCTCACCGATCACTTTGCCGCGATGGGCGAAAAGACCTTCCGCGCCAAACAGATCATGCGCTGGATGCACCAGATGGGCGAGGACGACTTCGACGCCATGACCGATATCGCCAAGACCCTGCGCGCCAAGTTGCAGGCTTCGGCGGAGGTGCGGGTCCCGTCCTTGATGGCCGCGCAGGAAGCCAGTGACGGCACCCGCAAGTGGCTGCTCGACGTCGGGACCGGGAATGGGGTGGAAACCGTGTTCATTCCCGAAGACGACCGCGGCACCTTGTGCGTGTCTTCCCAGGTGGGGTGTGCGCTCGAATGCACGTTCTGCTCCACCGGCCGCCAAGGCTTCAACCGCAATCTCAGCACCGCCGAGATCATCGGCCAGCTATGGTGGGCGAATAAGGCGATGGGCGTGACGCCGAAGAACGAGCGCGTGATTTCGAACGTGGTGATGATGGGCATGGGCGAGCCGCTGGCCAATTTCGACAACGTGGTGTCGGCCTTGCAGATCATGCTTGACGATCATGCTTATGGTCTGTCGCGCCGTCGTGTTACGCTTTCCACTTCCGGGTTGGTGCCGCAGATCGACCGTCTGTCGGCGGCGTGTCCGGTGGCGTTGGCGGTCAGCCTGCACGCGCCCAACGATGCGATTCGCGATCAGATCGTGCCGATCAACAAGAAATATCCGTTATCCGAATTGATGGCGGCATGCCGGCGTTATCTCGAATTCGCGCCGCGCGATTTCATCACTTTCGAGTACGTGATGCTTGACGGGGTCAACGACAGGCCCGAACATGCCCGGCAACTGTTGCAACTGGTGCGCGACGTGCCGTGCAAGTTCAACTTGATTCCGTTCAACCCCTTCCCGAACTCGGGCTATGGCCGGTCGAGCAATAACGCGATCCGCGCGTTCCGCGAAATATTGCAAGACGCAGGGGTGGTGGTGACGGTGCGCAAGACGCGCGGCGACGACATCGACGCCGCCTGCGGGCAGTTGGCGGGGCAGGTGATGGACAAGACGCGGCGTCAAGAAAAGTGGATCCGGATTGCGGAGAGCGGCTCAGAGTGAAAAAATGGTGGCAAAGCGCGGCATGGTTGATGATGGCTATCCCGGCCGGCGCGTTTGCCACTTCGCTGGATCATGAGCTAGCTTCGTTGCATACTCGTCTGGCGTTTGAATATGTGACGGCCGGTCAACCGGGCTTGGCGCTCGACGCCGCGAGCAAGGCGGTGGCAACCGGCCGGGACTACGCGCCGGCTTGGCTGGCCCGCGCACACGTCAATGCCGTGCTGACCCGTCGTGACGATGCCGAGCGGGATTTTCGCCAAGCGTTGGCGCTGACGCCGGAGAATGGCGAGGCGAACAATAATTTTGGCTTGTTTCTTTGTCTGAGCGGCCGTTGGCAAGACGGAGCGCGACATTTGACACGGGCTTTGTCGGATCCGCGTTACGGGGCGCGCGAAACGGCTTATTTGAATTTGGGCCGCTGCAGTCTCATGGCAGGGGAGACGCAGCAGGCGGTTGAGCATTGGTTGGCTGCTCTGCGGGCAAAACCGGCATATCCGTCGGCGTTGCGCCAGTTGGCGGTCATGTATACGAACCAGGGGAGCGTTGAACGAGCGTCATATTACTTTGGCCGTCTGATTGAGCATGCCGGGCCGCTTGAAGCCGACGATCTCCTGCTGGGGGTGCGGTTGGCGCGGTTGTCCGGGGATCGTGTCCGGGAAGAGGCTTATAGCGGCGAGTTGCACACTCGCTTTCCGGACTCCAGGGAAACACAGCAGTTGTTGAGCGGGATCTGATGGATGGAACAACAGTCCGAACAGAATAATCAGCCGGATCCGGTAAGCGTTGGTAGAGCTTTGCGCGCGGGGCGCGAAGCCGCCGGGTTGTCTCTGAACGAAGTGGCCGAACGGCTCAAACTGTCGTTGCGACAGTTGGATGCCATCGAGCGCGATGATTTCGATGCCCTGCCGGGGGCGACGTTCGTGCGCGGGTTTGTACGCAATTACGCTCGTTTTCTAGAAATCGATCCGGCACCGCTGATGGAGGCGCTCGATGCGCATTTCCCGTCGGCGGCGACCGAAGTGGCGAATTTGGCGCGCGAGGAACAGGCCGAGCCGCCGCAAACCAAGACCGGCATCAGCTCCGGTACCTGGATGGTGGTGGGGCTCGTCGGCGTGGTGTTGGGCGCCAGCGCGTTGTGGATCTTTGGCCATCGCAGCGAGCCGCAGCCTGATCTGACCCCGGTGGTCAGCCCGCAGACGGCTTCCGATCTGGCCGCGGCGGCATCCGTGCCCGCGCCGGCCTCCGCGGCGATGGCGCTCAATGCGGCGTCGGCGCCCGCTGCCAAGGCCGCTTCGGCGCCGGCAGCGGCCAAGCCGGCCTCCAGCCCGGCCGCGGATGCGTCGGCGGCTGCCGCGCGCGCCAAGGCCAAAGCGTTGGCCGCGGCCAAGGCTGCGGCGGCGAAGCAAAATGCCAGCAAGGCGGCTAGCCGGGCCGCTTCGGCGCCGGGCGCCAAGTCCTCGAGCGCCGCATCCGGACGGATTTCGGTTTCGGTGACCGAGCCTGCCTGGGTTGCCGTGACGGATGCGGACGGCAACAAATTGGTGTACTCGATGGTGGTGCCGGGCGCGCCGCGCGACGTGAGCGGCGTGCCGCCGTTCAAAGTACGCGTCGGCAACGCCGACAAAGTGACGCTGACCTACAACGGTCAAGGTGTGGATCTGGCCGAGCATACGCACGGCACGACAGCAAACGTGGAACTCAAATAGCGACAGGGCAGTTTGTTTATGGATAGCGTGATCATCGCGCGCCGCCCCACCCGTCAAGTACGAGTGGGGCATGTTCTTGTTGGCTCGCAGGCGCCTGTGGTGGTGCAGTCGATGACCAACACCGATACCGCCGACGCGCAAGCGACGGCCGATCAGGTTTTCGCCCTGGCGGACGCCGGTTCGGAACTGGTGCGCATTACCGTCAATTCGCCGGAGGCCGCCGCGGCGGTGGCCGAGATCCGTCAGCGTCTGGACGACCGTGGCTGCGACGTGCCCTTGGTCGGCGATTTCCACTTCAACGGCGATCGCCTGTTGCGCGAATTTCCGGCTTGCGCCCGCGCGCTGGCCAAATACCGCATTAACCCCGGCAACGTCGGCAAGGGCGCCAAAGGGGACGACAAATTTGCTTTCATGATCCGCACGGCGGTCGAACACGACAAACCGGTGCGTATCGGCGTCAACTGGGGCAGCCTGGACGCCGCGCTGGCTTCGCGCATGATGGACGCCAACAGCCGCCTAGCCGCGCCGTTGCCGGCAGAGCAGGTGATGCGCGAGGCCTTGATCGTTTCGGCGCTGGAGAGCGCCGAAAAGGCGATCGAGCTCGGCTTGTCGCCGGACCGGATTCTGCTGTCGTGCAAAGTCAGCCACGTGCAGGATTTGATCAGCGTGTACCGCGATTTGGCGCGCCGTTGCGATTTTCCGCTGCACCTGGGGCTCACCGAAGCGGGGATGGGCACCAAGGGCGTGGTGGCGTCGAGCGCGGCGCTTGCCGTGTTGCTGCAAGAGGGTATCGGCGACACCATCCGTATTTCGCTGACCCCGGCGCCGGGCGAATCGCGTACGCGTGAAGTGGTGGTGGCGCAGGAATTGCTCCAGACGATGGGGCTGCGTTCGTTCACGCCGCTGGTGACGGCTTGCCCCGGTTGCGGTCGCACCACCAGCACGTTGTTCCAGGAACTGGCGGAGCGCATTCAAACTTATCTGCGCGCGCAAATGCCCGTGTGGCGTTTGCAGTATCCGGGCGTGGAGGAAATGAAGGTGGCGGTGATGGGCTGCGTGGTCAACGGCCCGGGCGAGTCCAAGCTGGCCGATATCGGTATCTCGCTGCCCGGCACCGGCGAAGTGCCGGTGGCGCCGGTGTATATCGATGGACAGAAGGACGTGACGCTCAAGGGCGATGACATCGCCGAGGCCTTTACCCGCATCGTGGACCAGTATGTGGCGTCGCGTTTCGGTGAAGGCGGCAGCCGCCGCGCCGCGGCGCCCGCCGCCAAAACCATACCGATCCGCCAGGTGTGACCGGCAAATCGACAATAAAGACAAAGATAGAAAACAATGGCACAAAAAATCCAGGCGGTGCGCGGCATGAACGACGTGCTGCCGTCCGAATCCCCGCAGTGGCTGTATCTTGAATCCGTCTTGCGCACCTTGTTGAACGACTATGGTTACCAGCATATTCGCACGCCGATGTTGGAAATCACGCCGTTGTTCGTGCGCTCGATCGGCGAAGTGACCGACATCGTCGAGAAGGAGATGTACACCTTCACCGACTCGCTCAACGGCGAAAGCCTGACGCTGCGCCCGGAAGGGACCGCGAGCGTTCTGCGCGCCATTGTCGAGCATAATCTGCTGTATAACGCCACGCAGCGGTTGTGGTACACCGGCCCGATGTTCCGCCACGAGCGGCCGCAGAAGGGACGCTACCGGCAATTCCACCAGACCGGTGTCGAGGTGCTGGGTTTTCCGGGACCGGATATCGATGCCGAGATTCTGCTGATGACGGCCGATCTGTGGCACCGGCTGGGCATCGCCGATTACGTCGAGTTGCAGATCAACACGCTCGGCAACCGCGAGGAGCGCGGCGCCCATCGCACCGCGCTGATCGCATATCTGGAGCAGCACGTCGAGCGCCTGGACGAAGACGGCAAACGCCGCTTGTATACCAATCCGCTGCGCGTGCTCGATACCAAGAACCCCGATTTGCAGGCGATCTGCGATGCTGCGCCGCGTCTGATCGACTATCTCGGCGCCGCGTCCCGCGCGCACTATGAGGGTTGGAAGGTCATGCTCGACGCCCTGGGGCTCCGTTACGTGGAGAATCCTCGTTTGGTGCGCGGGCTCGACTATTACAATCTATCGGTCTTCGAGTGGGTGACGAGCGAACTGGGCGCGCAAGGCACGGTATGCGCCGGCGGCCGTTACGATGGCCTGGTGGAAGAGCTGGGCGGCAAGCCGACGCCGGGCATCGGCTTCGGCATGGGCATGGAGCGCATCCTGCTCTTGTTGCAAGACAAGGGCTTGATCCCCGCGGTGTCCGGCGTGGACGTCTATCTGGTTCAGCAGGGCGAGGGCGCGCCGCTCTATGCGATGCAGCTGGCGAAACAGTTGCGCGCCGCCGGGGTGTCGGTGATGCAGCACCTGGGCGAGGGCAGTTTCAAATCGCAAATGAAAAAGGCCGACGCGTCGGGTGCCGCCTATGCGGTGATCGTCGGCGAAAACGAAATGGCCACTGGTACCGCCATCGTGAAGCCTCTGCGTGTCGACGCCGAGCAGCGTACCGTGGCGTGTGCGGATGTGGCCGCGGCCGTCGCCGCTTTGAAAGTGTGAGAGGGAGGGCGCGATGGCGTTCGATTTGCAGGAACAAGAACAGATTGACTCGCTGAAGGTATTTTGGAATCAGTGGGGTAAATGGGTGGTTGCCGGGGTCGGCTGCTTGGCGATCGGCTATCTCGGCTACAAGGCGTACAACCTGTATCAGGCGCGTCAGGTCGAGGCGTCGGCCGCGGTCTACGTTTCGCTGGAACAGGCCGCCGGCGCGCAGGATCTGGCCAAGGTCAAAGCAGGCGCGGCCAGCATCGAAGCCGATTACGCGACGTCGCCGTTTGCGCCGCGCGCCGCTTTCCTGGCGGCCAAGGCAGGTTTCGACAAAAACGACCTGGCGTATGCCCGCGACCAACTGAACTGGGTTGCGACCCACGCCAAGGAGCCGGCGCTGGTTTCGTTGGCGCAGTTGCGCCTGGCTAACGTATTGCTGGATCAAAAGCAATATGACGCCGCCGTGGCTCAACTGAATTTGGCGCATGAGCCCGCGTTCGATGCGCTGTATTTCGACGCCAAGGGCGACGTATTCGCCATCAAGGGCGACAAGAGCGCCGCGCGCGATGCCTACCAGGCCGCCCTGGCCAAATTGGCCAGCGATGCGCCAAGCCGTGAATATATCCAGACAAAACTCGATGCCCTGGGAGGCTGATTGATGCTGCGTCAACGTCTGCTGTTGGTGTTGTTGTCCACTTCGATGCTGGGTGGTTGCGCCAGCTGGTTTCAGTCTTCGTCCCGCCCCGCGCCGACAGAACTGACCGCTATTCACGCGATTCAGCCGCTGAAGGTGCAGTGGTCGGAATCGCTGTCGTCCGACGTGCCCGGGAGCTTCCTGCCGGTGTATGACCGCGGTGACGTGCTGGTGGCGGACGCCGATGGCGGCATTCGCACCTTCAACGCCGACAGCGGCCATCAAACCGCGCGGCTCGACCTCAAGCGCGCCTTGTCCGCCGGTGTCGGCGTGGCCGGCAATACACTACTGGTCGGTACGGCCGACGGCAATTTGCTCGCCGTGGATCGCGCCAGCGGCAAGACGCTGTGGCAACAGCGTCTGACCAGCGTCACGCTGGAAGCGCCCGCGGTCGGCGGCGATGTGGTCGTGGTACGCACCAACGACGACCGCGTGAGCGGATTTCAGCTCGCCGACGGCAAATTGCTCTGGTCGCAGACGCATTTCCAACCCGAGTTGACCGTGCGTAACGTCGGTTCGCTCAATATGGTCGGTGCCGATGCGGTGCTGGCCGGGCTCGCTGGCGGCAAACTGCAGGTCCTGTCGCCGCAGAACGGCAACGTGCTGTGGGAGGGCGTGGTGGCCACGCCCAAGGGCGCGACCGAACTTGAACGCGTCAGCGACGTGGTCAGCCGGCCGCAGTATGCCAATCAGCAAGTGTGCGCCGTGGCCTATCAGGGCCGCGTCGCCTGCTTTGACGCGCGCTCCGGCAATCTGATCTGGGCACGCGAAGTGTCGTCCAGTCATGGCATCGCGCTGGACGAGCAAAACGTGTATGTCACCGATGAGGATGATTCGGTGTTGGCGTTCGATCGCCAAACGGGACGCAACGTCTGGAAACAGGATGCGCTCAAATATCGTGGTTTGTCGGGCCCGGCAATGCTTGGCCGCTTCGTGCTGGTGGTGGATGCGCAGGGTTACGCGCACCTCTTGTCCAACGAAAGCGGCAGCATCGTCGGCCGTGTTGGTGTCGGTACCGATGGCCAGACCGCACAACCTGTATCGCTGGGCACGTCGGCGTTGGTCAAGGGACCGAACGGCCGCCTGGTGATGCTGTCACTTGGATAATGCAGTTTTAGATGAAACCAACTGTTGCTTTGGTCGGCCGCCCCAACGTGGGCAAGTCGACCCTGTTTAACCGGCTGACGCGCAGCCGCGACGCACTAGTGGCCGATCAGCCGGGCTTGACCCGCGATCGCCACTACGGGCACGGCCGCGTTGGCGATAAGCCTTATCTCGTGATCGATACCGGCGGCTTCGAGCCGGTGGTGGACGAGGGCATCCTGTTCGAGATGGCTAAGCAGACCTTGCAGGCCGTCGACGAGGCGGACGCGGTGATTTTCCTGGTGGATGGCCGCACTGGCCTGACGCCGCAGGATAAAATCATCGCCAACCGGCTGCGGCAGCTCAATCGGCCGGTGCATCTGGTGGTCAACAAGGCGGAAGGCGTCAGCCAATCGATTGCCGGCGCCGAGTTCCACGAACTGGCGTTGGGCGAACCGTGGGCGATTTCTTCCGCCCATGGCGACGGTGTGCGCGAACTGATGGATCGCGTGCTGGAACCGTTCCCGGAAGAGGAGGAGGAAACGCCGTCGCGGTACCCGAAGTTCGCGGTGATCGGCCGGCCGAACGTGGGCAAGTCGACGCTGGTGAACACCATCCTGGGCGAAGAGCGGGTGATTGCCTTCGACCACCCGGGAACCACGCGCGACAGTATTTATATTGATTTCGAGCGCGCCGGCCAGCCCTACACGATCATCGACACCGCCGGTGTGCGCCGTCGCACCAAGATCGACGAGGCGGTCGAGAAGTTCTCCGTGGTCAAGACCATGAAGGCGATCGAGGATGCCAACGTCGCCGTGCTGGTGTTGGATGCGCAACAGGACATCTCCGAGCATGACGCCACCATCGCCGGCTTTGCGCTCGAAGCAGGCCGGGCGCTGGTGGTGGCGGTGAACAAATGGGACCATCTCGACAATGAGAAGAAAGAACAGATCAAGCGCGACATCGCGCGCAAGCTGACTTTCCTCGATTTCGCCAAGTTCCATTATATTTCCGCCCTGGAGGGGCGCGGCGTGGGCGATCTGTTCAAGTCGATCGATGGCGCGTATCAGGCGGCGATGGCCAAGCTATCGACGCCGAAGCTCACCCGGGTATTGGAAGTGGCGATCGAGCGCCAGGCACCACCGCGCGTGGGGCCGGTACGGCCGAAAATGCGTTATGCCCACCAAGGCGGGATGAACCCGCCGATCATCGTTGTGCATGGCAATGCGCTCGACCATGTGCCGGATAGCTATACTCGCTATCTGGAACATACATTCCGCAAGGTGTTCAAACTCGAGGGCACGCCGTTGCGTGTTCAATACAAGACGGGCGAAAACCCGTTCGATAAGGAAGACGCCAAGCACAAACCCAAATTGTCGCCGCTGGCGAAGTACAAAACCAAGCTGGCCGAAAAGCAGGCGCGCGATAAGCGTATGAAAGACGTGAAAAAATAGTACACTGGTATGATTTCTGCTAAAACGTAAGCGTGTAGCCGGGCTTGGCAGTTAATCATTAAAACAATCGACGTTTCGGAGAATAACGAATGAGCTCAAAAGGGCAAATGTTACAAGACCCGTTCCTGAATACTCTGCGCAAGGAACATGTCCCGGTTTCCATCTATCTGGTAAACGGTATTAAGTTGCAGGGGCAAGTCGAATCTTTCGACCAATACGTGGTGCTGCTGAAAAACACCGTGACGCAAATGGTGTATAAGCATGCCATTTCCACCGTGGTGCCCGCTCGTCCGGTCAATATTCCGCACGAACACTACACCACGCAGAAGTTGGATCAAGCGGAAGAGTAATTCCTTCCTCCAGCGGGGCCGGCGTTCCGTACTCCCATGGAGTGTGGCGTTGGCCCTTTTTCATTGCTTAATAGAGAAGGCTGATAGTGTTTGATCGTCCGGAAGTGGGTGATAAAGCGGTGGTGGTGTGCCTCGACTTCGGTACGCCGGATTTCGCCGAAGATGTCGCCGAGTGTGTAGAGCTGGTTACCAGCGCCGGGGTGGATGTGGCCGAGACCGTGACCGCCAAGCGCCAGCGTCCCGACGCGGCGCTATTTGCCGGCAAGGGCAAAGTCGAGGAGATCGCCGCCGTGGTGCGTGCGGCGAACGCCACCGTGGCGATCTTTAACCACCAGCTGTCGCCGGCGCAGGAGCGCAACCTGGAGCGGGCGCTGCAGTGCCGGGTGATCGACCGCACGAGTCTGATTCTGGACATCTTCGCGCAGCGGGCGCGCAGCCATGAAGGCAAGCTGCAGGTCGAGTTGGCGCAGTTGTCGCACCTGGCCACGCGCCTCGTGCGCGGCTGGACGCACCTTGAGCGGCAGAAGGGGGGTATCGGTCTGCGCGGCCCGGGCGAGACCCAGCTTGAGACCGACCGCCGCTTGCTCGGCAACCGCGTCAAACTGCTCAAGGACCGCTTGCGCCATGTCGAGCGCCAGCGCAATACGCAACGGCGCGGCCGGCAGCGCTCCGGCGTGCCGTCGTTGTCCATCGTCGGCTATACCAACGCCGGCAAATCCACGCTGTTCAATAGCCTGACCAAGGCCAAGAGCTACGCCGCCGATCAGTTGTTCGCCACGCTGGATACCACCAGCCGCAAGCTGTACCTCGGCCCGGAGGCGTCGATCGTGCTGTCGGATACCGTCGGCTTCATCCGCAACCTGCCCCATACCCTGGTCGCCGCCTTCCGCGCCACGCTGGAAGAAACGGTGCAGGCCGACATGCTGCTGCATGTGGTCGATGCCGCCAACCCTATGCGCGAAATGCAACGGGATGAGGTGGACAAGGTGTTGGGCGAAATCGGCGCCGACGGCGTGCCGCAACTGATCGTTTGGAACAAAATCGACCTGAAGGGGCAGGCGCCCGGCATCGAGCGCGATGCGGACGGAATGCCTGTGGCGGTGCGGGTTTCGGCGTTGACGGGCGCGGGCTTGGAGCTGCTGCGCGCGGCGCTCATCGAGCGGTTGTCGTCAGCCGACAGCGCCGATGAGTCAGCGGGCGAGGCGCTGTCCTGGCAATAATGTTTTGTTTTTATCTGAGCATATTCTGCAAGATGTGCGTAGAATACTGCCTGAAGAGCGTGGGCGTTTTTGCGCCCACGTCATTCACAGAAGCCGCGGTGCTTGGCACTGCCGGCTCGGGCCGATAAAAACCGGTTCACGGTTCGGCTGCAACACCAACTCTCATTCCCGGTGACTTCGCGTTCGGCCCCGGCTTGCGCGCGTCCCGGTAACAGGCGGGTCTTTGTCCCGCCTTTTATTGTGTTTCAGACGACTATGCGAAATTGGCTGTTACCTGAATATATCGCCGATATTCTGCCGGCGACCGCGCGCCAGTTGGAGACCGCCAAGTCTTCCATGCTGGAGCTGTTCCGCACGGCCGGCTACGAATTGGTGTTGCCGCCGATGATCGAATACATCGACGCGTTGGTCGCCGAGGGCGATGATTCGCTCGAGATGAAGACCTTCAAGCTCGACGATCAGCTGTCGGGTCGCCAAATGGGCTTGCGGGCGGACATTACGCCGCAAGTGGCGCGTATCGATGCGCATCTGCTGGCTGAGCGCACCGGTGTTACTCGGTTGTGCTATGCAGGAAGCGTGGTGCATACACGCCCGGCGGGCTTGATGAGTTCGCGTGAGCCGTTGCAGGTCGGCGCCGAGCTCTATGGCTTCGCCGGCATTGAGGCGGATCTGGAGATCATTCGCCTGGCCTTGGCGACCTTGGATCAGGTGGCTGTGCCCAATCCGCGCCTCGATATCGGCAACATTGCCATTTTCCGCGGCTTGGCCGCGGCTGCCGGGCTCGATCCGGCCTTGACCCGCGACGTCTTCACGGCGTTGCGCAGCAAGGATGCGGCGGGCGTGTCGCTGCTGGTGCAAGGCGTCGCCGAGCCGTATCGCAGCGCTTTTATCGCGCTGCCCGAACTGTATGGCCCACGCGCCGTGCTCGACCGCGCGCGCAGCCGGCTGCCGTCGATTCCCGAGGTGGATCAAGCGCTAGGCCAATTGCAGGCGCTGGCGCAGACGCTGGAGGATCGTGTCGAGATCAGCATCGATTTGACCGAATTGCGCGGCGCCGCGTATCACACCGGGCTGATGTTCGCCGTCTACGCGCCGGGTTGGCCGGATGAGTTGGCCCGTGGCGGCCGTTACGACAATGTCGGGCGCCGCTTTGGCCGCGCGCGTCCCGCCACCGGCTTTAGCCTGGATCTGCGCGACCTGTTGCGCATCTTGCCGGAGCGCGACAGCGCGCGCGGCATCCGTGTGGCGGCGCGCGACGCCGATGCCGCCGCGACCGAAGTGGACACGCTGCGCCGGTCCGGCGAAGTGGTGATCGTCGATTACCTGGGCGAGTCCGCCACCGCGCTCAATTGCGACCGTGAATTGGTCGCTGGTGCGGCTGGCTGGCAGGTTGTCCCGTTTAACTGATTTTTGTAGCAAGACAGAGAGAAGGATTCTTTCCTATGTCCAAGAACGTTGTCGTGATTGGGACCCAGTGGGGTGATGAAGGCAAGGGCAAGATCGTTGACTGGCTGACCGATCACGCTCAGGGCGTGGTGCGTTTTCAAGGCGGCCACAATGCGGGCCATACGCTGGTGGTGAACGGCAAGAAAACCGTGTTGCGCCTGATTCCGTCCGGCATTTTGCGCGAGGGCGTCGAATGCTTCATCGGCAATGGCGTGGTGTTGTCGCCCGAAGCCCTGTTCAAGGAAATCGACGAGCTGGAGGCGGCGGGCGTGAGCGTCAGCGGCCGACTGAAGATCGCCGAGGCCTGCCCGCTGATTCTGCCGTATCACATCGCGCTCGATCAGGCGCGTGAAGCCGCCAAGGGCGCGAGCAAGATCGGCACGACCGGTCGCGGCATTGGCCCGGCTTACGAGGATAAGGTGGCGCGCCGCGCGCTGCGTGTCGGCGATTTGTTCGATCCGGCCCGTTTCGCCGACAAGCTGCGCGAAAACCTGGCGTTCTACAACTTCCAGTTGACTCAGCTTTACAAGGCCGATGCGGTCGAGTTTGACGATGTTTATCCGACCATCATGCAACTGGCCGAGCGGCTGAAGCCGATGGTGGCCGACGTGTCGCGCACGCTGTACGAGATGAACAAGGCCGGCAAGCCGTTGCTGTTCGAAGGGGCGCAAGGCACGCTGCTCGATATCGACCACGGCACCTATCCGTACGTGACCTCGTCCAATTGCGTGGCCGGCGCGGCGGCGCCGGGCGCCGGCGTGGCGCCGCAGATGCTCAACTACGTGCTGGGCATCGTCAAGGGCTACACGACCCGGGTGGGTTCCGGTCCGTTCCCGACCGAGCAGGAAAACGAGGTGGGCAGTTTTCTGGCGCAGCGCGGCAACGAGTTCGGTTCGGTCACCGGCCGGCCGCGTCGCTGCGGCTGGTTCGATGCGGCGCTGCTCAAGCGCTCGATCCAGATCAATGGCGTCTCCGGCCTGTGCGTGACCAAGCTCGACGTCATGGACGGTTTGGAAACCATCAACTTGTGCGTCGGCTATAAACTCGACGGCGAGACGGTAGACATCTTCCCGGTCGGCGCCGATGCCGTGGCGGCCTGCGAACCGATTTACGAAACCCTGCCCGGCTGGAGCGAATCCACCGTCGGCTTGAAGCGCTGGGATGACTTGCCGGCCAACGCCCGCGCTTATCTCAAGCGCATCGAGGCGTTCTGCGGCGCGCCGGTGGACATCGTTTCGACCGGTCCCGATCGCGAGGAAACCATCGTGCTGCGCCATCCGTTTGGCCTGTAACGCGCGGCGATGACAAAACCCCGGCCAGGCGACTGCCTGACCGGGGTTTTTCTTTGTTCGAAGCAAAAACACCCCTTGAGCGTGCTCAAAGGGTGTTTTTGAAATTTGGTGCCCAGGAGAAGACTCGAACTTCCACAGTGTTGCCACCGCTAGGACCTGAACCTAGTGCGTCTACCAATTCCGCCACCTGGGCTATGACTGCTCGGGAAATACCCTGCAGCCGAGAGGGGAGACTATATCCATAATGTACTATGGTGTCAAGCCGGGTCGCATGATACATTGGACCGGCTGCAGACAGGTATGGAGAAGTCGGATGTCATCGCAATATGTAGTGCGCAGTTTGCTGGAAAACGATCTGTATAAATTCACGATGTGGCAGGCCTTGCTGCATCAGAATCCCGGCGCCACGGCGGAATATGCCTTCGTCTGCCGCAATCAGACGGCCTTTCCGCTTTCAGAACTCAAAAACGAGATCGATGCAGAGCTCGACCACCTGTGCGACATGCTGTTCAGCCAGGAGGAGCTCGATTTTCTCAGTAGCCTGCGTTACATCAAGAGCGATTTCGTCGACTTTCTCAATGTCTTTCGATTTCAGCGCCGCTTCATCAAGGTCGGGGTGGAGGGCGAAACGCTGACCATCACGGCCAAAGGGCCGCTGGTGCACGTGATGGGCTTCGAGATCTTCGTGCTCTACATCGTCAATGAGCTGTACTTCCGCCGTTTGTCCGCCGGGCGGGAGGAGGAGATTTTGGAGGAGGGGCGTCGTCGATTGGTGCGCAAAATCGCCGCCATGCGCGCGGCCCCCGAACCGGTCGATGGCATCAGCCGCTTTGCTTTCTCGGATTTCGGCCTGCGCCGGCGTTACAGCGGCGTTTGGCACGATGAGGTGATCGGCACGCTGCAGCGGGCGCTGCCGGACGCGTTCCCCGGCACGTCCAATGTTTACCAGGCGATGCGTTACAACCTGCTGCCGATCGGCACCATGGCACATGAGTACATGCAAGCGCATCAAGCCTTCGGCACGCGGCTGCGCGATTTTCAAACCGCGTCGCTGGAGAGCTGGGTACATGAATTCCGCGGCGACTTGGGTATCGCATTGACCGACGTGGTCGGCATGGATGCCTTCTTGAACGACTTCGATTTGTACTTCGCCAAACTGTTCGACGGTTTGCGCCATGATTCGGGCGATCCGTACGTCTGGGGCGAAAAGGCCATCGCTCACTACCGTTCGCTGCGCATCAATCCGTTGACCAAGCGTTTGGTGTTTTCCGACGGCTTGACCGTAGAGCGCGCCTTGGCGCTCTACGAGTATTTTGCCGGGCGCATCCAGGTCGGCTTCGGCATTGGCACGCATCTGACCAACGACTTGGGACCCGCGCCGCTGAACATCGTGATGAAGCTGGTGAACTGCAATGATCAGCCGGTGGCCAAATTGTCCGATTCGCCCGGTAAGACGCTGTGCAGCGACGAGACCTTCCTTGCGTATCTGCGCCAGGTGTTTAACCACCCGGCGCCTCCTGGGGTTTAGTGGCTGTAGACGCTAGCTCAATGCCTCGCTGGGGGGCAGTGCGACCTCGCAGCCCTCGCGCTGGCTTTGCACCACGGCCTCGATGACCTGAATCACGCGGGCGGCTTCCAGCGCGGTGACCGGGTTGGCGCCGGTGCCGTGAATCGCGTCGCGTACCGCGGCGTAATAGGCGACGTAGTTCCCGGTGGCGATGACGGGACGCGCCGATTGCGGCGGTTCCTCGCCGGCCAGCCACAGCTCGGCCGGCTGTGTGTCGATGCCGAAATCGGGCGCCGTGGGCAAGATGCCTTGCTTGAGCGCGCCTTCCTGCGTGTCCAGCCCATGCTTGATGAAGCTTGCTTTGCTGCCGTGCACGGTCAGCCGCGGCGAGCCGCCCACGACCAGGCAGCTGGCCTGCAGATCGGCGACGAAGTTCGGATAACGCAAGCGCACGTCGAAGAAATCATCCACCTGCGAGCCGTCGCGCTGGCGCTGCAGGATGCCGTGCACCGCTTGCGGCATGCCGAACAGCAATAGCGCCTGATCCACCAAATGAGCGCCCAGGTCGAACCACAAGCCGGCGCCTGGCCGGTCTTCCTCGCGCCAGCGCTGGCGGATTTGCGGCCGGTAGCGGTCAAAGCGCGATTCGAAACGGCTGATGCGGCCGAGCGTGCCGTCCGCCAGTAGCGCGCGCAAGGTCAAGAAATCGGAATCCCAGCGGCGGTTGTGGAACGCCGATAGCACGCGGTGGACTTGATTTGCGAGCGCGTGCAGGCGCAGCGCCTCGTCCAGCGTGGTGGTAAACGGTTTGTCGATCACGACATGTTTGCCGGCCAATAGCGCATCGCGCGCCTGGCTAAAGTGTAATTCGTTCGGGCTTGCGATCACCACCAGATCGATGGCGGGATCGGCCAAGGCTTGCTCAAGCGTCGGCACGATCTGGCAGTCTGGGCGCTCGGCGCGGATCTCGTCGCCACGCCGGCTAACGAGGGTGTGAAGCTTCAGTCCTGGGGTCGCATCGATCAGCGGTGCGTGAAATGTCTTGCCGGCATAGCCGTAGCCCGACAAGGCGACATTCAGGGTAGGGGACATGACGTATCTCGCGGTTGGATGAACGACGAGAATGGATCAGCACAGGCGAAAAGGCAATGCGCCAGGCCGCGGCGGACAATAAAAAAACCCGCTTGCGCGGGTTATTTTCATTTGGTGCCCAGGAGAAGACTCGAACTTCCACAGTGTTGCCACCGCTAGGACCTGAACCTAGTGCGTCTACCAATTCCGCCACCTGGGCATACCTTCAAATTTTATACAGCAGGACACTCAGCGACATTATAATCAGCTGGTGCCCAGGAGAAGACTCGAACTTCCACAGTGTTGCCACCGCTAGGACCTGAACCTAGTGCGTCTACCAATTCCGCCACCTGGGCTTGCTTATGCTGTATCATCGCAGCGGCACTGCTCGCTGCGAAGTGCGAATTATATTGACCTTACAGAGGATGTCAATGGTCGCCAAACAAAAAAAAGCCAAAACACCGATGCTTCGCCAACAAGACCCTTTTCTTGAGCGCGAAAAACTCAAATATCCCAATCCCTTGCCGAGCCGAGAGTTTCTGCTTTCCATTCTCTCCGAGCAAGGCGTGCCGTTATTCCCCGACGAGCTGGCCCAAATGCTGTCCATTAAACGCTCGGAGCGGGAGTTTTTCGATCGGCGCCTGGGCGCGATGGAACGCGCTGGGCAAATCATCATCAACCGCAAGGGCGCGGTCTGTGTTTCCCATAAGCTCGATCTGGTCAAATGCAAGGTGCTTGGTCATCGCGACGGTTACGGTTTCGCCGTGCCGGAAGACGGCGAGGGCGAGGACATCTTTCTGCCAGAGCGCGAAATGCACAAGGTGCTGCATGGCGACCGCGTCATGGTGCGCATCACCGGCACCGACCGGCGCGGCCGACAGGAAGGCAGCATCGCCGAAGTGCTGGAACGCGCGGTCAACCAGGTGGTCGGCCGCATCTATCAAGAGCGCGGCGTCTGGTTCTTCGTGGCCGAGGACCGTCGCATCAACCAGGACATCCTGATCGAGCAGGGCGGCGAGCGCAAGGCGCGGCATGGCCAGGTGGTGATGGTGGAAATCCTGGTGCAGCCGGATAGCCATCGCCAGGCCATCGGTCGGGTGTTGGAGATCCTGGGCGATTACGCCGACCCCGGCATGGAGATTGAGATCGCGCTGCGCAAACATGCGCTGCCGCACCGCTTCAGCCAAGCCGCCGAGGCGCAGGCCCAAAAGACGCCCGCCAAGGTACGCAAGATCGACTTGAAGGATCGCGTCGACCTGCGCGATGTGCCGCTGGTGACGATTGACGGTGAAACCGCGCGCGACTTCGACGATGCCGTCTATGCCGAACGCGTCGGCAAGGGGTTTCGTTTGGTGGTGGCGATTGCCGACGTCAGCCATTATGTCCAGCCGGGCGATGCGCTGGATCAGGATGCCTACGAGCGCGGCACCTCGGTCTATTTCCCGCGGCGTGTAATTCCGATGCTGCCCGAGGCGCTGTCCAACGGTATTTGCTCGTTGAATCCGGACGTCGAGCGGCTGTGCATGGTGTGCGATATGCAGATCAATGCCAAGGGGCAGGTGAAGAGTTACCGTTTCTACCCCGCCGTGATGCGTTCGCGCGCGCGTTTGACTTATACCCAGGTGTGGGAGTGGCTGAGCAAAGGCGGCAAGACGCCGTTGATGGATCAGTTGCAGACGTTGTACGAATTATTCAAGGTGCTGCTGGCCGCGCGCGAGAAGCGCGGCGCTATCGATTTCGACACCACTGAAACCCAGATGATCTTCAACGATGACGGTAAGATCGACCGCATCGTGCCGGTGGTGCGCAACGATGCGCATCGTCTGATCGAGGAGTGCATGTTGGCCGCCAACGTCTGTGCCGCCAACTTCATCGAGGAACACAAGCACAAGTGTCTGTATCGCGTGCACGAAGGTCCGACCGACGACCGGCTGGAAAATCTGCGCGCCTATCTACGCCTGGCCGGGCTTCAGCTCGGCGGCGGCGAGCGGCCGGGCGCCAAGGACTACGCCGCCTTGGCCGACAAGATCCGTTCCCGTCCGGATGCGCTGATGTTGCAGACCATGCTGTTGCGCTCGATGCAGCAGGCGGTCTACACGCCGGACAATGCCGGTCACTTCGGTCTGTCCTATGAGGCGTATACGCACTTTACTTCGCCGATTCGCCGTTATCCGGACCTGTTGGTCCATCGCACACTCAAGGCGATTTTGCTTGGCGAAACCTATAAGCCGGGTAAGTGGGCGCTATTGGGAGAGCACTGCTCGATGACCGAACGCCGCGCCGACGACGCCAGCCGCGACGTCGAGTCGTGGCTCAAGACGTATTACATGCGCGACAAGATCGGCGAGGTGTTCAGCGGCAAGATCAATGCCGTCACCAGCTTCGGCGTGTTCGTTCTGCTTAACGATGTTTACGTCGAGGGGTTGGTGCACATCTCCGAGCTTGGCAAGGATTACTTCCATTTCCGCAAGGATATTCAGGCGATTGTCGGTGAGAAGAGCGGCATGCGTTATCAGCTGGGGGATCCGCTGACGGTCAAGGTGGTGCGCGCCGACTTGGAAAGCGCCAAGGTCGACTTTCAGTTGGTGCGGGAAAAGCCGAAGGCGGATGAGCCAGCGCCGGCCCGATCGAAAGGCCGACGCGCGCCGAGATGATCGTATTTGCGCGCTAAAAAAGGATGGGTGTGAACCCGTCCTTTTTTATTTTCTTGCCGATCAACGGTTTGCGCTCTTGCAGCGATTTTGTCGCCAAATAGGGGTTGACGCCCCTAAGCAGGGTGGGTATAGTTCGCCTCCTCGCTGCAGCAACAACGCAGCACCGCTCTTTAACAGAACAGAACAACCGATAGGTGTGAGTGCCGGGGGAGCCCGACACTTGCACTGCAAGAGACAGAAAGTACCTTCGGGTTCTTTTGTGGTTCTTG
>Ga0213872_10001005_pt1 | contig 19708 bp, 20 predicted proteins | sample VelepicomBERX_R2_FD_160071 | JGI IMG/M metagenome (GOLD analysis project Ga0213872, IMG submission 160071) | Rhizosphere microbial communities from Vellozia epidendroides in rupestrian grasslands, the National Park of Serra do Cipo, Brazil - RX_R2 | ecosystem: Host-associated > Plants > Roots >...
TGTCGAGGGTCGGTATGGAAAGACGGGACATAGCATTCTCCAATGGTTGTGAACCGATATAAGCTCGGTGAAATGCATAATGCCTGCTTCCATATTTGTTGATAATCAGTCAATATCGACAATATCCCTACCATTTTTCGGAAGGATAAGATGGATCGCCTGGAAGCCATGGCTATGCTCGTGGCAGTAGCGGAGAAAGGTAGCTTGTCCGCGGCGGGACGAGACTTGAAGGTGCCGCTGACCACCGTCAGCCGCAAGATTTCCGACCTTGAAACGCTGCTCGGGACGCGGCTGCTGATCCGGTCGACGCGCAAACTCACGCTGACGGACGCCGGTACTGCTTACCTTGCGGCAGCGCGCCGCATCCTCGAAGAGGTCGAAGAGGCCGAGCGCGAAGCGGCCGGCGAGTTCACCGTACCCAAGGGCGAATTGGTCGTGACCGCGCCATTGATGTTCGGGCGCCTGCATGTGTTGCCCGTTGTCGCCGATTTTCTGGCGACCTTCCCCGAGATCAACATCCGGCTTATGTTGTCGGACCGCAATGTAGATCTCATCGACGACCACGTGGACATGGCAGTACGCATCGGAAAGTTGCCCGACAGCTCGATGGTGGCAACGCAAATCGGCGTCATGCGAACCGTGACGTGCGCCAGCCCCGGGCTCCTTGCCGGTCACTGTGTGCCGCAGACGCCTGATGATCTACCCGGTCTTCCTTGCGTGACCGTGGATACCCCGATGCCTTCGCCGTCGTGGCGATTCCGCCATCCACGATCAGGCGCGGTGATCGACGTCCCCATCCTGCCACGCTTGAGCGTCTCGACCCCAGAAGCCGCGGCGCAGGCGGCAGTCCGCAAGGTTGGCATCGTTCGGTTGCTGCATTACCAGGCGGCAGAGGCGGTCGAACGTGGCGAGCTGCAAATCCTTTTGGAGGCGTACGAGCCGGAGCCCGCGCCCCTTCATCTCGTGCACGCGGCACGGGGACAAATGCCCTTGAAAATGCGCCGCTTCCTCGATTTCGCCGTGCCACGCCTCAGGCAGGTATTGAGCGAAATCGGTTCTTCTCGGAATGGCTAGGGGAGACTCTGATTGATGCAGATTTGTTGCAGGGAGCCCTGGAAACAAAAAACCGCACAGTTGGCTGTGCGGTTATCTGTCTGACTTGCATCAGGAATTCTGGTCGGGGTGAGAGGATTCGAACCTCCGGCCTCTACGTCCCGAACGCGCAGCCAGTAGCATATCGGGGGTAGGTCCAGTATGCCGGATTCAATAAAATCAATCAATTGCGTTTAGCTGCGCTTGCCTGCGCGCAGCTGCGCGAGGGTGTTTCTGCGGCAATTTGCCGCAGATTTGTCGCAGATTTGTCGCAGAAATTAATCCTGTCTGGAACATGGCTGCTGTGGTTTGCGGTTGTGTTGGCGGGCGTTCGAGCAACAGGCCCAGCGCCTGGCGTGTCCTTGTCGCAATTGGTAAATCAGTTACTGCGGCGCTATTGGGAACAGGGCTGTGGGGCTCCTGCGAGCGCCGATGGTCAGCGTTTACCGGAGTGCTGGTGGCGGCCGACCATTCAAGAGCGGGCACTGCATTGTTCAGGTCGAGTAGCTGCAATTCGACCCTTTGCCGCCACTCATGGTCTAAGTCTTGCGTGTCAGCAAACTGGGTCAAGCGGACACCGTGCGAAGCGTCCGCGGTTGAGAGGCGATGCAGCCAATCACTACCACCAAAGCCACAGCCAGCATCGCGGTATCACAAGCGAATGCTGATTCAGGATCAATCAGTGCCTTGATGGCCGCGCGCATGGCGTGGCTCAATCGTTCTGGACCACAATCGCGTTCCCTGCTTGCAACATGGATTGATAATTTCTTGTGAGCTTATTGACATAGATTTGCGGAAACATGAAAGTCGCCGACCTGCTGGTGGCAGATTTCATGCGGTGAGCTGCTCGTCGTGTTGTGCGGGCGGGCCGTGAGTTGCGCTGGCGGTGTCCGACGGTTGGCTGCGGTCTATTTGCTTGCTACTAGCAGTAGACACGATTGAAAGTTGTGCGGTATAAACTTGAGATTGATCAAGTTTTGTTGCGCAGCACAATTCTGGTTTACCCTAACTTTTCGTATTCATTAGCTCGCAGATGATTGATAACAACACTATTGGTAGCAAATTGGCGCAACTCATTACGGTGCTGACCGAGCCAGGTCGGGTGTTCGACGACCTCAAGCAACGACCCGGCGGGTGGCTGCCGGCGGTTTTGACCTTGGTCGGCACACTTGCGCTGGCATTCCTTTTCTTCCAGAAGGTCGATGCGGCTTGGATGGTCGACCAGATCGTCGCCGCAAAACACCTTCCTGCAGACCAGCAGGATGCGGTAAGGCACGTGCTGTCGGGCCGCACGCTTCAGGCCATGTCCGTTGGCAGTGTAGTGGTCATCGTCCCGGCTACTTTCGTGCTGATGGCACTTTACTGGTGGCTTGCCGGGAAAGTGATGGGCGGGGGCGGGGGCGTGCGTCGTTTTGGTGAGTGGTTCGCGTTCTATTCGTGGTCTTCGGTGCCCGCGCTATTGTCTCTTGTCATCGGGTTGATCGCTACGGCGACGATGCAGCCGCAAACGCTCTTCGAATCGGTGAAGCTCACGCATGTCGACCCAATATTTGTCCACCTGGCCTTGGACAATCCATGGCATAGCCTTGCGGCAAGCTTCGACCTGCTAATGTTCTGGACAATTACCCTGACGACCATTGGTTGGCAGCGTTGGACGGGGCAGGGGGTTGGTCGTGCAGTGTTCGTTAGTGTCCTTCCCTACGCCTTGCTCTACGGTACCTGGGCGCTCATCGTCGCCTTATCGCAACACTAATCAAGGCACACAATGAAGAAGCTAGTTAAGGCCAAGTGGCTGGGCTTGGTCGTGGCTGTCGCCGTCGTGACGATTCCCTTGGTATTGCGCGCCAAATCGGCCGGTGACGGTCGTCCGGTCGACATGCAAAAGCTTGAGGCGCGTGACATCCAGCCGACGATTCTTGCGTCGGGGATGCTTACCTACCGGACTTCCGTTGATTTGACGTCGGAACTCACCGCCAAGGTCGTAGAAGAGCTTGTGCATGAAGGTGACGATATCAAGGCAGGGCAAATTGTCTTGCGCCTTGATCCCAGCATCTACCGCAACGAGGTCGAGCGTGACGGCGCGGCGCGCAGCGAGCAGTTGGTTGCGATTGAGCGCCAACAGGTCGAGCTGCAGCTAAGGCGCAACCAGTTTGCCCGTACGCAAAAGCAGTTTGATGCGCACATCGTTTCGCAAGCCAAATACGATGACGACAAGAGCGCTCTTAACTTGGCCGAGGTTGGGCTGAAATCCGCGCAGAGTGCCTTGATCGCTAGCAATGCGGTCCTGGCTGAAGCGAAGCAGCAGTTAGGAAAGACCGACGTTCGTGCGCCAATTGGCGGCCGCGTAGTTGCGCTGCCGATCAAGGTCGGCGAGACGGCAATCCCTTCGACCATGAGCCTTGCCGGCGCAAAGCTCGCGACGATTGCCGATACGTCGACCATCCAGGCTGAGCTAAAGGTTGACGAGGTTGATATAGGCCGCGTATCCCTGGACCAAGCTGTAGACGTCTACCCGGCTGCGTGGCCGGACCGCGCGCTCCGCGGCACCGTAGTGAAGATCGCGCTGTGGTCCAGCACAGAGGGCTCAAGCCAGTCATACAAGGTGACCGTACAGTTGCAGGTGCCAGCGGATTTGAGGAACCGGGCGGGCATGAGTTGCCGAGCAGAGATTAAGCTTGGCGACGGCAAGCCGCGTCTTGCCGTTCCTGTAGAAGCCTTGTTGACGGACGATGATGAGCATACAGGCGCCGCCGCGAACGCCGAGCCATCGAAGCCGCTACTGCAGCTTGTGGTGGTCCGTGACGGACGCGCGCACAAGATGGGTGTAACTGCCGGCACATCGGACGATCGGTGGCGGGCTGTGACTGCCCCGGGGCTTAAGGGCGGTGACTTGATTGTCGTCGGACCGAATCGCGCACTGCACGAGATTGCGGAGGGAGAAAAACTTATTTCCAGCCCGAAGGTTGTTCCAGGCGCAAGCCATGGAAAGGAAAGTTCATGATTGAACTGTCGGGCATCGTCAAGCGCTACAGCATGGGAGGGGAAGAGTTCACTGCGCTCGACCGAATAAACCTATCCATAGCGCGCAACGAATATGTTGCCCTGACAGGGCCGTCGGGATCGGGCAAGTCTACGCTGATGAACCTTCTGGGGTGCCTCGACTCCCCGGATGAAGGTAGCTACTGTCTGGACGGGCAGAACGTGTCAAACCTCGTGGATGGAGACCTCGCAGCCATCCGCAATCGCCGGATTGGTTTCGTCTTCCAGAGCTTCCATTTACTGCCACGGCTGGACGTGTTGCATAACGTAGCGCAGCCGCTCATTTATCGCGGAGTGAATCGCGTGGAGCGTGAAGCGCGTGCGCAAGCGGCGATCGACCGCGTCGGACTCGGCCAGAAGCGCCATCACCTCCCAAATCAACTCTCCGGGGGCCAGCGCCAGCGTGTTGCAGTGGCTCGCGCCCTTGTTGGAGAGCCCTCGCTGCTGTTGGCCGACGAGCCGACGGGCAACCTGGACTCCCGTACATCTGCAGAGATTCTTGCGCTTTTTGACGAATTGCACACAGCGGGCCAGACGGTGGTTCTGGTTACGCACGATCAGGGTATTGCGCAACGTGCGCTTCGTACGGTTCGCATCGTGGATGGTCATGTTGCAGAGGATGTGCGACGGGAGGCAACGTGTCCGACCGTCTGATCGAGTCATTTCGCACCGCGCTATACAATCTCGCGGCGCACCGATTGCGCAGTTTCCTCACCGCGCTGGGGGTCGTCATCGGTACCGCTGCCGTAGTCACTGTCGTGTCGCTGATGCAGGGGTTTGCCGGATCCATCCAATCGCAGTTTGCGGAACTTGGGGGCACGGCGCTAACGCTCGAGCCGGCGAATGATTACAGCGATTACGCGAACGGCAAGGTCAAAGTGCTCAAGCTGAAGGATATCGATATTCTGCGCCACCACGTTGATGGCATAGGCTTGGTGGCGCCCGAGATGCCCGTGGTCGAGGGCATGACCGTGCGGTATCGCGGCCGCAGTTCCGTATCAGGCCAGGTGCGAGGCGTGACCGCCGACGAACCGGCCGTCAAGCATCGCTATCAGATGTTGGGGCGTTTCCTGGTCGACAGCGATGACGAGGGCAATCGGCGCGTCGCCGTTATCGGCAGCAAGCTGCGCGCAGACTTGCATCTGCCGGAAGATCCGGTGGGGGAATATGTCCAAATTGGCTCGGACTGGTTCAAGGTCGTTGGCATGATGGAACCTCGCGGGGAAATCTTCGGCATGAGCCAAGACGACTATGTCGAGGTACCGTTCACCGTCGCTCAAAAGATGCTGGGCCCGCAGGCGCAGGCGAAACCGTTCTTTGTCGTCCAATTTACCGCGGTCGATATGCAGCATCTCGATCAAGTCAAGGCACGTGTGGTGCAGGCGATCCGTGCCTCACACCGGATTGCGCCGGGCAAGCCTGACGACTTCGAACTTCGCGGCGCTGATGAAATGGCGAAGCAGTTCAGCAAGATTACCGGCATGGCAACAATGGTCCTGGGAGGCATCGTTAGCATCTCGCTGTTGGTCGGAGGCGTCGGCATCATGACGGTCATGCTCGTCTCGGTGACGGAGCGCACGAGGGAGATCGGCATACTTAAGGCTATTGGCGCAACACGACGCGATATTCTTTTCCAGTTCCTGATCGAGTCCGGCATGTTGTCGCTAATCGGCGGACTGGTCGGCATCGGCGTCGGCGTGCTGCTCGGACACCTGATCGCAGACCTGATTCCAAATTTCCCGCCGGCTAGCGTTCCGGTCTCGGTTGCTGTTGGAGCGGCACTTTTCTGTACATTCGTCGGCGTGTTATTCGGCATGATGCCGGCATCGAAAGCAGCGAATTTGGATCCGATCGAGGCTTTGCGATATGAGTAATAAGTATTCCTGAATTGCGGTCCGTGAATTGCATAAACATATATATAAAGCCGCGTCTATTGTTTTTCATAAACTGTAGTAGCTCATTGCAGCGCATTTTGCCTCGCGCCTTTGTTATATGCGCAAGCGGAAGTACGCTGAGTGTGCTGGGGGGTGTTTGGCATGCAAGAGAATAGGAATTTCAGCCGTTCCGCTGACGAACTCAAGGAGTTGGCCGGATGCGTGCTCGGAATGAGCGCGCGGCATGGAGCGACGGAATGTGACGTCGACATAACCGAGTCGATGGGAAGTGGGGTGACTGTCAGACTTGGTGCGCTTGAAGCAATCGAGTCCCGACGCGACACCAGCGTTACGGTGAGGGTTTACTTCGGCAAACGTAAGGGCCATGCGACGACTACCGACCTGTCTCATGACGCGCTCGAACAGGCCGTAGCCGCAGCAGTCAGGATTGCCCGCCTTTCAGCTGAGGATTCATGCGCAGGTTTGGCCGAGACGGCCGCGTTTGCGACAGCATTTCCAGAGCTCGATCTCTACCATCCATGGCACATCGCGACGAGCGACGCTATCGATATTGCTGCGCGGTGCGAGAATGCGGCACTAAGTGTCGACCGGCAACGCATCCCCAATTCTGACGGCGCTGCCGTTGCAAGTCATATTGCCCAGTCTATCTACGCCAATTCACTGGATTTTGTCGGCTACCGGCGGGGTTCGCGCCACACGGTTTCGTGCGCCGTGATCGCTCAAGAAAATGGATCGATGCAACGTGATAAGTGGTACACCCACGCGCGTGCGGTAGGGGATCTTGAGGATGTAGTCGACGTTGGGAACCGTGCCGGCAAAAGAGCGCTCGCGAGGCTGCATCCACGCAGAATCAGCACAGAAGAGCGGCCCGTGTTGTTTGAGTCAGGCGTCGCCGCCGGTTTGGTCAATCATTTTGCCAGCGCTATTAACGGCTTGAGTCTTTATTCCGGCTCTTCATTTCTTGCGAATTCGTTGGGCCAGCAAATTTTCTCGCCGATCGTAAACATCGTGGAAGACCCTTTGCTGCCGAGAGGGCTTGCTAGCGCTGCATTCGATGCCGAAGGCGTAGCGACTAGGCGTCGCAACCTACTGCAGGATGGTGTAGTTACCGGCTACCTGCTTTCAACCTACACCGCACGAAAGCTTGGGCTAAAGACGACCGGCAATGCCGGAGGTGTGCATAACCTGATGGTCACGCCCACCGCTGGAGGGCATGATGACATGCTGCAAAAACTCGGTACGGGACTATTCATCACCGAACTTGCCGGTCAGGGTGTAAATAACATGACCGGGGAATACTCGCGCGGCGCATCGGGATTTTGGGTGGAGAACGGTGTGGTCGCATTCCCGGTGGAAGGGATTACGATCTCCGGAAACTTGCGGAACATGTACAAGCGTATTGCGGCAATTGGCTCTGACGTCGATCGCAGAAGCGGAATCCAGGTGGGCTCCATCCTGATTGACGGCGTGTCGATCGCCGGCACTTGATGTAGGGCAACGAGGCTTCCTGGAATCGAAAAAGATGGATAGGCGATTGTGCTGCAGCACTTTCCAAACTGATTGACCAAAAATTTGACGGCGTAGTGACACTTCACGTTGCTTGTCTAAGGGTTGTTGAAAATGAGTGTGCTTTGGGTCTGTTACTTTTGGCTATTCACATTTGTTGTGCTTGGTTCGCTAGTGGGTCGTGTGGTGATGTATTTCGCCGCACCTGGAAAAGTGTCGGTCCTTGAGGTGTGCGAATCATTCTTGGGGCCTTTGGTGGCTTGTGCGCTGTATGGCCATATTCACCATGTTGCGCTGGGGCAATATTATCTTTGGCCCGTGACTGCGATCATCCTTCCTGTCGTGTCGGTCATTGGACTTCGGTCCAGTAAAACCTCGGAACTATTCCGGAAAGTCGGTAGGCCAAAGGCGATTTGCATTCTTGCATGCTCGGCCGCGCTGACGGTCCCGGCATATGTTGCCTTGCTTGAGTATTGCGTAGACGGCGCATGGCAGAATATGGCCGTCAATCACCAATAGTTGAAAATTAGACGGTTAATGAAACATGTTGGTGGAATTCCCACGAATGTTTGACGATTTCCCTTGTTCATTCTTGCAGCAAGTATGCTGGCAAGGCGCGGTGGTGCGAGTGTGTTTGTAAAATTCCGGTAAATATATGGAGGCATGAAGTCTCCTGTCTTTTCTTAAGGAAATATTAAGTCATTGGCAGTGTCCTTTTGAATAACTGGGGAATATTCTTGAGGGGGTCTTGCTTGCTCGTATATATTAGTATATTGGAGAATATTAGTGTTGCATATTCTGATGTGTATTGTTTGATTTTCGCAAAAGGAGATTTTTGCAGCATAATCTCTTGACGATGAAAATCGATTTAATTAATATTTTTCCGTTGCCGAAATGGTTTGGTGACTCAACTACTGAAAGTAAATGCAATGGAAAACTTTGAACTGAATGATCTTGAGCAAACCGTTACCCCTGCCGGCACGGGCGCGATGAAGTTTATCGTTCCGCTGATCGTCGGTATCATTGTTTGCGCCTAATACATAATTAAGCGTGTAACATGATGTTGGCCGCCGCCATGAATCATGGCGGCGGTTGTATTTGCCATGGCAAGGAGCGTGCATTGAATTCGTGCAATGTAACTGAGTCGAAATTTTCGTCCGGATTGTCGGAATTCTCCTCGCGGCTAGATTTGATCACGAATCGAGATGCCGTGCTGAATTCAGGGGATTTGCTACTGGAAATTATTTCCAGTGGTGCGGTGGAAAAGTGCATTCTAGCGGAGTTGCAAAGTATCCTTGATGAAAAAGGGATGGCGGCGGGAGTTCGTGGCGGTTTTCATGAAATATACAGCAGTCAATATGCGATAGTTGAGATTGTGACGCTTCAACCGTCGGCTGGAAATACACAGATCTTCATGGCGTCAATGCCATTTGATGCAATATTTTCTCCGTTGTCAGATGGCGAACTTGTATTTACGAAGTACAGGATGCCGCCGGATACTGATCTGACTCAATTTGATCCGGATATTACTTTGGAAAAGATTGAGGCGCATACTGTCTCGCGTGGTGATATTGTTAGTGCTTGCGCCGGCCTTGATGTCGTGGCTACGGATCTTTCGAGGCCGATGTATGTTTTAAGTATTCGTACGACTACGGCTGCGGATTTCTTGTGGACATTTAATAAGCAGACCGCGCGTGCGCTGTTTTCAGAATATGGCAGTGCGTCGTTCAGTCGATATGAAACTGCGCTGCGCTTGATTTCGGAATTTCATGGTCACTCCAATCGACCGGACATGCTTGAATCGGTTGTCGAGGAGATGACCAAACATAGGGTACATAGCCTGCGGTGGCTTGCGACGCAAGTCCAGTTCAAGGTGAATAAGCCAGCAGTGCGCAATACATTGGATAGGCTGGCCTCTGATCCACACCCACATGTGCAGCGTGCCGCGTCGGCTGCATTGCAAAAAATTGCCCTACAGTGAGAACAAAGCATGGCATTTGAATACGAATTCAGCGGTGGCTCACCGATATCGCTTGATGAATATATGGCTTGGGTGGATCAAAATGTAGATACGTCAGACCCGGAGAGCATCAAGGAGTCGGCAGTGATGCTCTATCGCCTGTCGCAAAATCGTTCTCTCCTCGAAGATTTCTTGGTTGATGAAATTAGAAGCACCAACGGCGTCGGATTGCAGTCTTCCAATGCCTATACCGACATGACGTTCATGCTCGGTAGCAGCAAGGGCTATTTCGTCAGGGCAAACGTTTGGATGCCGGCCAAGCCCCCCAAGGGCGCGGCGAGCGTAGAGCAGTTGCAGGACGAGTTATATGCGTACGAATATCCGCACGACCACAACTTTGACCTGCTGACGGTGGGCTACTGGGGGCCGGGCTACCGTACAGAGATATTTGAGTATGATCCTACCAAAGTAGTGGGCTATGTTGGAGAGAAGGTCGATCTGGAGAAGATTCAAGACACATACCTTTCGGAGGGAAAGGTAATGTTCTTCAGAAAATCGGAAGACATCCATATCCAACATCACCCCGAGGCCCTTTCGATATCGGTCAACTTGCTTCCTGTGACGAAGGATCTGACTTATAGGCCGCAGTATGGGTTCGATATAGCGTCGAAAACGATCAGCGGATACGTCGAAGGTGGTACGGTAGGACGAGTAAGACTGATTGAAATGGCCGTCGCTATTCTTGGGGAGAGGGCATCAGGCTTCCTTGAGGAAATCGGCAAAAGCCATCGTTGCGCGCGGACGAGAATGGAGTCTTTCGATGCGCTGGCCAAGGGAAGCAACGACCCGGGCGCCGTATATGAGCGTGCTATGTCGGATAGCAGTGCGTTTGTACGCCATATGGCCAGCCAGGCTCTAGCGCGCATATGATCTGGCTGATAGGCGGGGGTGGTCGCTTGGCGGAGACACGCCTCAGTCGCCATCGGGCGGCGCACTTGCCTATGATATGCTGCGCCAACGGCGGATCCGGGTACGGATAAGTCGAAATTAGGGATTTTTCGACGTGGAACGCGAATTATGGACGCCGTGCTAATTCCGTCTTGCCGGATATTCGGAAATTTACGGCACGGCTAAGGATGCAGTATAGTGCTGTCAATTGCATATAATTATTATGTTAAGCGTCAACTTCCTCCGGTGCGAGTGCCGGAGGATTGCACGGCTTATCGATTCCAGAAAGCGTCGAATCACGCATTTTTCATCTTTGCCATTATCGTCGGTTCGGTGGCAGATATTCCGCTCACGTCTCAGGTCGGTGGATTTATTACGCATTCGAGTTGGGTGAGTATTGCAATTGCCATATTCAACATTGTTGGTGCAATCTACGCGATAATATGGCTGGCGTCCGATTGGGTATACAGCAAGAATGCGGCGCATTGGACTGCCGATGGCAAGCTGCACCTTGACTTGAGTTTTTGGTGCCGTGGAACGGTCGATATTGCCGAGATTCTATCTGTGTCGCGTTGGAGCGGTGGTAGACGCCCACGGCCATCGGCACGGGTTACGCCTTTTGAGCCATGCAATGTAATCATTCACTTCAGGAGTGCCGCCGCGGGCGAGCTGCAACTTTTTGGTGCAAAGCGAAAACTGCCCCCGTGCCTGTTGATGTATGTCGATGAGCCCGCACGTTTTGTGACAGAGCTGAATGACCTTGCGGCACGGCGTGCGCCATAGAAAGCAATCCGGTTATCAGTTTGCATCAGCGGCACAACAACCCATATCATTTTAATATGGATATTGTCCGCCTGCGATTTCGAATTAAGCCATCAAGGCTACAGACGCACAATTAGATGTGCGTCGCGATAGGGAAGTTTGGTCATGATATACAATTGTACGGATAAGTTTACTGTGGCGCGGGCGACGTTTCTTGATCCGTTTGGGCTGACAGAGGCGGCGCTGGATAGTGCAATTGGTATGGCGATGTCACAAGGGGTTGAAGATGCCGATATCTATCTTCAGCGCAAAGTCAGTGAGACGTATTCGCTGGAGAATGGCGTAGTAAAGGGCGGTCATTTTAAAATAGAACAGGGGTTTGGGCTGCGCGCCGTCGCGAATGGGAAGTCGACCGTGGCCCATTCTAGCGAGATAGGCGCGAGCGCGTTGTTCGAGGCTGCGAAGGCTGCCGGCGCAATAGGCGGACGCGCCTCTCGGCCGATATCGCCTCGGAACGCGGATCGTGATAGTTGGAAAATTCCAGACTGCTATTTGGAGACGCAATTCGTTTCGGAAGAGGCCAAGCTAGATATTCTCGGGAACGTTCAGAAAATTGCTCAGAAGTCGACGGATGGAATTAAATATATTGCCGCAGCTCTGTGCGGTGATTTTGAGTTGATCTATATTGTCAAGCGTGACGGGGTTCGTGCTGTCGATATTCGACCTAGTGTTCGACTAGGTATTCATGTGGTATTGGAGCGCGGCGGAAGGATTGGGGCCAGCTCGGGTGGATGGGGCGGGCGTTGTGGCTATGATGGATTCACAGGTGCCAGGCTAGAGCACATTGTTTCCGAGGCCGTCAGAAAAGCGGCGCTGGGCTTCGACGCGCGCAGCGTTTCTCTGGGTGAAATGCCGGTGATCCTCAAGAGCGGGGGCGCTGGACTATTGCTTCATGAGGCTATCGGACATGGACTTGAAGCTGATGCCGTGCATGCGGGAAGATCTGTTTACTCCGGCGGCGTTGGCGAGAGGGTGGCCTCAGAAGGCGTCACGCTAGTAGACGATGGTACGGTATATGGTCACGCGGGATCGCTGGCTATTGATGATGAAGGCAATCCTTCGCGGCAAATTGTTTTGGTAGAGCGCGGCATCTTACGCGGCTATCTGCATGATGAGACTAGCGCGCATAGGAGCAATGCGGCGGCTGCGTCAAATGGTCGACGCGAATCGTATAAGCATCCTACGCTGCCCCGGATGACAAATACATTATTATTGAGTGGTGATGTCTCCCCGGACGAGATTCTGCAATCGGTGCACAATGGTCTTTACGTCGCAGATGTCGGTGATGGCGAAGTAAATATAACGACTGGGAACTTTGTTCTTTCTATAGAGGAAGCATATTGGGTTGAGCGTGGAAAAATCCAGTATCCGGTTAAAGGCATGACGTTGATCGGAAACGGGCCGAACGTACTACGGAATATCGGCATGGTCGGCAATGATATGGCGCTCGATTCCGGGCTGATTAGCTGCGCAAAGAATGGACAGAAGGTGCCGGTTGGTGTCGGTCAGCCGACACTCCGAGTAGATAAGGGATTAACGATCGGCCAGTAGAGTAGGCCACTTCAACGCTATCCTTCCACACAGTCGAGCACTGGTGCCGCCGTGTCCACAAATATGCGGGGGAGGTAGCCAGTGCATCGCCATCGGAACGGAAACTGACGCTGGTCCCGCTATGGCTCGACGCCGCCGGCATTCAGCTTCGTGAGGATGAGCTGCCGCAGCGTCAACGCCTATTGGTGATAGCAAAGCAGACATGCCTGCGACCAACTCGGGTGACGGTTCTTGCCGGCTGCTGCCGGTCACGAATCTGCCGTTGGAGTCCGTTGGCTAACCCACGGCGGTCACGACCAGCATGCCAGGCTCGGATCGATTAACAATCACCGGCGCCCGTGGTCAACTTCACCGAAATCCGCAGTTAGCGGGGAATTTCGCGTACGCCTTCGGCGCAAAAATCGGAACATCATTACGTGTGGTTTGAACAAGTTCAAATCACACAATGTTTTCAAGACTGTCAGCCCTCCCGGGCTGACCAAACCGCTGCCACCGTACATAGGCGCCTGCCGTTCTTTGGACGAGCCGCTGCATAGGCACGGATCGCGACGCACGCAAGAATGTCGAAAGTTCACCAATCGTTGGTTAAGCCAAGCATCGCCTCGGTTATCGTGTACGCAGGGCGATGGCCGCGAGGTCTGCACCCAGCAAATCAACCGAAAATGCAGTGAAAGGAACCTACAGGATGGCCCACGAATTCGAACTGATGCAGCTCGCGACTAGCGAACTAGATTTTCCGCTTGGCCACACCCCATACGACCATGCTGTGGCTTTGCTCTCTGGATACATCGGCGAGCACGCAAATACACGCGAAGAATACGTTGCGCTAGGCTTGTCGTACCTTGACGTCGTGCCTGACAGCGTTGAGGAGGCCATTGCAGAACTCAAAGAGAAGAATGAACTTCGATACGGACCTGAAAACGAAAATAACGAATTCGAGGACGATACGATCTGGGAGCTACGCCGTATTGAAGTTAGGGCCGAGGCCGTCGACCCGATCGCATTTCAGAAGGTGCTGGAGGCGGAATGGGATGACCTGCAGGAGAGAAAGAGTTGCGCTTGACGCTGAGATGCGGCGGGCAATGGTACGCTGACTCCATCGGAGGAGCGCCCTCATTGCCCGCGTCGACGCGATCATCACCCCATAAACAAGTGACGCCATCCACGATGGTTAAGTGTTAGAAGGAGCACCACTGCCTCGGGCGCGAGGCAGTGGGCTCCCTAAGCATTTCGTGTTCAAACTGGCAGGCGCGCATTGGCGACGGTACCTACCTCGCCACTGCCAATTACTGCATCTCCCACTCCCTATACAGGCTGGGCGCAATCGAGGCTCATCGACAAACCACATTGCAAGAGAGGGAGGTACACCATGAACAGCGAACACGAAATCGTCACCATCATCACCACCGACTGGACCGGCCGCGCCTGCAGCACTGCCGAGGAGCGGGTGGCCGCGGAACTCGCGGAACCGACAAAGCGCCTGACGCCGCGCGACGCCGAACAGTTCGTCGACAACGGCCTGAAATTCGCACGCGGCTTGAAGCGCAGCGTGCGCAATGCGATGGAGCGCCACTGGCGCCATCTCAAGCTCGCCCAGGATCTCGGCGACGCCACCGGCCGTGCCGCGTCTCTGGCGGCGATCCGCGCGCTCGACGAGTTGCTCCAGCGCTGCGCCACCGTATCGGACGACAAACTGGCCGAGTTGCTCACGGCGCACTGGAACCAGCTGCACGCCGTGTAGTGATCGGTTCCGACAGCGTATTGGCCGCCTGTTCAACGGCGGCTTCCAGCAAATGAGTCGGCGCCGACGCTCCGGGCATCGGTTGTTGGCCAGCCGTTGCCTAACCGCGCGGTCGGTTCGCTACACCGGGTTGAATCGACGTCAACCAGGAAGCGACATATATGCAGTCCCTACCCAAACTGATCCCAGCCGGCGCGCATTGGCTGCGCATCCCGCGCAGCAAAACCGCTGCCATGCGCGTGCTGCTGGAAACGGTGCAGCGTGGCAGCAACCTGCACGCGAGCGGCACGGTCAAGCTCACCAAGGCCGTCACGTTCGCCGACAAGGTCGCGCGGCTGTACGCCGCCGATGCGAACGCCAACCGTCGTGCCTACCGCAAGCGCCGGGGTGAAGCGAATACCACGCTCATCCTGTTTCCCGCCGACGTGCCAGGCGAACTGCGTTGGTGGCTGCTGGCGACGCCCGGTCGCGGCACCGTGCATCTTGCAGAAAAGCTCTCCGACGCAACGCTGCGCGGCCAGCACCTACGCTGGGCACAGCAGTACGAGCTGCTGCAGCTCGGCCACAGTGAGCAGGCCGCCGCGCGCAGCTGGACCTGGCGGCTGACCGGGGCGAACATGGACGAGTGGCGCGCACAGGTAGTGGAAGCGACGCGCTCGACCGGCAGCCTAGTCGACGACATCGCCCGCGCACGTGGCGTCTACGAAGCGATGATGCGCATGGCGCCATTCCGTGGTGTGCGCCAGCAATTGTGGGAACTGCACGGCCTGATGCAGGCCAACTGGCAGCGGCATCACCGCGCACCCTGTCCATTGCCCGATTTCCGCGTACCGTACTTGGACAAATCGTTCCTGTGCTACCACCGGCCGCAGCCCTTGCGCCTCGACGTGCTGGTCCACCTGCTGCAACGACGCGCCGAAGCACTGGGCGAGGAGGCCGTCGGCGATCTGTTCGCGTAGCGGTTGCTCGCCGGCCATAGCACATCGCCACTGCCTCGCGTGCTGCGGATAAGTGGCAGACGCGGTGCCTACACACAGAAGGACCAACTGTGAAAGGACACCACCATGAGCAAGCGATGCGCGCGCCGCTGGCGCGACTTGGCAGTCACGTTCCGCACGACCGGCATCGTCGGGCCGGCGATTCTCGTTTACGACAACGTCCACCCCCACGAGATGCCGGCCGTTGCGCTGGCCGGCATCGCCGTGGGGTTATGGGTCGCCTGCAGCGTAGCAGCATTCCTGTGCACCTGCCTGATCGAACCGAAGGTCGGCAAGAATGTGAAGCAGGGAGGGCGCGATGCGACGTGGAACGGGTAATCATTACGACAGTCATGCCGGTGCGGACACTGCAAGCTCGTTCAGCGACGTCCCTGTGCGCGAATGGCGGCTGATCCAGATTCTGTGCGACACCATACCGCTGAATGAGGCTGATCGCGCGGACCTGGAACTGACGTGGCGCATTCGATTCGGCGGGCTCGACGCCTGCGAACTCGGCGAGCAGGAGCTAACGCGGCTCGCGGCGACGTCCACGCGCATCATGTGCATCGCCGAGGACCATTACCGCGGCCTGGGATTACGCGTCTCGCGCTGACACTACCACCAACACGCACCGGCTTCTGCCGGTGTGTTCATTTTCAAGGGCACGCACGACGTGGCCAGGCACCCGCGCGCGGGCGATCCCAGTTGCATCAATTTCGCTCGCCCGGCCTAACTGGCCTCACGCTAGCTATACACGTCAAGGCCAACTAAAAGGAGAAATTCGCGGGGACTGCGCCCCCACCATTGCCGCCAGGCGGCAAGGGGCGCGCCAACGCCCCTGCCGAAGTTTCGTCTCGATCCACGGTCGCCAACCGTGGATTCGCTCCCCGTCGCGTAGTGCCTGTAATTGGGCTCGCTACGTGGCAACGGGCGCTGGGGGTTTACCACCCTCTTCGACCCAATCCAAGGAGAGGTTGGGCGACGCGGAAACGGGCGCCTGGGTAACCAGGATGACCCTGCCCATTGACGAAAGCGGAAGCTGTTCCCAACGGAATGGCGTCAGGACCGCCGCGGGGGTGCGGGAAACCGTACAACCGCTGCCGCAGACGCGGGCTGCAGCATCGATCGCGAGGTCGGTGAGCCGTGAAGGAGAAATCTGGACACGGCGGTACCAAGTGGCGCAAGCCGCCTGGATCGCAGGATAGCTCAAGCGTCTAACGGCACCCGTGGCTTAGGCCTGGGTGGGTGCTGTGCGGAGAAGTAGTCAGCCATAGGGGTTCCTGAAGTGAGCCCTGGTTTCAGCTGGAAGATGCCACGTGAGTACGGTACGCGCTATGGAACATCGGCGACCGGAAATCGCAACCGGAAACGGTTGGAAAGCCCACAGGGCTAGCGTGCGTGATCGAGGCAGTGGCGGGCTATTTCGCAGTAGGAATGGGCTAACGTGGGAAGGTCTGCAGAGGCATCGATTGGCAATCGATGGCAATCCTCGCGCCGGCAAAGTGTCTTTTGACACGATAACCGGCTTGGCAGACTGGGAGCGTTGCTGAGTAGTGGCATGTGCAGCTGATGTGCGATGAAACCGAAGTGCATCAGTAGCCCCGCGGGGGCAGCGAAAGGCAGCAGGGAGCGGTAAGACAACGACGCTTGGCGGCGTCATTCGGCAATCATGCGTTTCATCTCGTTGGCGCGAGGTGGAACACAGGCGCGGGCTTCTGGGAGGAGGTCCGCAGAAAGGAGTATCAAACCACCCAAACCATAGCGCCCCCTCTTGGGGGCGCTATGCCTGCTTCTACGGAAGAGCATTTGCGCAAACTCGTCGGCACACGGCCGGGTCAACCAGCCACCAGGCAGCACCGGTATGTTTCTTATCTTTAACAACAGGAAATGCGCACAGCCGGAACCACGTCATCACGCTCCCTGCACCGTTGGACACCCTCCCACCAATACGTCGCGGCAGCCAGTTCACCAAGGAACCTGGTTCCGGCCTGACGAACGCCGGCAGATTCAATACCAGTCAAGATTGAAGCTGCTCGCTGAAACCGGTGAGTCTGCCTTGGGGACGTAACGGGTAACGATGGCCACTTTGCGCCCATCCATGTCGACTTGGCGATCCATGCGCAGTAGCAGCGCGCTGTCCATTGCGATCCAGTACATAGTTTCAGCGACATTGTGGGTATCCGCCGCGGACGGCTCGCGATTTGAATCGATCGACGTACGGCGTTGAATGCGGTAGCAACGGATTCCTTGCTCGACGCCATCGTCCACTCGTTTAGCGTTGGGCGCAGAGAGCCAGGTCTCCACCTTCCATGCGACATCAGGCAACAGTACGGCCGGTATTGTGTACGCGACGCTGTCCGAGATCCCCGTCGCCTCTGCTATGGCACTGACGGCATCCTTCGTACTGGCCTCTTCGCCAGTCAGCGAACTCCGCACGGTCGCACGACCGCTTTCTATCAGGAGCACATGGTGTGTCTGCAGTCCGCCCGGCCCGGTATCGTGGTACGCAAACCGTAGCCGACCCGGCTGAGAATACAAGGTCTGGAACGCCAGCGCCTTGAGCGGCGCAGGGTTGCCGTCCACGCTCGTCACGACCGTACCCGTGTCCTCATAACTGCGCAGACTGCGGTATGCGGTAGCGGACCTATCCAGGATTTGCTCGGCACTGAGGCTGTCAGATGGCAAAGCGGGCGCATCGGCCGCCCGGACATTAGCCAAGACAAGTACAGCCAGCGCGACGACATATGGGAGCAACTTGAGCATGGCAACCGACGATTCCGTGTGATCAATATGAGGCGTTGGGCAGGTTCCGCCCAGTGCCGGCGCGTAGGGTAGCTGTCGCCGCATCATATGGCAGGCCGCTATCGAGGGGGCCGAGCCCGCGATTGCAGGCCCGGCCCAATTACTTACAGTATCGTCGGCTTCATGGCGTCTCTCCTCTCAGTTGGGGTCTTGTCATCGAATCGGGATAGGTCACGCCGCCGCAGGAACCCTGCGCAACGGTGCCAGGGACAGTACGGGCATGATCAGCATCACAGCCGCGGCCAGCGCCCATACCAGCCCAGGCGTCGTCTGCCGGGTGGCGCCGTAGATTGCCGTCACTGCAAACGGACCACCGACCGCGATCAGGCTGGTGACACTGGCAAGTACGCCGCGCAGTTCCCCTTGCCGATCCGGCTCGACCAGGCGGCTGATCATCGCCTGCAGGATCGGGCCGGCGATCGCACCCGCCGCCAACAGCGGGAGGGCGAGAAATGGCAACCAGTAGCTTGATGCCACGCCCACCACCAGCAGGCCCGCGCCGAACGTGGCAAGCGAGGCGGTCAAGGCACGGGGTTCGCCGAGTCGCTCGACAACGGGTCCGACAGCGATGGTCTGCATGACGAGCTGGCAGATCGCGAACACCGCAACCGACAGCCCCACCACGACAGGCGTCCACCCAAACCGATCCTGGCCATAGATAACCCACAACACAACGGGGATCTGTACGGCCACGGCAACGGCAACGATCAAGCCAACCAGTGGCAGAAATCCTGGGCTGCGATGCAGCCGGCGTATCGACGTCAGCACATTGCCACGGGCGACCCGTTTCTGGCTCGCTCCACCGACGCGGGATTCCGGCAGCATGAAGAACGTAAGGAGCAAGTTGGCCGCCGCCATGACTGCCGCGGAAAGGAACGGGGCGCGCAGATGCATGCCGCCGAGCACCCCGCCGAATGCCGGGCCGGCAATCATGCCGATCGAGATAGCTGCGCCGAGCTGGCCGAATCGCGTCACCCGAACTTTCTCGTCCGTCGTGTCCGTAAGATAGGCCGCCAGCACCGGCATATTCGCCGCCGTCGCGCCGGCCAGCGCGCGGCCGACATAGAGCCAGGTCAGGTTGGGCGCGAGCGTCATCAGCACGTAGTCGACCACGGCGCCGAACAGCGATGCCAGCAGCACCGGGCGACGGCCATAGCGATCCGACAGCCTGCCGAGCACGGGCGCACACAGAAATTGTGCCAAGGCGTAGAGCGACAGCAGCATGCCGAAATGCGCGCCGACGTTGTCGTGCGGCCCTACGAACAACCGTAGTAGCCCAGCCAGAATGGGCTCGATGAGGCCGACACCGATTGCGTCGAGCAATGCGATGGCCAGAATTAGGTAAGTTGGCATGAGGTTTACAAAGCGTAGAGTC
>Ga0213872_10001006_pt1 | contig 19686 bp, 19 predicted proteins | sample VelepicomBERX_R2_FD_160071 | JGI IMG/M metagenome (GOLD analysis project Ga0213872, IMG submission 160071) | Rhizosphere microbial communities from Vellozia epidendroides in rupestrian grasslands, the National Park of Serra do Cipo, Brazil - RX_R2 | ecosystem: Host-associated > Plants > Roots >...
CATTGCGTAGCGGTGAGCTGGTGGAGCTGACGCTAGACCGGCCCGTATCGGTCGGCCGTGGCGGCGAGGCGGGCATCTACCTGCTGTATTTGCAGACGCGCTACCAGATACCGAAGGTGCGGGTCGCGGTGGAGTTCTTGATGGAGCGGTTAGGTGGCGCCGATGCAGGCTCCTAAAGCGGTAGGCAAAAAAGAAGCACCGACGAATCGGTGCTGAATTTGGAGTGGGACGTGAATGGCATGTCTTGCCGGCGCGCGGCAAGGCGGGGAAATCAGAGTTTGGCGAGCGACACCTCCGTCGATTTCACAAAAGCGATGACGGGCGAGCCAGGCACCAATTCCAGCTCCTTGACGGAGCGCGTGGTGATCACGGACGTCACGATGCCGGACGGTGTGATGACGTCGACTTCCGACAATACCGGCCCTTCGATAATCTCCTTGATGGTGCCCTTGAACTGGTTGCGTACATTGATAGCCTTGATGCTCATGATGCGCTCCTTGCTTGAGTGATTGCGTGCGTCACGGCTTGCATCATGGCGGCTGCGTAAAATAACCACAAAGAATAAAAAATGTATTTATTATAGAAAATGGAAATATAAAATGCGTCGCCGAGCCGGGGGGAATGGTCCAAGCCCGCGCGAAGAGCGTACGCGGCTTTCCGACTCTTGAACCATTACTTGGCCAATGCCGGTGGCACCAGCTCACTGAGCCGAGACAGAAAAAGCCTGAGAATCGGTGAGGTATTGGACCGGCTGTAACCAACGACCAGATCGATGGTCGGTACATCTCCGGCCAGAGGTCGACTGACGACGGACCAAGGCAGCAGGTTCTCTACGTAGTCGGGAATCATCGCCAGTCCGCGCGTCGAAGCTACCAAGGACATCACCATCGCCGGGTTGTCCACGCCCTGGGTGGGCGTCAATTCAACACCTTCTCGCTCCAGATAGGCATCCACGACTGCGCGCAGCACTTTGGCCTTGTTGGCCATGCCCACGAAAGGCTGGCCTACCAACTGCTGCGGCCGAATGGTGTCTTGCGAGGCAAGCGCATGGTCGCTTGGCATCAGCACGACCAAGGGTTCCTTCCCGACCGTCGTGTAATCCAGATCGAACCCAGGTTCCGCACGCAAGAAGGCCAGATCCAGCCGACCTCGTGCCAACGCATCGGCAAGGTCTGGCGAATAGTCGCTGGAGACCGTGACGTCGATATTCGGTAACTCGTCGCGCAGCAAGTGCATGGCTCTGGGCAACCACGTCATCTCTTGCCCAGTCAGAAAGCCCAGCGCAAAGCGCTGCTTGCTCGGCTGCGCCGCTCGGCGCGCAGCCTCGATCGCCGCATCAACTTGACTCAGCGCAAGCCGCGCATGGTCGATGAAAGCCTTGCCTGCGGCCGTCAGCTCGACACCTCGCGCACTGCGGCGGAGCAATTCCGCGCCCACCTGATCCTCCAGGTCGCGAATCTGGCGACTGAGCGAAGGCTGGGATGTATGCAAGCGCTGCTCAGCAGCCACCGTCAAGCTACCTGTTTCCGCCACGGCGATGAAATAACGCAGGTGTCTCAGTTCCATGCTCGCTCCCATGCTTTTTAGGCATTCCCACCAGCTTACAAAGTCTTTTTATTCCAAGGCGGAAATCCCTACATTCTCTTCCATGGAAGCGAGTTAAGCAGCTCCCAGACAACAGCAGCAGCCCGTCGTCCCATGTGCAAGTAGTCATACCTCAAGGAGCCTATCATGAATCACCCCGTCATTCTCATCACCGGCGCGCTGACCGGCATCGGCCGCGCCACCGCGCTGGCATTCGCCGACAAAGGCGCCCGTCTCGTCATATCCGGCCGTCGGCCAGCCGAAGGCAAGGCCCTGGAGTCCGAGCTCCGGCAACAGGGGGCCGATGCGCACTTTATCCCGGCCGACGTGCGGCATGACGATGAGGTTCGCCAACTGGTGGATCAGACTGTCGCCCGCTTTGGGCGCCTCGATGTCGCCGTCAACAACGCCGGCACCGAAGGTCAACCCGGCCTGATCGTCAACCAAACCGCCGAAAGCTATGCCGCTACGTTCGACACCAACGTGTTGGGCACGTTGCTGAGCATGAAGCATGAGCTACGTGTAATGACCGCTCAGGGGGGCGGCAGCATCATCAATATCTCCTCGACCTACGGCCACGAAGGCGCGGCCTATGCGTCGGTCTACGCCGGCAGCAAGCACGCGGTCGAAGGCATGACCAAGTCGGCTGCGTTGGAAGTAGCGGCCTCGGGTGTGCGGGTCAACGCCGTAGCCCCTGGCCCAACCGACACCGGCATGCTGGATCGCTTTACCGGCACGCCGGAGAACAAGGCTGCCCTGGTCTCGGGTGTGCCATTGGGCCGTATCGGCAAGCCGGCCGAGATCGCGGCGGCCGTGCACTTCCTCGCATCCGACGCTGCAGCCTTCATGACCGGACAGATCGTCACGGTCGACGGCGGCAAGACCGCCGGCTGAACTAGGCCGCGCCCATTCGGCGCGGCCAATCTCTCCGTCTACACAATGCCCCGATTTGCACCGGGGCCGGGCAGCGCTTTGCCATCAACAGGCTACATGCCCAACCACCTCAGGAACGCCACCATGAACATGTTCACCCATCACACTGCCCCGACCCAGTACGTCGAGGCCAACGGTATCCGCTTCGCCTATCGCCGCTTCGGCAAGGCCGGTGGCGTACCGATCATCTTCAACCAGCACTACACCGGAACCATGGACTACTGGGATCCGGCCGTCACCGACGGCCTGGCCCAGACGCGCGAAGTGATCCTGTTCAACAACGCAGGCGTGTCCAGCTCGTCCGGCGAGACGCCAGCCAGCTTTTCGGAAATGGGTGCGAATGCACTCGCCTTCATCCGAGCACTCGGTCTGCAGCAGGTTGATGTCCTGGGCATCTCGATCGGCGGCTTCGTCGCGCAGGAGATTGCACTTCAGGGTGGCGAACTCGTTCGCAAGATCATCCTCGTCGGCACTGGTCATCGCGGCAACGACATGAGCACCAGCCGTTCGGCGGAGATCTTCGCTGGCAGCTACGACCCGCCCGAGCACCTGTGGCTTGCCGTGCATTTCGCGCCGTCGCCGCCCAGGGCGAGGCGATCGGCAAATGGATCGCGCCTGGCGAACAGGCGCTCGCCTATCTGAAGTCGATCAAGCAGCCCACGCTGATTGTTCAGGGCAGCAACGACGTGATCATCCCGACCGCGCACTCCTTCACGCTTCAGCAGCACCTGCCCAACGCGCAGCTGGTGATTTATCCCGATGCCAACCACGGCTCGATCTTTCAGTACCCGGAGCGCTTCGTTGCGCACGCCCAGCAGTTCCTGGACGAAGGCCTGGCCAGCGCCTGAGCGAGTCCTCAATGTCTTTGGAGATGACCCTTATGAACTCACTCACAGGTAAGACTGCGCTCGTTACCGGTGCCTCGCGCGGCATTGGCCGGGCTACCGCCCTGGCGTTGGCTGCGGCAGGAGCGCAAGTCCTGGTCCATTACGGTAGCAGCGAGAAGGAAGCGGCTGAAGTGGTCGACGAGATTCGTCGCGCTGGCGGCAAGGCCGAGAAGATCGCTGCCGATCTGCGCACGCAGGATGGCCCGCACCAGCTCGCCGAGCGCGTGCGCACCATCATCGGCGGACGCCTCGATGTGCTGGTGGCCAACGCCGGCATCGCCAGGGTAGCGTCGATCGAGGAGACGACGGTCGAGGACTTTGACGCGCTCTTCGCCGTCAACGTGCGTGCCCCATTCTTCCTGGTGCAGCAACTGCTGCCTGCGCTGTGCAAGGGCAGCAGCATCGTCCTGCTGTCATCGCTGGCGGCTCACGCTTCGGTCGGCACGCTTTCCGCGTACTCGGCCACCAAGGGCGCGATCGACACGTTGGCAAAGCACTGGGCCGCTGCACTTGGCCCGCGCGGTATCCGCGTCAACGCGGTCGCGCCCGGCGTGGTCGACACCGAGATGTCCAGCTTCACCAAGACGGATGCCGGTCGTGACGCGACCTTGGGTATGCAGGCCTTGCAACGCCTGGCTCAGCCCGAAGACATCGCCAACGCCATCGCATTCCTCTCGTCCGACCAAGCACGCTGGATCACTGGCGACACGCTGCGCGTAGACGGTGGTTCCAAGCTCTGAATCAAACACGCATTTCTCAAACTTTGAAAGGTATTCACAATGAAGCTCTATCACTCCACCTCATCGCCTAACTCGCGTCGTGTGCGCATCCTGCTTGCCGAAAAGGGTCTGGCGCTCTCCCTGATCCCGGTCGATCTGGGCAAAGGCGAACAGCATGGCGACGCCTATCGCGCGATCAACCCGCGCCGCGTCGTGCCCACCCTGGTTCTCGACGACGGCACTGCGATTGGCGAGGTCCCGGTTATTAGCCGCTATATCGACGACGTCTACCCGTCGCCATCACTCTTTGGCACAACGCCGAAGGAACAGGCCCTGGTTTCAATGTGGGATCGCCGCATCGAGCAGGAGGGCTTCGCTTCTGTGATGGAAGCGATCCGCAACAAGGCCGCTGGCCTGATAGGACGAGCCATTGCGGGTCCCCACGACTATGAGCAGATCCCGGCCTTGATCGAGCGCGGCGCACAACGGGTGAAGAACCTGTTCTGGGATCTCAACGCCCACTTGACTCAGTCCACCTACGTGGCCGGCGACGACTTCTCGGTCGCAGATATCACGCTGCTCGTGACGGTCGACTTTGCGGCCAAGGCGATCGATCTGCCGATCCCAGAGGAGTTGGGAGCATTGCGTCGCTGGTACGACGCAGTTTCGGGCCGACCGAGCGCAGCGGCTTGATCGGAGTCCAGGAGGCGCTGCAGATGCTCTACCGCAGGATCGAATGAATGGGGAAAATCTGCAGCACAGCCTTGACCGGGCTGGTTGTCAGTCTACCGCTACTGCTGCTCTGGCTGAGTTTGGGGGGGCGTTGGACTTGGCCCCCCAATACTGACTAGTACAGCTTTTCCTTTCTGAAATCACCGGCGTACCGAATGTCTTGAGCGCGAAGGCGGCGTCCGTATCCTCAGGCTGCTTGGACTGTATCTGCTCACATAGTTTTGTGTAACAGGCTGTGTAGCAACCACGGCTTCCAGACGTAGAAAAGGCCTCGATCTCGTGAGAAATCAAGGCCTTCTGCTATTTATGGGGTGGATGATGGGACTCGAACCCACGACAACAGGAATCACAATCCTGGACTCTACCAACTGAGCTACATCCACCGCCGGAAACTGGTCGTTTCGCGTGGCACGACAGGGTCGGCGCAACGGAAAGAGGCGTGATTCTATCCACACTTTGCCGTTTGCGCAAGTTTGGCGAGCCTATGTCGGTTGGCTTATCGCTCGCCAATCTGGAAGACGGCCGACTCGAAAGGGGCGAGTGGGATGGTCTTCGTGATGTCGTCAGCGGGCCCGCTGGCCGGATAGATGTGTTTGAGCCTGGCGTGTTGCAGCGCGGCCGGTGGCGTCCAGCTGTGTTCGGCTGCGCTGTAGTTGATGACAACCAGCAGCTTTTCGGCGCCAGCTTCGCGTGTAAACGCAAGGATTGGAGCGTCTTTGTCGCTCAATACCTTGAGCGTGCCGACTGAGAGGGCAGGGTGGGTAGTGCGCAGATGGATAAGGGTGCGATAGGTATTGAGCAGGGAATCGGGCTTGGCCTTCTCGCGTGCTACGTTGTGGTTTGCCCGGTTGCCCGCGTAGGGGCGGAAGGGCTGGTCGGCCGTGGTGAAGCCGGTGGAGGCGTCCCAGCTCATGGGGCCGCGTTGGCGTTGGTCGTCGTATTTGACGGGGTCGGAGCCGCCCTGGCCGATTTCCTCGCCGTAGTAGAGAAAGGGGATGCCGGGGAGCGTCAGCAGGGTGGTAATAGCCTGCTTGTAGCGCGGCTCGTCGCCATCGAAGGCGGCGTAGAGGCGAATGCCTGCGAAGCTGTCGTGGTTGGCGAGGAAGGTGCCCATATTGGCGACCGGATAGTGCGCCAAGTATTCCAGCATACCGGGTAGGGCACGACCCTGGTTGGCGCTGGCGACGATCTGCTTCTGCAGGCCGAAGGCGAAGGCGCTGCCGGCGGATTCCGGCGCGGTGAATTCAGCCGGCGCCGAGGGTGCTTCGACCACCATATAGCGGTTGTCGTAGCGGTCCAGCAATTGGCGGAACTGGTGCAGCACCTGGTGGTTCTCCGGCTGGTTTTCCCATTCCAGCCTGCTGTTTTCCACCAGCACGCCGGCCGCGTCGATGCGGAAACCGTCCACGCCGCGGTTGAGCCAGAACTTCAGGTTGTCCAGGTGGAAGTCCAGCACCTTGGGGTTGCGGAAGTTGAAGTCCGGCATGCCGCCGTTGAATACGCCGTAATAGTAGCCATGCTGGCCCGCATGCCATGGGTCGCCGTGGAAGCCCTGCCAGCCAGCCGGCTTGTCCGCTTCCCATACATAGAAGTCGCGATAGGGCGAGGCCGGATCGGCGTCTGAAGCCTTGAACAGTGGGTGCTGGGCCGAGCTGTGATTGGGCACGTAGTCCAGGATCACGCCCATGCCGTGCGCGTGCGCAGCGGCCAGGAAGGCATCGAAGTCGGCCAGTGTGCCGTAGTCGGGCTCGATATCGCGGTAGTTGGTAATGGCATAGCCGTGGTCATGGTCGGCGCTGGGGAAGATGGGCATGAGCCACAGGCCCGTGATGCCGAGCGACTGCAGGTAGTCCAGCCGCTGCGTCAGCCCCTTCAGGTCGCCCTTGCCGTCGCCGTTGCTGTCCTGGTAACCCCGCACATAGATTTCCATGAACACCCCCTTGCGGTACCAGTCGGGCTTGAGCGCGCTGGCGTGCACTTCCTGCGCGACGGGGGCGACATCGGGACTGCTGTCGGCCTGGGCTACAAGGCTGAGCAGGGCGGCGCCGAGGGCGCCGGCGACGCGTTTCAGTTCATTGGAGCGGGTCATCGGGTGTGGGCCTGGAAGTTGGCGGAATCGGTAAGGTCGGGGTAGTGCGACAGGTGTTCGATCAATCGGGCCAGCCCGCGCGTGGGCGCCTTCTGCCGATGCGTGATCAAGTGGAAGCGCCGGCTCAGGCGCGGCAGTGCCGTATTCAGTACGACGAGGTCGCCGCTATCCACCATATCGGCTACCACGCAGCGTGACAGGCAGGTGATGCCCAGCCCCTGTGCCGCTGCGCGCTTGATAGCTTCCGAGTTGCCGAACTCGATACCCGAACGCAGCCGGTGCAGGTGTGGGATCAGCGCCTGGTTGATGATCTCGCGCGTGCCGGAACCCGCCTCGCGCAGCAGCCACACAGCGTCCTGCAATTCATCGAGCTGTACCGGGCCGCGGCCAGGCGCCGGACGGAGCGGGTCGTCCGGTGCGCAGACGACCACCAGCTCATCGTCCAGCCACGACAACACGGTCAATTCCGGCTCGTGGCAGGGGCCTTCGATCAAGCCAATGTCGAGCTGGAAGTTGGCGACCAGATTGGTGATGGCCAGCGTATTGGCGATGGTGACGGACGCCTGCCAGCCGGCCTGCGCCGTGGTGGGCAGCGAGTCGCGGAATTCCGCCAGCACGCGTGGCAGCAGGTAGTTGCCGATGGTGGTACTGGCGCCGATGCGTAGGGCGCCGATCTGCGCATCCGCATCGTGCGCCCAGCTCTCGATGCCGCGGGCGCCATCCAATACGGCCAGTGCCTGCGGCAGCATCATGCGACCATTATTGTTGAGCAGCAGGCGCTTGCCCACGCGGTCGAACAGCTGCAGGCCCAATAGCGACTCCAGCTCGTTGAGCGCCGCGCTGGTGGCGGACTGCGACAGGGCGATCTCGTTCGACGCGGCGGCCGTACTGCCATGTTCGACGATGGCCAGGAAGATTTGCAGCTGACGCAGGGTGAGGCGTGGGGCAGTCATGGCGAGCGATCAAGCTGGTTGATTGCTTGATTCTGCCATATTGAGCTGCAGGCTGTTTGGCTCGGCTCTTCTCATGGGCAGTTTGTCTCGCCGTAGGGGCGATAGGGTTCGCTCGGCCCGGCCATATCGCTTTGCGCCCAGTTCATCCCGCTAAATCCGCATTTCGTCTCAAGCCGCCCCTGTCGTGTAACGGACGCGCGAGAATCCTTATCAGACGACATCCGGTGGTGCTCGTTGCTTGGAACAGTCATGAAATTTTGAGGCAGTTTTAGGAGGGGGAGGTCGAATCGCCTTCGCATACTTTGCGGACGTAGTTACCGCCCGCGCGGCGGATGTGGCGATATTCTTGGATGAGTGATTGCGTCGAATGGGTGCTTCCTGTCCCGACGCTGAGTCATATCGGTATACAAGTGGCGAGTAGGGTGCCGTATCCCGGATTCATGCACGGCGTTGCATTGGGATATGGCATCCGGATTCGCAGATGAATTGCTGCAGAAGAATTTCTCCGGGCTTTGGGTTTGCTGCTTCGGGGTCGCCTGGCTGGGCGACCCCTTTTCTTTTGAAGTGCGCCCTAGCGGTAGCGCGCCAGGATTTGCGCCAGCGTACCGTCGCGCTCTAGGCCACTGACGGCGCGATTGATCTGCTCGGCGGAAATGGCGAGCCGAGGTGAGAAGCCGCACTGTGCTTTGAATTGTGAAGTGGGCAACGTCGGCAGGCTGCGCAGCTCGGGCGTAGTGCGTGCCTCGTAGGCCAGGCTTAGCGAATCGACGATGGCGTACTGCGTGCGACCGGCCAGCAGCTTGCGGACATTGACCTGCATGGTGGGGGCATCGTCGCGGACATAGCTGTCGCCCAGGCTGGCTGTCAGCTGCGGATAGGCGTAGCCCAGCACCGTCCCTACCGTCTTGCCACGCAGTTCGCCAAGCGAAGCGAGTGTAGGCGCATCGCGCCGCATCAGGATGACTTCAGCGTTCGGGATGAAGGGTGCTGTCCAGGTGAGTGGCGCGTTCACCCATTGCGGCGTCGCATAGCATATGGCGTCGGCACGGCCCGCCCGCAGGTCGTCCTCGATACGCTTGCGCGAAGTGACTACGAAGCGCGCCTGGCGCCCCAGGCGTCGCGCGATTTCGGCACTGATTTCACCGACGATGCCGTTGCCCGCCGCGCCGTCGGTCGATAGTTGCAGCGGTGCGGAGTTGGTCGTCGAGACGACGAAATCCAGCGGCGGTAGATCGGTCGCACGGGCAGTGGTCAGGCAGATGAGGATGATGGCAGTTTGCAGCCGGTATTGCGGCCGGTGTGGAAGGCTGTCGTTACGCATTGGCCTAATGGTACAAGTTTCACGGTGGTACGCAACTGGACTCTGACCGTTGCTCGGGCAGATGGGCTTCCGCCTTGTCATCTAATCGATGCTCGCTAACATCAAGGATGATTGTAGTGCACAGCCCTACGACCTAATCCGCGCCCCGGCCGTTGTTTGCCACGTACGATTCATGCTCGCGTTGGGAGTTGCCATGCTCGCCCGCTGGATGTTCGCGCTAGTCTTTTTCTTGTCTATTCCGGCCTTGGCTCACAATACGAGTCCGGTCGCCGGCGCAACGCTGGCGGTGAGTTATGGCGGTGCGCCCGGCGCCATCTCGGTTACGCCGTTTCCCAACGAGGACTGCGTGGTTTCCGTACAGGCGACTGAGATCCTGCCGAACGGGGCAATGATCGGTAACGCGTCGGACTCGATCTACGGTCGGACGCCGCCGCAGCTCAATATTGTGAACACCTCGGCAAATCCGGCGCTTGCCGTGTACTTCTCCGTATCGCCTGCCTCGCATGTGGGAGGCACGGCCTACGTCGGCGTGCATCTAACCTGGGCTGCAACGGGCTACAACACGTCGGGTGCCTCGGAATCCGACTGCGACGGCTCCGGCGACTTTGAATTTACCGTCCAGATTACCGACAACGATGCCGCTTGCGGGTCGGCAACCAATAGCGTGCTGTTCACGACTGCGCCGTCGGCCAGTGCGCTGTGTTCGGCTGGTACGCCAGGCAGCGTGTCGCCGAGTACCACGGTGCCATGGACGTGGACTTGCGTGTCGAGCTATGGCGGCAGCAATGCTTCCTGCGCCTCGCGTTCGCCTACCGCAGACGGCGCCTGCGGCGCTGCGAACGGGGCCGTGCTGACGGCTACTCCGTCGCCCGCTGACCTGTGCGCGGATGGGTCACCCAGCAGCGTCCTACCTGGCACGGCCACCACGCCCTGGACCTGGGTCTGCCAATCCCAGTCCTCGAGTGGCAAGGATGCCGCCTGTGCATCTGCCCTCAACGGGGCCTGCGGTACGGCAGTGGGCTCTTCCGTCTGGAACCCGCCCGACGTCAGCAATTTCTGCTCGGTAGGCACCGCCAACAGCGTATCCGCAGGCTGGGGCGACACGGCCTGGACGTGGACCTGCAATGGCATAAACGGTGGGTCGAATGCCTACTGTTCCGGCCCGCCAGTTGGGGTGAATGGCGCTTGCGGATCGGCCGCGGGTACCGTCCTGACGAGCGCGCCCGCGCAATCGGCCTATTGCTCGGCCGGTACCGTCAGTACCGTATCGACTGGTTCGGCAACGGTAGCGTGGACATGGACCTGCCTGGGTAGCAACGGCGGCAGCAACGCCAGCTGCGCCTCCGCCGTGACCACGGCCAGCAACGGCGCCTGCGGTGCTGCCGATGGGAGCTACGTCAAGGCAGCGCCAAGCGCCAATCTGTGCTCCGCCGGTGCGGCCAGCGCCGTAGCTGGTACCGGGCCCTGGGGCTGGACTTGTGCAGGCAGCAACGGTGGCAACCCTGCCAGTTGCATGGCGTGGCCTGAACCACCCGGGGCGGTCGACGGCAAGTGCGGCGCCGCCGACGGTTCAGTAGTCGCCGCGGCGCCAGCTGCAAACCTTTGCTCGGCCGGCACCGCGAGCAATGTGGTGGGTACGGGCCCGTGGAGCTGGGCGTGCGCCGGCAGCAACGGGGGTAATAACGCAAGCTGCAAGGCTTGGCTGAAAGGGGTCAACGGGGTCTGCGGGGCGGACAATGGCGCATTCCTGTTCGTCGCGCCGGCAGGGCCGGGGCTATGTACTACGGGCAATGCAACGCCGGTCGCGGGGATTGGTCCATGGACGTGGACTTGCCAGGGTAACGGAGGGGTAGGCAGCGCCAATGCGAATTGCACGGCCTTCCTTGCGCCGCAACCGGTGAACGGCAGGTGTAGCGTGCCATTTGGCGCCTATCTGTCGAAGCCGCCGGGTACGCTCTGCGCGACGGGTGCCGCGGGTGCAGTGACGGGCGTGGGGCCGTGGAGCTGGACCTGCTTTGGCCTGAACGGCGGCGTTAATGCCTTCTGCCAGGTGAATCCATTCCCGTCGGCCGTATGTGGTTCGGCCAACGGTACGGTTGCGACGAGTGCGCCGGGCGTCAATCTGTGCACGGTCGGCACGGCGAGCAGTATCGCCGGCAGCGGCCCCTGGACCTGGACTTGCAGCGTAGGGAGTGCAGGCGTCTCGGCAAGCTGTTCGACCGCCACGCAAAACACCCATACCGACTGCCTGTTCGATTGGGGTGAGGATCACTACCCCAACCTATTTGCGACTGCGCGGCCGCGTTCCTGGGTGCTGGGTCCGTATTACGTCCGCTACTACTGGCAGACCGGCGCCTATTTGGGCACGTCGAGTACCGACAAGCATCTTTACTATCTTGGTCCCGCGTCGAGCGATAAGCTGCTTGATCTCGGACTGGCGTCGACCTGGTATACGACGGCAGGGTGCCAGTAGGGTACGGTGCGGAGTGCGAAAACGGCCTCCGGTGCAAGGCCATGCAAATCGCGGACATGGTGCCGGAAACAAAAAAGGCCGACTCGCAAGAGTCGGCCTAATTATTTGATTCTGTTGGCGCGCCCGACAGGAATCGAACCTGTAACCTACGGCTTAGAAGGCCGTTGCTCTATCCAGTTGAGCTACGGGCACCTGGCCTCAGTATACGATACGGCGAACGGTGCATGACGCGAGCGCGTCTGCTAAGAAAATTGGTCGGGGCGGTGGGATTCGAACTCACGACCACCTGGTCCCAAACCAGGTGCGCTACCAGACTGCGCTACGCCCCGAAGAGGCCGGAGAATACGAGGTGGTGGCGAGGCTGTCAAGCAGCGCTTTAGGAAACTCCAGAAAAATGAGAGAATTCAGCCCTTTGAATAGCCACGGAGAATGACGATGCCCGCACAAATCCTCGACGGAAAGCAGATTTCCGAGCAATTGATCGGCGAGTTGCGTGTGCGTGTCGATGCTCGCGTGGCGGCGGGGCATCGCGCGCCGGCGCTGGCTGTGGTGCTGGTCGGGGACGATCCAGCCTCGGCCGTGTATGTGCGCAACAAGAAGAAGGCCTGCGAGCGCGCCGGTATCCGCTCCATTTCCTATGAGCTGCCGGCCAGCCTGTCGGAAGCCGAGCTGCTCAAGATCGTGCACGAGCTCAACGACAACCCGGAAGTCGACGGCATCCTGGTGCAGCTGCCCCTGCCCAAGCATATCGATGCCGAGCTGGTGATCGAAACCATCAACCCGCATAAGGATGTTGACGGCTTCCACCCCTATAACTTCGGTCGCCTGGCGCTCAAGATGCCGGCCCTGCGCCCCTGTACGCCGCACGGCGTGATGGTGATGCTGGAGAAGACGGGCATCGACCTCGTGGGCAAGGATGCCGTCGTGATTGGCGCGTCCAATATCGTCGGCCGCCCCGCCGCGCTGGAACTGCTGCTGGCGCGCGCCACCGTTACCGTCTGCCATAGCAAGACGCGCGATATCGCCGAGAAGGTGCGCGCGGCCGATATCGTGGTGGCCGGCGTTGGCATTCCCGAGTTTGTGAAGGGCGACTGGATCAAGCCCGGCGCCATCGTCATCGACGTGGGCGTGAATCGCCTGGAGTCGGGCAAGCTGTGCGGCGACGTGGAATACGCGCCGGCGGCCGAGCGCGCGGCCTGGATTTCGCCCGTGCCGGGCGGCGTGGGGCCGATGACCATCGCCATGCTGATGAAGAATACCGTCGACGCCAACGCCAGTCTGCACCCCTAAGCGAGGACCGCCCATGCTCTACCCACTGCTGCGGCCCCTGCTGTTCGCCCTGGAACCGGAAACGGCCCACAAGCTCACCTTCGGTACGCTCGATGCCGTGCACGCCATGGGCTTTGCCACCGTGCTTGGCACGCACGAGACGACGACGCCGGTCGAGGTCATGGGCCTGAAGTTCCCTAATCCCGTTGGCCTTGCTGCCGGGCTGGACAAGAACGGCGATCATATCGATGCGCTGGGCGATCTGGGTTTCGGTTTTATCGAGATCGGCACCGTTACGCCGCGCCCGCAGCCGGGCAACCCCAAGCCGCGCCTGTTCCGCCTGCCGGCCGCCGAAGGCATCATCAACCGCATGGGCTTCAACAATGGCGGTCTGGATGCGCTGGTGGCCAACGTGGAGGCGGCGCAGTACCGCGGCATCCTGGGCATCAATATCGGCAAGAACTTCGATACGCCCATCGAGCGCGCCAACGACGATTACCTGACCTGCCTGACGCGCGTCTACCCGTACGCCAGCTATATCACCGTCAATATCTCCTCGCCCAATACCAAGAACCTGCGCCAATTGCAGCAGGCGAACGAGCTGGAGCGGCTCCTGTCGGCCCTGAAGGACGAGCAGGCGCGTCTCACCGTGCGCCATGGCCGCTACGTGCCCTTGGCGCTGAAGATTGCGCCGGACTTGGAGACGGAACAGGTCAATGAGATTGCGCGCCTCTTGGTCGAATATCGCTTCGACGGTGTGATCGCCACCAACACGACACTATCGCGCGCCGGTGTGGAGCATCTGCGCCATGGCGGCGAAACGGGCGGGCTCTCAGGCACGCCAGTGCGTGCGCGTTCGACGGCCGTCATCCGTGCGCTCGCGTCCGTGCTGGGCGGCAAGGTGCCCATCATCGGTGTGGGCGGCATCCTGGAAGGCCAGCACGCGCAGGAGAAGATCGAGGCGGGTGCCTCGCTGGTGCAGATATATAGCGGCATGATTTATCGCGGCCCAGCCCTGATCGGCGAATCCATCCGCGCCATCCGCGCGGGCAAGCGTTGAAGCGAATCCTGCGCAACCCGCAACTGTGGCTTGACCTGCTGGTCAGCGGGCTTTTGCCATGGCTGGTCTACCAGTGGGTAGAGCCGCGCTACGGCGAGGTACGGGCGCTCTGGTGCTCGGCCCTGCCGCCTGCGGTGCTGGCCGTGATCGAATTGATCCTGGTGCGGCGCGTAGATGTGATCAGCGCCTTGTCGCTGGGTGGCATTGGCGTATCGTTGCTGATCGATGGCACGGGTGGGGATGCGCGCATGATCCTGGTGCGCGAGTCGATTCTGACCGGTGCAATCGGTGTCATGGGCTTGCTGACCTTGCTGTGGCGCCGCCCGGCTGCCTTCCTGTTGGCGCGTGCCGCCTACTCCCGTGGCGACGTGGATCGCGGTGGGCAGTTCGATGCGAATTGGCAGCACGTGCCGTTCCGCCGCCTGATGTGGATGATGACCGTCGTTTGGTCCGGCGGCCTGGTGCTGGAAGCCGTATTGCGCACAGCACTGGCCTGGCGCGTTCCGGCCGACCGCTTCCTGGCGCTGTCGCCCTTTGTGCAATACGGTACCTTCGCGCTGCTGTTTGCCTGGACCTGGTGGTACGGTCGGCGGCTACGCACGGCGCAATCCGTAGGAGCATGAAATGAGTGCCATACTCAACGATGCGCAAGGCCGCTTGGCCGACCAGATCGACGCCGTGCTGCCGCAGACGCAGTGCAAGCAATGTGAATACCCGGACTGCCGCCGCTACGCAGAGGCGATGGCCGTGGGCGAGGCGGCAATCAACCAGTGTCCGCCCGGTGGCGAGGAGGGCATCGCGAAGCTGGCACGGATCACGGGCCACCCCATCATTCCCCTGAACCCTGCTCACGGCGTGACACAGCCTTTTGCGCTAGCCGTGATCGACGAAGCGGTGTGCATCGGCTGCACGCTGTGCATCCAGGCCTGCCCGGTCGACGCCATCCTGGGCGCGGCCAAGCAGATGCATACTGTGATCGCCAGCGAATGCACGGGCTGCGAGCTGTGCATCGCGCCGTGCCCTGTTGACTGCATCACGATGGAGCTGGCGGCGGCGCCGCCGCCCGAGCGGGCCGATCATTGGCGCGCACGGCATCGCTTCCACCTGTTCCGCGTGGAGCGCGATAAGCGCGAGCGGGCCGAACGGCTCAAGGCCAAGGCTTTGGCCAAGCTCGATGACCCGCAATTCCAGGCACCAGACAAGCAAGCCAAGATCCAGGCCGCACTGGCGCGTGCCGCGGCGCGGCAGGCTGAGTCAGCACCGGCGCTCGAACCCACCGTCGATCCGAAAGCCTTGGCGCGCCAGGAAAAACTGCGTGAAATACTGGCAAGGGCTGCCGCGCGACGTGGCCCGCCCGCTGGAGAAACAGATCATGAAGATGAGTAGCGCCATCTCTAGTCTGATCGCGGTCATCTACCTGTCGGCCGTGGTCGGCTCCGCAGCCGATCGTCATGGCGGGCTGGCGCTGGTACTATTGATTGCCGGCTGGCTGTTCTGCGCCTGGCGTGTCGTCGTGCTCTTACGGGCACGCCGCGAGCGCGAGGCGCAGCCGTGGGAGCGGGTCGATCTGTCGGCGCATGCGCCGCACATACAAAACAAAGGACGCTAAGCGCCCCGGAGTTCCGAACGGCGCCATATCGATTGCGTCCAAGTAGGGAGGAATGCGCCATGAAGTTGAACACGCGCCTGCACGAACGCATCCGCTACAAGACCTGGGTCAAGGTCGTCCCGTCGTCCGGGCCGGGGATGCTCGGCAATATCGAGGATATCTCCACGTCGGGCCTGGGTATCGAGCACGATAAGCCGGTGCAGGTTGGCATCGATTGCCATGTGTATTTCATGCTGCCGTATAACGACAAGGAACACATCATCCAGGCGCGCTGCCGCATTGCCAGCTGCCGCCAGGACGAGGCGACCAAGCGCTACCAGGTAGGGCTGGCCTTCCTGGAGTTCGTGTCGGACCCACGCGGTACGGCTGACATCATCGAGGGCTTCATCCACTATGTGGAGCAGCGTACCCCAACCGCCTAGCGCCCCTTCCGGCCTCCCCATGCAATGAACAAAGATAGCCGCCGCGAATTCTTCGAGCGCCTGCGCGCCGCCAACCCCAACCCCACGACCGAGCTGGACTACACGACGCCGTTCGAGCTGCTGATTGCCGTCGTGCTGTCGGCGCAAGCGACCGACGTGGGCGTGAACAAGGCGACGGCCAAGCTCTATGCCGTTGCCAACACGCCGGCCGCCATTCATGCGCTTGGGCAAGCAGGGTTGGAATCCTATATCCAGACCATTGGCCTGTACCGTAGCAAGGCGCGCCATGTGATCGAGCTGTGCCGCATCCTGATGGAACAGCACGACGGCGAGGTGCCGCAAACGCGCGAGGCGCTGGAAGCGCTACCCGGCGTGGGGCGCAAGACGGCCAACGTGGTGCTGAATACGGCTTTCGGCCAGCCGACCATGGCTGTCGACACGCATATCTTCCGCGTGTCGAACCGTACGGGACTGGCGCCGGGCAAGGATGTACGCGCCGTGGAGGACAAGCTGGTCAAGGTTATCCCCAAGGAGTTCCTGCACGACGCGCATCACTGGCTTATTCTTCATGGGCGCTATGTGTGCAAGGCGCGCAAGCCGGATTGCGCCAGCTGTGTTGTGTGCGATCTGTGCGACTTCAAGGGTAAGGCAATTTAGCGGAGGGCGCGCCTTGGCGTTCCAGATCGATTCCAAAGGTTGGCTTGCCGGCGCGCGCCATATTCCTTCGCCGAACTACGACGATCGCCCACCCAACACGGCGATCGACATGGTGGTCGTCCATTCGATCTCGCTCCCGCCTGGGCAGTTCGGCGGTGACGGTGTCGAGCGCTTCTTCACCAACCGCTGCGATCCAGCCGTTCACCCCTGCTTCGAGGAACTACGGCACTTCAAGCTGTCGGCCCACTTCTTCGTGCGCCGCGACGGGGAAATCATCCAGTTCGTGTCCTGTCTGGACCGCGCCTTCCACGCGGGCGTGTCGGCCTGGAAGGGGAGGGAACGCTGCAATGACTTTTCCATCGGCATCGAGCTGGAGGGCGGTGACTTCTGGCCTTATGAGGATGCCCAGTACTTGGCGCTGAATGCGCTGCTGGGGGCCATCCGTGCCGCTTACCCCATCGTCCATGTGGTCGGCCATTGCGATATCGCGCCGGAGCGCAAGACGGACCCGGGACCCTATTTCGACTGGCAACGTGTTGCGATTGCAGCTGGGGAGCGCTGAATGGCCTAAGCCCCCGTATTCACTATCGCCTGCCAAGGATATAATCCGCCGCCGCTTGGCGAATAAGAGGAATAGCGTGGAATGAACCAGGAAAACGGAACGCGCAAGCCCATGATGGGCCTGGCGCTTGGCGCCATTGGCGTCGTCTATGGCGATATCGGCACGAGCCCGCTATACGCCCTCAATGCCTGCTTCGACCCGCAATACAATCTGCCCGTCAACACGGCTTCCGTGTTCGGTATCATGTCGCTGCTGTTCTGGGCGCTCGCGATCGTCGTGTCGCTCAAGTATGTGTACTTCATCCTGCGTGCGGACAATCGCGGCGAGGGTGGCATCCTGGCGCTGATGGCGCTGGCTACCCGTACGCAACAACGCAAGCGCGGGCAGTTCTCCATCTTTATCCTGCTGGGTATCTTCGGCGCCTCGCTGTTCTACGGCGATGGCATGATCACGCCGGCCATTTCCGTCCTGAGTGCCATCGAGGGGCTGAAGGTGTCCGCCCCCGGCCTGAGTTCCTGGGTGGTGCCGATTTCCGTCGTCGTGCTGATCATCCTGTTCATGATGCAATCGCACGGCACTGAGGTTGTTGGCAAGCTGTTCGCACCCATCATGGTGCTGTGGTTCCTCGTGCTGGCCGTGCTCGGCATCATCAATATTGCCAAGGCCCCCAGCATCTTTGCCGCCCTGTCGCCCGTCTACGCCATCAAGTTCGTCCTGGCCAGCCCAAAGATCGCCTTCCTGGAGCTGGGCGCCGTCGTGCTGGCGCTGACGGGCGCGGAGGCCATCTACGCCGATATGGGTCACTTCGGCCGAGATCCGATCCGCATGGGCTGGTTCGGCCTCGTGTGGCCGGCGCTGGTGCTGAACTACTTCGGCCAGGGCGCCATGATCCTGCAAAACCCGGCGCTGGCTTCGCAGCCGCTCCTGTACGGCATGGTGCCGCATGCGCTCTTGTGGCCGATGATCATCCTGGCCTGCGCGGCGACGGTTATCGCCTCACAGGCCGTCATCTCGGGCGCCTATTCCATGACCTGGCAGGCTGTGCAGTTGGGCTACTGTCCGCGCCTGAACATTCGCCACACCTCCGAGCACGAGCGCGGCCAGATCTATATCGCCGGTATCAACTGGGCGCTCTTGGCTGCCGTCATCATCCTGGTGGTCGGCTTCAAGTCGTCCGATGCGCTGGCGTCCGCCTACGGCATCGCCGTGACGCTGACCATGGTGATCACCACGACACTGGCCTTTGTCGTGATGGGCAAACGCGAGGGCTGGAAGCGCTGGGCCACCTACGCCTTGCTGGCAGGCTTCCTGGTGGTGGACGTATCGCTGTTCAGCTCCAACGCCACCAAGCTGGTCGAGGGCGGCTGGGTGCCCTTGCTGGTCGCCGCCGTCTCCCTCTTCATCATGACGACCTGGAAGCGCGGCCGCCGCCTGCTGTTCCACCGCCTGCACGATGGCGAGCTGCCTGTGGACATGTTCGTGCAGTCCATCGAATCCAACCCGCCGCAGCGTGTGGAAGGCACGGCCGTATTCATGACCGGCAGTGCCGATACCGTGCCGCATGCGCTCCTGCACAACCTCAAGCACAACAAGGTGCTGCACGAGCAGACCATCTTCCTGACCATGCTGTCGGCCGACATTCCCTACGTGGCGCAGATCGACCGCCTCAAGGTTCAGCGCCTGAGCAACAGCTTCTGGCAGGTTACGGCACACTATGGTTTCAAGGAGGAGCCGTCCGTGCCTGATGTGCTGGCCGCGCTGGAGGCCTCGCATACCTGCGAGATCGACATGATGCAGACGAGCTTTTTCCTGTCCAAGGAAACCATCGTCCGCAGCAAGGAGCCCGCCATGTCCTGGGTGCGCCGCACGCTGTTCTCCATGATGCAGCGCAACGCCACGCGCCCGACCGACTTCTTCAAGATTCCGCCCAACCGCGTGGTCGAGATGGGTATGCAGGTCGAACTGTAATGGTATGGCCACGCGTGTCGTGGCTAGATTTCGTAGTAATGCCGTAAGAGCCAGGCGCTACAATTATCGATTGATCGGTTAATCAGGAACCGCCACGCGGTCCATTCCAAGGTCGGATTCCGGCCAGGAAGCGAAGCATGTTCCAGCTTTTCTCTCCCGCACGTTTCGAATCCCGCCTGCCGGAACAGGCGCCCAACCGCTGGGACTGGGCGCTGATGCCGCTGATATTGGGCGTCGTCGTCGTCGTCGCCTTCAGCGCATCGCAGATGTCGCGGCCATTCGAGATCGGCACGCCGACGGAAATCTCGCTCGACCCCATCTATCTACCCTACTACCTCATGCGCACGACCATGCGCATGATGCTGGCGATGTTCTGCTCGCTTTTGTTCACCTTCGTCTTCGCCTACGTCGCGTCGAAGTACCGCGCGGCAGAGAAGGTAATGATCCC
>Ga0213872_10001007_pt1 | contig 19674 bp, 17 predicted proteins | sample VelepicomBERX_R2_FD_160071 | JGI IMG/M metagenome (GOLD analysis project Ga0213872, IMG submission 160071) | Rhizosphere microbial communities from Vellozia epidendroides in rupestrian grasslands, the National Park of Serra do Cipo, Brazil - RX_R2 | ecosystem: Host-associated > Plants > Roots >...
GGGACGTAAACTGGCCCGCACCCGGCAAGCCCCTTGCCCACCCGAAGAGGAGACGCATCATGACCCCCGCCACGTTGTGGTGGATCGCCGGCGGCGTCCTCGTCGCCGCCGAGCTGGCCACCGGCACTTTCTATCTCCTGATGCTGGCTCTAGGCGCCGGCTCGGCAGCCGTCGCCGCGATGCTCGGCGCTGGCGAAGCCACGCAAACTTTCACTGGCGCCGTCGTCGGCATGGCGGCCGTGGCGCTCTGGCATCGCTGGCGGCTCATGCATCCACGAGTCGGCACGCCAGCAGCCAATCCAGACCTGCTGATTGACATCGGCCAGTCCGTCGAGGTCGAGCAATGGGCCGCCGACGGCTCGGCTCGCGTCAAGTACCGCGGCGCGCAATGGCAGGCACGCTTCGGCGGGGGCGGTAGCGCTCTGCCCGGCCATCACGTCATCCGCGCCATCGAGGGCAGCACGCTTGTGCTCGATCGCCCCTAACTCGAAAGTTCAGCGCCATGGAAATCGCCATCGTCCTCCTCATCATCGCCGCGTTCTTCATCTTCCGTGCCATCCAGGTCGTCCCGCAGCAGCACGCCTGGATTCTTGAACGCCTCGGCAGGTATCACGGCACGCTGACGCCGGGCCCCAACATCCTGCTGCCCTTTATCGACCGCGTCGCCTACAAGCACTCGCTCAAGGAGATCCCGCTCGACGTGCCCAGCCAGGTCTGCATCACCAAGGACAACACGCAGCTCACGGTCGACGGCATCCTGTACTTCCAGATCACCGACGCCATGCGCGCGAGCTATGGCTCGAGCAACTACATCGTCGCCATCACCCAGCTCGCCCAGACCACGCTGCGCAGCGTCATCGGCCGCATGGAACTGGATCGCACCTTCGAAGAACGCGAGACGATCAACCATGCCGTCGTGCAGGCACTGGACGAGGCTGCGCTGAACTGGGGCGTGAAGGTGCTGCGCTACGAGATCAAGGACCTGACGCCGCCGCCCGCCATCCTGCACGCCATGCAGGCGCAGATCACCGCCGAGCGCGAGAAGCGCGCACTGATCGCTGCCTCGGAAGGCCGACGCCAGGAGCAGATCAACATCGCCACCGGCGAGCGCGAAGCCGCCATCGCGCGCTCCGAGGGCGAGAAGCAGTCGCAGATCAACAAGGCCCAGGGCGAAGCGGCCGCCATCAGCGCCGTCGCGGTTGCCACGGCCGAGGCCATTTGCCGGATTGCCGCCGCAATCCAGCAGCCGGGCGGCGAGCAGGCCGTCCAGCTCAAGGTCGCCGAGCGAGCCGTCGAGGCCTACAGTCAGCTCGCCCAGAAGAACAACACCATGATCGTGCCCGGCAACGTCAGCGAGGTCAGCGGCCTGATCGGCACGGCCATGGCGCTGATGAAAGGCGCCTCGAAGGGCTGAGGTCGCGCCAAAGTGCGCTATGATTGCGCGCTTCCCGGAGAGGTGGATGAGCGGTTTAAGTCGCACGCCTGGAAAGCGTGTGTGGGTTAATAGCCCACCGCGGGTTCGAATCCCGCCCTCTCCGCCAAGAACATAGCAAAAAAGCGCCTTTCAGGGCGCTTTTTTATTTTTTCTACCATCCCACCTACCAAATTTGATGGGATTGGAATGGACGCCTTTCGACGCCCTCGGACGCCCCGGATCTGGTTGCCCTGCGCGGTGCGCGCCTTCACGAATCCCTGCCGGGCTCGGTGCAGCGCCAGCACTGCCTGCTGCTCGATGTTCTTGATCGGCACAAACCGCATGTTCGGTCGGGCCACCGCTTCGCAGATCGCCTCGGCATCGGCCACGTCGTTCTTGTTCGTCTTCACGTACGGCTTGACGAACTGTGGGGCCATCAACTTGACCGTGTGCCTCATGGCCTGCAGCTTGCGCGCCCAATGGTGGGCACTGCCGCAGGCCTCCATTCCGATCAGGCACGGCGGCATATTGGCGAAGAACTCTGCCACCTGGTGGCGCTTGAGCTGCTTCCTCAAGACGGTCTTCCCGTGTTCGTTCACGCCGTGCACCTGGAAAACATTCTTCGCTAGGTCGATGCCAACTGTCGTAACGTTCATGGTGGACGCTCCTGCTTCGTTCAATTGGTTGTCGAACACTTCCACTCTGGCACATCGATGCCGTTAGAGGTGGGGGCGTCCATCCCATTGCATGTAGACCAGCCCCAACCAGAGCGTTACGAAGGCTGACCGCTTACGCCAGGACCGGTCTTTGGACGAGCGATGGGCAAGGCTCACCTAGCCCGCCTCTCTTCGCCATTCACTCGGAGAGCAGGCAAAGCTCTTCTTGAACCAACGACCGAATGCACTCTGATCGGTGTATCCGACCAGGGTTGCGACATGCTTGATCGAGTAGCGCCGGTTTTCAAGATAGCGGACCACCAGTTCGCGCTGGACGTCGTCCAGCAACTTCGCGAAGACCTGGCCTTCCACTTCAAGCTGCCGCTGCAGCGTCCTGACGCTTGTTCGAAGTCGCCCCGCCACCTTCTCGATGGTGGCCTGCCCTACCGGCAGGAGCAGAAGAACCTCCCTCTGAACGGCGATCACCACGGAGTCCGGCGCCAGGTGGCCCAGCGACCTCATCCCATGTTCAAGCTGCCTGACCATCGTCGGGTCGGCCAGGGGGTTGGGACCGTCGAAATCTCGGCTCGAGCAGGTAATCCCGTTGTACTCGCTGTCGAAGTGCAGCGGACATTCGAAAACGCGCCGGTGAACCGAGAGATCGGGAGGCTGTGCGTGCGCGAAATACGCCCGCATCGGATGCCAGCGCTTGCCCAGGAGCGGGCGGCAGGTGTTGATGACCAGGACGCCGAGCGCCAGTTCATTCGTTTGCCTGGAGTAGCTCCCGAGGACCGGCAGCACGTCCTCGCGGATCAGGACGGTGTGCCCATCGTCCTCGATGTCGATGGCCAAGGTCTCGTTGAGCAACTGGCGGTATTGCATCGCCGTGCGAAGGGCGTCGCGCAGCGTGCCTTGGTGCGTGAGCAGCATGCCCACGATGCCCAGGCTGGACGAATGGCGCAGTTCCGCCATGCGCAGGCCGAAGTTCAAGTGGCCGCTCCGCTTGGCGGACTCCTCCAGCAGCCACTGCAGGGACCTTGCCGGCATCGGACGATCCAGACTGGATAGCCAGCCCGGATCGATGCTGGCCTCGCTCAGCAGGGCATGGGGGTTGAGCTTGAGCTCATGAGCCACTTCCAGGTAGCTGGTCAGGGCTGCGACGCGGACCACGGGTTCCATCGGTGATGCCCTCAAAAAGCGCAAGGGTTAATGCCAGGGGCTCTGGCGTCAAGTGCAGAAATTATGGCACCAAATGCAGAACCAAATTGTGTGCCATCCCTAGACTTCCATCCCATAGGCAAGCCCGCTTCCGGGCTGCGCATGCAAAGGCCTGGAGGGTCGGATCGTGTACAGAATTCGGTTTCAAAAGACGGGCGGGCCCGAGGTCCTGGAGCGCGAAGACATCGAGGTCGGCGAACCGGGGCCCGGCGACGTAAGGCTTCGCCAGGTGGCCGTCGGGCTCAATTTCGCTGACATCTACTTCCGCACCGGTTTGTACGCGGCCGAGCTACCTTCGGGCATCGGCACCGAAGCCGCGGGCGTCGTCGAAGCCGTCGGTCCCGGCGTCGAAGGACTGATGGCCGGCGACCGCGTGACCTACACCGGGGCCTACAACACCCTGGGCGCCTACAGCACCTCGCGCCTGATCCCGGCGGCGCCACTGATCAAGTTGCCGGATGCCATCAGCTGCGAGACGGCAGCCGCGATGACCATGCGCGGCCTGACCTCCGCCTATTTGATGCGGCGGATCTACGACTTCAAGCCGGGCGACGCGATCTTGCTCCACGCCGCCGCCGGCGGCGTCGGATTGATCGTCTCCCAGTGGGCCAAGCTGCTCGGGCTGACGGTGATCGGCACCGTCTCGAGCGAGGCCAAGGCGCAGGTTGCGCGCACCCATGGTTGCGACCACACCATCAACTACGGCAGCGAAGACGTCGCTACGCGCGTGCGCGAAATCACCGGCGGCGTGGGTGTCGAGGTCGTCTTTGACAGCGTCGGCAAAGACACCTTCGAGGGCTCCCTGAATTCGCTCAGGCGCCGCGGATTGATGGTCTGCGTGGGCACCGCCTCGGGGCCGATTCCTCCGTTCAACCCTCAAATGCTCGCGCACAAGGGGTCGTTGTTCCTGACGCGCCCGGCGCTTGCCGACTACATCGCAGATCCGGCGGAAAAGGCAGCCTTGGCAGACGAGATCTTCGAACACATCGCGGCTGGCCGGATCAAGATCGAAATCAATCAGCGCTATGCGCTGGAAGACGCCGTTCGCGCCCATCGTGAGCTCGAGTCCCGTCGGACCACCGGCTCGTCGATCCTGGTCGTCTGAGGGGGGCCATCATGCGCATTGAACAAGTGACCCAGTCGATCGGCGCAGAGCTGTTTGACATCGATCTGGGCGACGCCGTCCGCGACGATGGGCTGTTCCAGGAGGTCTATGCCGCGCTGCTGCAGCACAAGGTGCTGTTTGTCCGCGACCAGACGCTGGACAGGTTGTCCCGGGCGGACCACATGGCGTTTGCCAGAAAGCTCGGCGAACTCGAAGACCACCCGATGGCGCCCAGCCATCCAGAAGCGCCGGGGCTTGTTCAGATCTACAAGACGCCTCAGAGTCCGGCCGAGCGCTATGAGAACGCCTGGCACAGCGACGGATCGTGGCGCGAGACGCCGCCGCTTGGTTGCGTATTGCGTTGCGTCGAAGGTCCGCAAGTCGGCGCCGACACCATGTGGGCCAATATGGTCATGGCCTACGAGTGCCTGCCCGAGGACGTGAAGGATGAGATCGCGGGCCTGTGGGCCAACCACAGCTTCAATCACACCTTCGGTGCGGCGATGCCGCAGGCGAAGCGCCTGGAATTCAAGGCCAAGTACCCGGATGTCGAGCACCCCGTCGTACGCACGCATCCCGAGACGAAGGAAAAGATCCTGTACGTCAACGTCTTTGCCACCCACTTCGCCAACTATCACACGGCCAAACGGGTGCACGTCGGCCAGGATCTGAGCCAGCGCGGCGCTGACCTGCTTCAGTACCTGATCAGCCAAGCCTACGTCCCCGAGTACCAGGTCCGTTGGCGCTGGAAGCCCTACAGCGTCGCCATCTGGGACAACCGCTGCACCCAGCATTACGCCGTGATGGACTATGCCCCTTGCCACCGCAAGATGGAACGGGCGGGCATCGTCGGCGACAAGCCGTATTGACCCTCCCAACCGCCCGACACCTCAGGAGACATCATGAATTTCATCGACGGTTCCCTCTATCCGGAAAACCAGGAAAAGCTGGTCATTACGGTTGCCCCCTACGGGCCCCAGTTCGAAGTTGCCGACTTTCCTGAAGACATCCCGGTCACGATGGAGGAGCAGGTTCAGAAGGCCGTCGACTGCTACAACGCCGGAGCGACTGTCCTGCATCTGCATGTTCGCGAACTCGATGGCAAAGGATCGAAGCGTCTGTCCAAGTTCAATGAGCTGATCGCCGGTGTGCGCGTGGCCGTGCCGGACATGATCATCCAGGTGGGCGGATCGATTTCCTTCGCTCCCGAGTCGGACGGTGAAATTGCGAAATGGCTGAGTGACGACACTCGGCACATGCTGGCGGAGCTGAATCCCAAGCCGGATCAGGTGACCTTGGCGATCAACTCGAACCAATTCAACATCATCGAAGCCCTGTCGGATGACGACGTCGCCGGCACCTCGTTCGCCCGGCCGGAAAAGCAGATGGCCTACCGGGAGATGACCATTCCGGCGGGCCCTACCTGGGTTGAAGAGCATATCCGGCGACTCACGAATAGCGGCATCCAGATCCAGTTCCAGCTCGGCAACATCAACTCGCTGGAAACGGTCGAACGCATGATGCGCCGCGGCGTCTGCAACGTGCCGCTGATCCTGACGTGGATCCCGATCGGCGGCGGCGCCGATTCGATGACGCCGTACAACATGACGAATTTCCTGAAGGCGGTTCCGGACGGCGCGGTCCTGACCTTCGAAGCGCAGATGAACAACGTGCTGCCGCTGAACATGATGGCCATCGCCCTCGGCCAGCACGTGCGATGCGGCATCGAGGACACGATTTGGTGGCCCGATCGCTCGCGCAAGATGACCAGCGTTGAGCAGGTCGAGCAAATCGTGCGAATCGCCAGGGAATGCGGTCGTCAGGTCGCCAACGGCAAGGAGGCGCGAGAGATCTACAAGATCGGCACGTTCTACGAGAACGCCGACGAGACGCTCGCGAAGAACGGCTTTGCGCCCAACCGCAAGCCCGGCCAAAAGGGTTTCACGCAATACGCGTGACCTCGTGGGTAGCCGGCGCGGGCCGGCAACCCGCAGGCAAGCATCCCGAACGCAAGACATCGCACCGAGGCGGCCCACCCATGAGCACCACCAACAAAGTCATCATCACCTGCGCCGTGACCGGCGCGATCCACACGCCGTCGATGTCGCCGTACCTGCCGGTGACTCCCGAGGAGATCGCCGACTCCGCGGTGGAGGCGTGCGAGGCAGGGGCTGCCATCATCCATCTGCACGCACGGGACCCGCAGACGGGCAAGCCCGACCAGCGTCCCGAAGCGTTCGAGCCCTTCCTCAAGTCCATCGTTCGGCGCAGTCCCGCCATCATCAACCTCACGACGGGCGGCTCGCCCTACATGACGGTGCAGGAGCGCATGCTGCCGGCCAAGGTCTTCAAGCCGGAAATCGCCTCGATGAACATGGGCACGATGAATTTCGGCCTGTTCCCGATGCTGAACCGCATCAAGGAGTTCAAGCACGATTGGGAGCGGCCCTTCCTCGAAGGCAGCAAGGACCAGGTCTTTCGCAATACCTTTGGCGACCTGGAGGCCGTGTTCATGGAACTCGGGTCCAACAACACCCGCTACGAGTTCGAGTGCTATGACACCGCGCACCTCTACAACCTGGCGCACTTTGCTGAGCGAGGCCTGATCAAGGCGCCGTTCTTCATCCAGACGGTGTTCGGCATCCTGGGCGGCATCGGAACCCATCCGGACGATGTCATGCATATGAAGCGCACGGCCGATCGCCTGTTCGGCAAGGACTACCGCTGGTCCGTGCTCGGGGCGGGCGTCGGCCAGATGCGCATCGCGACCATGGCGGCCTCCATGGGCGGACATGTGCGAGTGGGCCTGGAAGACAGCCTCTGGATCGGCCGCGGTCAATTGGCCAAGACCAATGCCGAGCAGGTCCGGAAGGTGCGAGGCATCCTGGAGGGCCTGGGCCTCGAGATTGCGACGCCGGCCGAGGCCCGTGAAATTCTTCAGCTCAAGGGCGCCGAGCAGGTCGCGATCTGAACGCCGGAGCCGGGCGATAAATATAAGCAAACAGGAGACATGCCTTGAACATTCATCTTCAGGAAAGGGCCGACGACCTGCCCGACGGCTACCTTGTCAGTAAGTCGCAGGCCTGGTTTGCCTTCGCCATGACGTTCGCCCTGATGCTGTTCGACTACGTCGACCGGCAGGTGATTGTCTCGCTGTTCCCGCACCTGAAGGCCGAGTGGGGCCTCAGTGACAAACAGCTGGGTGGGCTGGTCTCCATCATTTCCATCGTGGTGGCCGCCGGCGGAATTCCGGTCGCGCTGCTGGCGGACCGCGTCAGCCGCGTCAAGAGCATCGTGGCCATGGCAACGACCTGGAGTCTTGCCACGATCGCCTGCATGTTCGCCGTCAACTATGGGCAGCTGTTTGCCGCGCGCGCGATGGTCGGCGTCGGCGAGACCGGCTACGGATCGGTCGGCGCCGCGCTCATCGCAGGCCTGTTTCCGAAGCGGCTTCGGGCTGCCCTGATGGGCGCGTTCTTTTCCGCGGTGTCGATCGGCTCGGTGTTGGGCGTGCTGCTTGGGGGCGTTATTTCCGCGCGCTGGGGCTGGCATGCCGCTTTCGGCGTCGTGGGGATCCCGGGCCTGGTGTTTGCGCTGGCGTATATCTTCGTGCGCGACTACAAGACCGTGCCCTTGACGGCAACGCTGGATCGCGCAACCCAGTCGGGCCCCAAACTCTTGGTTCATATCGCGAAGAGTTTGGCTCGCACAAAGACCCTCATCTGGCTGTGCTTGGGAGGGGCCACGCAGCTGATCGTCGTCTCGGCCGTCTGGTCCTGGCTGCCAAGCTATCTCAATCGTTTCCACGGCTACTCGACCGAACAATCCGCCAAACAAGCCGCCCTGGTGGTTCTGGTCGGCGCGCTCGGCAGCTTGATCTGGGGCATCGTGGTGGACCGGTTGGCCGTCCCGCGTGCTCGCAACAAGCTGATGGCGTTGGCTGTCCTGTGCGTCGCTTCCATGCTGGTCCTGCTTGTTGGCTTTGCAGCGACGCCCGTCGGTCCGGCTCAGCTTCGTTGGATCATGCTTGGCGGATTCCTGATGACCTGCGCATTTGGCGCCGTGGCCGCGGCGGCGCTGGACGTCATCCATCCCGGCGTGCGCTCCACTGGAGCAGCAGTTGTCTCGCTGTTCCAGAACCTGTGCGGCTTGGCTGTAGGGCCCTTCCTCGCAGGGCTCCTGTCCGATCTATGGGGATTGCAGCAGGCCATGGCGGTGATTCCCGGCTTCGGCCTGCTCGCCGCGGGCTGCTTCTTGATGGCCATGCGCGGCTACGAGCGTGATCTGGCACAGGTCAAGGATGTCGAATTGAGCGCTCAGCTGCACAACGACCTCGGCGAGCTCGTGCATTCAACATCAGCGGAACTGCGCTCATGAACGGACAAATGATGCAGCAGCCGCTGCTGATCTCCTCGTTGCTGCGCCACGCCGAGCGCCACCACGGCAATCAGCTCGTGGTCTCGCGCCGCGTCGAAGGGGACGTTCATCGCTACACCTTTCGCGATCTGGCCCGGCGCTCGCGCCAACTGGCCAAGGCGCTGGGGGCCCTGGGCGTGCAGCCCGGCCAGCGGGTCGGGACGCTGGCCTGGAATGGCTACCGTCACCTGGAGCTCTACTACGCCGTGTCCGGCTCGGGGGGCGTGCTGCACACGCTCAATCCGCGTCTGCACGCCGATCAACTGGTCTGGATTGCCGGGGACGCTCAGGACCAGGTGCTGTGCTTTGACTTGACCTTCCTGCCGGTCGTCGAGGCCGTGGCCCCGCGCATGGCCGGCGTCAAGCACTTCGTGCTCATGAGTGACCGTGCCCATATGCCACCGGACAGCAAGATCCCCAGGCTACTGTGCTACGAGGATCTGCTGGCCGACCAGGACGACCGTTTCGAGTGGCCGGGCTTCGACGAGAACGTCGCGTCGAGCCTGTGCTACACCAGCGGCACCACCGGCAATCCGAAGGGAGTCCTATACAGCCATCGGTCTACGCTGCTGCACACGCTTGCAAGCTCCTTGCCCGACGCGCTGAATCTCTCGGGTCGCGACACCGTCCTGCCCGTGGTGCCGATGTTTCACGTCAACGCCTGGGGCCTGCCGTACTCGGCCTGCATGGTCGGCGCCAAGCTGGTGTTTCCCGGTCCGGGCCTCGACGGCAAGAGCCTGTACGAATTGTTCGAGACCGAAGGCGTGACCTTGTCCGCCGGCGTCCCGACAGTCTGGCAGGGCCTGCTGGCCCACGTGCAGGCGCAGGGAACGACTTTCCGCACCATGCGACGAACCATCATCGGCGGTTCGGCCTGTCCCCCGGCGATGATGGCCCTGTTCGAAGATCAGTTCGACGTCCAGGTAATCCATGTCTGGGGCATGACGGAGCTCAGCCCCATCGGCACCGTGGGCGTTCTCAAGGGCGAACAGGAGGCGTGGCCCAAGGCGCAACGGCAGGCCACTCAGGCCAAGCAGGGACGATCGCCTTTTGGCATCGACATGAAGATCGTCGACGCCGACGGTACGGAACTGCCATGGGATGGCCAGGCTTCCGGAGACCTGATGGTGCGTGGCCACTGGGTGCTTGACTCCTACCTCAATGGCGACGAAACGCCCTTGGTCAGCGATTCATCGGGCCGGGACTGGTTTCCCACCGGCGACGTCGCCACCATCGATGCGCATGGCTTCATGCACATCACCGACCGCTCCAAGGACGTGATCAAGTCCGGCGGCGAATGGATCGGATCGATCGACCTGGAAAACATCGCGATGTCGCACCCGGCCGTCGCCATGGCCGCCTGCGTGGCCGCGCGTCATCCGAAGTGGGACGAGCGGCCGCTGTTGATCGTGGTCAGGAAGCCTGGCGTCGAAGTATCGCGCGACGATTTGCTCGCGCATTACAACGGAAAAATCGCCAAATGGTGGACGCCGGACGACGTTCTGTTCGTCGAAAGCATTCCATTGGGTGCGACCGGGAAAATGCTCAAGAACAAGTTGCGCGAGCTGTTCCACGACTACCTGATCCGCAAGGACCCATGACGATGTCGGGCTGGACTACCGTCGCTTCATGGCAGCGCCTGCAGACGCAAGGCCGCGCACTGGCGCGAGTGGCCGGCTTCGAGCTGGCCATCTTCCATATCGAGGGGCAGGCCTTCGCGATCGAAGACAGCTGCCCCCACGCCGGAGCGTCGCTGTGCCTTGGTGCGCTGAGCGGATCGACCGTCCAATGCCGTGCCCATGGCCTGCGCTTCGATGTACGCACCGGTGCCCAGCCTGGCTGCCCCGAGGCGCTCAAGGTACGCGTGTTCCCGCTGCGCATAACGGGCGATGAGGTGCTGGCGCACCTGCCGGACAATTCATGAGCTACATGATGCCGACTGGAGAAGTGATGGCCAATACTCCGCGCCTGGCCGATCAGGAAGCGCTGTCCGGCCTCGCCAGGAATTCGAGGATTTCGTCGGGGCAGGCCCATCGCTTCTGGCCCGCCGTCCGGAATGACAGGACACCGCAGCGCGCTCAGCCGAACAAATTTCGTGAAAACAATCAGACCTTTGTGCGCGGCGCCGGCCTCGCGAACTTCGCGGAAGTTGCAGAAAGGCTGGGGCTCGACGTTCATCGCTTGCTCATCGATGCGGGCATCAGCGGCATGGCGCTCAACGAGATCGATCTCCGGATACCGGCCGACCGATTTGCCAGAATCCTGGAAATCGCCGCGGAAAGATCTCGCTGCGAAACCTTCGGATTGCGCATGGCGGAGCTACGGCAGCTTGGCACGCTTGGGCCCGTCGGCCTTCTGATGCGCGATCAGCCGACGCTGCGCGATTCGCTGAACGTGCTCATTCGAAATCAGCGCCTGCTCAACGACGCGATGTCGCTGGGCCTGGAGGAGGCATCGGCCGGCGACATCGTCATCCGGGAGGACATCGTGGTGGGCCAGGCGCAGGTGGAAACGCGCCAGACCATCGAGCTCGTTGCCGGGGCGACGGTGAAGTTCCTGCGGCAGTTTCTTGGCGCGCAGTGGCAGCCGAAGAGAGTCTGCTTTACGCACGCGGCCCCCAAGGATCCGAGCATGCATCTGCGAATATTCGGGTCCCGCGTGGAATTTATGCAGGACTTCAACGGCGTCGTCTGCACGCGCCGGGATCTGGAGGTCGGAAATCCGTCGGCCGACCCGACGATGGTGGACTACGCGCAGCGCCTGCTCGAAGCAAAACTCGATTCGATGACGGCGTCGCGATCCGTGATCGACGATGTACGGCATGCCGCGCTGCTGCTGCTGCCGGACGGGCAATGCTCGCTCGAACGCGTCGCGGAGCAAATGGGCCTGTTCAGTCGAACCCTGCAGCGTCGCATGACCGAAGAGCAAACCAGTTTTTCCGAGATCGTCGACGACATCCGAGCCGAGTTGGCCGAACGCCATGTGATCCATGGCGATCGGTCGATGACGGAGGTGGCGGCCCTGCTGGGATTCTCCGCGCCGAGCGGCTTCTCGCGCTGGTATTCGACGGTGTTCGGCTGCAGTCCGTTGCAAGCGCGTCGAGGACGCCGACGGCCGACGTCGGCCGATGGCGGTCACCTGCGCCAGTGCTGAATCGGCGCCGCCTTCCGTTCTCACGGCCGGCGGCCAACGCCCCGCCTTCACGCGTCCCCCAATTCGAAATTGGCCACCAGCTCCATGAGTCGACCGGCCTGGCCCCGCAAGCTCTCGGCCGCAGCGGCGCTCTGCTCGACGAGGGCCGCATTCTGTTGCGTGACCTCGTCCAGTTGCGCGACCGCCGCGCCGATTTCGGTGAGGCCTTTGGCTTGCTCGCGGCTGCCCGTACTGATTTCGCCGATCAAGGTACTCACCAGCCCGATGCGTTCGACGATGGCGCCCATCGCCTCGCCCGCCAACTCGGCCTGACGGCTGCCGGCTTCCACGCGCGACCGGCTGTCGGTGATCAACTGGCGGACTTCGCGGGCGGCCTCGGCAGAGCGGCTCGCCAGGCTGCGGACTTCGCCGGCCACGACGGCGAAGCCGCGTCCCTGCTCGCCAGCGCGGGCCGCCTCGACAGCCGCATTCAGGGCCAGGATGTTGGTCTGGAATGCAATCGCGTCGATCGTGCCGATGATGTCGCCGATGCGGGCACTTGATGCGGCGATTTCGCCCATCGTGTAGCTCATCTGGCCCACTCGCTCTCGGCCCGTCTGGACCGCAGCCGCGGCCTGGCTCGCGAGCTCGTCGACGCGCTGCGCGGCGTCGGCGTTGTGGCGAACCGTGGCGGAGAGCTCTTCCATGGACGCCGCCGTCTGCTCGAGGCTGCTGGCCTGGTTCTCGGTGCGCCGGCTGAGGTCTGCGTTGCCTGCAGCGATTTCGGCGCTGCCCGACGCCAGCGATTCGCCGCTATCGCGGACTTCGCGGACGATGCCGCGAAGGCTGGCGGCCATCCGTGCCAGCGCATGCAGCAACTGGCGGGTTTCGCGGGGACCATGGGCCTCGATGGTGAGGCCGAGCTTGCCGCCCGCGACCGTCTCCGCCACGCCAACCGCGCGGTGAATGGGCATCGTAATGGCGCGTATCTGCTGCCAGGAGATCAGGAGGGCGAGCAACAGGACAGTGCCGAAGATGGCGATATTGCGAATCAGCGCACCTTGATAGTCCTGCCGGGCGATGGTCGCGTCCGCGGCCGAGTTCGCACGAATTTCCTCGGCCTCGCCGATCAGGGCCGAAGACAGGGCAGCGAGCGCCTCGCGCGCCGCGGCGCGACTCGTATCGTCCCAGGTGGGGGAGGTGGTCAGGGCGAGATCCGCCCTGGTCCATGCTTGGGCCACAGCCGGCGAAGGCGGCGTGCGTTGAGTGTGGGTCTTCCAGCGCGCGCGTCCCTGAGTGATGAGCCCAGCCAGCGCTGACGTGTCTCCCCCGTCGCGCAGGTGATTTGGCATCTGAGTGCCGTACAGCAAATTGAGCACGAACAAATCGCTCAAGGGCTCGACACGCGCCGCGTGGAGCGAATACAGGCGATCGCTGCCCTCGTGTCGACCCAGCAGATTGGCCGAGATGGCCAGCAGGATGACGGCCAGCAGGCCGGCGACCAGCACGGCCAGCCGAACGGGGATGCTCGAGGCGTTCATGGGCTTGTCTCTTGATGATGCGGGCCGACGCGCCGGCGCCGATACGGCGCCGGCATGCCTTTTGAGAATCAGAACTTCACGCCCGCGGACAGCATCAGGTTGCTGCGGTCCGCCATCAGGTTGTAGTGGCCGCCGCCCATGTGCGTGAACGCGACGTCGGCGTAATAACCCTTGGCCCAGCCCGCGTGAAGCGCCGGACGGATCGCGATGCGGCCCTGCGAGAACGAGCCGTCGTAGGAATAGCCGTGCACGTCATCGGCGAGCGTCAGCGAGGGCATCAGCGTCGCGCCGAGCAGCGCGTTCGGGTAGACGGCCGCGGCGGCGAGGCGCCAGCCCCACGAGGTCGCGGTGATGAAGCCGTCGGTCGTGCAGGTGCCCGGCGCGTACTTGAGGCCGACCTGACCGGTCTCGCAGGCGGCCGTTGTCGCCGACATCGCGCCAGTCTTGGCGTCGAGGTAAGGCGCCGAGCCGTAGGCGAACGCGCGGCCGTAGCGCATCACGTTCGGGTCGGGCAGGTCTGAGATATGGCTGAGGCCCACCTCGCCCGAGACCTGCACGCGCGCCGCGCCGAGCGCCTTCAGGAAGACCTGGTTGAAGCCCGCGCTGGCCGTCGTGATCGGCTTGCGGTCGTAGGCCTGCAGCAGGCCGCCGGCCGGGATCGACAGCACGCTGCGCTGCTCGTTGAGCAGCGAGTTCGGCGCCGCGAGCAGGGTCGCGTTGAGCACGTCGTTGAGGTTGTAGCTCAGCGGCTCGTTGGGTCGGTACGCGACTTCGCCGAAGAAGCGCGTCGTCGCGCTCGACTCGGTGTTGAAGCTCAGGCCGAACAGGTGGACCGACTTCGGGTAGACGAGGCCGTACTCGAGGCCGTTGCCGGTGCCGGCCGCCGGCGGCGTGTAGGCCGGGTTCGTGACGACGCCCGCGGGCACGTAAGCGGCCCAGGGGTTCAGGCGCTCGAAGGCCGAGTAATAGGCGCCGTAGGGCGCGAGCGCGGCTGGCGCTGTGATCGCGATGCCGGCGGGCCACAGCACACTGGGCATCTTGACCTGGAAGTAAGGCACCGAGGTCGGCGTGTTCATCGCGTAGGCCGAGACCTCGGTGTGGACCGACTCGAACACGTAGTGGCCGGCCAGGCCGAACTGGCCGCCGGCCGAGGGGGTGCCGTCTGGCAGGCGGCGCAGGTACTCGCCCGAGGTGAGCAGGCTGTGCTCCGTCAGCGACGCGACCGTCGGCACCGGCGAGCCCGGCACCGGAATCGGGAACGGGATCGCCGCACCGAGATTGCAACCGGGTGGTACGACCGACACGACGTCGAAGAAGGTGCCGCAGCCGGGCAGCACGGCTTCCCGGGTCTCGTACGGCAGGAAGGCGTCGGCGCCCCAGTTCTTGCCGCTGACGAAATGTAGGCTCAGCATGCCGACGGGCACGCGCGCCTCCTCGGCGATCGCGCCGGGGCGCAGCTGCGCGGCGAAGTCCTGCGGGTTGACGGCCGCGTTGATGCCGCCAGCGATCATGCGCGCGCCGCCCCAGTTGCCGCTCAGGATGCTCTGGTTGCCGTTCCAGTCGAGCACCTGGCGGCCGAGCCTGACGTCGAGCTGGCGCTGGGCGCCGAGGTCGACCGTGCCGAACACGTAGACGTCGCGCATCATGCCGTCGCTGAACCGGGCGCCCTGCTGGAAGCCCTGGTCGGACAGCGCCGCGCCCGGCGTGTAGCCGTTCGGGTAGTTGCCGTAGGCGGCCGAGCCGGTGCCGAGCTCGAAGTCGTTCCAGACCGCGGCGCGCGCGAACAGGCCGAAGCTGCCGCTCTGCACGGTCAGGTCGAACATGCCCTGGCCGACAGTCGATACCGGACGGTCCTTCTTGAAGTTCAGGTCCGAGCCGCCGGTCTGGCCCGTGAGCAGGCCCGGCGCGGCGCCGGCGACGGTCGTCGATGGGATGTACGCGTACTCGGACGCGTTCGGCGCGTTCGTGCGGATCGTCGTGCCGAGGCTCAGCGTCGTGTCGATCTTGATCTTGACCGAATCCCCCGCCTGCAATTCGACCGCGAGGGCGGGCAGCGCTGAGGCGATCAGACCCAGGGATAGGAGGCTCTTGGGGATGCGCTTGGTGCGGGCTTGTCTCATCGAATGTCCTTGAGTGTTTTGGTGGCTGCCGCCGGGACCAATGGCCGAGGTGCTTGTTGCCCCGAGGCACGGGCGCTTAAATCTTGTATGGCCGCACTCATGGGAGCTTGCCTGCCCACGCCAAAAAATTTCCAAGGCAAGCCAGACTCTCTCGAATTGGTGAAACCCCCGAGAGTTCATGTCGCCGGATCAATTGCGCTCAGCCCCATTCGCGTGGGCGATGCCGATCCGTTCAGCGCAGGCACCACGCCGCCGACGATTCGACGCAGTATGCTCAATGCATGAAATTCCTCGGACATTGGCTGGCGCTTGCCTTGCTGGCCAGCAGTGCCGCTGCACAGCCGGCGTCCACGAAGGGCTGGCAGGTGTGCGTGGCCGATGTTTCCACGCCCCCCTACCTGAGCGACAAGTCCGACCCACCAGGCATCTTCGAGCGGCTGCTGCTCGATGCGGGACGACAGGCGGGCCTGCGTTTGTCGCTGCTTCGACTCCCGAACAAGCGTTGCACACAAATGCTCGCCAGCGGTCAGGTGGACGCTGCCATTGCGGCGCCATCCCGAGGCGCGATGGCCATTGCGCAGTTCCCGATGAGAAACGGCAGCGTGGACCCGGAACGGCGTTTGGGGCAGTTGCAACTTGTGTGGGTCAAGCGCGCCGAATCCCCCATTACATGGGACGGCCATCACCTCGCTGCCATTCCAGATCTCCTGCTGGTGGGAACGAGGCGGTCCCTGCAGGCGGCCCTCGAGCCCTTGCATGACCTGGGCCTTAGGGTTGACGACTCGGCGCTCAATACCCCCCAACTGCTCAGGATGCTCGCGCTGAAGCGAATCGACCTTGCGGTGACGCTGGAGGGAGAAGCCAACTTCGCGTTGCAGGATCAGAATGCCCAGCTCAAATCGCTCGCCGTCCTGCAAAAGCCGCTGTCGCGCGTTGATTACTACGTCGCACTCAAGCCTCACTCGACGCCGGACGAGCAGGCAGCTGCCGAGGCATTGTGGGCTGCCATCAGCGTGCTACGCGACCTGCCGCAGTATCAGCCGCGCTGACTCTCGCTTCGCCTCGCAGTCTGGCTGGCAACATGTCTGTTTGAAGGATGGGGACGAAACGCACAGAGAGGCGAGGGCATGATTTCTCTTGGAATTCGCGAACAGCTGGTGGGGCTTGCGGTGGTTTGTGCCATTCCGGGCGCGCTCGGCCTTGGGCTCTATGCCTACAGCGACTGGTCGACGGCGATAGACATGGCGCAGTCGCGCTCTTACGCTGTCGCCAAGCGGGTTGCGGCCTCGCTGGACGGCGGGTTTAACGAGTACGACTACCTGCTCGGGCAGCTGGCGTCTCGGCCGCAGACGCGTTCGCTCGACAAGGCCCATTGCGATCCATTGCTGATTGCCTTGCCATCGTTGCGCCCGGAACTCACGGCGCTGACCGTGCGCGAGCTCGACTCGAGCCTGGTCTGTTCCTCGCTGACGCAGGCAACCGCCCGGCTTGGCGCTGAGGATGCCGCCCTGGCGGCCAAGGGCGCAGGCTCGGGGGGCTTGAAGGTCGTCGGCGTGACTCGCGGCGAGGTGAGCGGCCGGCTGGTGGCGCGGATGACCTACCCGGTGCGCAATGCCGCAGGAGCGATTGCGGCCGAGCTGCTCGCGCCGCTGGATCTTCGCTCCTACGGCCAGCGCGTGATGAGCGACCTGCCGGACAACATCCGGGTCGCGGTCATCGATCCCGCCGGCACGATCCTCATGCGCTCGCGTGCCGCCGAGCCTTGGGAGGGGCGCCCGATGCCCGAAGGACTCTGGAAGCGCGACGATCGCCGCGAGGCCCGGATCCGTGACGGTGACCGCATCGGCGCCTTCGTCACGGTCCCCGTGACAGGATGGGTCGTCTCGGCCAGTCTGTCCGAGGAGGGCGTGCTGGCCGCTCACAGGGCGACGGCGCTGGTCGCGACGAGCGCCGCGCTGGCCTGTTTCGCCCTGGCGCTGTTTGGCGCATGGCTGATTGGTCGAAGCATCGCGCGGCCCGTCGAAGGCCTTGTCGACATCGGCGTCCGGTTCTCGAACGGAGGCACTTCCGCACGGGCGGTTGAATCGGGGCCGCGCGAGCTTCGCCGGCTGGTGCGCAGCTTCAACGCCTTGCTGGACCAGCTGGAGCCGCGCGCCTGAACGGGCGGCGGCCGCCTTCAAGAACGCCATGCGACAACGCGTCGTCACCTGCCTGATCGCCTTGGTCGCGGTCGCGTCCGTCGTCCTGCCCGTGGTCTTGTCGATTCGACTGGGTCGCGACGCGAGCCGGGACGAAGCGGTATGGGCGGCGCAGTCCGCCGCCAGGCAGCTACTGGAGCGCTCCGACGCGAGCGCGCTGGAGATCGACGAGGCGATCCAGCGCCTGAAGGCGATCGCCGACGGCGATGCCTGCTCGCCGGTACGGCTGGCCGCCATGCGCGAGATTGCAGTTTCGCAAAGCTATCTGCGCGTCGTCGGTGCCGTAAACGGCGACGCCATCGTCTGCTCGTCGCTCGGCCGGGGCGAAGCCATCCCGATCGGCTCCGTCAACTTCGTCAGCGCACGCGGCTTTCGCTTCCGCCTGAACGTGAGGCTTCCGATCGCGCGCGACCGGCAATTCCTGGTCGTCGAGAGAGACGGCTTCGCTGCGGTGCTGCGCAACGACGCCATCGTCGATCTGCCGGACCAGGAAAACGAGGTTTCGATGGCGGTCTATTCGCACGCCAACGGCACGGTGCTTTCGTCCCGCGGCTATGTCGATGACGACTGGCTGCGCGCGGCGCCGGCCCATGAGAACAGCGTTGCATTTCACAATGGCTACGCCGTCGCGTTCGCGCAGTCCAGCCGGTTCGATGTCGGCGCCGCCGTCGCCGTACCCCTGAACACTGCGACCCGATGGACCACCGGCGCCGGCGTACTGCTAGTGCCCGTTGCACTGCTTGCCGGCTTGGGCGTGGCCGGAAGCGCCGCCTATTTCTATCGCCTGCGCGCCGTGCCAGGTTCCAGTATGCGAGGGGCCTTGCGTCGCGGCGAGTTCTTCATGGTCTACCAGCCCGTCATCGAACTCGAGACCGGCCGCTGGGTCGGCGCCGAGGCCCTGATCCGATGGCGCCGGTCCAGTGGCGAGATCGTGCGGCCGGATCTGTTCATTCCTATGGCCGAAGCTTCCGGGTTCATCGTGGAGATCACGGCGCGCGTCATGGATCTCGTCGGAGATGCTGCGGCCGGAATTTTTCGCGAGTTCCCCAACTTCCATCTGGCGCTCAACCTGTCCGCGGCCGACCTGTTCGACCTCGAAACGCCCGGCCGCTTGCGGCAGTTGTCGGCCAGGACTGACGCAGGGCCGGGCAACCTGATCGCCGAGGTGACCGAGCGGTCCTTCGTCGAGGCGCCGCGTGCGCGCAGCGTGCTCGCCGAGCTGCATCGGTCGCATGTCGCCACGGCCATCGACGATTTCGGCACGGGTTACTCCAGCCTGTCCCACCTTGAGGAACTCCATCTCGACTATCTCAAGATCGACAAGGCCTTCGTCGACTCGCTGGCGACCGGTGCCGTGACGCGGCACGTGATCGACCACATCATCGAAATGGCGAAGTCGCTCGACCTCCGCATGATTGCGGAAGGCGTCGAGAGCGAAGCGCAGGCCGCGGAGCTCCGGGCCCGCGGCGTTCAATTCGCGCAAGGATGGCTGTTCGCCAAGCCGATGGCTTTCAGCGAACTAGTAGGGCGATTGCGCAGCCAGGAATCAACGTAAGACCCGCGAAGCGGGGACTCGGTGACCGGAGTGCATCCGAAACCGGAAATCCGCTGGCCGGCACCGACCGACCGCGTTCGCTGCACTGCCGCCACTCAGCGTAGATTGAATCCAGAATCCTTCAATCGCATATCACCCTCTGAGCTACGGGCAGCTCAGGCCACCTGGTCGTGCGGCCCCTAGCGCTGCAAGCCAATCGTCCTCTCTGGGACGGTTTGAACCGCCCCGGGTATCGCGGAGGCCCGTTGGGTTAAGTCAGACGGTCGCGGTCTGACCAGCGCGTTGTCGATGGTAATTGGCCTCGAACTCAGCGGGCGGG
>Ga0213872_10001008_pt1 | contig 19663 bp, 17 predicted proteins | sample VelepicomBERX_R2_FD_160071 | JGI IMG/M metagenome (GOLD analysis project Ga0213872, IMG submission 160071) | Rhizosphere microbial communities from Vellozia epidendroides in rupestrian grasslands, the National Park of Serra do Cipo, Brazil - RX_R2 | ecosystem: Host-associated > Plants > Roots >...
TCCCGCGACGAGCTCAAGCAGTTCGAGATGCAGCAGGCTTTCCGGCATCTCGATACGGAAGGGCGGCTGCGCTATTTCATCGGCGATGTGCGGGATGAAGGCCGTTTGCTGATAGCTTTCCGCGGCGTCGACTATGTGGTTCATGCCGCCGCCCTGAAACAGGTTCCGGCGGCCGAATACAATCCCTTCGAATGTATCCGCACCAATGTGGTCGGGGCGGAAAATGTCGTTCAGGCCTGCTTGAAGACGGGTGTGAAGCGGGTCATCGCCCTCTCCACCGACAAGGCGGCCAATCCGATCAACCTCTATGGGGCGAGCAAGCTCGCTTCCGACAAGATATTCGTCGCCGCCAATCATCTCAGCGGCCGGGACGGGACCAGTTTCGCCGTCGTCCGTTATGGAAATGTGGTGGGATCACGCGGCAGCGTGGTGCCTTTCTTCCGCGACCTCGTCGCCCAGGGGACGGATCACCTGCCGATCACCGACCCCCGCATGACACGGTTCTGGATCACGCTCGAAAAAGGGGTGGAGTTCGTCTGTTCCTGCATGGACATCATGAAAGGCGGCGAGATCTTCGTTCCCAAAATTCCCAGCATGAAGGTGACGGATTTGGCGGCCGCCTTGGCGCCGCGGCTTGAGCAGCGCGTGGTCGGCATCCGGCCTGGCGAGAAGCTGCATGAGGTGATGATCACCGAAGACGATGCGCGCAGCACGCTCGATCTCGGCGACCGATATGTCATTGAGCCATCGATCGTCTTCTCGGACAGGCAGAACGCCGCCCGGCGGGGCAAGCCTGTCGCCGAGGGCTTCCGCTACGCCAGCGACACGAATGACCATTGGCTGACTCAAGAGCAGCTGCTCGATCTGGTGAAGGGCAGTTAAGGGCGTGACCTCCGGCGCACCGTTTCTTCCCTATGGCCGGCAGCAGATCGACGATGACGACGTCGCCGCCGTGGCCGAGGTGCTGCGCAGCGGCTGGCTGACCACCGGTCCGGCCGTGACCGCTTTCGAAGAGGATTTCGCCGCCGCCGTGGATGCGCCCTTCGCGGTGGCGTGCAACAGCGGGACGGCCGGGCTGCATCTGGCCTGCCTTGCCCTCGGTCTGGGGGAGGGCGATTCGGTTGTCGTTCCGGCCAATACTTTCGTCGCCACCGCCAATGCCGTGCGCTATGTCGGAGCGACGGTACGGTTGGCCGATATCGATCCCGAAACGGGTCTCATGCGGCCCGAGGATCTCGAGGCGGCCATTGCGCGGCCGGGGCCGCCGGTCAAGGCCGTGCATCCGGTCCATTTCGCCGGGAATGCCGCGGACATGCCCGCCTTGGCCGAGATCGCCAGAAGCCATGGCGCCGCCATCGTCGAAGATGCCTGTCACGCCTTAGGCACCCGTTATGACGTGGCCTCCGAAGTCCCGGCCAAAATCGGCAGTTGCCGCCATGCGGATATGGCGGTGTTTTCCATGCACCCGGTCAAGACGATCACCATGGGTGAAGGCGGCGTCGTGACCACCCGTCGGCCGGATCTGCACAGGCGATTGGCGCAATTCAGAACCCACGGCATCTCGCGCGATCCCGCCAGCTTCGTAAACAAGGAGATGGCATTCGACGAGCGAGGCAAGCCTAATCCCTGGTACTACGAAGCGCAGGATCTCGGATTCAACTACCGCGCCAGCGACATCAATTGCGCGCTCGGGAAAAGCCAGTTGGCCAAATTGCCGGTTTTCGCCGAGCGGCGGCGGGCGCTGGCGAAGCGTTATGACCGGCTGCTGGAGCGGCTTGCTCCGGTGGTTCGTCCGCTGCGAAGGAATGCCGGCAGCGATCCCGTGCTGCATCTTTATGTGGTCTTGATCGACTTTGCCGCGCTCGGGCTGTCGCGATCGGCCTTGATGGCGGAATTGCAGACTGCCGGCGTTGGAACTCAGGTCCATTACATCCCGGTCCACCGGCAGCCCCTTTATCAGGGAACCGCACCCCTTCTGCCGGGAGCGGACGCCTATTATCAGCGTTGCCTCAGTCTGCCGCTGTTCGCCGGCATGGCGGATGAGGATGTGGACCGGGTCGTGGCTGCGGTGCATCATGTTGTTTCGGGCTGACGCGCTCCGGCGAATCCTATCGGACCTTTTCGGGCTCGAGTCTGTCGCCTTGTTCGGGCGCGGCAGGGCCGGGCTCGCCGCTCTTCTCGAGGAGCTCGGCGCCTCCGGCTTGCCCGTGCTGATCCCGTCCAATCTGTGTCCCGCGGTTCTCGCCGCGGTCGTCGCCGCCGGCGCGTCCCCGATCTTGGTGCCGGTCTCCCCGCAAACGGGCTTGGCCGATGACGAGAGATTCGCCGCCGCGCTGCGGGCTCAGCCGGCGCTGCGCGGCTTCGTCATGCCAACCCACCTATACGGATTTTGGACAGATTACCGCCAGACCGCCCGGCTGGCGCGCGCGCGCGGCTGGTTCGTGATCGAAAATGACTGCATGGCGACCCTGGCCGCCTCGGAAAAGCCGAAGCCGGCGATCGGCGATGCGGTGCTGGTCAGTTTCGGATCGGGAAAGACGATCGACGCCGGCGGCGGCGGAGCCATATTCACCAGGGACGAGGGCCTCGCGGCCGCCCTTGACCGGCGTGCCGGCGCGTGGCCGAACCTGGGTTTCGACGACGAGGCGACCGAACGCCATCTGACCGAGGCGCGGCGGTCGCTGCGCGCCCTAGGCCATCCCGCCTTGGCCGAGCTACTGCTTTCCCAGGATCTGTCTCATCTTCGCCATAGATTCGACGAGCGGTTGGCCGAACCCTTGACCGCCGCGCTGTCCGGATTCCGCAAGGACTGTCAACGGCGGCGCGATCGGCTCGAAAGCTGGCGCGATAGCCTCGCGGGGCTGAGTGACGCCCTGACCATTCCGACTGTCGAGGCGGCGGCCCCGTGGCGGATGATCTGCCGCACACGCAGCGCCGATCTGCGGGAGCGGGTGGCGCAGGATCTGCGTCGGGCGGGTTTCGACGCGGGGATAAATTATCCGCCTCTGACCGACGGCTTCCCCGCGCTGCTGTCCGGTCAACGCCATGTCGATGCCGAGGATTGGGGCGGCAACGTCCTCAATCTGTGGTTGACCGACGACTATGATCCGAACCGGATCAGCCGCGCCGCTGCGGTCATCGCCGGCAGCCTCGGGATTGCGGCGTGATGAGCGCGGGCCGGCCAAAACTGCTTCTGCGCCTCGATGCCGGCTCGGCGGGCTTGGGGCATGCGGTCAGGACGGCGGGTCTGGTGGACCTGCTGGACCCGCATCCAGAATTGCTTCTGGTCGGCCGGGGCGAGGGCTTGGCCGAGAAATTTCCCGCGGTAAGGCGCTGCGAGGAGGTGGACGCCGAGTCCTTTGCTTCGCTCTGCCGGCGGGAACGGCCCGACGCCGTGCTCGTCGACCTGCCGCGCTACGACGCCGAGTTCTTCAAAAATTTGAGAAGGGCGGGAGCACCCATCATCTGCATCGACGATTGGGGCGGAGACGTCGATGCCGATCTGGTCATCAATGGAACGGTCATCGACGGGTATCACCATTATCCCCTTCTCTCCTCGGGAGCCGTGCTGAGCGGAGGAGACTACACCCTGATCCGCCCTCAGTTCGGACGCACGCCTTGGAAGGATCCGGTCCAGCCGGGCGTGGTGGTGATCGTGGGCAGCGGCGAGCGCGCCACGGAGTGGGCGTGGCGCCTGCTGGACATCGATCGCAGCGGCTGGGGACGGACCAGCATGATCGTCGGCGGAGCCTTTCCCGATCGCGAGGAGTTCGCCTCCCAGGCCGCAGCGCGACAGGTCGGTTTTCATCACGGCCTCTCGGGCGATGAGCTGGCGAACCGCTTGTCGGAGGCTACCCTGACCCTGATCACCGGCGGCATGGTCGTCTATGAAGCGATGGCGGTGGGAGTTCCTTCGGTGGTGTTCCCGCAATTGCGGAACCTGGTGGTCGAGGCCGAGTTTCTCTCCGGCCTCGGATGCATCGAGGATCTCGGATTCGAGGGCGGCATGGATCCCGCTCGGGTTTCGGCATCGGTGTCCGGGCTTCTTGCCGATTCCGGCCGGCGCAAGCAGATGTCCAAGCGTCAGCGCTCCCTCATTGACGGTCGGGGCATGGAGCGGGCGGCAAAAGCCATATCCCGTTTTCTGCAGGAGGGGCCGCGATGATCCTTTCCGCGCACCAGCCTGTTTATCTTCCGGGAATTATCCTGTTCAACAAGATCGCCTTGAGCGACAGCTTCATGTTCCTTGGCCATGTCCAGCTGGTCAAACAGGGCTGGCATGTGCGCAACCGCATCCGGCAGGGCGACGCCGAACTGTTCCTGACCATACCGGTGAAAACCTCGGGCCGCTTGGGCCAATCCATCGACGAAACGGAGATTGCCGACGATTTTTGGAAACGGAAGCATCTTGAGACGATCCGTCAAGCCTATCGCAAGCGGCCTTATTTCGACGCCTATTTCCCCCCTTTGGAGGCACTGCTGAGCGCCAACTGGCTTTCCCTCGGTGCGCTGAACAAGGCGCTGATCCGTCATTTTCTCAGGGTGCTGGAGATCGCCACGCCGATTCTTGAAAGCACCGACTATGCGCCGGAAGGTCACAAGACCGGTCTTCTGATCGAGATCACCAAAGCGGTCGGCGCCGACGCCTTCCTGTCCAATGAGGGGGCTCGCGTCTATGTCGAGGAGGCGGAAATGCATGCCGCGGGCGTGGGACATTTCTGGCAAATCTTCGAGCACCCGGTTTACGAGCAGGGTCGGTCGCCCTTCCTGCCCAATCTGAGCATCATCGACCTTCTGTTCAATGTCGGCCCGGCCGCATCGGATATCGTCAGAAATTGTGGCAGGATCGCTCGCGACGATGAGGGGGACAGGCCATGACGGCTGCCGAAAAACCGACGATGGCGGAGCGCTGGGAGGAGCTGCACCGGCAGCCGCGCTTCCGGCCGCGTTATCCGCATGAGCAGGTCGTGCGATGGACCTTCCGCAATATTCCGCGCGTGCCGGGGGCGGCACCTGCCAAAGTGCTCGACTTGGGCTGCGGCGCCGGGCGCCACGCCTTGTTTCTGGCGGCCGAGGGGTATGACGCCTATGCCTCCGACATATCGCGGTCGGGGCTGGAGGAGCTGGAGAAGGCCGCCCAGGCCAGGGGCTTGGCGGTAAAGGCCGAACTCACCGGCGATCTCTCCTGCTTTCAGTCGGGCTATTTCGACGCGGTGATCAGCTATGGCGTACTCTATTACTTGCCCTTCGACGCCGCCAATGCCTGTGTGCGGAGCGTGCACCGGATCTTGAAGCCGGGCGGAAGTTTTCTGTGCGTGACCAGGACCTATGAGGATGGGCGCCGGAATGGCGCGCTCCCTGGGGCGGCGCCTTTCACCTGGCATCTGCGGTTCGACAATCCCGATGCGCCTTCGGACGCGGAGAACGGGATGGAAATGCTGTTTCTGCCGAAGCCGGAGGTAGAACGGATGTTTTCGTGCTTCGAGACGGTGGTGATCGATAGAATGTCCTATCAACATGGGGATTTTACCGACGACGATTGGGTTATTTCGGCGATGAAGGCGTCGTCGTGAAGCGGCGTAACAGAGGCAGGGCGAGGAAATGAAGACCATATCGATCGCTGGGCGCACTATCGGGCGGGGCCATCCTCCCTATGTGATCGCCGAAATGTCGGGCAATCACAACGGGGATATCGAACGGGCATTCGCCCTGATCGACGCTGCGCGGGCCGCCGGCGCGGATGCCGTCAAGCTGCAGACCTATACCGCCGATACGATGACCATCGATCATCATGGGCCCGGTTTCGACATCCATGGCGGCTTGTGGGGCGGACGGAGTCTTTACGAACTCTATCAGGAGGCGACGACTCCTTGGGAGTGGCACTCCGCTCTTTTCGAGCATGCCCGTCGAAAGGGCATCGCCATTTTCAGCACTCCCTTCGATCCGACCGCCGTCGAGTTCCTCGACCGTCTGGCGGCGCCGGCCTTCAAGATCGCCTCCTTCGAACTGGTCGACCTTCCGCTCATCGAGTTATGCGCCAGAACCGGCAAGCCCTTGATCATGTCGACCGGGATGGCCAATGAGACGGAAATTACCGAGGCGCTGGAGACAGCACAGGGCGCGGGTAACGACCAGATCGTCCTGCTGCATTGCGTAAGCGGCTATCCCACGCCGATCGCCGACAGCAATATCGCCCGCATCACCCGTCTGGCCGAGCGCTTCGACGTGGCGATCGGCCTGTCGGATCATACGCCGGGCGTGACCGTGCCGATCGCGGCCACGGCTTTGGGAGCCTGCGTGATCGAGAAACATTTCACCTTGCGGCGCGCCGATGGCGGTCCCGATGCCGCTTTTTCGCTGGAGCCCGAAGAGCTTCGGCAACTGGTCGAGGGGGTGCGCGGCGCCTGGGAAGCGCTGGGCGACGGTGCGGAGAAGGTCGAACCCAGCGAGGCCGTCAGTCTCCAATATCGCCGTTCGCTCTATGTCGTGGCCGACATTCCGGCGGGCGGCGAGATAACCCCCGACAATGTGCGCTCGATTCGGCCCGGCTTCGGGCTTGCGCCGAAGGAGGCGAAAAGGATCCTGGGAGCGCGCGCGGCCCGGCCCCTGAAGCGAGGGACTCCGCTGGATTGGAGCATGATCGAGGGAGGCCCGCGCGAGGCGTGACCCCATGGTGAAAAGACTGGCCATCATTCCGGCCCGGGGCGGCAGCAAAAGATTGCCGGGCAAGAATATTCGCGATTTCTGCGGGCGGCCCATGCTTACCCACATCTTGGAAGCGGCCCGCGGGTCGGGATTGTTCGACTGCATCCACGTTTCGACCGACAGCGCGGCGATTCGCGATGTCGCGGCCGGCGCGGGCTGTCCGCCTCAATTCGCCAGGCCGGATTTTCTGGCGGACGATCGGACGCCCCTGATTCCGGTGCTGCAATGGACGGTCGAAGAATTCGCCCGGCGAGGAATGCGGTTTGACGAGGCCTGGCTGCTGATGGCCTGCGCCCCGCTCGTCCAGCCTGAACATCTCCGCCTGATGGCGCAACGCATGGAGGAGCTGGGAGAGGCCTGCAAGGCTCTGATGGCGGTTCTACCCTTTCCTGCTCCGGTCCAGCGCGGTTTCCTGCGCGGTGAGGACGACAAGCTGCGACCGGTCTGCGCGGAGCAATTCGCGACCAGAACCCAGGATCTGCCGGTCACTTATCACGATGCCGGAGTCGTCGACGTCTATCGTTTGCCCTTTCTGACAGAGGCGAAGGACGTTTCCTGGGGAGATCAGTTTCACGGCTACCCCCTGCCGCGCTGGACCGCGGTGGATATCGACGACGACGAAGACTGGCGGTTCGCCGAAATCGTCTATCGAGGCTTGCGCGTCGCGGCTTCCCAAGGAGGGAGCAAGCAATGAGTGACGGCATCGATGGGAATGACCTTTCCCAGGCGGGATTGGCCGAGCGGGTGAGCGTGCTGGAGGCCGAGGTACGGGCGCTTGCCTTGGCGATGGCGGGGACGGAAACCGCGCTCGAGATGTTGCGGGCGGCGCATCTCGCGGCGGAAATCAGATCCTTCCTTGCCTCGCAAGCGGTGCGCCGGCCGGCGCCTGCCAGCGGACCGAAACCCTTCACCATAGAGCTGATCTGTTGCGCCGGCGCGGAGGGAGCCAAGGTCACGCGGCCGGACCTGTTCCTGGACGACCAGCGGCTCGATTCGCTTTATGCCCAATCGATTCCCGGGATCGGCGCCGTCAAGCCAAACCGGACCGCCCTGTTCATCGAAGCCCTGACGGGCCGGATATCGCGCCGGCTTGCCCGCCGCTATGCCGGCCGATTGAAAATCTCCCCCGATCTTCTGACGGAAGCTTGGCTGCATGCGGTCGAGATGGAGCTGTGGCAACTGGTGTCCGTGCGGCATTTGGCCCGGAGCATCGCCGCGACGGCTGGAGACATGCCGGTCGTCATCCCCCTGCCGACGACAAGGTTCTCCTATCTCTCTCATGGCGGTGAAGGGCGCGGCATTGTTCTTTTCTATCTGGCCGCCGAGCTGCAGAGGCGCGGAGTCAATGTCGGCTTCCTTTGCACGGATCCGGAGATGATTCGGGGTGCTCGGGGCGTTCTGCCGCTGAGATTCGAACCGCACCGCGATCTGTGGGTGCCCGGTGCCGTGTCGTCCGCAGCGCCCGTCCCCTCGGGGGAGCCGAGAGGTGTGTTGGTCGCGGCGGGAATCAGGGGTGTCCATCATATTCTCGATCGCCATCCCGAGCTTCTGAAGATCCAGAGCTCCTACGTCTTCGACCCCTCTTTCGGTCTGCCGCAAGAGGCTGTCATCGATGTGCATCATCTGCCGGTGGCCTTGACCATACCCTTGTCGGAAGCGGCCGGCGTCGATTTCTCCGGCGGCGGGCGGGTCTTCTCGGTCACCCTGCTGCAACCCGACCTCGGGGAATATCTTTGTGCCGCTCTTGGCGGAGCGACCGTCGCGGCGGCCAAGCGCGCGGAAGAGATCGCGCAACGCCATAATCTGACCGAAGCCCATATATGCGATCACCCCTTCTTCGAGGCGGCGATCGTCGCCCATGCCGTTCGCGCGCGGGGCGGAAGAGTGGTCTTGTGGCCGCATGGCGGGAATCCATCCTTGCCCTGGGTCCGCAAGCCCGGTTCGGTCGATGCCGTTTATTGCGCCTTGAATTCGATGGCGGAGACCTGGCGAGCCGTCCTTCCCGGCACCCCGGTCACGGTGGTTCCCTATCTTTGGCTGCCGAGATATCGGGGGCCGCGCCCGCATGATGGTTCGGCGCCCCTTTCGGTGGTGATCATCAGCAACGAATGCAGCTATAGCGGCCTCGATCTGATGGACAGATCGACCATCGAGCAATCCTATCGCAACCTTTTCCAAAAGCTGGACGGGCTGTCCCCCGAGGTGCGCTATCTGTGCCGGCCGAGATCGCAGATCAATCTGAACTGGCTCTGGCGGCTTTCCGGACATCGGCCCGATTTCGGCGTCAGCCCGCTCGGGCCGATGCTGATCGATCTGCCGAATATGGTGTTTCTGTTCGTCGGGCAGCTGTCGAGCGCGGTCTTCGAAGGAATCGGACGAGGCATTCCTTCGCTTTATGTCCGCGCAGATCCGGATGTCGAAGAATATGCCGTGACTGCCATACCCGACTGCTTGCCGACAGGCAGCGTCGATCTGATCATCGATCAGATCTCCAGGTGCACGGATCCAGACTACCGGCAGAGGCTGACGGAAAGGCAGGTCGCCTGGTATGCGAGCGAGATGGAGCCGCCGACCTGAACACTGTCGTGGCGCGGCTTCACCAATGCTCGCCGAGCACCGCCGGAATGTAGCGAGCCCTGTTCTCGGAAACGAAGCGCGGATACATGAAGCCGTCGCCGTCGCTGGTAAGGTCGTACCAGCCGCCATAGCGCAGCCACAAGTCACGCCGCATCACCAGCTGCATGCAGTCGATATTGTTCTGTACCGCCGGATATCCGGTCAGGATCATGCCATGCCGGGGGTCATCCCGCGTATCGTTCCAATGGCGGATTCCGTCGCTTTCGCTGCCGACCATCAAAATGGCGAAGATCAGGATGTCGTTGCCGTTGGTGTCGAGGACCTGGTTGGTGGCGGGGTCGACGATGTTGAGACGGGGCTGGCTGGCCGCCTCGACGATTTTCTCCAGGGCGAAATCGTAGAGGATATTGTCGGCATTCATATGCAGGATGTATTCGCCGCGGGCGCGCCTAATGCCCAGGTCGCGCAGCGAATGGCCATAATTATTGTAGCGTGTCGCCGTCTCCTCAAGATGCGTTATCTGCGGATAGTGCGACAGGGTGAATTCCTCGGCGAAGGGGATGCGTTTCGGCCCATCGTGATAGAGCAGGATCTCGAAGCTCTGATAGGTTTGCCGGCGCAGGCTGTCCAAGGCGCGGCGCAAATACTCGCTCTGGATGCTGCCATCATAATGGGGGATGATGACCGAGAATTTCGGTTGATCGACGGGTGGCATCCTACCAGTGCTCCCCCAATATCGCGGGAATGCATCGCGCCCAGTTTTCCTGAATGAGGCGCGCATAGATTTCCCCATGGCCGCCGGCCGTCTTGTCGTACCAGCCGCCATAGCGGTCCCACAGCGACCGCCGGACCGCCAGTTGCATGAGATCGAGGAGCTGCGGCAAGGCGGGGCGGCCGGTCATCAGCATGCCATGGCGGGCATCGTGCTTGGCATTCATCCAGTAATTCAGCCCGTCGCACTCCATGCCGATGCGGATGATGCTGAAGATGAAGACGTCGCACTCATGGCCGTCGGCGGTTTCATCCAGAGTCTTGACGAAGCGGCCGCTCGGCTGTTCGATGACGATCCTTTTCCGCGGCACCTCCATCGATCTGGCGATCTGGTCCAGGGCCGAGTCGTAGAGGATGCAGTCGGCGTCCAGTTGGATCACATAGTCGCCGATCGCCCTGGCAATGCCCAGATCGCGCAGGGAATGGCCGAAATCGCCTTGGCGGACTTCCGTGGATTCGACGTGGGATAGCTTCGGATAGCGCCCCAGATCGAGCGCTTCGGCGAAGGGGACTGCCCGAGGGCCGTCATGGTAAAGCAGAATTTCGAAATCCTGCAGGCTCTGGCGGCGCAGGCTCTCCATCGTCCGCCGCAGCATCTCGTCGTCATCATGCCCTTCATGGCACGCTATGATGATCGAGAAGAGCGGGCTAGCCATTTAGAGCCGGCGCCAAGATTGCGCGGATATCCCTTTTTTTGAAGATCTCGAACCCGTCTTCTTCGAGTTTCTCCCGGGCCGCATCGTCATTGATGTAGTGGATGCAGACATCGACGAAGCTATCCAGATCGGTGAATTTCAGAGCCCCGATCAGGTCGGATTCGATCACCATGGCCGGTTTGGTGTCGGCTATGACCGCCTTGCGGTTGGCCAGAAGATAGGACGTCCTTACGATCGAGAAAACATTGGAAATCGAATGGCTGATGTTGAGGACGAGTTTCGATCGGGCGATAAGGTCGTCCCGGGCCTTATCATATAGTCCGAAGCAATAGAGCGTCGTCGCGCCCTGCATGCATAGATCGGTGAATATCCTTATCCGATTGTCGCCCGGACCACCGTAAATGAGAGCGTCGATATCCTGCTCGGGCGGTTTTTCTATCGTGCTGATGATTGGGGCGAAGCCGATCGGGACATGCTTCACGACGCAATGTTCATTGAGGGTTTGCCAGCCGAGAATATTGAGTTCGCTATAGTCCCAAATTTCAAATCTGTTCGAGAGATCGAGAAGGCGCCCCTTCATCGCTTCGCCCAACACCATCCCGGCGACCTGCTCCAGATTGTAAATGACTGTATCGGAGGGGAGCAGGTCGAGGACTTGGCGCAGCGCCATATTCGCCCCGAAGACGATGTTTCGCGCATCGAGGCGAGGCATGTTGACGGCGTAAGTGACCTCATGGCCATGACAGCGCAGACCCCAGATGATCGTCTTGATGACGTCATTATATCCGTTGAGGATATGCAGCCGCTGATCCGGAATGATGTGAACGATGTGGTATTGGCTCATCGAACGGCCCGCCGCATCGGCCTCCTCATCCTAGATCGGTGGTGGACAGTGCGCCCGGCGCGACACCGACGATCGTGGCGAGATGAACCAGTTCATTCGCATCGACCTGATGATCGGTGGCGGACCCCACCCCGGCCCAGGACCAGACCTGCGTATTGCCCGACGAATCCTGAACGAGGAAAGTGATGCTCTCGCCGGCCCCGCCCGTGGCGGCATAGGCATGGTTGGCGGCCGCCGCGACGGTGGTTGCGGACACGCTCGTCACCTTTCCGACTTCGACGATATAGGCCGAGCCGGTGCCGAAGGTCAGGTTGCTTCCCGCCACCTGGGTGGTGGAGCCGTCCAGGATCTGAAGGTTGGCCGCCGTCGCGCCGGTGACATGGAGGCCGGTGCCGCTCCCCGCGACGAAGCCATTGACGGTGGTGTTGGTTCCCCCCGTCAGGTCGACGGAGTCGACGCCGCCGGCGGTCAGCGTCAGGGTGGTGTTGGCCGCGCCCGACAGGGTGATGGTGCTGCCGCCCGTCCCGTCATAAACCGTGCTGCCGCTGTTTTGCACCGTGATAGAGGAGAAATTGGCCGACAGGAAGACGGTTTCGGCCGGGGCGCTGCTGGTCAGGGTAATGGCGTCGTTGGCGGCGATGGAGATGCCGTTGGCGCTGACGCCGGTGCCGACCGAACTCGGGGCGATGGCCGAAGTGTCGAGCCCGCTGCTGCTGCTGACCTGGCTCAAGACGGTCGAGGCCGCCAGCTTTGCTGCGGAGTCGGCATAAGCGCCGTTGGCGGTGTTGACGATGAGATTGCTGATGTTCTGCTGGTTCTCATTGCTCAGCGCGAAGAATTCCAGCAGCGAAGCGCGGTCGTAAGCGCCGGACGCCAAGGCATTCGTGTAGAACAGCAGGCCGTTCGCATCCGGCGCGCGGTGCAGCACGTTGCTATAAAGCGTCGTCACGAACGCCTGATCGTTGGTGCCGCCATGGTCGCTCGGCGCCGCAGCCGTCGGATAGTCGGCCTTGAACTCCGATGAGGCGAGGAAATAGATCGCCGCCTGGTGCAGGTCGAAGGTGCCGGCAGTGATCGGCTTGGCATAGAACTCCAGCCCGCCAAGGTCCGGCTGGCGGAGGAAGGCGGCATTGTAGAGGCTGGTGATCTGCGCCTCGGTCGATCCGGTGATGAAATAGATCGACTGGAAGGAGTGGGTGGTGTCGTTATTGGTGACCGCCTCATTGAAGATCAGATAGGTGTCGCCGGTGAGGGTCTGGGTCTGCCCGGTATTGTTGTCGAGCAGGGTTACCGTGCCATTGGCCTGGACGTTGAAAGAGAAGCTGTCGGGTTGTCCCGCGGCGGAGGCGGTGTCCGAATGAACGCCGTCGATGATCACCGCGTTGAAACCGGTCCCGAGCGAAATCGCCGGAGCGCCCGCCGCCACCGACGAAATCTCGATGACCTGATCGGAGCCGGAATTGCCGGTACCGGGGATATAGGCGAAATTCTGGCTCTGCACGAAGTTGGACAAATCCGTCGAATAGCCGGTGATGTTCAGGGTGAAGGCGGAAGAGATATCCTTGAGCGCAGCAGCGTCGGTCCCGATCTGGCCGGCCGAGACGGTGATGGTCGGCGTGCCGGAGTCGGTCAGGCTGACGGATGACACCTTTCCGGCGGCGACCAGCGCCTGCAGACTGTCGAGACCGCTTTGCACATTGGCCGCCGAATCGACCAGCTTGGAGCCGGCCGGCAGCGTACCCGCGGCGTTGGCGGAAACCGCGCCGGTGACGTTGAGAACCGGGTTGAACGTGCCGGTGGTCGAGGTTGTGCCCGGATAATCGTCCGCCTGAGTAGCGGCGGACAGAGTATAGCTTCCGGTCGCCGTTCCCGTGCTGGAGGCGCTGACGTAATAGCTGCCGGTGGTGGCCGGCGTGAAGGAAATGACCGAACTGGTCCCGGTATCGGCCGAGGCGGCGAGCTGAGTGCCCGAGCTGCTATAGACGGCCACTTCCGGGCTGGCGAGGCTGTTGCCGGTTTCGGTGAAGACATATTGCGTGCCGGCGGTCAGGGTCACCTTGTACCAGTCGGACTGCCCGACATTGGCGAGAGTGCCGGTCAGCGTGTTGCCCACCGAAATGGCCGCCGTCGAATTGGTGTTGCCGAGATGGTCGACGCTGGCGCTGGAGAGCGACACGGTGAAAGTGCCGGTTCCCGCGCCGCTGGCGCCGATATAATAGGTGCCGGTGCTGGTCGGCTCGAACAAGGTCTGACTGGCGCCTGCTGTCACCGCATTGCCGTTGGCGTCGTAAACCGTGACGGCGGGGGTGGTCAGCGTGCCGGCGCCGGTGCTGATTTCATAGGCCGACCCGGCGGCCAGGGTTACCTTGAACCAGTCGCTCTGGGTCGCGGTGGCGATGGTGCCGGTGGCTTGGCCGCCGACACTGATCGTGCCGGTGGTCGCGGTAGTGCCAAGGAAGTCCGGCGTCGCGGTGGAAACCCCGACGGTGAAACCGCCGGTCGTCGAAATATTGCTGGAGACGCCGACATAATAAGTGCCAGCCGCGGTCGGTTCGTAAGTGACCATCGCCCCGCCGCTGGTGCCGCCCGAATAGAGGGGGCCGGCGACCGCGACGCCCGCGCTGTTATAGACGGTCACGCCGGGCAGCAGGCCGCCGCTGCCATTGGCGTTGAAGACATATTCCGTGCCCGCCGCCAAGGTCACCTTGAACCAGTCGGACTGCCCGACATTGGTCAGGGCGCCAGTGGCGGTGCCGCCGACACTGACGGTGCCGGTGGTCTGGGTGTTGCCGGTAAAATCGTAGCTGGCCGTGTTCACCGAGACCGAGAAGGCGCCGGTGCCGCCCTGGATGTCCGAGGCCGCGACATAATAGGTGCCGGAGGTGGTCGGCACATAGAAAGCCTTATTGCCGACCAGCGTGCTGCCCTGATCGCCTGAAACGACCAGATTGCCATTGGCATCATAGAGAGCGACCTCCGCCCCGCCGCCGCCGGTCATGCTGAGAGCGTAGCCGGTGCCGGCCGTCAAGCTCACCTTGAACCAGTCGGCCTGACCCGTGGCGGCGAGGGTGCCGGTGGCCGTGCCGCCGACGGCGATGGTTCCGCTGGTCGTGGTGTTGCCGGCAAAATCGAAGGGGACCGTGCCCTCATTGATCACATAGGTGCCGGTCGCGGTGCCGACGCCGGAAATGCCGACATAGTAAGTGCCGCCGCTGGTCGGCTCGAAAGCGATCTGGGAGCCGCTGACAACGGAATTGACCAAATGACCGTTACTGTCATAGACGGAGAGGGAACCGCTGCTCAGCGTGCCGCCGGCAATATTGAAGACATATTCGGTGCCAGCGTTTAGGGATGCCTTGAACCAGTCGTTGTCGCCTTCGACTTCGATATTTCCGGTCGCCTGGGCAATTACGGTCGTCATGTACGGTCCCCTGTTAGAACGATGGCCTGCAAAAGGTCAGGTCACGCTAGAGTAGGAAAGGTTAATTTTTCGACCATAGGCGCCATGAAAAAAAATCATCTGATTCTCATCGCCGACGATTATGGAATCTCTCCCGGAGTCTCGGCCGGCATTCGAAAACTGGCGGAAAATGGTCGTCTGACGGGCACCGGCGTCATGGCGACGATGCCGCATTGGCCTTCAGAAGCGCCCGCCCTGCGAGAATTGCGCGGGAAAATCGCCGTAGGGTTGCATTTCACGTTAACCGATCAAATACCCTTGGGCGCCGCGCCCCGCTTGGCGCCGAACGGCAAATTCATGCCGGTCGGAAAGCTGCTTCTGACCGGGTTCACCGGCAGCATTCCTCAACAGGAAGTCGCTGATCAGCTCGAACGCCAGCTTGACAGTTTCGAGAAATTTTTTGGCGCGCCCCCAGACTTCATCGATGGGCATCAGCACGCCCACATCTTCCCCGGAATCTGGCCGACGGTGCTGGAGGTGTTCGGGCGCCGGGTCGATCCGGCCAAATGCTGGATGCGCGATTGCTGCGATTTCCGCCTGCGGCGCCGCGGACAGGTTTTCAAGGCCGGGGTGATTTCAATTCTGTCCCGGGCGGCAGCGCGTGCCGCTCGGGCCAGAAAGGTGCGCAGCAATCGGGGGTTCTCCGGTTTCTACGATTATGGTGCGGGCGATCTCGCTGATTTTTTCTTACCCATGCTGCGCGACACCAATGACGGCCATTGCATGATGGTGCATCCCGGCCTTGCCGACGATGTCTTGCGGGCCGTCGACAGCCTGACCGATCCGCGCGACCGGGAACTGGCCTTTCTGCTGGGAGAAGAGTTTCCACGCCAGCTCGAGCAGGCCGGCTTTGTCCTTGCCGGGGTTGACTGGATCGCCGAATCCGGGCAAACCGCCGCTCCATGAATGTGGATATGTTCGATTTCGAGCTGCCGCGCGAGCTGATCGCCACGCAGCCGGCGCACCCGCGCGACTCCGCCCGCCTGTTGCGGGTCGGGCCCGACGGGCTGTCTGATGCCATCGTGAGCGACCTGCCCGACTTCCTGCGTCCGGGCGATCTGCTGGTCAGCAACGACACCAAGGTCATCCCGGCCCGCCTGTTCGGCAGGCGCGGCGAAGCCAAGATCGAGATCACCCTGCTGGAAGCGGCCGCCGATGGCCGCTGGAGCGCTTTCGCTCGCCCGGCGAAGAAATTGAAACCGGGCGACCAAGTGGTGTTCGGCGAAGATTTCGCCGCCGAGATGGTCTCGCGCGGTGAGGGCGGCGAGGTCACGCTGCGTTTTGCCCAAAGCGGCGACGCCTTGATGGCGGCGCTCGACAAACATGGCCGGATGCCCCTGCCGCCCTACATCAAGCGCGAAGCCGGCGACGACGACCGCAATGACTATCAGACCCTGTTCGCGGACAAGCCGGGTGCGGTCGCGGCGCCGACCGCCGGTCTGCATTTCACGCCCGCCCTGCTGGAGAAGCTCTCGGCGCGCGGGGTCGACCGGGTGACGCTGACGCTGCATGTCGGCGCCGGCACTTTCCTGCCGGTGACGGCGGAAGACACCACCCAGCACAAGATGCATGCCGAATGGGGCGAGATCACCGAGGAAGCGGCCGCCAAGATCAACGCCGCGCGGCGCGCCGGCGGGCGCATTCTCGCCGTTGGCTCGACCTCGACGCGTCTCCTGGAAAGCGCCGCGGCCGAGAATGGCACCGTATCGGCTTATCGCGGCCGCACCGACATATTCATTACGCCTGGTTATCGTTTCCGCGCCGTCGATCTGATGATGACCAATTTCCATCTGCCGCGCTCGACGCTGTTCATGCTGGTTTCCGCTTTCGCCGGTCTGGAACCGATGAAAGCGGCCTATGATCATGCCAAGAAAAGCGGTTACCGTTTCTATTCCTATGGCGACGCCTGTCTGCTGGAGCCCGTCCGATGACCCCTCAGTTTCACTACAAACTGCTGGCCGAAGACGGCAAGGCGCGTTTGGGCGAAGTCCATACCGCTCATGGCGTGATTCACACGCCCTGCTTCATGCCGGTCGGCACGGCGGCGACGGTCAAGGCGATGATGCCGGAATCGGTCGCGGCGACGGGGGCCGAGATATTGCTGGGCAACACCTATCATCTGATGCTGCGTCCGGGCGCCGAGCGCGTCGGCCGTTTGGGCGGGCTGCACAAGCTGATGAATTGGGACAAGCCGATCCTCACCGATTCCGGCGGGTTCCAGGTGATGAGCCTGTCGAAGCTGAGGAAATTGACCGAGGAAGGCGTGACCTTCCAGTCGCATCTCGACGGCAGCAAATTCCTGCTCACCCCCGAGCGTTCGATGGAGATCCAGAATCTCCTCGATTCCGACATCACCATGTGTTTCGACGAGTGCACGCCCTATCCCGCCACCGAGAAGCAGGCGGAAGAGTCGATGCGGCTTTCCATGCGCTGGGCCAAGCGTTCGAAGGCGGCTTTCGTCGAGCGCCCCGGCTATGGTCTGTTCGGTATCGTCCAGGGCAGCGTCTATGAGGATTTGCGCGCTGAATCGGCCTCTTCATTGCGCGAAACGGGCTTTGACGGCTATGCGGTCGGCGGGCTCGCGGTGGGCGAGGGGCAGGAGGAGATGTTCCGCGTTCTCGATTTCACCCCCGGCCTGCTGCCGAAAGACAAGCCGCGCTACCTGATGGGGGTGGGCAAGCCGTCCGATCTGGTCGGTTCGGTCTTACGCGGCATCGACATGTTCGATTGCGTGATGCCGACCCGCTCGGGCCGCACCGGCCAAGGTTTCACCCGGCGAGGCCCGATCAATATCCGCAATGCCCGGCATCTCGACGATCCGCGCCCGCTCGACGAGGGCTGCGCCTGCCCGGCTTGCAGGAATTACAGCCGCGCTTACCTGCATCATCTGTTCCGTGCCGAAGAGGTGCTGGGGCTGATGCTGCTGACTTGGCACAATCTGCAGTATTATCAGGATGTGATGCGGGGCCTGCGCGAAGCCATCGCCGAAGGGCGCACCGAAGCGTTCGCCGCCGAATTCGCGGCACAGCAGGATTTGGGCGATATCGAGCCGATCTGAGGAAATAATGACCGAACTCACCCTTACTCAGCTGGGACAGAAATCCGAGATCGCCGCCAGTCCGGAACAGGCGGTATTGGAGACGGTGCCCAATCCGCAGGTGGGCGAGCTTTATCTGGTGCGCTTCGCCGCACCCGAATTCACCTCGCTCTGCCCGATCACCGGCCAGCCGGATTTCGCCCATCTGGTCATCGACTACGTGCCGAACGAGCGGCTGGTCGAGAGCAAGTCACTCAAGCTGTTCCTGGCTTCCTTCCGCAATCACGGCGCCTTCCATGAGGATTGCACGGTTTCGATCGGCAAGCGCCTGGTCGAGGTCATGCAGCCGACATGGTTGCGGATCGGCGGCTACTGGTATCCGCGCGGCGGCATCCCGATCGACGTGTTCTGGCAGACCGGCATGCCGCCGCAAGCTTTGTGGCTGCCCGACCAGGGAGTCGCCCCCTATCGTGGCCGCGGATAACCTAACCCGATCGATCAAGGCCAAGGCGCTCGAGCTGGGTTTCGCCGATGTGCGCATTACCGGCCCTGAAGATGTGGCCGGCGTGGCCGAGGATCTGGCGGCCTTTCTGGCCGACGGGCGTCACGGCGAAATGGGTTGGATGGAAGGGACGGCCGAGCGCCGCGCTTCTCCTCGCGCGCAATGGCCGCAAGCCCGCAGCGTCATCATGGTGGGCGATAATTACGGTCCGACGGCGGTCGGGCCGCTGCCCGCCGATCGCGCCCATATCAGCGTCTATGCCAGAGGCCGCGACTATCACGACACCGTCAAGAAACGCCTGAAACAGCTGGGCCGCTGGCTGGTCGATACTCATGGCGGCGATGCGCGGTCCTTCGTCGATACGGCGCCGGTCATGGAAAAGCCGCTGGCGGCGCGGGCGGGGGTCGGCTGGCAGGGGCGGCACACCAATCTGGTGTCGCGCCGCTTCGGCTCCTGGCTGTTTCTCGGCGGCCTGTTCACCTCGCTGGAACTGACCCCGGACGAGCCGGAACGCGACCATTGCGGCTCCTGCCGCGCCTGCGAGACCGCCTGCCCGACCAATGCGCTGGCCGACGGGCGGATCGAGCCGCGCCGGTGCATCGCCTATCTCACCAACGAGCATAAGGGCGATATCGACGAGGAATTGCTGCCCCTGTTCGGCAACCGCATTTATGGCTGCGACGATTGCCTGGCCGTCTGTCCCTGGAACAAATTCGCCAAGCCTGCCACCGATCCCGCTTATTTTCCCCGGGTCGAACTGCTGGCGCCCAGCCTGCCCGATCTCGCCCAGCTCGACGATGCCGGCTTTCGCGAGTTTTTCTCCGGCTCGCCGATCAAGCGCATCGGTCGAGACCGCTTCATCCGCAATGTGCTGATCGCCATCGGCAATAGCGGCCGCCTTGACTGGCGGCCGATCGCCGATGGGCTGAAGGAGGATCCTTCGCCGGTGGTGGCGAAGATGGCGGCCTGGGCGTATGAGCGCTTGAGTTCCTAAGTCTCAAACCCCGTCACTCCCGCGCAGGCGGGAGTCCAGTCAATCGGTCGGACGGACTCATGTCGCCGCCGACGCGGCTCTACATCTGGGTCCCCGCGTGCGCGGGGATGACGGCGA